>Ga0209691_1000616_pt1 | contig 24103 bp, 22 predicted proteins | sample YNPMSBMetaG_FD_187120 | JGI IMG/M metagenome (GOLD analysis project Ga0209691, IMG submission 187120) | Anoxygenic and chlorotrophic microbial mat microbial communities from Yellowstone National Park, USA - YNP MS-B MetaG (SPAdes) (version 2) ... | reverse complement strand
GGATAAAAATGGAAACGATATTTTTGAAATTGAAAACATCATATTTGAAACTGACAAAATTAAACCTAATAACACAATGCCAAGCAATGCAACACAATAAGCGAGATAATAGTATGAAAACAAATAGAATAAATACTTTAAACCATTTAACAATGTATATTTTATTTTTTATTATTTCTATTTGTTCAAATAAATTTATTGGTCAAGAACTTCAAGTAGAAAAAGTAAAATTTAAAATTGCTTTAATTGGAAGAAGTTATGGCGATTCGATATATTTGCGATGGGCGGTCGTCAATCCCGCAGCTTGGAGATATATAAAGCAAGAAGGCGTTGTAATTGAAAGAGCGACTAAGACTAAGAATGGCAAGCCAGACAAATTTATTCCTTTACAAAATTATCCTATCAAACCTTGGTCTCTTGAAAAGTGGGAGGAATATTTTGCTTTTAAAATTAAAGACGATCCGAATAAATTAGATTATGATGAAATTGCATTTTCCCTTGGCATTGGCGAGGAAGATTCAGAAGAAAATAGAATAAATCCGCCTAAAGAAGAAGAAGATATTTTAAAGTCTATTAAACAAAAAAAATCGGCTCAAGATTGGAATCTTTTGCTTATGCTTATAGCGGTTAACAATAATTTAAAAGCTGCGGAAGGATTAGGCTTATTTTTCATAGATAAAAATACAAAAGAAGGGGAAACGTATATATATAGAATTTATTCTCCTTTCAAATCGCAGATATATGAATTTGACACAACTTATCTTGAAATTAAAAATGAAAAATTTGATCCCAACAAATTAGCGCAAAAATTAGAATCAATAGAAAAAGATGGAAGCATTGAAATAGTTTGGAATATAGACGCCCAATTTTCAACATACGATGTGGACAGATCTGAAGACGGAAAAAATTTTGAAAGAATAACTAAAGCTCCACAACTTACGTTGAAAAGTTCTTATCTTGAGAATTTGGGGAAGGATTCATACTTAGACACTTCGATAATCAATTATAAAACTTATTATTATCGAGTATATGCAAATACGGTTTTTGCCGATAAAATTTTTCTTGGCGAAGTTAAAGCGATGGGGCGGGATAGAACCCCTCCTGAACAACCTTTTCTGCCTCAACCAAAACATATTTCTGATAAAGCTATAAAGATAACCTGGGAAATTAGCGACAATACAGCCGAAGATCTGGCGGGTTTTTATGTAGGCAGAGATACTATTCCAGATGGATCTTTTAAGAAAATACACGAAAAGCCGTTGCCAAAAAATGTTCGAGAATATATCGACACGTCATTTTCGCTTTACAATTACAATTTCTATAAAGTTTTTGCTTTTGATACCGCAGGAAATATTTCTTATTCCAATCTTGCATATGTTGTTTTAAACGATACAATTCCTCCTTCTCCCCCAAAATGGAAAAAAGCGACTATAGATTCAAACGGCGTAGTTATTTTGGAATTGCTTCCAAATAAAGAATTTGATTTGATGGGATACAGAATTTTGAAAGCTAACGCTCCCGACCATGAATTTTCTTCAATTATCGAATCGTTTGATCCTGACAGCGTAGAATTAAGAAATAAAACAATTTTTATCGATACTGTCTCGTTAAATACTACTACAAGATATGTATATTATAGAGCCACAGCTTTAGATAATCGATATAACGAATCTGACTTTTCAGAAACAATAGCCGTAAAAAGACCCGATAAAGTTCCCCCCATTGTTCCGATTTTTTATCAAGTCTTGGTTTCTGATAGAAATTTAACGTTAAAGTTTTATCCCAGCAAAAGCGAAGATGTTGCCCAACATATAGTTCTCCGAAAAAAAGCTGCCGTTGAAAAATGGGATACAATTGCGATTTTAGGACCAAAAGACAGCATATATGTCGATGAAAACGCTGAGCAAAACATATTATACAATTATGCAATATTTGCAAAAGATAGTTCTGGCTTTTCTTCCGATCTTTCTTTTATTCACTATGCGCGTCGTTATTTCAGCGGAATTTTGCCTCAATTTAAAAATTTTATAGTTGAATATGTTCCAGAACTAAAAAAAGTTAAATTAAAATGGGATTACGAAAATTTTGAAGATGTATACTTTGTAATTTTTAGATCTTACGAATCTAATAATTTAAGAAGATATAAAATAGTAAAAGAATCTAGAATTAGAGAAATATATGACGACGATTTTCTTTTTGGCGATGGAACTTATTCTTATGCTATAAAAGCTTTTGACAGGTATAATTCTGAATCGAATTTAAGCGAGGTTAAAAAGATTATTGTAAAAAGATAACGACATCATAGTCAATTTGCAAAAAAATTTGTATAATGATTTCTTTTTATATATGAGAAAACAATCAATAATAAATTTAAAATATTTCTGTTTTTCAAAAAAATACTTTTGTTGGCGATAAAGAAATAAAAAAACAATTAAATTTTAATATTATAATAAACTTAAAAATTGTTGCGTTTAAGAAATAATAAAAAAATTAAAAAAATTTGATTGTAAAATTTAAACCGTTGTAGAAAATAATTTATCTCAATTTAGATATCAAAAGTTTTGAATTGATCAAATTAACATCCAAAAAATGTTTTTCAGAGCCGTGGTTTAAAATATAATAATTTTTTTCAATTGAAGGTTTCAATAGCAATTCGCTGTCTAGCTTAGAATTTATTAAATTAATTTTTATCTTAGCTTTAATATTTTCAGGAGCGATAATTTCAACTTTGGAGTTTTCTGCATTCAGGGCTCCGTTTTCAATAGAAGCTAAAATTATTCTGACATTTCCATTTGAGTTTTTTATATAAAAATTTCCCTCAAATTTTTCAGCAGAAATATCGCCGCCGTAAGAGAAAATTTTTGCTTCTCCAAATCCGCTTCCTAAATTTATATCGCCGGCTTTTGTTTCTAAATTTATCGATCCTTTAAAATTGCTTATTGAGATATTGCCTGCGTAAGTTAGAGCGTAAAGTTTTCCTTGGATCGAATTAATAGAAATATTTCCTCCTTTAGTAATAAAAGTTCCTCCTTTTGAATCATACGCGTTAATATTTCCACCTTCGGTGTATATTTCGCAATTGTAGCCAAGTTCTATTCCTGAAATATTTCCGCCGCAAGTTTTAATTGCTGAATTTGATCCGACTTTTTCAAAAGTTATATTGCCTCCTTTCGTAAAAGCTGAAACTTCATTTAAGAATTTGTCAATAGAAATATTTCCGCCTTGATAAATTTTTATATTCGCTTTTTCAAAAATTCCCTTAAATATAACGTCTCCTTTTTTAATCGTTATATTGAAGGAAAAATTTTCAGGAGCGGTAATTTTCAAAATTTTCTTTTTGCAATTTTTGGTCATCTTAGCGACAATAAAATTATCGCTTTCATAAATTTCGTTGTCGTCTAATTTATCAAGTTCTTCTTGCTCAATAACAACGATAATTTGAGATATATTTTTTGACGACGCTTGAATGTCGCAATTAATCGCTTCGATTGCGATCAAGTTTTTATTTTTTGCGTCTAAATAATATTTTTTTTCGAAGTAAATTCCTTTAGCGGCTAAGCTGTTTAAAAGAAAAATTATTATCGATAATATTTTTAACGCCGATTTCATTTTAAATCAATTTTTTCAAGTATATGTTTAGTTCGATTAATGACGTATGAATTGTCTTTAGCTTGCAACTTTTTTTTCAAGCTTTCGACTATTAAGGCGTCGTCTAAATTTTTATTTAAAAGAATATTTTCAAGAGAGTTCAAAGCGACTATTCTAACTGCGGGATTTTCATCGTATAAAAAAGAAGAGCTTAAAGCCTTTTTTACGTCATTGTCTTCTGGAAATTTTGATATAACTTCTATTGCCTCAAGTCTTATTTTTGGATTTGGATCGTTTAGCGACAATTTTAAAGAAATATCTTTAATCAGTTTGGTAGATTCTTCATTGGCAAATAGATTTTTTTTTAGAGTTTGGAAAAGAGATAATCTTATTCCATGATTTTTTTCGACAAAAATGCTTTTTGAGCAAATTTGCAAAAATTGAAAGTCGCTAATATTTCCTTTTAAAATTTTGTTCTTTAGTATTAAATCCGCATTTAGTGTATAGTTTCCTTTGAGCGAGTCGATATCTATAGAATTTATTTTGATAACATCGTAAGCTATGAATTTGTCGCCGTTATTGTTATAAAGTTTTTCAAAGAAATAACCCGTCAAAAAGAAAACTACTGCAATTGAAGCGGCGATTAAGCTTTGAACGAAGAGTCTTGAATTTTTGAGTTGAATTTCTTTTCCTTCTATAGAGTTGAGAACGCTTTCGCGAGCTTCGGCAATCAAGTCGTTATAAGAATTTATGTTATTTTCCTCGGCTAAATTCAAAAGACGCAAGTAAAAGATTTTTTCAGCTAAAGAAATTTTATTCAACCGATACGAATTTTCAATTATAGATTCTAATTTCTCTTTATGGTTGTTTTCTATTAACAATTCTAAGATATTCGTATTATCCATAGAATTCTTTGACTCCAATTTTTTCAATTTCTTTTTTAATCTTATTGATTGAATTATGAATATATCTTTTAGCGGCCCCTTCAGTGATATTCATGCTTTTTGCTATTTCGGAAATTTTCATATCTTCATAAAATCTAAGATAAAAAGCGATTTTTTGTCTAGGCGGCAATTTTTCCGAGATAGCTTTAATTTTGCCAAGTATTTCTTCTTTCATTAAATTATGATCCAAATTAGCGTTTAAATCTATAATTTGATTTTCTTCCTTTTCGTCCGATGAAAATTCGTTATTAAATCTTAAAAAATTCAAATTATATTTTTTTTCTCTGTATTTAGTAAGGCAAACATTTGTGGCGATTCTATAAATCCAGGTAGAAAAAGAGCTCTCCCCTCTAAAGGATGATAAATTTTTATACGCTCGGATAAAAGTATCTTGCAAAATATCTTTAGCTTCTTCGGGCGAATTTGTAAAATTGAAAGCAAGACCAAAAACTTTCTTTTCATAAGCTCTCATAAGAATCTCAAAAGCTCGATTATTTCCGTTTAAAGTTTCAGCGATTAAAATTTTCTCTTCCGAAATATTCATCGGCGAAATTTATTTGTTATTTTGACTCAAAGTTTAAACAAAAGTTGTAAAAAGTTTCAACAAAATGAATGAAGAAATTTAGTCATAATATTAAATTAAAGATTTTATTATTTTAAAAGTCGTAAAATTAAATTAAAAAAATCAAAATGAAAAAAAACATTATAATAATTGCTTTTCTTATTTTAGCTCCGAAATCTTTCGCGCAAAAATTCAATTTTGATTTTGATTACGCTCGTTTTAAATTAAACGACAGCTTAAGTTATATAGAATTTTATTACTCCTTTCCCCAAGACGAACTTTCTATTATTCAAAATAATCAAAACGAGAATATAGTCGAAGGAAATATTTTAATTCAAATTTACGATCTTAAAAATGAAAACGCAGTATTCAATCGAGAATTTCGAGTCGTAAATAAAATACCACAAGAAAATAGCGGGAAAAATTTAAATTTAGTCGGTTTGATAAGAGTGTCAATTGGAGCGGGCAATTATAAAATGAAGGTAACGGGAACAGACAACAATCAAAAAACAATGAGTCGTTCTATTGAAGAAACTTTTACAATCGAAGATTATCGTTCTAATCAAATTTATTTCAGCGACATTCAACTGGCAAGCTCTATATTGCAAGAGAGTCCGAATAAATCTTCTATATTTTACAAAAATACCCTTGAAGTATCTCCAAATCCGACGGCAGTATTTGGGAAAGCTTCTCCAGCGGCGTTTTATTATTTAGAATTATACAATTTAGATAAAAGAGAAAACTTAAATGCTCCTATTATAATCGTCGCTACTTTATTCAACAGCAAGCGCGAAAAAGTTTTTGAAAGAAAAAAGACGATAAGAAACAACAATCCTGCAATTGTCGAAGTCGGTTCTATTAACGTTATGAAATATCCGAGCGATATTTATTTATTGGTAGTTACCGCGCAAGATTCGATAAACAAATTAACAGCTCACAGCGCTAAGAAACTTTATATTTATAATCCGGATTTTAAAGATACGATTAAGAAAAGAAACGTCGGGCAGGATATGGCAAGCGCCGAATTTGCTATTATGACAGAAGAAGAATGTCGCGATATGCTGATCAAAACAAAGTACATTATGAGTTCGGCTCAAGTGGCGCAATATAATTCGCTTTCCACTTTAGAAGCTAAAAGGGAATTCTGGTTTAATTTCTGGAAAAGATTAGATCCAGATCAAACTACACCCATTAACGAGTACAAAGAAGAATATATGAAGAGAGTAAGCATTAGCAACGAAAAATTCGGAAGCATTAATAAAAAAGGAATGTTAACCGACAGAGGAAGAGTTTATATTATGTATGGCGAGCCTGACGAAATAGAAAGATTTCCAAGCGAACTTGACAAAAAGCCGTATGAAATATGGCATTATAATTCAATTGAGGGAGGCGTAATATTTGTCTTTGGAGATGTAACAGGATTTTCAAATTTTGAGCTTTTGCATTCGACAAAAAGAGGAGAATTGAGAGACGACAATTGGATGAGAAAAATACAACAACAATAAAATTATTTTCTATTTATTAATTTTTTCTTTCTTGAATGAAAAAAAAAATTGAAGAACTAAAATACCGTTTATCCTACGCTATTTATATTTTTTTTTCTTTTTTTTGCGGCAAAATTTTAAAGATTAATTTATCAAGAAAATTATTTGCAAAGCTGTCCTTTTTTTTTTATTACTTTTTGCCGTTGCGAAAAAAAATTGTTTTAAAAAATCTAAAAATAGTTTTTCCAACCTTGACTGAAAAACAACGAAAAAAAATCGCTCGCGACGCATACGCTTCCTTCGCTGTCACTCTTGCGGAAATATTTTGTCTTAATTATATGTCGTTGGAAGAAGCGAAAAAAGAGATTATATTTAAGAAAGCAGAAAACATTACAAATATTAAGAGCGATAAAAAAAACCGCATTTTTGTGACCGCTCATTTTGGAAATTGGGAATTTGGAGCAATCGGTTTTCGCGTTCACTTTAACAGTCCGCTTTATGTTGTCGTAAAAAAATTGAAAAATAAATACGTAAGCGATTGGATGATTAATTTAAGAGAAAAATTCGACAACAAAGCTTTTTCAAAAGGCATTAGCTTAAAAGAAATTTTAAAGGCTTTATATGAAGGCAAAAACATAGGCATTGTAGGCGATCAGCGCGGTCCAAGAGACGGAAAAAGAATTAAATTTTTTGCTCGACAAGCCTCGGTATTTACTGGAGCCGCTTCCTTAAGCGTAAGATCTGGAGTTCCTATTATTGCCGCTTTTGTCGTTAGAAGACCTGATTATAAATACGAAGTAATTTTTGAAAATATTTATGATGAGCAATTAAACGAAGCTTACGAAGACAAAGCTCTTGAGTTGACCGCTAAATACTTTAAAGTTTTAGAAAGATATATTGTTAATTATCCGGAACAATGGCTTTGGCACCACGATAGATGGAAATATTAAAATAACTTTCTCTTTTATATTAATTAGAAATATAAATATCAAACTGTTTTATAAGTTTTGGCTCCGCAATATCTATTTTTTATAAGCGGTTAAAGATTATTTTTTAATAATAAATTTAAAAATTATTCTCATTCGATAAATTTATAAACCTCGATAAATTAAACCGTTTTAGTTTAAAGATGTCAGGTATTATCTCAAAATTAAATTTCAAATTTTAATGAGCCTCTAACCAATTATTGCCAATTCCAATATCGACAACTATTGGGACTTTAAATTTAATCGCATTTTCCATTTTACTTTTGACGATTTCTTGAACCTCCTTTAATTCATTTTTCAACACTTCAAAAACCAATTCGTCGTGAACTTGAAGAACCATTTTAGATTTTAAATTTCTTTGATTAAATTCTCTATAAATATCAATCATCGCTTTTTTAATTAAATTAGCGGCGGAGCCTTGAATAGGCATATTTATGGCGGCTCTTTCGTCTAAGCTTTTTAAGTTTGCGTTGGCGCTGTTAATATTTTTAAAGTATCTGCGATTTCCGAAAATTGTTTCAGAGTATCCTTTTTCTCTTGTTAGTTTTAAAGTTTCTTCGATGAAATCTTTTACTTTCGAAAAATTTTGAAAATAAGAGTCAATTATTTGCTTTGCTTCTGTTTGCGAGATGCCCAATCGCGTTTTTAATCCAAAAGGACCAAGTCCGTAAATAATACCAAAATTAACCTCTTTAGCTTTTCTTCTCATTTCAGGCGTAACTTCTGAAATATTTACTTTGAATATTTTAGAAGCTGTGGCGGCATGTATATCCTTTCCGCTTAAGAAAGATTCGACAAGATTAGGATCTTCGCTATAATGAGCTAAAATTCTTAATTCAATTTGACTATAATCCGCGCTCATAATCGCGCACTCAGAATTTCTTGCGACAAACGCTCTGCGAATTTCTTTGCCCATTTCTGTTCTAATTGGGATATTTTGCAAATTTGGATTAGAGCTTGAAAGTCTTCCAGTAGAAACAAGATTTTGGTTAAAAGTCGTATGCAATCTTCCTGTTTTAGGATTTACCAAATTTTTAAGCGAATCAACATATGTCGATTTTAATTTAAATAACTGTCTATAATTTAAAATACTTTCTACTATCGGGTGAGTACCTAAAAGATTTTCCAACGCTTTGGCGTCGGTCGAATATCCAGTTTTAGTTTTTTTTCCTTTTTCAAGTTTTAATTTTTCGTAAAGAATTTTTTGCAATTGTTGATTTGAGTTAATATTAAAAACTTCTCCCGCAAGCTCGTAAATTTTTGCCGTTTCAATTTCAATTTGCTTTTGCAATTCCACTCCGATTTCTTCCAGTTCTTTTAGAGAAATTTGAACGCCTGTTCTCTCCATATCTTCAAGAACTTCAATTAAAGGAAATTCGAGTTCAAAAGCCGTTTTCGTTTGATTATTTTTTATTATTACTTCCTTTAAACATTTGTAAAGTTTATATTCAACTTCCGCGTCTTCGCAAGCGTAATCTTTTAATTTTTCTAAATCAATTTCAAAAATTTCGGAGTATTCTTGTTTTTTATCAAAAAGCGATTCAAATGTTATTGGAGAATAATTTAAATATTTTTTTGATAGATCATTTAAATTTTGTTTCTGATCGGGATCGATAATATACGCTGCTATCATTGTGTCAAAATAAAAGTTTTTAACGTTTATGCCTAAATTTTTTAATGCGCTAATGTCGAATTTAGCGTTATGACAAATTTTTTTTATATTTTCATTTTCAAATATAGGCGCGAATATCTCTACAAACTTTTTAATAGGCAATCTATTAGGATAATTTTTGGAGAACAAATTAAGCTCGCTTTCAGTAGGAGATGTTGCCACAAAACAAGCTTCGTTTTCTTTAAAGCCAAACGCTACGCCTGCTATATTCATATTAAATTTATCGAGGCTGTCGGTTTCGACGTCAAAGACAAATTCTTCAATCTCAGAAAGTTCGTTAGCTAATTTTCTCGCGGATTTTTCATCGCATATAAGATAATAATTTGATTTTTTCGAATCGAATGCTTCATATAAACGTTGTTCGTCAAATAAAGATTCTTGCCGATTAATTTCGCGAGCGTTCGGAAAAATTTTTTTTATTTTATCTTCAAGAGATTTGAATTCCAATTCAGCGAAAATTTTCGAAAGTCGATCATAATTTGGAGCTTGAAAAGCAAAATCTTCAAGATTAAATTTAATAGGAACATCGTTTCGAATTTTCGCCAGCTGTTTCGATAAAAATACCGCGTCTTTGCTTTCTAACAATTTTTTTGCAATCGGTGGCTTGATTTTTTCAATGTTATTATAAATCGATTCGATAGTTTCAAACTCTTTCAACAGTGGAATAGCCGTTTTTTCGCCAATACCTTTTGCTCCAGGTATATTGTCGGAAGCGTCTCCAACTAACGCGATGTAATCGACAAATTGTTCTGGGTTTAATTCAAATTCTTCCAAAGTTTTTTGTTTGTCGTAAATTATAGGATCGTCGCTTTTTGTGGAAGGTTTTATAATTTTAATTTTATCATTTATAATTTGAATCAAATCTTTATCTGCAGTAAAAGCTAAGAATATGACATCTTCAAAATTTGAGCTTGCTATAGTAAAAATAATATCGTCGGCTTCATAGCCTGGACAAATTATAGATTTTATATTTAAGGCGTCGATAATTTCTTTAATTTTATCAAGCTGAGGTCCTAAATCTTCAGGAAAGGCTAATCGATTAGCTTTATAATCTTTATAAATTTCAGAACGAAAAGTTTTTTCTTTGGAATCAAATGCGATTGCTATGTAGTCCGGCTTTTCTTTTTCTAAAGCTTTTAAAAGCTGAGTTAAAAAACCGTATATTGCTCCAGTTGGCTCTCCTTTGCTGTTTTTTAACGGTCTAGAAATAAAAGCATAATAAGCTTTGAAAGCTAAAGCCATTGCGTCTATTAATAAAACTTTTTTCATTTTTTTTTAAAATTCTATTTTTTATTTTGAAATTTAAAAAGAATCAAAATGAAAGCTAAAAGTTTTTTTAGAAAAAGTTTTACTATTGTCGTTATTTTTCTTTCTTTTGTTTTTGCAAAATGTATAAGTTATAATCCAAACTTATCCTTTAATTTAAAAGAAAAAGACGAAATTAATCGATTAATTGAAAAAGGCAAAGCCGATATATTATTTGTCGCAAGCTGGAATGTTGAAAATCTATTTGACATTTACGACGATCCAATGAAAAACGACGATGATTTTACGCCCGAGGGAACTTACAATTGGACATATGAAAGATATGAAAAAAAATTGGCAAGCTTAGCTCGAGTAATAAGAGATATGAACGATGGAAACGCGCCAGATTTGCTTGGAATGCAAGAAGTCGAAAACGATATGGTCTTGTCTGATTTGACAAAAAATTTCTTCAAAGACAAAAATTATGGAATTTCGTGGATTAACGGTCCCGATATCAGAAGCATGGATTGCGCTCTTATTTTTAATTTGGATAAATTTGATTTTCTTTCAAACATAGGCGATACCGTAGTATTAAGATATTCCGATGTCGACACTGCCGAAGGCGATAAATTGAACACTAGATTAATATTAACGACAAAATTATTATTTTTACCAACGCAAGATACTTTTTACGCCATTGTAAATCACTGGCCATCGCGCAGAGGAGGTCAACAAGAGTCTGAAATAAATCGGATCGCAGCTGCTCAAACTCTTAAAAAACGAGTTGAGAAGATATTTAAAGAGACTTATTCCCCAAAAATAATTATAATGGGAGACTTCAACGACGAGCCTACAAACGTATCTATACAAAGATATTTGGGCGTTTTGCCATTGAGAGAATTCAAGGAAGACGATAAAGAAGCTAGATATAAGTTGTATAATCTGGCATATGATAAACATATAGCGGGAGAAGGAACTTTGCAACATCAAGGCAAATGGAATTTGATAGATCAAATTATTGTAAACGGCGCTTTAATATACAAACAAAATTCTAAACTAATGTATTATTATGATAGTTTTGATATATTTAAGCCAAAATATTTTGTCACGCAGAAAGGGAAATACGCAGGTTCTCCTTTTCCAACGTATAGAAGCGGAAGATATTTAGGCGGTTATAGCGATCATTTTCCAGTATATGCAAAATTTGTGTTTTTTTTAACTTTATAATAATCTAAAAAAAATTGCATGTTTTTATAGATTTGATTAAAGATAAAAGTATGAGCAAAGGAGTTATATTATTTGGCAGCGAGGGTTCTTTAGGAAGCCAACTAAAAAATATTTTAATAAACGAAAACGAATTTCAGAAGTTAATTTTTATCGATAGAAAATTAAAAGACGAGAATATCTCTTCTACAAAGAATATAACTCAGATATTTTTGAACGACATATTCGAGAAAGATAATTTTAATAATTTAAAACTGAAAATACTTAGCTCTCTAAAACAAAATAGCGGCGATAAAGAGAAAATCAATCTTTTAATGATTTCTACTATTGGCGGTTATATTGGCGGAAAGAAATTTTGGGAATATGATATTTGTGATTGGAAAAATATTTTTGAAAAAAATTTCTTTGTGAATATTTGTATAGCAAAGCTAATAATAGATTTAAGCGAAGATTTAGATTTTTCTGAAATAGGAATTGTGTTTATTACTTCTTATCTTACAAAAAAAATAGAAAAAGATAAAAGTTTATATTTGATTTCAAAAAAAGCTTTAAATAAATTAATTGAAATAAGTTATGTTGAAATAGAACATAAAAACATATATCTAAGCGGGATTGCTCCTTATCTATTGGATACGAAACAAAATCGAGAATGGATAGAAGATGAAAAAAAATTAATAACCGCAATGCAAATATACGAAATAATTAAAATTTTTTACAAAAATAAACATAAATATGCTGGAGAAATATTTTATATAAAATGAAAATTATAAATTGACTTTTAAAGTTGTTTTAATTAGACTAAAAAAAAAAATTATAAAATTTTTGAAAACTAAATAATATTACAAGGAGGAAGAACTTATATGGTTTCGTCAATCTTATTTGGATTTGTAAATCTAGTATTTGCTCAATTGCAAGGAACATTAAACTACTTGCAACAAAAGTTCGTCGAAGGCGGCGGATTTATGTATCCGATATTATTCTGTTTGATCGGCGGATTGGCATTTGCAATTGAAAGAATTATCAGTTTAAGCAGAGCTTCTACGAATACAAAAAAATTTGTTTTGAAAGTAAAAAATGCTTTGGAGGAAGGCGGAGTAGAAGCTGCAATTAGAATATGCGAAAATACTTCAGCTTCAGTAGCGGCTGTTTTTCACGCTGGTTTATTAAGAGCCGACGAAGGGTTAGACGCAGCAGAAAAAGCTATATCAGCTTATGGAGCTCTTGAAATGGGATTCTTGGAAAAAGGATTAATTTGGATATCAACATTTATAAGCATAGCTCCAATGCTTGGATTTACTGGAACTGTACAGGGAATGATTGAAGCTTTCGACGCAATTAAAGAAGCCGCTCAAATTTCTCCTTCAATCGTTGCGGGAGGTATTTCCGTCGCTCTTTTAACAACTTTGTTTGGATTAGTTGTAGCGATGATTTTGCAAGTCCTTTATAATTATTTTGTTTCTAGAATCGATAAAATTGTCGCCGATATGGAACAAAGCTCAATTGAATTGATTGACGCATTATATGAATTAAAAAAGAAACAAAGCTCTTTTTAAAAAACAGAGAGATTAAAATATGGCTTTAATTAGAAAAAAAAAGAAACCTGAACCGGAGATCCCATCAAGCTCGATGGCTGATATTTCGTTCTTGTTGTTGATCTTCTTTTTGGTTTCTACAGTTATAGATGTCGATACGGGAATAGGTTTGACTCTGCCGGAATATGTGCCGCCAGATCAAATTCAAACCGCTCCTATTTCAAAAGATAGAATGGCTGCGTTATTGATCAACGAACAAGGAGACGTATTGTTAGATGGGAATGTAATTGCCATACCTCAGATATCGAAAAATTTGAAAGCAAGAATTGAAAGCAAAATCGAGCTTGATAAAAACAAAAAATTGATCGTATCAATTAAAACGGATAGAAAAACTAGCTATAATTTATATATCCAAGCTCTTGACCAGGTTAGAATGGCGTTTAACGAAGTAAGAGAAGAGTACTCGAAAAAAAAATTTGGAAAAAGATTTATTGATTTAGATCAAGATCAAGCTCAAGAAGTTAAAGAGAAGATCCCTGTGATTATTTCGATAGCCGAGCCCGAGTTAATTAAGAAATAAGCAAGATAGAGGAGAAATTGAAATATGAAATTTGAAAAAAAACGAGCCGGCGTAAAGCAACAAATACCGACAGCCTCATTGCCTGATATTATATTTATGTTGCTTCTGTTCTTTATGGTTACGACTACAATGCGCGAAGTGGACGTATTTGTAAAATTTAAATTGCCAGAAGCTAAAGCGATTGAGAAAATAGAAAATAAAAGATTGGTAAATTATATATGGATCGGCGAAGACGGTAGAATACAGGTAAACGACGCGATTGTAAAAGTTAGCGATATTCAAGATATAATGTATAAGAAAAGACAAGCTTTGCCTAACTTAATAGTTTCGCTTAGAATTGATAAAGGTCAAAGTATGGGCATAGTTACCGACATTCAGCAAGAGCTGAGAAAAGCGTATTGTCTTAGAATAAATTATTCCGCAATGATGAAGGAATAATAATCGCTAAATCCAAAATTAAGGCGGACGTTTTAGTTTAGAAATTAAAGCGTCTGCCTTTTTTGTTTTAACAAAAGGAGAATAGAGAATATGGGATTAAAAGAGAAAATTAATGAAGATTTAAAAAATGCAATTAAATCAAAAGACGAAATTAGATTGCAAACAATTCGTTCAATTAGAGCTTTGATTTTAGAATTCGAAAAAAGCGGATCCGGAAAAGAATTGAACGAAGAAGAAGCGATAAAACTTTTGACTTCCGCTGCAAAAAAAAGAAAAGAGGCGATTGAGCAGTATGAAAGCGCTGGAAGAATAGATTTGGCTGAAAAAGAAAAAAAAGAATTACAAATAATTGAAGAATATCTGCCTAAACAACTTTCTTTTGAAGAATTGCTTGAAGAAGTAAAAAAAATAGCTCAAGAAATAGGAGCCGTAAGCAAACAAGATTTTGCCAAATTGATGCCTTTGGCCGCTAAGCAATTGAAGGGTAGAGCCGAAGGAAAAGATATTAAGAGCGCCGTTGAAAAAATATTAAACGGTTGATAAGAAAAAGTTAACTCAATTTTTATTTGCTCTGCTGATGAATTACATTGATTATATAATTTTGTTTTTCGCTGCCTTAGGTTTTCTTTTAGGATTTAAAGAAGGATTAATTCGAAAAATTATTGGCTTAATTGGTTTGATATTAGCCGTCTTTCTTACGATAAAATTCTATTCTAGTTTTGGAGTTTATATTTCTAAAAGAACAGGTTTCGACGAGTATTTTAGCAAAATACTCGCGGCTATTGGAATCTTTTTTTGCGTTGAAATAATTTTTGCGATAATAAAAAGAATTATTCATCCATTTGATCGGGTAAGAAAATTGATAAATCAAATATTAGGAGGTATGCTGGGATTAATTCAAATTATTTTGTTGATAAGTTCGGTTCTTATTATTTTAGATTTTGCCGATTATCCTTCCAACGATGATAAAAAAAACTCATCTTTTTATTATTCCGTTTATAACGCTTTGCCTCAAGCGACTAATTATTTATTAGGCAAAGATGCGATAAAAAAAATTGAAGAATTCTTAAAAGAAGAAAATCAATAAGTTTTATGATTTTTTCATTCAAAGAGTTAGAATTTGAAAGAATTTTAGATTATATATCAAAATATTCCTTAAGCGAGGAAGGAAAAGAAATTATAAAAAACATTCGACCTTTTGAAGATTTGAATAAATGTTTGCTTGAAGGAAAAATAACTCAAGAAGCTAAGGAAATTTTGATAAAAACGGGAGATTTTCCGCTTGATTATTTGCCTTCGTTAAAAGATAAAATTTATAAAAGTTCTATCGAAGGATCTATTTTAGAAGCTAAGGATTTAAAAGAAATAAATCGTCTTGCAAAATTCTCAAGAGCTTTTTTTAATTACTTAAAAGCGAATAGCGAAGCGAAGACTTTATGCGAATTATTTTTATCGAATTTATTTGTCGATAAAAATTTTGAGAATCAAATTGACAGAGTCATCGACGAAGATTGCGCGATTAAAATAACTAGCTCAAAGAAATTAAAAGAAATAAGAGATCAAATTTTAGAAAAAAGCGAAACTCTTAGAAAAATTATCTCCTTAAAGCTTAAAAGCTTAAGCGAAAATTATTTAGCTCGCGAAGAATATGTTACTTTGCGAGATGGAAGGATGGTTTTGCCGATTAAGGTAGAACATAAAAGAAAAGTAAAAGGCTTTATTCATAGCGAATCTGCCACGGGGCAAACTGTATATATTGAGCCAGAAGAAACTTTAGAGTTAAATAACGATATCGTCAGCTTGCAATTTGAAGAAAAAAGAGAAATTGAGCGCCTTTTAAGAGAATTAACTAAACTTGTCGGAGCAAATAAAGATTCTCTTTTGAATTCCTATAACGCATTAATAAAACTTGACGTAATTTTTGCTAAGGCTAAATATTCAATTGAGACGATATCTTCATTTCCTTCGTTCGAAAAATCAAAATCTTTTGAAATTATCGAGGGAAGACATCCGATATTGTATAAGAAATTAGGAAGAGATAAAACAATACCTTTAAATTTTAAAAAGGAACAAAATTCATTTGTTATTATTATTACTGGACCAAACGCTGGAGGAAAAACAGCGACAATAAAAACAATCGGATTGTTATGTTTAATGGCGCAAAGCGGAATTCATATACCATGTTCTCCAGATTCCAATTTACATTTTTTTGAAAATATTTTGGCCGATATTGGAGATTCTCAATCTATCGAGGATGATTTAAGCGCTTTTTCTTCAAAATTGTTAAATTATAAAAGAATTATAGAATCTGCCAATGAAAATACTTTAGTATTATTAGACGAACTTGGAGGAGCTACGGATCCTTCCGAAGGGGCGGCTTTAGCGGGAGCAATTTTGATGTCATTGAAAGAAAAAAAAAGTTTGACTTTAGCGACAACTCATCTTGGAGATTTAAAAATATTGGCTAATTCAGAGTCAGGTTTTGAAAACGCTTCAATGGAATTTGATTCTGAAAATTTAGTTCCTACATATAGATTTAGACAAGGATTTCCAGGCTCAAGTTTTGCTTTTGAAATTGCAAAGAGAATTGGATTAGAAGAAAAAATTATACAAATGGCTAATCAATTGCTTGATAAAGATCGAAGCAAAGTCGAACACTTTATTGCCGACTTAGAAGGAAAAATTAGAATATATGCTCAAAAAATATCCGAAGCTGAAGAAGAAAATCGACGCTTGATTGAATTAACACAAAAATATAAAAATTTAGCGGAAACATTAAGAAAAGAAAAGGCAAAAATATTAGAGGAAGCTAAAAATAAAGGCGAAGAATTTTTGAAAAGAGCAAATAAAGAGATTGAAAAAGCAATAAAACAAATTAAAGAAAACGGAGCTGAAAAAAATGTTATTGCCGAGGCAAAAAAAACTTTAATCGAACTGCAAAATGAATTCGAAGAAATAAAAGACGAAGCAAATCAATCTGAAGACGCTTTGCAAGAATATAAACCTAAAATAGGCGATTATGTTTGCTTAAAAGGTTCAAAAGCTATAGGTCAAGTTAAAGAAATTAATGAAGAAAAGAAAATAGCTTATGTAACTTTAGGCGGATTAAAAGTTATGTGTAAATATTCAGATTTATCTCCAACAAGTAAAGAAGATTTTCAAAAAATAACGACTTCGCAAAAAAAATTTGAGATAGAAATTTCGGCTCCTAAATCTTTTGCTTTAGATTTAAGAGGATTAAGATATTCTGAAGCTGAGACGGAAATTATAAAATTTATCGACCAATCGTTTGCTTCTGGTCTTGATAAAATTGAAATAATTCATGGCAAAGGGAATGGAGTGTTAAAAAAATTGACGTGGGATATACTAAAAAAAGACTATAGAGTAAAAAATTTTTATTTTGCTCCAATAGAAATAGGCGGGGATGGCGTTACTATCGCAGAATTTATTTGATATCGTTAATTAACAATTTTTTCGGCAGTCAATAATTATAAAAAAATTAAAAAGCGTTTAAGTTTTTTCAACTTAAACGCTTACGTATAACAATCATTTAAAAAATGCTCAAATAAATTTTTGCAAAAGTTATTAATACTTGCTTTCTCTATCAGCGGCAAGTTTATCCCATTCTTTTGCCAAAGTATTTAAGAATTCTTCTTTTTCAGCTTTTATTTTTTTTATATCAAGACCGACAATTTCTTGAGCTTTTTCTTTTGTAGAATAATCTGGCAAAGGTATGTCTTCAGTATAACCTTTTTTAGCTAATATTCGATATATTTCAAATCGAGCTTGTTCGGCTTTTTGAATTGCAGATCCTAATACGCGTTGCGATTCGGTTGGCGAATGGAAAGATACTCCGTTAGAGGCGGCAACCCAATCCCATCTCCATTGAGCGCTTCTAAGCAATTTTAATACAGGCTCCATTTCTTTTTCAGTAGCGCCTTTTTCCCAAGCAAATTTTGCTTCCAAATGCGCTTTAGCTAACGTTTGTTCCGCAATTCTTCTCATTTCAAGCACGCGGTCTTGCCTTTCATATACGTCCCGCATAAGTTCTGCTTCGCTTTGCTTATGGCAGGTTTGACAGCTTGCGGAAATCTTTTTTAATGGGCTTGTTATGTGATGATCGGTAAATTTTATTCCGCCTTCTACTTTATAAGGCATATGGCAATCCGCGCAAGCTACTCCGCGCTTAGCGTGTATTCCTGTCATATAAAGTTCGTAATCAGGATGTTGAGCTTTTAACATTGGAGCTTTGCTTAAAGCGTGCGTCCAATCGGCAAATTTAATTTCATCAAAATATGCTTCCATTTCTTCCGCTGAAAAGCCTTTATCCCATGGAAAAGTCAAATATTTGCCTTCTCCTTTAAAGTAATACTCCACGTGACATTGCGCGCAAACTAAAGATCTCATTTCTTGGTGAGTTATTTTTGATAAATCTTTTCCTTGCCTTTGCAATGCTTCGACTAAAGCTGGGCGCGTTAAACGTAAATTCATAGTTTTTGGATCATGGCAATCTTGACAACCTATATGATTGACTACTTCGGCTCCTAAGTCTTTCCATTTTTTTGAATAAAATTCGGAAACGCCCATTTCTTTCATTAACCTTGGGACGTCTGTGCTTTTGCATGTCCAACAAGTTGAAGGCAGAGGAGCGGTTGTTCTCAAAGTATTTCTGGTATCTATAATAGAATAATAATGACCTCTCCCTTGTTTGTAATCTCTTGAGAATGGAAAGCCGGCCCATAGAATTACTAGTTCCGGATATTTCTTTAAATAATCGATAGTTATGCTTCCTCCATGTTTGCTTGCAAATGTAGTGTCTGAAGTCAACCGATATGTTTCATATTCTCTTGGATAATTTTGACCCCAAACATAATTTCTTGGCTCGTATTCTGGTATAGCTTTTACTGTTTGCAAAACTATTGTTTCGCTTCTTCTTTCAATTATTGTTGACGCGAACAGACCTAACAAAAATACTATTATGGCGCTTGAAATAAAGATAGTCCATTTTAAAAAAGGACTTTTGTCTAATTTTTCGAGAAAACTCATATTTCCTCCCAAGTTTATTTGTTTTTAATTTTTATATAATCTGCTATCCAATCTGGAGTAGGCAAAATAAAAATTGGAGTATAAGCATTTGCGGCGGAACTTAAACTTGTAGCTCTTCCATGTGGAGTTTCTCTATGACAGTTCCAACAATATATTTCTTGTTTTTGTTCATTCAATTCTTTAACGATAGTCATTTTTTGAACTTGATTAAAATGACATCTAATGCAATTTTCTTGAACGGCTTTTTTGCCTGCTTCTTTTATCATAATATTTTGGGGTTCTAATCTAAAAGTAAATACATAAGCATGACGCAAACCGTCAGAAGCTTTAAAAAGATATTTTTTTATTATATTATCATGAGGAACATGGCAGTCGATACAACTAGCATATTCGCGATGAGCGCTTTTAGACCATGAAACGTAATGAGTTTTCATAACATGACAATTAATACATGTCTCAGATTTGTCAGATAAATATGAAGCGGCATTTGACAAATAAAAAGATAAACTTATCAATCCAAAAAAGATACCGCCTAAAACCAAAAAATAAAATTTAGTAAAAAGCGATTTGGAATTTTTTTTGTTCTCGATTCCCATAATTACCTCATTTAAACGGAATAAAAAGTCTGATTTAGTTAGGAAGATACTAAATTATAATCTATTTGTCAAGAAAATTAGTTCTTTTTAGAAAAAATTTTTAATAATAAAACAGAAGAAGCTAAAAGAATTGTCGCTACATTTGCAATAATAATCGGCAAATTTTTTAAAATAATTCCATAGATAAGCCAAAGAATTAAGCCGATTAACATTATTATATACATTAAAGTCGAAATATCTTCAGTCTTTCGAGTTTTGAATGCTTTAATTGCTTGAGGCAAATAAGCAAATGTCGTGCAAAAAGCAGCAAGATATCCGATTACGTCGATATAATTCATATGATTGATAATTTATTTTTTAATGAAAATATAAAAAAACCGCCTTAAAAAGAGGCGGCTCAAAGGGAAGAAATTAATTTTTCTTTCTAAATTCCTTTAGAAATTCGACTAAATCTTCTACGCCTTTTTTTGGGAATGCATTATAAATTGAAGCTCTTAAACCGCCGACGGATTTGTGTCCCTTTAAACCCGAAAAACCAGCTTTAGTAGCTTCTGCTATTAACTTGTTTTCTAATTCTTCATTTGGCAATCTAAAAGGAATATTCATCAATGAGCGACTGTCTTTTTGAACGGTTCCTCTGTAATAATCTGAATTTTCATCTAAAAAGTCATACAATATTTTAGCTTTTTCTTCGTTCATTTTTTGAATAGTTTTTAATCCGCCTTTATTTTTAATCCATTTCATTACTAAGCCGATAATATAAATGCCGAAGCAATTTGGAGTATTGTATAAAGAAAAATTATCGGCATGAATTTTATAATTTAAGTAAATTGGCAAGCTATCTGAGCTTCTTTCGAGCATATCTTTGCGAATAATTACAACGGTTACCCCGGAAGGTCCGATATTTTTTTGAGCTCCAGCATAAATCAAGGCGAATTTAGAAACGTCGACTGGACGACACATAAAATCGCTTGACATATCGCAAACTAAAGGAACGTTGCCAACTTCTGGAATGTAATTCCATTGAGTTCCGAAAATAGTGTTATTTGAAGTATAATGTACGTAAGCGGCATCAGGATCTAATTTTAATTCAGATTGCTTTGGAATACGCGTGAAATTTTCACTTTCAGTCGTAGCAGCTATATTAATAGTCCCAACTTTTTTTGCTTCCTTCAAAGCTTTTTGCGACCAATATCCTGTTATAATATAATCGGCTTTGTTTTTCGTTGTCATTAAGTTCATAGGAACCATTGAAAATTGCAGCGTCGCTCCTCCTTGTAAGAATAGAATATGATAATTTTCCGGAACGTTAAGCAATTCTCGCATCAAAGCTTCTGCGTTATGTATTATTTCATCGAATGTTTTTGAACGATGAGATATTTCCAGAACTGACATTCCTACGCCAGGAAGAACGTAAAGATGCTCTTGAGCTTCCTTTAATACTTCTTCTGGCAATACTGCTGGACCGGCGCTGAAATTGTATACTCTTTGTTGTTGCATAATGAACCTCTTTTTTATTTAAATTAAATGCGTTAATAATCCATCTCTTAACTTTGGTTCAAACCATGTTGATTTTGGCGGCATAATTTCTCCGGCGTCTGATATATTCATTAAATCTTGAACAGTTACTGGATACATTGAAAAGGCTACAGCGGCCGTTCCGCTGTCGACTAATTTTACTAATTCTTTAGTTCCTCTTATTCCGCCTATAAAATCAATACGCTTGCTTGTTCTTGGATCTTCTATGCTCAGAATCGGTTTCAACAAATAATTTTGTAAAATGCTGACGTCTAAATTATCTCCAACGCCAGCCGACGGTTTTACTTTGTCGTTTGGTCTTAAAATATGCCATTCTTTATCAATATACATGCAAATAGTTCTTTTTTCTTTTGGCTCGGCAAAATTTACTTTTTCTACGTCAAAATACTCTTTAACTCTTTCTAAAAAATCTTTTTTATTCAATCCATTAAGATCAAATACTACTCTATTGTATGGCAATATTTTTAATTCTTCGGCGGGGAATAAAGTGGCAATAAAATAATTATACTCTTCTTCTCCGTTATGATTTGGATTATTTCTTTTCATTTCATCGCAGGCTCTTGCAGCGCTTGCGGCTCGATGATGTCCGTCGGCGATATACAATTTGTCTACTTGAGCAATTTCAGAAATTATCGTTTGGTTATATTCTTCTGGCAAAATCCATATCGTATGTCTTATGCCATCATTAGCCGTGAAATCGAATAAAGGATTATTTTTGTCGCATACGTTTGATACAATTTGATTGATCGATTCTCTTCCTTTATATGTTAAAAACACCACGCCAGTTTGAGCTCTTGTCGTTATAATGTGTCTAGTCCTATCGTCTTCTTTGTCTTTTCGAGTTTTTTCATGCTTTAAAGTTACGTTATTTTTATAATCGTCGACTGAGAATGTTGCGACAATTCCTGTTTGTTTTTGTTTGCCCATTATTAATCGATATAAATAAAACGAAGGCTTCTCTTCTACAATTAATGGGGCTTCTTTAGAAATTCTTTCGAGATTTTCTTTGGCTTTTTGATAAACAATATCGGAATATGGATCAACCTCTTCCGGAAGCTCAATTTCGCTTCGCGTTATTCTTAAAAAGCTATGGGGGTAATTTTTTGCTTGTTCGAATGCTTCCGCTCTGTTGACGACATCGTAAGGAACGCTTGCCACTTCAGCGGCTTTTTCTGGAATTGGTCTTAGAGCTTTGAAAGGTCTGATGATTGCCATATTTTAATACCTATTGTTGCTATTTATATCTTAAAAAAATAATAAATATTTGATTGATAGACAAATAAAAACAATTTATTTTACGATAAATATTTATGCTTTAACTCGAATATTTAAAAATTCATGTCGAAAATTTTATCGTTTATAAAATATCTTTGAATTTTAAAATTAAAATTTTTTTATTGCTCATAACGTCTGGCTTATTTACGCTCCGCCGTTTGCCGCCTATAACAACTCATTTTTCCCGTCAAACGGAATAGAGCGAATTCTATAATTTATCTTTCAACAAATATGCGCGTCGTTAAGAGGCTTATTAGCTGCCGCTTGCGCTTGGCAGCCGGTTAGCTGTCGTGATTCAAATCTAGCTCACCAACTTCCGAGTTGTCTCTCTATTGGTCCTCGAGTTGGATATTAAACTGTTTAAATAGGTCATTGTATGTGATCGTTCCTTTTTGCCTTCAGTATGGGTCGTATAATTCGTATTGGCGGAATAGATAGTTCCACTTCGTAGTACCTTTCTTACGTCCATAGGGATCGAAATGCTTGTATTGCTTAAACAGATCATTGTATTTTGTTATTGAGCGTTTACGACCATAGTTGTCGAAATCTTCGTACTGTTTGAATAGCTCATTGTACTTCGTTGTACACACTTGGCGACCATAGGAATCATAATGTTCTGTCTGTTTGAAAAGGTCATTGTATTTTGAGCTTCCTAGATAGCGATCGTAGGCATCGTAGTATTCATATTGATTGAGAAAAGAGTTCCATTTTATTGCGCCATTCTCTCTCTGAGCGAAACCGGAAGAAAATAGGCGCGCAAACATCAGCAAGAAAGTAAGACGTTTCATTGTGTTGCTCCTTTTGTTGTTATGAAGTTTTGACTCATAGAATTTATTAAGCTCTTTCGCAAAGGCCCATAACGTTTTGCTGCTTGGCGTAGCGGCGGATTTTTAGCGCAAAAGTTCAATCGAAGAACTGCACTTGAACCTTCCAAAAAACTGTCATACGAAGCGCTGAACCCGCCATTACGCCAAACCGCTATTGCGCGCTGTGGTTTTTGTCTTTTAGTCATTGTCAACCTTGTTTTTTATGAATAATGATGATATTAGTCCAAGTCCAACAACAACGTCAACGATATTCCATATTTGCCTGCCTAATACAATTTTAAAGAATGGTTGAAAAAGTAAAGCACGTCCTGCATAAACCATCATTTCTGTCTGTCTTCCTTGTTCGTGAGCTTTATATGCAAGAATTGTAAAACCAAATAGTCCAGCAAACCTTACGAATTGATAGTAACCATATGGCATATCAGCAAGGCAAATAAAAAATAAAATAGAAAGAAATATTTTGGTAATTGCTCAAAATATTCCACCTAAACATACATACAAATTATCATCAATATTCTCCCTAAAATTATATCTAAATTCAAGCTCTTTTAGATAATAAACAAAA
>Ga0209691_1000613_pt1 | contig 24207 bp, 18 predicted proteins | sample YNPMSBMetaG_FD_187120 | JGI IMG/M metagenome (GOLD analysis project Ga0209691, IMG submission 187120) | Anoxygenic and chlorotrophic microbial mat microbial communities from Yellowstone National Park, USA - YNP MS-B MetaG (SPAdes) (version 2) ... | reverse complement strand
TGCGCCCCATTCGCGTATTCGTGCCCCTATTCGTGGACGGTGACCCTCACCACCCCGCGCAGCAAACGGTCGAATGAGAAACCGTCCACGAATGCAACCACGAATACACGAATTCACCAATGCGCCCCATTCGCGTATTCGTGCCCCTATTCGTGGACGGTGACCTTCACTTCGCCGCGCAGCAAACGGTCGAATGAGAAACCGTCCACGAATGTAACCACGAATGCACGAATTCACCAATGCGCCCCATTCGCGTATTCGTGCCCCTATTCGTGGACGGTTACCCTCACCTCCGCGCGCAGCAGACGGCTGGATGAGAAACCGTCCACGAATTCACACGAATGCGACCACGAATTCACGCACCCGCCCCATTCGTTCCTTCGTGCCCCTGTTCGTGGACGGTCACCCTCACCACCCCGCGCAGCAAACGGTCGAATGAGAAACCGTCCACGAATTCACACGAATGCGACCACGAATTCACGCACCCGCCCCATTCGTTCCTTCGTGACCCTATTCGTGGACGGTGACCCTCACCTCCCCGCGCATCAACTTCGGCAGCAGCGCATCGCGCAGCGCCGCCAGGGTGCGGGATTGTTCTCCGTTAGAAACTATCTTCAACCACAAAGGCTGAAAAAACTCTGAGAATTTGCTCATAAGTTCACGTGGCGGGAGTGGTATTTCGTATTCCGCCAATGTTTCCCATCGCACGTATGGAATGGTAGTGCCGACTGAAGATGTCGTGCTAAACTCGATAACCTCATCGCTAAAAAACCAATACAGCGCAAATGCACGAAATAAATCTTCCTTTGGCCGCAGGACAAAAGTTGTCGTTCTTGTTATTCCATCGAATGGTGCTATCCCAACCTTATGAAAATATGGACGCATTGAGCCAAATAAAATATCACCTTTTTTGAATCTTGTAATGCTACTGTTTACTTCCAAGCCAAGCCGGTATTGTGATAAATCAATTGATTTTGAAGGCATATCATCAAGTGCAATATATCTTTCATTATCTTTTTGGGGTGTCGGGTCAATTCTCTCATTAACAAGCGTTACTAGATCCCCCAACCTCCCAACCTCCCATCCCTCCGCCTCCTCATTCTCCACGAACCAGTGACGAAACACCGCCTGGGCGATGGCTTCGAGCGTGCGGTTCATGCGGCGGTTGAGTTCGATTTTGTCGTCCAGCGGTTCGATGAGTCGGCGGGCGGTAGCAAGCCAGGCCTTACCTTCCTCTACGCTCCACGCGCCAGAGACCAGCCTGTTGATTAGGTGGTTGAGGATTCGGCGCATCCCCTTGCTCTCCCCACCTTTCGCTTGAATTTCGTCGTCCAGCGCGCCGAGCACGGCGGCAATGGCGCGCTGTTCGGGGAGGGGAGGAATCTGTTGTTGTATTCTTTCGGCAAACTCCCACTGAGCGCGTGGCATTTTCGTTCCTTCCGAAGCTCGGCTCACTGCCTCAATAAAATCTTCAGAGGCCATCCAGTAAAAAAGATACCTCTGGTCTATCCCATCACGTGCACGTACAACCCAAATATCTGTGGAACATACGCCATCAAAAGGAGCAATGACGACTTTACGAAAGTAAGGGCGCAATTTGCCAAATAAAATATCTCCTTTCCGGAATTTGAATTTTGCGCTTACCACATCTTCAGATTTACCATATCCCAACAGGGACAACTGTCCTTGCGAAATATGCTCCAGTCCTATATACGGCAACCCTGGCATTTCACCAGGCTGTACGGTGTCTCTTATCAATTCTGCGCAATCTCGGAAGAATCTACTTTGCCACCCCATACGTCACCCTCTTCAAACTCTCCCGAATTTGCGCCTCCAGCCGTGCGCTCTCGGCGAACTGCGCTTCCAGTTCCGCCGTCAGGTGTAGCCGGGCGGCGTTGCTGCGGGTTGTCCTCTCTGCCTTCATGCGATTTCTGTCCCTTCGTTCAGGATATTGAGATATTCATCGTAAGCAAAGATGCGATTGCGGCGCTGTCCGGTGACTTCGCGCACCATCCCCAATTGTCCCAAGGCCTTCATCGCATTGGCGGCCGACGGGAAAGAAAGCCCGGTGCGCTCGCAAATCTGGCTCAAGGTGACCAGAGGGCGTTCACAGAGAACGCGAAAGACGCGTAGAAGCGTAGAGGCAGTCCGTCCCGCTTTTTGAATTTTCTGCTCATCTTGTTGAGAGAGCGTGATCAGACGCCTGGCCGTCTCTACGGCGTTCGAGGCCGTGAGATCTACTCCCTCTAAAAAGAAATCCAGCCAGGCTTCCCAATCGCCCTCCATACGTACTACGTCCAGGAGGCGATAGTACTCAGAACGATGCTGCTTGAAATACAGGCTGAGATAGAGCAGTGGCTGCGAAAGCAATCCGTCATGGTGAAGGATGAAAGCGATTAGCAATCGCCCGATGCGGCCGTTGCCGTCGAGGAAGGGGTGAATGGTCTCGAATTGTACGTGCGCCAACGCCGCTTTGATGAGCGCCGGGTAAGGATTGCCATCATTGTGGAGAAAACGTTCCAGGTCGCTCATACAATCCTGAACGTACTGAGGCGGTGGAGGCACAAAATGGGCATTGCCTGGCCGCGTACCGCCAATCCAGTTTTGTGAACGTCTGAACTCGCCGGGGGATTTCTCGCCACCTCGGCCCCGTGAAAGCAGAACAGCGTGCATTTCGCGGATGAGGCGGTTGGAAAGAGGGAAGCCTTCTTTCAAACGCCGCAGGCCATGTTCCAATGCAGCAACGTAGTTTGAGACCTCAAGCACATCATCCAGCGGAAGGCCTGGTACTTCTTCCAATTCAAACAGGAGCAGTTGCGCCAGCGAAGACTGAGTTCCTTCAATTTGCGAGGAAAGCACCGCCTCGCGCCGCACATAGGCATAGAGAAACAAGTGCGGGTCAGGCAGAAGCAGCGTAACGCTATCCAATCGTCCTAGCGCCAGGGTAGCGCGTTCCAGAAGCCGCTGTCGTTGGTCGTTCAATTCAAGGGGAGGGTCTGGAGGCAACGGCTTTGGTAGAAAGGCGCGAATTGTCTCCCCTGCAATCTCTGTGATTTCATAACTTCCAGTCATGCCTCGCTTCATGAAAAGCACTCCTTATTTAGCGCTCGTTAAATAACGCATCCGCTTATTAAACGAAAGTGCCGAATCGTTTAATAAGACAGGCGGCGCAAGCTGGACTCGATGGCCTCATCCAGCCGCTGCGCCTCCTCGCGCAGGGCGCGCCATTCCTTCGTCAGCCGCGCCATCTTCTGCTCGAAGGGTTCGTCGTCTTCCTGCTGTTGCGCCGCGCCCACGTAACGCCCTGGCGTCAGCACGTAGTTGTGCTTGCGGATGTCTTCCAGCGTGGCCGATTTGCAAAAGCCGGGCACGTCAGCATAAGGGCGAGTCGGCGACTCGCCCCGACTCTTGCCCCCGCGCCAGGCGTGATAGGTATCGGCGATGCGGCGGATGTCCTCGTCGGTGAGCACATTCCATTTGCCTTCTCTTGTTCCCATCTTGCGGGCATCTATGAACAAAATTTCGCCACGGCGGTCGCGGTAATTGCCTCCGGGGTTCTTGTTTCGAGCCAGAAACCAAAGACAGCATGGGATCATTGTCGAGTAGAAAAGACGTTCAGGCATGGCCACCATGCAATCCACCAGGTCGGCTTCGATGATGGCGCGGCGAATCTCGCCCTCGCCGGACTGATTGGACGACATCGAGCCGTTTGCCAATACGAAACCGGCCACCCCTTTGGGGGCCAGGTGGTAGATGATGTGTTGCACCCAGGCGAAGTTGGCGTTGCGCAACGGAGGAATGCCAAACTGCCAGCGTTTATCCTGGCGCAGCCGCTCGCCGCCCCAATCCGAGACGTTGAAGGGCGGATTGGCGAGGATATAATCGGCTTTCAGGTCGGGGAAGCGGTCGTCGTGGAAGGTATCGCCCTGGGCGATCTGCCCGTCAATGCCGCGAATCGCCAGGTTCATCTTGCACAGCCGCCAGGTGTTGTAGTTCGATTCCTGCCCGTAGATGGAAATATCGGCGCGAGCGCGTCCGCCGTTCCCATTGCCGCTGGCATGGGCACGGATGAAATCCATAGATTGAACGAACATCCCGCCGGAGCCGCAGCACGGATCATAGACGCGCCCGCGGTAGGGTTCGATCATCTCGACCAGCAATTTGACCACGCAGCGCGGGGTGTAGAACTCGCCGCCCTTCTTGCCTTCGGCGCTGGCAAACTGCGAAAGGAAATACTCGTAAATGCGCCCCAGGATGTCGCGGTCGCGCCCCGCCTGGTCACCGACGCGAATGTTGGTGATCAGGTCAATCAACTGTCCCAGGCGCTGTTTGTCGAGCGCCGGGCGGGCATAGTCTTTGGGCAGCACGCCCTTCAGCGCCGGGTTATCGCGCTCGATGGCGCTCATTGCCTCGTCCACCACCTGACCGATGGTGGATTGCCGCGCCTGCGATTGAATCCGCGCCCAGCGCGCCTCCGGCGGCACCCAGAAGACGTTCAAGGCGCGGTACTCGTCCGGGTCTTCGGGATCAGCGCCCTGGTCGCGTTCTGTTTCCAGGCGGGCGTGCGTCTCCTCGAAGGCATCGGAGATGTACTTTAAGAAAATCAGCCCTAGCACGACGTGCTTGTACTCGGCGGCATCCATGCTACCGCGCAGGGTATCGGCAGCCGCCCAGAGTTCCTTCTCAAATCCTAAGGTTGCGCCATTGATCGTTGTGTTTGCCATACAGCCTCCAGGTTTCAAAGCGTTTCTTGAGTAGATTGTCCGAAAGTATCAAACCTGCTTTTGCGCCACAACCTGGTGGTCTCCCATCCGTAAAAGTTCTGTGAAGGGGCAGAGCGCAGTGCGCAGTGCGCGTTCGTTAAGTAAACATTCATCAGTAATTGCAAAAAGTGTTGACTTCGATGGTTTTTTCCTGATGATAAGGAAACCCATATCAAATGATACTTAAACCTACCACCGGCTCTACTTGGCAGGGCAGACCGTCCAAGAAGTCCTGACTACTTGCCCGAATAGCGCTGTCACTCGTTACTTCAGGGGGCTATTCGTGGACGATTTTGTCTGCACAACAACAACCTATCCGCACTACTTGTGATGGCAGCTTGTTACAATTATACCTTTTCCTATTCACCATGGCATTTCTCACTGTCTCACTGCGTCTGGAGGCTTTATCCTAAAACTAAAATCAATTATTCAAAACGCTTGGAGTGTCAGGGATTTTGTCTTTTTTGATAACTGTTGCCGCTCCCATCGGATGCAGATGGAAGGATAGGGTTTGGCAGGGGGGACACGGCAGCGGATAACATGGGGTAAACCCGCTGCTGATCGCTAGATGAGATTCTCGCTACTCTTTTTTCTCTGGCGGGTGTTTGTTGCTGCTGGGAGGGCCGGTTGTGGAGGCTTTTCTGGCATTTTTCTCCCTTTGCCGCCGCGACTGCTGCGCGGAGAAGCGGTTTCCGATTTTATTTCTCCGCCCTCCCATGCCACCACCAGACGCACAATCCGGTCGCCGGCTTTTAGCTCTTGCACCATTTTGCCCCGTCCGGCGCGCGTTTGCAGGGGGGCTTCGTCAAAGCGCAGGCTCTTTGGCGCAAGTTTCTCTAGAAAAAGCGTGGCTTGGGCAGTGGCTTTGCCAATCGCCATGCCGACCAATCGAGCTGTCGGGCCTAATTTCCAAGCCTGAACCCCCTGCCCATATCGCCCCTGGAGGGGAAATTGCTCAACAGCCAGTCGCTTTGCGCGCCCATCCGAGGCGACCAGCAGGATATCGCCGGCTTTGGGCAGGATTGCAGCGCCGATCACTTCATCCTCCTGGCTCAATTTGATTCCCAAGACGCCGGCAGCCATCAAGCCCATCGGACGCACACTCTGCTCGGAAAAGCGAATCGCCATCCCCTGCGCGGTCGTTAGAAGGATTTCCTGATCTCCGCTGGTCAGGTGAACCCAACCCAAGCAATCGTCTGCATTGACCTTAGCCAGCGTAAAGAGATGGGCGGCTGGTCCAATCACTTCCTCCAGGGCAGATTTTTTGACAAAGCCCTGCCGCGTCACGGTAAGGACAAAGGCCTCTTTCGGACGTTCGCTCTTTGGCGGCAGGGCAAACACAGCAGCGAGGGTGTTGGGCGATTTGAGGGGAGAGACATCCCCAAGGGGTAACCCTTCGCTGGGGCGGCTGCAAGGCGGCAGGTTGTGCAGGGCAATGGCAGCGCATACGCCGTTCTCTGCCACCAGATACACCGTATCGCGACTGGAGGCTTTCAGCAACCAGGCTGGTGCTTCATTGCCGCTCAGGCGCGGTGGCTTGCCGGCTTCGCTGCGCGAGATCAACCCCTGGGCGGTGATGCTAATCCAGGTTTCCTCCTGGGGGGTAAGGTCGGTCACTGTCAGGGCGAGAGGGCGGCCTTTGGCAGCGCTGGCGGCGATTTGGGTGCAGCGCCGCTCAGCAAAAGCGTCTTTGACGGCTGCCAGTTCTTCGGCTGCCAGGGCGCGCAATTTGGGCGGGGATTTCAACAGACTTTCCAATTCTTGGATGCGCTTGAGCAATTCTTGATATTCCAGCTCGATTTTTTTGCGCTCTAAGGCTGCCAGACGCCGCAAAGGCATATCCAGAATCGCCTGCGCCTGGAGTTCGCTCAATTTGAAGCGGCGCATCAATCGCCCGCGGGCAGTCTCAGCATCGGGTGATTTGCGAATGAGTTCGATGACTTCGTCCAGATTTTTGAGCGCCACGCGCAAACCTTCGAGGATGTGGGCTCGCTCACGGGCGCGACGCAACTCATATTCGCTGCGCCTGCGAATGACCGTCAGGCGATGATCGAGATACACCCGCAAAACTTGCTTGAGGCTCATCAGGCGTGGTTCCCCATCCACCAGCGCCAGCAAAATCATGCTAAAGGTGGCTTGCATCGGCGTGTGGCGAAATAACTCTCCCAAAACCTGTTCGGGGTCGGCGTTTTTGCCCACCTCAATCACAATGCGCATACCGCGTTGATCGGATTCGTCGCGCAGGTCTGTAATGCCGCCAAGCCGCTCTTCCCGCACCAGCTCGGCGATGCGTTCGATCAGGGCAGCTTTGTTGACGGTATAGGGTAACTCGGTGACGATAATGCGGCTGCGGCCGCGTTCCATTTCTTCCAGGTGAGCCCGGGCGCGGACGACAACCTGACCGCGTCCACTGCCATAGGCTGCGGCAAGCGAGTGTTCTCCCTCGGCGGCCAGCAGGATTCCGCCGGTGGGGAAATCAGGCCCTTGAATAAACTGCAATAAATCCTCGATGGTGATGTCTTCCATCTTATCCCAATTCAACAGCAGATAGCGCAGGGCGTCGATCACTTCGGCCAGGTTGTGGGGTGGGATGCTGGTGGACATCCCTACGGCGATCCCGGTTGCGCCGTTGACTAACAGATTGGGGAAGGCAGCCGGCAAAACAGTTGGTTCGCGCAGGGTGTCGTCAAAGTTGGGTGTAAAATCGACCGTATCTTTGTCAATATCGGCAAGCAGTTGCATGGCGGCTAGGGTGAGCCGTGCTTCGGTGTAGCGCATCGCCGCTGGTGGATCGCCATCTACGCTGCCAAAATTGCCTTGTCCATCCACCAGAGGCACGCGCATCGCAAAGGGTTGGGCCAGCCGCGCCATTGCCTCGTACACAGCCATATCGCCGTGCGGGTGGAATTTGCCCAACACTTCCCCGACAATCCGCGCAGATTTTTTATAGGCGCTCTCGGGCCGTAAGCCCAGCTCAAGCATGGCATATAAAATGCGCCGCTGGACGGGTTTCAAACCATCGCGCGCATCAGGCAACGCCCGCGCAACGATCACGCTCATGGCGTAATCGAGATACGCCTGCTGCATTTCGCGGTCAATGTCCACTTGACGGACTAAACCAACCTCCATAGACAAACCTCCTCCAGCTTACGCTATCATCATAGCATAAAAATTGTGGTGGCTTTGGTCAATAGACGGGTTAGTTTTTGGATGAGGATGAAACAGGAAACAAATGGTTACAGCGCTGAGCAGGTGCATCAATCTGGAAATAGAAGCTCAATGTCCGAGTTTCAAGAATATAGGATAAGTTGAATTATCTTGACTTGAATCAATAAACTGAATATAATTGATACCGATATTGAAAATCATTATCAATACTGGAGGTCAATGATGTTGCAAAGGATAACGAAATCCCTTAATTTTTGGTCGATCTTTTTGACCGGTTTTCTGATTACTTTAGGTAGCTTGTGGTTTATCGGTCAATCGAATGTATGGGCGCACGGCGATGCCCCATCATATGAGGAACTCTGGTCAGGGGAAGCCCGTTTGTTTGTTGCCGATAATGCCCGGGATGAAATTCTGATTATCGACTTGCCGGATGGCCAAATTACTGCCCGAATGCAGGTGCCTCCAAAAACGATGGGAATCGGAGCTACACCTGACGGCAACTACGTTGTCGTGACGCGTGGTCGAGATGTTGATCGCCAACATGTTACCGTAATCAATACAGCGATCACCAAAGAAGGCTTGAGACGTCCGTTCATTTCGAAGACATTGTTATTAGGAAAATCAATCGGGGGGATTCATGGTGCACATATAAGTACACTTTGGGGGAAACTGTTCCTTGTTGCCGAGGCAGAAGGGATAATGTATCGATTTGACTCGAATTCTTTGGATGGAAATGCGCCTTTTGAAGCCACAGAACTTAATTTAGGTGTGCCAGATCATTATGACTTTGCCGAAGCAGGAGATTCTGTTTGGGCGGGTGGAATTCGTTCTGAAATCCGCTTATTAGACAAACAAGGACAAGAAGTAACTAAAGTTCCTTGTCCGGTCAATCACGGGATTGTTGTTGAACCGAAAACGAGGCGAGTCTTTGGCGCATGTTCTAAGGATTTGGTCGTTATTGAGGGTCAGTCTTTACAGAAACGGATTCCCTACCCAGGCAAAGAACGGATCGGAGCATTTACAATCACCAAAGCAGGGTTCTTTGGTTCGTCTGAAGGGGTGCAGAATTTGCAGTTGATTGATCCGACCAAACTAACTATCAAATTAGTGCCGCTTGACAGCATCCTGTATGCTCGTGGAACAACACCGAGTGGCGAGATGCTGTTGGTATTGTTGCAAAATGGAATGTTTCAAATCCGAGATGGAGTAGATGGAAAACTATTGCGCGAGGTGCGGGTTAGTACGCCTTTTCCTGAGTGGGAAGAGGACGTTAGCGGTGCCATAATGCCGAGCATTGTTGCCACAAACGCTTTGGCATATATCTCGATTCCACAACGGGGTACCATAGCCGAAGTGGACATAAGAGCAGGGAAATTAATTCGCTACTTGATGATCGGTGGAAAACCTACCCGGTTGGTGTTGCTGGATGCTTCGGGTTAGCAGAAATGCTTTGCGGTGGCGCAGGGTAATTGCGCCACCGCGCATTACTATCAGATTGATGAGGCATTTGAAAATTCTAGAAGGAATGCTCTAAATGGAGTTTGAATGGCTCACTATTTGGAATGTTGAATCGGTACAGGTTTTCCCATAGCTACGGAATGATAGGCAGCCTCAACCACTTCAACAGCTCGTAAGCCATCCAATCCACTGACGCGCGGTGGACGTTGCTCACGGATAGCCTGAACAAACTCATCGATCATCGCCTGATTGGGGTCTGAACCCCAAAACGCCCAGTAGGGACGTTGCAATTTATGGGTGAAGACCGTCAGGTTTTGCCGAAAACCATCGACCAAGACTGCGCCTCGATCGGTGACCATCTCAAAAGATAATCCACCCCAGGTAGGCCAATAAGGCGGACGCGACCATGAACAATCGATTGTCGCAAAGACGTCATTTTCAAATGTAACCCATACCATTCCACCTGTTTCAACTTCCACTTCATCGGCATGGAAGATGCGATTAGCTACGGCATAAACCTCTCGCACCTCTGCCCTTAGGTACCAACGCATAATATCTACCAGATGGACGGTGTGATCCATAATTGCCCCCCCGCCTGCCAAAAGCTTATCCACAAACCAGGCGCGGTGCTTTTTCGGTAATTCACCCTGATTTGAGGATTGAAAGCACAAGACCTTGCCCAAGTCACCTTGATCAAGCCGCGACTTGACTTCCAAAAGTGGAGTGGAGAACCGCATGGGGAACGCTGTCATGAGCAAGACACTGGCCTGCTCGCAAATTCGCACGATCTCTTCTGCATCTTTTGCGGTAGTGGCGAGGGGTTTTTCGCAGAGGATATTTGTTCCTGCTTGTGCAGCTAATTTTACTAAGGGGAGATGGCGACTGTTTTCAGAGCAAATAATCACACCGTCAGGTTTCGCGTCTAAAAGTTCCTCATAATTGCGAAAAACAGGCGCTTCAAACAATCGACCGAAATGTTTCCCACGGGCTTCATCCTCATCGGCTATGCCGATAAGGGTGACTCCCGGGTTATTGCGGAGGTTCTGGATATAAGCCTCTGCATGGAGATGGGCAAACGACATGATTCCAATCTTAACCGTCATGATCTGTCCTCCTTTCGATGAAGAAGGTTAACAACCTCACCGCTCTTAGCTGATTGGACTGCTGCTGTGGCGATCCGTACTGCTTCAACGCCATCCTTTGCAGTAACCCGACTGGGTCTCTCCCCGATCAGCGCAGCATAAAACTCCTTGATCTCAGTGGTGTACGGGCTTTCCTGGACAGGGCTGGAGGGGATACCAACATCCGGCGCTTCTTGGTTCGGGCGTAAGATCAGACTCTGGATTGGGGAAGAAAGCTGCGAGTCAAATTCGATCATTCCTCTATCGCCGTTAATCTCAAATTGAGTGCGAAATGTTGGTGGTGGATAAGCCCATGCTCCGGCAATGTGCGAGATGGCACCGCTAGTGTGCTTGAGGATGATCAAGCCATAGTCAATTGGACTTTCCTGATGAACCATGCTAACTTTCCGGGCAAATACGCTTTCCACCTCGCCGGCCACCCAGCGGGCATAATCGATATCATGGATCATCAGATCCAGTAAGATACCCCCCGACTTGCTTTCATCCAAAAACCAGTTACCTACCGGTTTCTTCGGCCGATAGCTACCGCGCAATAAACGCAGTGTGGCAACCTTTCCAATTTGACCCTCATCAACCAGACGCTTTGCAAGGGCGTACTCCGGGAAATAACGCACAACATGGGCTACGAATAGGGTAACTCCAGCTTGTTGACAAGCCTGAACGGCCTGCTGAGCCGATTCCGGCGAGAGGGCAAGCGGTTTTTCGCAGATTATGTGTTTTCCTTTCGCTGCTGCCTCCAGGATCATCGGGACATGCAAATGGGTTGGCGTGCAAAGGTCAACTACGTCTACCGCTTCAAGAAGGGAGGAAAAATCGGCGAAGGCTTGCACGGAATACTTTTTGGCAAGAGGCAAGGCTTCTTCGATGGTCTCAGCGGTAAAACCAACGATTTGAGCGGGTGTTTGTGCCCACGCTTCTGCATGGGTTGTTCCCATGAATCCAGCTCCAACAATACCGATGCGCATTCGATAACCTCCTTCGTGGAACTTACTTGAGTGCCCCTGCGGTGATGCTGCGGATCATCTGTTGAGAGAAAATTAAGTACACGATCAAAATAGGTATCATGGCTAAACTTAGTGACGCTAACACAGCGTTCCAATCGCTGACGAATTGGCCAAGAAATTGTTGCACGCCCAAGGTAATCGTCGCTGTCTTTGCACTTGGCGCAAGTACCAGCGGAAACCAAAGATCATTCCAGATGGGGATCATTGTGAAGATGCCAATGGCCCCTAGCGCCGGGCGGACTAAGGGCAGTACCATCAGATAAATGTGATATTCATTGGCGCCGTCAATTCGGGCTGCATCTTTTAACTCCTTGGGCACCTGGCGCATAAACTGGCTGAGAATAAATATGGTCAAGGGTAAACCCTGGGCGATATAAACTAAAATTAAACCCGCAAGGGTATTAACCAGATTCAACTTGACCATCAGTCGTAACAAACTTACCGTCCCAAGTCGAATGGGAATCATTATTCCAATAGAAAGGTAGAGACTGACCAGAGAATTGCCCCGAAAATTGTACTCAGAAAGTGCAAAAGCTGCCATTGACCCAATGAGCAAGATAAAAATCAGTGAAACTCCCGTAACAATTAGGCTGTTAGTAAAATTTTGAACAAAATTCGAGCGCGAAAAGACCGTCTCATAACCAATCAGACTGAAAGTTTCGGAATTAGGGAGTTGAAAAGGATGACTGAAAATAGCTTTGCGATTCTTTAGTGAATTAAACAGTATCATTAAGATTGGCACTACGGCTAGCATCGAGTAGGCGCTAAGGATAAGATGAGGGATAACTTGCGTTACCCGAAGCTGAAGATAGTACAGAGGGTTAAGTCTTTTGAAGTATTCGGAAGGATTTACAGCCAATGTTTTCATCTTTACATCTCAATTGTCTGAACGCGTCGTTGCCAAAGCACCATATAAATCAGCACACCACTCAGGATAATCAGGAACATCATTGCTGCCACCGTTGCCCCCATTGTTGGGTTGCCAAGCTGGAGCTGTTGACCAAAGAATGTGCGATAAAATAAGGTGCCCATGATATCCGTGGCAAAATTCGGGCCCGCTAAAGCGCCTTTGATCGTGTAGATCAAGTCGAATGCATTGAAATTGCCAACGAAGGTTAAGATACCGACAATTCCAACAGTGGGTAATATTAGGGGAAATTTGATGCGCCAAAAGATTTGCCATCCATTAGCGCCATCTACTCGGGCTGCCTCGACTAGTTCATCAGGAATACCGATCAGGGCTGCATAGAAAAGGAGCATGGGGATACCAACAAATTGCCACACTGAGATTAAGGATACAGTCACTAAAGCAGTACTTTCCAATCCTAGCCAGGGTTGAAACAATCTTCCTAAGCCAACGAGTTTTAGAACCCCTTCGGTAACTCCCCATAAAGGACTCAGAATCAAGTTCCAGATGAAGCCAATAATTACCACTGAAAGGACAGTAGGCATGAAAAGTATAGTGCGGTAAAACTTGCGTCCCCAGCCGCCGCTAGCCAGCAAGGAAGCTAAGAGTAAACCAATCGGGTTTTGAACCAACATGTGAACCAGAAAGAAGATTATGTTGTTCTTAAAGGCACCCCAAAAACGAGGAGCATAATTGGAATCTGTAAAAAGCAGGATGTAGTTTTGTAAACCGGCGAAAGTTTCTGTATTGTCTGGCAATGTAGTGAAGAAAGAGAGGCGCAGTGAGTCTAGGAGTGGATAAATCATGAAAAGGCTATAGATCAGGACAGCTGGGAATAGGAAAACAACGATGTGGAAAGGAAATGGACGATGAATTGGACGCTTTGTCACATTCAACACTCCAGTTGAAACATAAGCGGGGGTGGTGCCATTGCTGGTGGACCACCCCCCAAGATATTCCTTGTTATTGTTGTGGTTTATACCATTTGTCTAATCCAGCCTGAATTTCTTGGGCAGCTTGCTCAGGTGTTATTGTACCATTAATAACCAATGCGCTGACTCGCCACAATTCGTTTTCAAGGTTGGGCTCGCCTCGGGACAGGATATGATAGGAATTGCGGATTGTCGATTTGCACTCGTTTCGCCAGGAGACAAACTCTTTTGCCAGTTCGTCGGTAAGCTCAACTGGTGTGCTGTGAAGCGGGAAGAAGCCAGGCAAAGCGTTCCCGTACAATTCAGCAAATTCCGCTGAAGCTACCCAACTCAAAAATGTGCGGACAGCCTCTGGATGTTTGGTCGCTGCGTTCATCCCCAGCCCGATATCAACATGGTCGCTGATATAGCACTGATCACCGGCCTTTTCCACGGGTGGCTTGAAGATTCCCAGCGGGAAGGTAGCCTGTTTTTCGAATAACGCAATTTCCCAAGAACCGGTTGGATAGATGGCGCCTTTACCGAGCGTGAACAGTGCCTGAGCATCGGGGTATTTGACCGCTTCGAAACCGGATACCAGATAGTCCCGCCATCGAGCTAGCTGTTGCCAGGTCTTGACATAGGGTTCATCAGTGAATTTGGCTTGCCCTTTGATTAAGGCAATCCGACCTTCTTCGCCTTTCCAATAATTCGGCCCGATATTTTGAAATCCCATGGTGGCTGCTTCCCACATGTCAGCGGTGCCCATAACAAGCGGGCTGTAGGTTCCATCGGCTTTAATGGCATCTAAAACCTGATAGAACTCATCCCAGGTGGCCGGTTCTTGTAAACCCAGTTGATCAAAAGCTTCCTTGTTGTAGAAGAAGCCATGGATAACAGAAGCCATCGGCACGCAAAACGTTACGGATAAATCATCCGTGCTCCAGGCTGTTTTCGCAAAATCGGTGAAATTCTCCATGCCCGGCAGGTCGTTGAGCGGTGCCAAATAGCCCTTTTCATATAGCTTAAGCGAAGCATCAAAGGGACGACAAGTGATTAAGTCGCCAGCCGTGCCAGCTTCTAACTTGGAATTCAAAACGCCGTTATATTCAGCGGGCGCCGTTGGGCTGAAAACCACCTTGATATTTGGGTATTTTTTCTCAAAGGCCGGGATAATCACATCCTGCCAGATGGGTAAATCGTCATTGCGCCACGACTCGATGATGAGAGTAACTTGCTCACCTTCGCTGGATGGGGGTTGGGTGGCTTCGGCTGCTGGTGGTTGCGTGACTTGAGCAGCAGGCGGCTGGGTAACTTCGGCGGCAGGTGGCTGGGTAGATGTGGCTTGCGCGCAGGACGCGAGCAGCAAAACAAACGCCAGCCAAATGCTGAGAATGATGTTCTTATGCATAATCTTCCTCCTTAGAGAAATTATATAGTTAGTTGGATTATTAGCGTGGTTGTAGCATACTTTGAGATATATTTTTTGAAGGTTTCACCTCCGTTTCTGTTTTGATGAATTTAGGCAGACTTTTCTATCTCATCTTAACTTGCAGGACACCTCACTTGCTAAAAGGCTGTTTGCGGAGTTTCTAATTCTGCTGATCCAGTGCGGCTTTCTCTATCACCTCCTTTCCAGGTCTTATTTGAGGCTCATACTTGGTTGATCGATCTTGTTTAGCCTCTCACTATCCTGTTGATACCAAACTAAGGCGGCTGGCCCTAAAGCACTTGATTCTAGCGTAGATACCCTGATTAGCATGTTTTGATGGTGCTCTTTCAATATCCGTTGATCTAGCTCCCTGCGGGCTGTAGGTAGCAACAGATCCAGAGCTGCCCGACCAAAACCGCCTCCCACGACAATCAGGGCAGGGTTTAAGATGGCTGTACAGAGAGCAAGCGCAATACCAAGTACTCTACCAGCCAGGTTCAGCACATCCATGGCGATTGGATCACCCATATGTGCTGCCTGAAGGATGTCTTTTGGGTGCAACGGTGAAAACTGGCGGAGAAATGAGGGTTGATCCGATTGCTGTAATCGCTTTAGGACGGTACTTAGCACCCCATTGCCAGAAAGTATCGTTTCAACACAGCCGAACCTACCGCAAGCACAGGGATTGTCCAAAAACGAGAGCGTAAGGTGACCTAACTCAAGCGCTCCGCGGGTTGCTCCCGCTAGAAGTTGCCCATTCACGATTGCGCCAGCTCCAAAGCCCGAGCCGATGCTTAAGTAAACTAAATCTCGAACCCGCCCTTGAGTTCCGAAAATATATTCTCCCAGCACACTTGCAAAAGTATCCCGTTGAAGATAGATGGGGATCGGAAGCTTGAGGTGGGCTTCTAGGTAAGGGATCAAGGGCACATTTAACCAGCCAAGATTGACAGCGTTATGGACAATGCCTGCTTCAGGATCTAAAATGCCTGGTGAGCCAATGCCGACCCCCGTAACAGCGGCTGGCGCCAGGTTATAGAGATGCTGAACCATCTCGGCAATGTCCTGTAAGACCACCTCGTTGCCTTTTCTCGTTTGAGTCGGTTTTTGGATGGAGTGTAGAATGTGTCCATCTGGCGTGACTAAGGCGGCAGCAATTTTCGTTGCTCCGATGTCTATTCCAATAGCCAGTTGCTTAGACGGTTTAGCGTCTTCAAGCATCGATAAGTCGTCCTCTCAATTCAGGGCAAGTCCAACTCCTCAACCAGAACAAGGGCAGCAGCTCCAAGCAATACAATATTTTCCCCTAGGGGGGAGTAAGTTAACTCAGCATGTTCTGCCATAACTGGTAAGACGTGATAAGGTAATTCATGACGAATTACATCTAAAAAATACCGGCCGAATCCTTCAAAGTCCCCTGCAATGACAATGTGATGCACATTGAGCAAACCAACTAAATAAGCGATCGATTTGGCAATATATTTTCCACACTGACTTATCAAATCTGTAACGAAAGCGTCTCCCTTTTGAAAGGCGGATATTAGCTCAGGGAGTCCGATTTCGTTTGGGGGAATGTTGTAGAGGGAAGAATCAGGATACTTGTATACCTGCAGACGAACATTCTGGATCAAAGCTCTGGTCGAGGCTAAAGCTTCAAGGCAGCCAACGTTGCCGCAAGCACACCTTGGTCCATCATACGTAACAGTTATATGGCCGATTTCACCGGCACCGAAGCCATCACCATAATAAGGAGCGCCGTTCAATATAATCCCACAGCCGATTCCTTGACTGATCTTGATAACCAGCAAGTTATCTTCTTCTCGGCCAGACCCATAGGCGTATTCAGCCAGCGCGGCTACATGGCAGTCATTAGCAATATGGACTGTGTGATGATAGCGTTCTTGAAGCAAAGACTTCAGCGGTAATTCATGCCAGCCAAGGTTGAGCGCTTTTCGGATTAATTCCTTTCTGAACGTTCACAAGCCCTGGCGTACCGACTCCAATTCCTAAGATAGGCGCAGAACATGCTTGGATAAGTTCATCGATAAGGGCATAAGTGGCTTCCAGTGCTTCCTGTCCAACGCAATTTTGAGCTGAAACTTTTTTGCGGGTGATGATGTCACCTTGCAAATTGACAATCGCACCAAGGAAACCATCTCCACTAAGGTCAATGCACACCATCTGGCGACTATCAGGATCAAAGGAGAGCAGAATTGGTGGCTTACCACCTGTGGAGGCGCCTACCCCTACTTCTTTGATGAGACCTGACCCAACTAAGTCGCCAACCAGATCAGAAACTGTTGCCGGGGTTAGTTGGGTTAGACGAGATAGCTCTGCTCGGCTGATTTCGCCTCGGTTGTTGTAAATTGCTTTTAGGATCAGGCGAGTATTATGTAGTTTGGTGAACTGACGAGTCGCTTTTTTCACTAACAGATCCGGTCAGCAAGTTAGTAAGTTTATTATCTTTACAAACCGGAATTTTACAAGATAAACTCGGAATTGTCAAGTTATTTGTACAGAAGTGCAGAAATTATTAACTGCCTTGCGCTGGGGGATGAGTGCAGAAGTGGAAGTGATCCTGGAGTGAGGGGATCACTGCTTGACCTCAAAGGGCCATTGCACTCCACCTGACCGGCTGAACACACGGAAACCCCTTTAAATCTCTTGTCAGCTCTCGCTTACCATGTTATAGTGCAAAGAAATACCTGATTAAGCGACCAGCCAATCTCTACAAGAGAGGAACAGTGACGGTTCTGCGAGTTCGCCTGCTGGGCGAATTTGGCCTGATCTATGGCGACCAGCCAGTGGACAGCGTTAACACACCACGCTTGCAGTCGCTGCTTGCCTACTTAATCCTCCATCGTGACCTGCCTCTCTCGCGACGCCAAATCGCCTTTCTTTTTTGGCCCGATTCCTCTGAGGCTCAGGCGCGCACCAACCTGCGTAAACTTCTCTACCAGTTGCGTCAGGCTTTACCTGACTCAGATCGTTTCCTGCAAACCACGGGGCAGCTTCTTCAATGGCGAAAGGATGCGCCATTCTCACTGGATGTAACCGATTTTGAGTGCTCTCTTAACCAGAGTTGTTCAATTCAGCAACTGCAGATGGCATTAGAACTTTACCGCGGCGACCTGCTGGTAGATTGTTATGAAGACTGGATTCTGGCTGAACGCGAGCGTTTGCGTCAGAAATGCGAGAAACTCCTTGAGAGATTGATTGCTTTGCTAGAAACTGAGCATGACTATCCCACAGCCATTGATTACGCCCAACGCTTGCTGCGTCTTGATCCGCTGGGTGAGGCGAACTACCGCCGATTGATGTACCTCTATGCCTTGACCGGCGATCGGATAGGAGTAGAGCGGGTTTATCGCGCTTGCGTAACCGCCTTACGCTGCGAACTACAGGTTGAGCCAAGTGCCAATACCCGCCAAATGTATGAGCAATCTCTTAGGCTGGCTGTAATCACCCATCAGGAAGTTGATTCTCGCCAAGTGCAAGTCGCTCGCAAAACGAACTTGCCTGTGCAGTTAACCCGCCTTATTGGGCGCGAATCTGAGATCGAGCAGGTCAGGCAATTGATCCTCCAGCAGCGTTTAGTGACTTTGACGGGTATGGGAGGGATCGGTAAAACACGTTTGGCGCTAGCTGTGGCGGAAAGTCTGTTGAATCTGGATATCGTTGCTGACGGAATCTGGCATGTGGAGCTGGGCGCCCTGGAAGACCCGGCGCTGGTAATGCAATCCGTGGCAGTTGTACTGAATGTGCGTGCAGAAGGGGAATATCCCCTGCTCAAACGCCTGGCTGAAGCATTGGGCGAGAAACGCCTGATGTTGGTACTGGATAATTGCGAGCATCTGGTGGCAGCGGTGCGGCCTCTAACGGAAGCTCTGTTATCGGTTGCTCCACAGGTTCGGATACTGGCGACCAGCCGCGTGGCACTAGGAGCAAAGGGGGAGGTGATCTGGCGCGTATCGCCGCTCTATACACCGCCGCGGTTGCCAAACAATACCGTCTCCCAAGCAGCATCCCTTGATAGAAGCGCAGAGCAGGTTCCCATACTTGCTAACTATCCCAGTGTACAGGTATTTGTGGATCGCGCCATGACCGTATTGCCCACCTTCGCGCTGACGAACGAGAATGGCTGGGCTGTAGGGAGAATCTGTCAACAACTAGGTGGCATCCCCCTTGCACTGGAGCTGGCTGCAGCCTGGGTAAAAGTGCTATCGGCGCAACAGATTGCCGATCACTTGCAGGATGCGCTGAATCTCTTGACTCAGGGCTGTCCCGACGCGTTGCTGCGCCACCAGTCACTCCAAGCGACATTGGATTGGAGCTTCGCCCTGTTACCACCCCAGCAGCAGATATTATTTCGCCGACTGGCGGTTTTTGCCAGCAGTTTTTCACTCGAGGCAGCCGAATTTGTAGGCAGCGACGAAAATAGCGCGCACTTTACGGTACTGGAAGGGCTTGCTACGCTGGTGAATCATTCGCTTGTGAACGTTGAGCCATCGGGCGATATAATGCGTTTCCGTCTGCATGAGATCACGCGTCAGTACGGTTGCAGGCAATTAACCGAAGCCAACGAAGAGCAGTTGGTACGCAACCGCCATTTGGACTTTTTTTGTCGCCTGAGCGAGGGGTTGGAGGCAAATTTGCACGGCACTTTGCCACAAGGTGCCTATGAGCGACTGACCCAGGAATACGACAATTTACGGGCAGCGCTGGAGTGGAGCGCCCTTCGTGAGGGAGACGCTCTGCTCGGCCTACGACTGGCTGCAGCGCTGACCGATTATTGGGAAATGCGGGGACACTTAACGGCAGAGCGGGCTTGGCTAGAGGCCTTGCTGGTTAGAGCGGGTCAGATGGCCCAATTGCCCCTCCGCGCCAAAGCGCTGCGGAGCGCCGGCAAGATGGCTTATTATCAGTGTGATTTCAATGCGGCGCGCACCCGCTTTGAGCAAAGTTTGGCAATTGATCGACAGTTGAACAACCAGGCGCGCATGGCAGATACTTTGAGCCGGCTGGGATTTCTCTTCAGCATTCAACAAAACTATGCCTCTGCCGAGCCACTTTTACAGGAAAGCCTGGCTATCTTTCGGAGACTGGACGATCCAAGCGGCGTTGGGCGAGTACTGAGCGAATTGGGATACCTTGCCTTGCGACAGGGAGCATATGCTCAAGCGCGCTCGCTCTTGGAAGAAAGCCTGGCTTCTTTGCACAAGCCAGCGGATCAATATCTGGAGGCACGCGCCAGGCATTTCCTGGGATACACCGCCCGCCTAGCAGGAGATTATGCCCAGGCTCATAAGCATTACCGCCGCGCTGCGATCCTTCTTAAAGGAATGTGCAACACATGGGGTTTGATTTATTTGCTGGAGTCGTTTGCCTGCTTGGCAGCAGCCGAGGCACAGTGGAAGCGCGCCGCGCGTCTTTTTGGCGCTGTCGAACAACTCAGAAAGACAAGCGGGGTAAGCATTGTGCCGAGTGAAGGCGTTGAAATAGAAAAAGCTGTCGCCTCTACCCATCGTGAGTTGGGAGAAAGAGTCTTTGCAGAGGAATGGAGCGCAGGCAGGTCATTTACTTTAGACGAAGCGATTGACTACGCTTCGGAATAGTTTTTTCTGCTTTACTCCACTCTCGAAGAGCGGCGAGTATTTTAGCCTCGCCGCTCTTTTATTTGCGGTTCATCTCTCGCAACGCTCTGCGCAACGGGTCAGAAACGCTGCCTATGCTACATTTATCCTGCAGAGGCAGTTTGTCTTCAAGTTCTGCCTGTTTCCCTTGCCATGGTTGCAGAGAGTCAATGTCAGATTTGTCAAAGATTTCTCAATCTCCTCCGCTCCTATCGTATCTGTTCGCTGTCCGGGTGTGGCAAGAAGACCTCGGTGAGGGACAGAATGAGTGGCGCGGCTCGGTGGAACTAGTGGGTTCGGGTAAAAAGGTCTATTTTCGAGAGCTCTCCCAAATCGGAAAGATCATTGCCGTTGCTCTCGGCGGCAGCTTTCGTTTGACAAACTCTTCGGAAGGAGAAAACTTATGAACAGCAAAATCTTGTCTCTACTTCTCATCGCCTCCCTGGTGTTGACGCTGGCAAGAACACCCGTTTCACCTTCGCAGGCTGCTGTGGCTGATGTTACCTTCACCGTCACAACCAGTTTTGATTATAATCCTGGCGCCCCCAATGGCACCTGTTACAACAGTGTCGTGGAGGGCTGCGGGCTGCGTGAAGCGATTGTGGAAGCCAATGCAGCCGCGGGGAATAAGACGATCAATTTTTCTTCCTCCTTAGCTGGTCTGACATTCTACCTCAATTCCCCGAATTATGGTTTAGGGGGACTGGTCATCAGCGGCAACAACATTACGATTGATGGCTCAACCAGTGGTGGGACTATCTTGATTGATGCCGGAGGGTTGGGTGCGAACAATAACCTGTTCGAAATCCAGGGTAATAACAACCTCATTCGCCATTTGATGTTGCGCGGCTGGCGGCCGAATATCCGCTATCCTGGGAATGACTTTGGGCATGGTATCCGAATTTACGACCCGACAGCCAATGGGATGGCAAGTTATAACACCCTTGATTATCTGAGGATATTCGGCTTTGAACACAATGGAGTTCTCATATCCGGCGACTCTGGCGGCGGTGGTCACGACAATACGATATCGCATAGCCTGATTGGCGGCGCAAACTGGGGTCAGACTACCTGTCCCGGAGACGGCAACGGGTGGGACGGCATCATGGTTGCTAACGGCGCCGACAACACGATGATCAACGCCAGCCAGATTGTTTGCAACGATGGTTTTGGCATCGAATTGTTTTCAGCGGGTGGGCAGATTGTTGGCACCCAAATCCAGACCAACAAAATTGGTACCAATGGCTCCGTTGACATGGGTAATCATCTGTCTGGCATTATTGACTCCAGGGCTTACAATACCGTGATTTATAACAATCAAATTTCCGCTAATGACAACTTTGGTGTTTGGTTGGAAGGCTCTAAAGGCGCCCAACTCACGAACAACCGTATTGGATTAGACGTAACCGGGAACCTTGCCCTTCCGAATAGCTACGATGGCGTCCTGATCAGCGACCAAGCCGAGAACAACACCATCGGCTCTGCTACGTATCACAATTGGATTAGCGGCAATGCCAACTGCGGCATCCGCATTGACAGCGGGGCAAGTAACAACATTGTGGATAACAACTACATCGGACTGAACCTGGCTGGAACAGCCGCAGTGCCAAATGGGGCAGCGGGCGTTGGGATCTTCGACAGCAATAGCAATGACAATGTCATTGGCTCAGCTATTGAGGGTGTTCGCCAATTCATCTCCGGCAATGGCCGGGAGGGGATTTATATTGAAAATGCCCACGGAACCGTAATCGGACGCAATACTTATATCGGCGTGGCTGGCGATCGGGTCACTGCCCTTGGTAACGGACTCGAGGGGGTAATGTTGAACAACGCAATTAGGACGACTGTGTATCCCACTATTGTTGCTTATAACGGCGGGGCTGGCATTGCTATAATCGGCGCTGGAGCTGTGGGAAATGATGCTGGGCCACTAGAAATTGGGTACAACGGCGGTTTGCCCGTTGACTTAGGCAACGATGGGCATACCCCGAATGATGCGGGGGATATCGATACCGGTCCCAACGGTTTGCTAAATTACCCTATCATTACCTCTGCCAGTGGTAATCCGGTCGTCCTTTCCGGCACGGCTTGCTCCAACTGTTGGATTGCAATCTATCGTGCCATCGATGATCCGTCAGCACCTGGCGGAGGCGGAATCTTTATTGATGCCGTCATGGCGAATGGTTCGGGCAATTGGAGGGCGACCTTGCCTGCTGGAATAGGGCGCAACGATGTCACCCTTCAGACATATAATGACAGCGCTTACAATTCATCAGAGTTTAGTCCCCGCAGGATATGGCGGTTATTCCTGCCGTTGATTTTGAGATAGGCGCGATTGCGACAAAAGCGTTTTGTGAAGCTGATCGACAGCGCCTGATTCTGCCCGACAAAAAGGCAATGCCTGCAAACACGGCATTGCCTTTTTTGATCAGTCGGGGCGGGCGGACTTGAACCGCCGACCCCCGCGTCCCAAACGCGGTGCGCTACCGTACTGCGCCACACCCCGCTGTCTTGATGACGAGTATAATGCGGTTACTGCCTAATCGTCAAGGATTTTTCGCTTGTGAATCTCTTTCCACCCTTATATCATGCCCATCATGCCAGTTACACCGATGACTTAGCCTTCTACCTTGAACTGGCGCGCCAGGTTGGTCATCCGATTGTGGAACTGGGTTGCGGCACCGGACGGGTTTTGCATGTCCTTCAGAACGCCGGCTATCAGATTGTCGGGTTGGATCATGAAATCGAGATGCTCCGCTTTCTGCGGCGGCGCGGCCTGGCTCGGGTCTTTTGCGCCGATATGACCAGCCTGGCTCTTGCGCCTGTCTTTCGTCTGGCTTTATTGCCATGTAACACCTATTCCACCTTTGCTTCACCACAACGGCTGGCTCTCTTAGACCGGGTCTGGCGGTGCTTACAAAGCGGGGGCGCTTTTGCGCTCAGTTTTCCCAACCCCGCTTTGCTGCAGTCGTTACCAGAGAAAGTCGAAGCCGAGCTGGAAGAGATTGTCCTTCACCCCGAGACCAACCATCCGGTGCAGGTCTTCACCTCCTGGCAACGCAACCAGGATTGGCTCTCGGTGACCTGGGCTTACGACCATCTTTTTCCAGATGGGCAAGTGGAACGGGTGGAATATCGGCAGACTTATTCGTTGGAAGCCGTTAGCCGGTTTTCTACCGAAATCGAGCAGAGTGGTTTTCTCATTCGGGCGACCTACGGCAGTTTTGACAAAAAACCCCTACAACGTTTTTCCCCAAGTGTGATTATCGTGGCAGAAAAGATCGGCGGTTAATTCGTACCAAGAGGCCGTTGATCACGTTCGATATGGCAGATCAACCGAGGTTTCCATTTTGAACGCGTTTAGGTTTCGGGTGGTATAATCTGGTTGAGGATGAAAATGGGCATATCGGTGAGTGATGTTCAGGAATTTCTTGAGAAGCTCCGCAGTGATCCGGCGCTACGCGAGCAGTTACGCCAATTGCTGCTTTCGGAGTTTGAACGCCAGGTACTGGAGAGCATTCATCGGCTTACCATCCAGGTGGAGATCCTGACCCGCCGAGTGGATGAGCTTGCCGAAGCTCAGAAGCAGACCATGCTGGCGGTGCAAGAACTGACCGAAGCGCAGCAGCGCACCGACGAGCGGGTTGGGCGACTGGAGACTGCGTTGGCAGAGCTTGCCGAAGCGCAGCGGCGCACCGACGAGCGGGTTGGGCGACTGGAGACTGCGTTGGCAGAGCTTGCCGAAGCGCAGCGGCGCACCGACGAGCGGGTTGGGCGACTGGAGACTGC
>Ga0209691_1000610_pt1 | contig 24256 bp, 17 predicted proteins | sample YNPMSBMetaG_FD_187120 | JGI IMG/M metagenome (GOLD analysis project Ga0209691, IMG submission 187120) | Anoxygenic and chlorotrophic microbial mat microbial communities from Yellowstone National Park, USA - YNP MS-B MetaG (SPAdes) (version 2) ... | reverse complement strand
TCAGTGATAGGTCTTGAATTCAACTTTTGTTAGAATAACCGTGGAGGTAAACTAGCTAATTTTTATAGCTTCCTAAACTAGAGTTAAAAATTTAGCCCCAAAAAGTGAGTGAATATGCATCCTAACGCCTGTCGATTTTTTTTGGTTTAGTAGCCTTGGGAGTTGGAGTTTTCGTAGGCTTTCTTGGAGTAGCTTTTTTGCGCTTTTGTTTCAAAACCTTATAGTATTGTGTAGGATCTAAAGTGGGGGAAGGTTTTACAACTTGATACCTATAGCGGGTTGGAATTTGATCAAGCCTTTCAACAAAATGAATATTACCGGCTTCGTCTACATACGAATAGCCCTGCGAAATCAGGGCTATTAAACTTCCAAGTAGAAAGAACAATCTTACTGCCGGCTGCAACTTCTTATAATCTAAACTAAACCCGCCTCAGGCGCTACCTTTAAAATGAAATCTAAATGGTTTAAAACTGGAACGAAAATGCTAACAGTATTCGGATGTCCGCAAGCTGGTAAACCTCCTCCTGTTCTAGGAGCAAACACAGCATGATTTATACCGACCACTGCCGGTATGCCTTGATAGTTCAAAGTTACTGCAGGACCTCCACTATCACCTAAACAAAGTCCTCCCTCGGCATCAAGAAATTGGGTGTAGAAATAGTGCCTATCAGAGTGATAGATAACCAAACTTATTCCTCTAAGCGTACCAACTTTTCCTTCCTCATCTACACCATACCCCATAACTGTTAAGACCATTCCAGGGCTGGGAGCCCAAGAAGCTAAAAGCGGTAAAGGAGCAATGTTTATTTCTTTATCAATGGTAGCCACAGCAACGTCATATGGCAAGCCTGAGGCATTATCTCTAAAACGGGGATGTATGGCTACCCCGATTATGGACGCCTTGAAATCTCCAGATCTTACTGTTCCGCCTGCGATATCCATAAAACAATGAGCGGCTGTCAAGATTTTTCTTGTGGTAATGAACGTACCTGTACAAAGACTTACTAAATTTCCTGTTTGATCCTGCAACTCTAACAGGGCAATAGGCCCCCTTACTGAACCGCATTTCTCACCATTTACTATCGCAAAAGGATTACACCCGCCTGTTAACTGGCCACCATTACCGCTTCCGCCCAAGCAAGCAGAAAGAAGTAAAGTTAAACCAAATGTAAAAAAAGGCAAAAACACTCTAGGCATAGCTTAAGTTGTATTTTTAAACTTGAAGATTGTCAACGGATTTTCTTCAGAATGTTTAGTAACTTTTAGGCAATCCCAACAACCGCTGGGCTATGGTCAATTTTTGAATTTCGCTTGTCCCCGCAGCTATTGTTCTACCTAGACTATAAAGGTAAAGCTTTTCTGCTTCCTCGGTTTGCTCGCAAGCATACGACTGACAAAATCTGTAGTACAGCCTTGCCAGTTTTTTGAAATTTTCAGACCACATTAATTTGTCTATCGAGCTTTGCCCCGGTAGCTGGCGATTTGTCTCCAAAAGTTCGAGGTGCCAATAAGCCATAACTCTCAAGGAATTAAACTCTGATACTAACGCCGTGAACTCGCTGCCAAAGTTTCGCAAATCATGACCATAATTGGCAGTTTCCCAAATCTTACGGATTAATTTTATGGTTTGAGTATGTCTGGCGAATGTTAGTAAACTTCGCTCAACTTGCAATAAATACATTGCGATTTTCCAGCCTTGACCTAAATCCCCTACGATGTCACTTGGCCAAATCTCAAGCCCATCAAAAAATATTTCGCAAAACTCTTTCTCACCCGTAATCTGCTCTATCGGCCTAATTATGACTTGACTAGATGATTTAGCTTGAGTACTAAACTGAGCAAGGCAAAAAACTATTTGCTCATGCTTTGGTTGTGAGCCTGGTAATTTAGCTAATAAAAATGAGCCTGTTGCAAACTCTGCGAAGCTAGTCCAAATTTTTTGCCCAAACAATTTAAAATGCCCATCGACTGTCTCTAACTTTGTACTTAGATTAGCAAGATCAGTCCCTGCAGAAGGTTCAGAAAAGCCCTGACACCACAAATCCTCTCCTGTAAAAATTTTTTTTAGGTATGTCTCTTTTTGCTGCTGGGAACCAAACTTTAAAAGAGTGGGTGCTAACATAGTTATACCGAAAATCCCTGCCAACTGAGGGCAGTCATTTAATGCGAGAGTCTCCAAAATTACAGCTTCATCCATCAAACTCAAATTTCTTCCACCGTACTCCAGTGGCAAAAAAGTACCTAAAAGTTTTGCTTCAAATAGCATCTTTTGCCACTTCAAACTCTGAGAGACAAATTGACTCAAGTTTCTTTCGGGCGAAATATCGGGGGGTTTGTTTTTAGTTAAAAAAGCTTTAACCTCATCCCTAAGTTCTTTTTTGAAAGAGCCAAAGATATCAGGTACTACTTTTTCGAAATCTTCCAACTTTCAAACTGCTACTAGTTTATTAAAAATTAGGTTATAATAAAAATAGAGAGGAAGAGTTGGGAGGGTAGCCGCTGTCAGCTTTCAATGAAAGTTAAAAAGTTGAAAGCTGGTGGAGGAAAGTCGAGACTTGCAGGGTTGGGCTAGTTGCGAGATGCAACCCGTCGAAAGGCGGAGATAGTGCCACAGAGAAGAAGACTACCGGGAAAAACTTTTTTCTCGGTACAGGTGAAACGGTGGGGTAAAAGCCCACCAGAGGCAAGGTGACTTGCCTGCTTGGCAAACCTTAGCTCAAGCAAGATCAAGCATGACGCAAAAAGTTGCTTTGAAATGTGCCAAAGCAACTTTATAGGGTAACCCGCCTATTTTGCGTCAGGGTGGATCGCTTAGATAAATGGCTACCAGCAAGCTTTTTTGCTTGCTACAGAATCTCGCTTACATCCCAGCTCTACCTCTCAAATTTGATTTTGTAGACTGAGGTTCAGTAAAACATTTAAGTTTATTAATCTCTTTAAGCTTAATAATCTCTAATAGGTTCATTTCTAACAGTTATCAATACGCAATCAAAAGTTTTAAGTGCTGAGCGCTTCATTGAAACTTTCGCAGTCAATTTAAAGCAAAATTATGATTTACTTTTTCCGGTACTCTCCCAAGCAGCCCAACCTTCGACAGAAAAACATAGAATAAAAATCTTCGGTTTTAGCCCTTCTTTGAGCAGCTTTGCATTACAAGGGCTTCCCACTGAAACCAAGCTTCTCTTTAAAGCCACAGCCGTAGAGACTTTGTTCTTGAAGGCAAGTTAAAAGCACTTCTAAAAACTTAAAGCCTAGTCAAGATTGCTTCGGTGCTTGATTAAGCTACTCAAATGTTAAAGAAGATAAATTTTTCAGCATCCATCCTTTTCGCAGCATTCTTTTCATAGGTCAAAATGCACTTAAACTTCCAAAGTACCGGGCAGTTGTCTGCTGCAAGACACCAAAAAAAACAAAACTTTGGTACTCCTTGGCTAAAAAAGTAATCTATTAGCCCCAATCAAACTACTTTTTAAAAAATCAAGCTTATTGGTGGGGTTAAAAGTTAATTTTTTGTTTTTAAGGTAAAAGCTTTAATATAAAAGGTCACTAAGATTACCGCTCTCGACGGAATTACTTTTTTGCTTCTGCTTCAACAGTGTAATGAATAGGCATTAAAAACCTGTTTTCAGTTTCAAGGCTTTTTATTGATACTTCCTTGAAACCTGTCTGTGTTAATAAGGCTCTCCACCCATGCTCAGTAAATCGCCAACAATCTGGAAGCGGACCGTGAATTCTAAAGTTGAAAGGGGCCGAGGCTAACAGAACCCCACCGGGCCTCAAAATTCGATGGATTTCAGATAATGCCTTAAAAGGATTCAACGTATGCTCTAAAACCTCTGTGCAAACAACACAATCAAAATAATCCGAAGCGATTTTATCGCTGTTGTCACAACAAATATCGGCAACAAAGTCAGCTCCCGAGTTTGGATCAATGTCCATGGTAAGAATTCGAGATTTAGTAAAAAACTCTTTCGGCCTTAAATAATTCTGAGGGCCTATATCTAGTATCGTTTCAAAAGAGTATCTCTCGCTTGCATCTTTTAGAAAATTTCTTACATTTTCCCTGATAAGCCTCAAGTACTCTATGTCTTCTTGGCTAATTTCTTTTTTCACTGCCACTTTTGCTTATTTTATTAGGCTTCTCTCTACACGTTTAAAAGCTAAGTAAATTAGTTTTTTTCAACAAAGCTCTTTTCTCTAAACTAAGAAGTAGCATCATAGATCGGAATAATCTAAAAGCATCTCCAGGGATGAACTATCAAAAGTTGGAATTTTCAAATTTTCAGCCACTTGTTTTCTCTCTGAAAAACTATCATCTAGAAAAATTGCATCCTTGTGCCGGATTTGTTTCCATTTAGTATCTTCTTCAGGAACCCAAATAATTTCAGAAAAGATAGACTCCAAACAGTATTTTTTAAGAGTCTCATTCAAGTTTCCTTTATGTTTCGTAAGTAAAATGACATGGATTCCTTTATTGTGACACTGAAAGATGAAGTGTATCACTTGTAGATTTACCTTGTCTTTCACAATTAGAAAATCATCTAAATCTAAGTACACGTACGAGTACTTCAAGTTATGACTGTAACGGTTAATGAATGCCTTATCTACCACAACATCGAAATCATTTACTAATATTTCTGTGTTAACGCGCTCTAACTCATACAAAGTAAGTAAAGGAAAATTTACTCCTTTCACCCTGCTCAAGCCCATAGTTCCGCCAACTCTTGCGCCTATTTCTAAGAGTTTAAAATTACCATCTATATCTTTTTTAAGTTGAAAGAACCAAGCCCCCCTGAGTTCAAGATTTTTGTTAATGATCTCAGCGAATTTGGTGAAACATGGGGAGTGAAAAAATTCGCTGTGTACAGCAATCCCATTTTTTACCCTCGATCTTACTCGACCTTGGCAATACAATAGTTCCCCTGATCCTGAAGTAAAGCAATCAACCGTAAACTCTTCCCCCGGTAGATACTCAAGGATTAAATAATCTTGTTTGGCATTTTTCAGGAAAACCCTCAACTGCTCAGCTGATTCAATTGTGGCAACGCCTTGAGAGCCCTGTCCTCTATCTGGCTTAGCAAAAACAGGGTAACGCTGTATTTCCTCTGTTGATTTAAAAACTTTTGGTACGGGCAAAAGCTCGGCAAATTTTTCGTAAGTTTTGGATTTAAACCGAGTTATACGAAGAGTATCTAAGCAACAAGACACAACCTTACATTTAATATTGGTTTGATTTTCCATTAAAAACAACTGAACATCGTCATGAGCAGGATAAATGTGCGTTACCTCGTGATTCTCTAATAACTCGTTAAGCAGCGGCAAAAAATCAGCCTCAAAAATCCAGGGTAACTGATAGAAACTCTTGAAAACAAAAGCTCCATGATCATACTTGGAGCTTGATGCTCCTATTAAATCAACTTCCTTTAGATTAGCTAAACTTCGATGAATTTCTAATCCGATCTCCGTACCCGCTGGAAAAACCAATACTTTGAACCTTTTCACTGTGACAAAGTTGAATTTTACCTCAACTAAGCGAAAACTCCTTCAATAAATCCGGATTATCCAAAGTTTCAAAACCCGATACCTCTTGACCGTTTAAATAGCGGGAAACTACTAACTCCACTGGCTTGTTATTTTTGGTCTTTGGGATGGCTGAAACCCTTTTTATAATCTTAGGCAAGTGGAATGGACTCAATTTTGCTTTAATAACCTGCAATATTTTGTTCTTAACTGCCTCGAAATCTTGGCTTGAGGTAACCACAAACATAACCAAATCATCATCTCCGTCATCCCTCTTGCGACCAGCAACAATGCACTCAATGACCTCCGGTAAACTTTCAACAACATTATAAATCTCTGAGGTTCCAATCCTTACGCCCCCTGGTTTTAAAGTTGCGTCGCTTCTTCCTAAAATTTTCATGTAACCATCCTCATACAGAATTGCCCAGTCTCCATGCGCCCATAAATTCGGATATTTGCAAAAGTAGGTATTTAGAAACCTTTGATTATCTGTATCGTTTAAAAAACCTAAAGGTTTGCTTAGAAAAGGCTTAAGACAACACAACTCTCCTTCCTTCGAAATAATGTTATTGCCAGCTTCATCTAGAACTGCCACATCATAACCTAGACTTCTAAGCTGCAAACACCCTTTCTTTATAGGTAAAATAGGACAACCTAATACAAAACAGCCCAGAATATCCGTTCCGCCGGAGATACTGTATAAATATACATCGCCTTTAACCTTGTCATAAACAAAATCAAAACAATAATCCAATAAGGGACTTCCCGTGGATATGACAGCTTTAAGTGAGTTGAAATTAAAATTAAATTTCTCCTCCAGCTTTGCACTTATCGAGATATGCTTAGCGCTTGTTCCAAAGAAAGTTATCTCTTCTTGTTCAACAATTTTCCAAAGATTCAGCTTATCCTCGCCTAAGGGATCCCCGTCGAATAAGAAAATGGTAGCCCCTCTTAACAAGCCTCCGATCATCCAATACCACATCATCCAGCTGGTGCTAGTGTAATAAAACAGCTTATCACCGTCTTTGATATCGAGGTGTATTGCAAGCTCTTTGCTGTTTTCCAATAAAAAAGATCCCAAACTATGCCTAATGCCCTTTGGCTTGCCAGTGGTTCCCGAGGTAAACAAAACCGCCATCTCAGTGTTAAATGGAAACCGCTGAAAAATGTCAACCTCACGATTTTTGTCGAAATTATCCATATTCCCAAAAAAATTGTCGGACAAAATTACAACTTCGCCTTGAAAGTTCAGTTCCTCTACAGGATTAAATTTAATTCCTCTAAACTCAAAGTAGTTCTGAACAAAAACTATATCAGGAGCAAACTCTTGTATTCGAGAATTAATGATGGCTGAGCCAGTTTCTGGACTAACTATGCTAAAAGTCCCTCCCATCGCCAAAGAAGCTAGAAAAAAAACTAGAGCCTCAGGTCTGTTGGAGCAAACACAAAAAATACGTCGGTATTTTTTTCTTAACAACCAACTAGCAACTACTTGGATGTAATCGAAAAGCTCGTCAATGCTCAACTTAATTTTTTTAAAAGAAGGCCCTATGTAAACAACAGCTGGACCAGTTTTTTGTTTGATATTTTCAATAAAACTTACCTCGGCATCGGGAAAAAACCGAGCTTCAACAAAATCGCTTTCATTCACCAAAAACTCCCCTGCAAAATTTCCTTTTAATCCTAAAAAATTTATCACGGCCTGCCAAAAGTTACGTGGTTCGGAAATCGACCAATCGTAGAGCTGACTAGGTGATTCAATGTTGACGTAATCAAGAAATCTTTTGAAATTAGAACTCAGAATCTTTTCTACCGATGGTTTAAAAACCAACTCCACTCTTTTAGAATTAGTACTTTGATTTTACACTAAGTATTTAATAAAGTCTTTAATCAAGGAATGTTGGCCAGTTTTCTTCAGGGTTTGGCTCTGTTGTTCGCTGTAGCGTTAATCTCGCAAGATTACCGAGATTTGGAGAAGAACACTCCACTAGAGAAACTTACAGGTTATCCAAATTATAAAAGTGTTGGCAAATTTAAAGGCCTTTTTCAGGATGGAAAGGCTGCTCCGTGGGATCTGCACATCATTGATTATTTCAAACTTTTTGGAGCTACCCCTCGAGCTCGAGGATACAGACCAAACCAACCAATTAAATTTTCCCATGTGGTCCATGTGCAGAAACTGAAACTCGATTGCGGGTATTGTCATTGGACAGCCACTAAGAGCCCCTATGCCGCAATACCAAGTGTAGAAACCTGTATGACCTGTCATAGTCAGGTTCAGCAAACAGGAATAGAAGAATGGGATGTAGAAATTAAAAAACTATTAGATTACTATCAGAAAGGTGAGCAGATTCCTTGGGTTAAGGTGCATGTTCAACCCGCCTACGTTAAATTTAACCACGAGGCACATATCAGAGGGGGAGTAGGTTGCCATGAATGCCACGGTCAGGTGGGAGAGATGCCGGTTGTGGAACGAGCTTCCAGTATGAAAATGGGGTGGTGTATTGAATGTCATAGACAGAGAGGAGCGAGTATAGACTGTTATTCCTGCCATTACTGAAGTTATGTTATTTAAAATTAACAAGAAATCAGCTTCAACTAGACGCGATTTTCTAACAAGTGCAGCCCTTTTCTCTTTGGCGGGTTGTGCGGACAACAAGCTTGAGCTAATTCATCCTCACTTCAAAGACCCGGAGTATGCCATACCTGGCAACAGCGTTTACTATGCAACCCTTTGCACTGAATGCCAAGCAGGATGTGGCCTCTTAGCAGAAACAAAGGAGGGAAGAGTTATTAAAGTTGAAGGCAATCCAGACCACCCAATAAATAAGGGAAAAACTTGCGCTTTAGGTCAAAGCTTGCCTCAAGCCCACTACGATCCAAATCGGGTTAGAGAGCCTATTGAAAAAACTCAATTAAACGACTCAAAAGGAAATCCCGTCTTTAGCTTTAATCCCTTGCAGCTTAATGATGCTTTAAGCAAGTTTGCAACAAAAATAAAGAATGCTTCGAAAATTTTGTGGATTTCTAAAGAATTAGACAGTTTCTCGAGTTTGTACGTTCAAGAGTTTTGTAAAAAGTTCAACATCAACTTCATCACCTATGAATTTTTTAATTATGAACACGTTCAAAAAGCGTGTAAACGGGTTTTCGACGTTGATGCGCTACCCGAGTATGACCTAAGCTCTGCAGATATAATTGTTAGTTTTGGCGCTGAGTTTCTAGAGTATTGGCTAAATCCTGTTAAATTCTCGCGGGATTGGGCTTTCAGAAGAAAAAACGCGCAAGTATTTCACTGCCAAATCGAGCCAAGGCAAACTTTAACAGGAGCAAAGGCTGATTTATGGTTGTGTATCAAGCCACACACGGAGATTTATTTCGCTTTGGCTTTGCTCAAGGCAATCCAGAAATTGAAAAATTCTCCCCTTCCTGTTGAAATTTTATCATACCTAAATAAGCTTGAAATTGAAGATCTGATTTCAAAAACAGATATCCCAAGTCATTTTCTTCATTCTCTGGCCAACAAATTAGTTATGGCGTCTTCGCCAGTTGTCCTAGGAGGAGGAGTTCAGGCCCGAGGAGAGCATGCAGAGACACTTGAGGTAGCATGTCTGTTGATTAATTATTGTCTAGAGGCTGTAGGCAAAACCATTGACTTTAGCTCTGGAGTTAAATGTTCCTCAGATTTTGCTTCGCTGGACAAAGCGCTCAGTGAGTTTGATTTTTCAGACCCAAAAGCTGTTTTAATTTTATCTGGCAATATTGAGCCTTGGCTGCCAACTAGGCTTAGCATTTCAGAAAAAGCTAAGCAGAAACAAGCATCAATAATTGGATTTTTCGAAATTTTAAACACAACAGCAAAGCTTTGTGACCTTATACTTCCGGTAGATAATTGTTTAGAAACTTTTTCTGCGCAGGTTAGGGGAGGACTTGTAACACTAGGACAGCCCGCAATGCTAAGACTTTATAAATCACGACACATCTCAGAGTATTTAACAGCTGTGCAAAATGCTTTACTCAACAACCAAGATTCTAATGTTGATGTCTACAACCTTTTTGAAAATTATTTACGGAAAAGTTTTAATTTAAATTCACAAGAAATTAAAAAAGCTCAAGAGGTAGGTTTTTTCCCTTTAGCCAAAAGTAAAATCAAACCAAAGCTGGCTATAAAATCCTTCTCAATTGGCGCTGCGAAAGATCTCGATGATGCAAAATTAAAGTTACTTCCCTTGGGAACTGTAAAGGCTTGGGATGGTAGGGGAGAAAACAGAGGGTGGCTTCATGAACTTCATGATCCAATCTCCCTTGTAAGTTGGGATTGCTGGATAGAGCTTCATCCTAAAACTGCAAAAAAACTTAGATTAAAAAATAAAGATTATGTGAAGCTTTACAACTCAAGCGGCTACATAGAGGGGATCGTCGTCATCAATCCACTAATGAAGCCGGGTACTGTTGGTGTTCCTTTAGGTATAACATCCGGGGAGGAGTCGTTGAGCTTCGCAAAAATAGTCAAATGGGCCAACGCTAACAAACTTTTTGATTTAAAAGAGAGCTCTTTGCTTGCTTCAAGCTTTAAGATCGAAAAAACTACTCCTCGAAAACAGGTATATCAGACCCAAGTTACTACCGATGAGCATGGCAGAGATTTAATCAAGGTTAAAGTCCTCAAATCAGATTACTCAGAGCTAAAATCAGAGGTCAAAGATGAAAAGCACCATCATCACGGTGTTAATTTGTACGAGCAGCGTAAAAAACCTATGTTCAAATGGGGCCTAAGTGTAGATTTAGCAATTTGCACAGGATGTAGCGCTTGCGTTGTGGCTTGCTATGCTGAGAACAACATACCAGTGGTAGGGCCAAGGATAGTAGCGCAAGGGCGAAGAATGTCTTGGATTACGATTCACCAGTACACGAAAAACTTACCCGACAACAGTGTTAGAAGGGTGTTTGTGCCCCTGATGTGTCAGCAGTGTGGCAACGCTCCATGTGAGCCAGTATGTCCGGTGTACGCCACCTATCATAACGAAGAGGGGTTAAACGCAATGATCTACAATAGATGTGTCGGCACAAGATACTGCGCGAACAATTGTGTTTATAAGGTTAGAAGATTTAATTGGTTTGAGTACGAATTTCCTGATTCTTTAAAGCTTCAGCTTAATCCCGATGTCACCAAACGAGGTGTTGGAGTAATGGAGAAATGTAACTTTTGCATTCAGCGAATAAATGAAGTTAAGTTTAGAGCAAAAAAAGAGGGTAGACTTCCGCGCGATGGCGAAATTCAAACTGCTTGTCAACAAAGCTGTCCAACAGGAGCTATCGTTTTCGGAAATTTATTGGATGAATCAAGTTTAGTATCTCAAACTGTTAAAAGCGAAAGGGGTTGGAAATTATTAGATGATATGGTTAACACTCAACCGGCAGTGACGTACTTAGCAGATTTGAAGTTTCAGACTTAGATATGCAAAGTGTTAACTATAAGACCGTAGATACTTTAGTTTTAAACACCCTCAGACCACCAACTTTAGGCTGGTATATACTTTTTGGAATTATATTGCTGTGCTTGGCTGTGGGTGTTTCCTGTTGGACTTATCAAATATTAAACGGGATAGGAAGCTCCGCTAAATCAAATCCTGTAAACTGGGGAGTTTATATAACCACCTTCGTATTTTGGGTAGGTATTGCGCATTCTGGCACTTTAATTTCAGCGGTTTTGTACCTATTCAGGGCTAAATTCAGAATGCCCATTTACAGAATAGCGGAGGCGATGACTGTTTTTGCGGTTATAACAGCGGGGCTTTTTCCTATCATCCACCTAGGCAGGCCTTGGACTTTTTACTGGTTGCTTCCTTATCCAAACCAGATGGCTCTTTGGCCAAATTTTCGAAGCCCTCTTCTTTGGGACGTATTTGCAGTGACAACGTATTTAACAATTTCCAGCGTATTTTTTTACGTTGGCTTATTACCGGACATAGCAACAGCTCGCGATCAAGCTCAAAGCAAATTTAGAAAGCTGCTCTATTCAATCGCCTCATTAGGTTGGAGAGGTGATGCAGAAAAATGGAAACATTATGCCTCTGCTTACTTGTTATTTGCTGCGTTTGCCACTCCTTTAGTGGTGTCAGTTCACTCGGTTGTATCTTGGGATTTTGCAGTTTCTGTTATTCCTGGTTGGCATGCAACTATTTTTCCGCCATATTTTGTGGCAGGAGCTATTTTTTCAGGGGTCGCAATGGTTCTTACTTTGATAATCCCCTTGAGGGCTGTGTACAAATTGCACCCTTTAATCAGGGCCGAGCATTTTGACGCAATGTCAAAATTAACTCTTGTTACAAGCTGTATTGTGGGATTTGCATATGTAACTGAATTTTATACAGCTTGGTGGAGCAAGAACCCTTTCGAAAGATTTCAGTTTTGGTTTAGACCTACAGGAGATCTTGCTTTAGGGTTTTGGATTATGTTTGTCTGCAATGTTGTGCTGCCTCAACTTTTATGGATTAAAAAACTCAGAACCCACATTGGTTTCTTATTTGTTTTGAGTATCTTTATAAACATCGGCATGTGGTTTGAAAGGTATAACATAATTCTACAAAGCCTTTATCGAGATTATTTACCTAGTGCTTGGGGGCACTACAACTTCAGCTGGGTTGAGTTGGGCATTTTACTAGGAAGTTTTGGTTGGTTCGGGATGTGGATGATGTTGTTTATAAAGTTTTTTCCTTCAGTTGCAATCACTGAGATAAAAGAAATTCTACCAGTTCCAAAAAGACACGAAGATGACAGTCATTAAATCTTTTGATAACAGACTTGTAATAAGTGTGTTTTCCTATGTAGACGACCTTCTGAGGGCCTACACCCTTTTAAAAGAGAGAGGATTCGAGTTAAGAGTTTACTCGCCTTGCCCGATCCCTGACATAGAAGAGCACGTTGCGAATTTTTGGAGCCCGGTTAGAGTTTTCACTGCTGCAGGCGCAGTGCTTGGATTGATAGGTGGTTTCGCGCTGGCTATATTAACTAGTCTAGATTGGCCTTTACGCACAAGTGCAAAAGCTGTTGTTTCTGTTCCTGGATTTGTTGTTGTGGGCTACGAGCTTACAATTCTACTCGGCGGACTAGCTACGCTTTTAGGTCTGTTTTTCCTAACTAGAGTTCCGCAAATTTTTAACCGAGATATTGGATACAAACCTGAGTTTTCCTCAAATAAATTTGGGCTAGTGTTTAAATGCTCAAAGGACGAGCTTAAAGATGTGTATGAAATTTTGAGAACTAGCAATGCAGAGGATATTGAGGTTAGAGATAGAATTTAGGGCATCATTTCTTTTGATTTTAGGCCTCTTGAACGCTTTGCCATTTAATCAGGACATGGTTTACACTCAGCCTAAAACAGGAGAAGTAATGTTTGATGAGCCGCCTAATTCTGTCCCCAGAACAAGCGATAGTAGAAAATTTCCTCCCGTGGAGGAAGCTTTAGCAATAACTGTAAATCCAATTCAAAAAACGGAAAAAACATTGCAACGAGGCAAACGGCTATTTTTAGCAAACTGTAGCTCTTGCCATGGAGTTTATTTAGATGGACAGTATACGCCTGGAGCTAACCAAAGATGGATCATGGGGTTAGACTTAAGCACTCGAGATATGGCTTTGAAATCAGACGGGCACTTCTATAGCGCAATTATTTATGGATTTCCTCAAGTAGGTGATGTTAAGGTTATGTATAGTTATAGGCACAAGTTTACCAACGAGGAAGCTTGGTCGATAGTTCACTTTATTAGAGCCATGCAAGAAGAAAGAGCTTTAAAGGAAGGGGAAAATTAGTATGCACGCCCATTTTGCACCGGTAAAAGTTGAGGAGTTGGCGGAGTATGGTTTAGCGCGATTTTATAAAAATCACATTTCTCTGCTGTGGCTGCTTTTGACAGTTACCGCTGGGCTTTTAGTTTATGCTTTCGTGATAGACCTAAAGTTCGGCTGGACTTTGTTCTGGGTTGTCACGGTTTATTTGATGGGGCTTGGTTTAGGAGGAAGCATAATTCCGGCAATATTACTTATTGTTAAGGCACGATGGAGTAGTGCCTTGAACAGAATCTTTGACGGATTCGTGCGCCTTGCTTGGATTTCCTACGGTCTTTTTTGGATCTCTACTTTAGGCGCTGAAGTTCTCTTTCCGTGGGCTCGTGACTACCTAGAGTATGGGAGAGGTTTTTATATGGAGCCAGTATTTACTTACTTTAGGCACGGATCTCTTATTTTTTTGTACCTTGTTTACATTACGTGGTTTGTTCGTAAGCAGATTACTTTGGATCTGACTTATATTTTAAGTCAGAAAAAATTTAGCGAAGATTTTAAGGATTGGGAGTATTTAGGTTTAGCAGTTAGAAATGTTGATTTTGATGAATTAAACAAAAAAGAGTATTTACGTTTATGCTGGCACGCGCCAGTTTTGGTTTTTATTTATTGTTTAACAGTTGCACTTTTTGGGTTTGAGTTTATTATGGGAATGGACTCTGTATGGTACTCAAATCTTTTCGGTCCCCATATATTTGTAAGCTCTATTTTTACTGGCTGGTGTTTAACAGCCTTAGTGGCGGCCTACTTTAAAAATTTTATTAAACCCTTAAATCCTCTTCTTGATAAACAAGTCTTCTGGGATTTAGGAAAACTTTGCTTTGGCTTCAGTATGTTGTGGGCTTATTTTAACTTTAGCCAGTTTTTGGTGCAGTGGTATGGGAATTTGCCTGAAGAAACCGAATGGTTAGCAATAAGAACCAGGTTTGAGCCTTGGAAGAGTGTAATGTGGATAGCTTTTGGTTGCTCTTTTGTTATTCCATTTTTAACTTTGCTAAGTCAAGATGTTAAGAAAAATTACCAGCTTTTAATAGTTCCTTCTTTTATAGCATTAGTAGGTGTGTATTTCGAAAGGACTTTAATAATAGCGCCCAATTTATTTCACGATCATATCCCTCACGAAGGAATTGAAATCTTAATTTTTGTAGCTGGTTTTTGTTTTTGTATTTCAGTTGCATTTTTAAGCTTTATCTACTTTTTCAAAAAATACCCTTTCTTTGCGCTCTCTAGGCATATTTTCATAGACAAAATCAAGAAAGGAGAAATTGACATTCTTGAGCCGGAAACTTCTCGCTGTGGTTATGGGTAGAGAAAATTCTCCAATAAAATTTTCTATTTAATAATTAACCCAAAAGATTCAACTAGGTCATTAACAACTCTTTCAAATTGCGTGGTAGAAGTTTTGCTGCTAGAGATTACGGAAAATTTGATAAGGCTTCAGTTATTGGCTTATATTGATAGCTAAATAAATTAGGGCATAATTCGGCATATTTCATTTACATTTAGCTTTTCTAAATTGAAACAAAATTTTCATTGAAGTTTAGAGCTTGTTTGAGTGTTGAACGGTAGTTTGACTTTTATGAAAGCTTCGAGCTTCCTCTTTGGTTTTCTAATTTAATAAACTAAGAAGCTATGATTTTAGATTTTCTTAGCAAGCTACTGGGTTATTTCAAAAGTAGCGAACTAGAAGATAATCTCTATCCTCAGCAAGGCTATCGAGGTAAGGCAGAGGTAGAAATTAGGAAAAGAGGAAATGTTTTTAGTGTTGAATTAGAGTTGAAGCACTAAAATCTGAGTGATGGAAGTTTATGTGAATTTTTTGTGCAAGGGCATAAGCTAGGAGCTCTTCAATTAAATGGAGGTTTTGGAAAAACTAGATTTGAAACTCAAGATTTAAATTTAACTTCGCTGCTTAAAGTTGGAGCTGAGGTAACAGTTCAAGTTGAGGGGGAAGTTGTTTACAGGGGAGCTTTGCAGTACGATTAAAAAAATGCCTCGGGATGTAACTAAAAATTATCCGTTAAAAGATTTCATACAAAAGCTTAGGCGTTTTGCTGATGCTTTAGAAAAAGGCAAAAGGTTTGAGATTCAAATTGCTGGTAAAAGAATTCGTGTTCCTCAACACGCTCAAGTTAGTATAGAACACGAAGCAACAAGAACAGGCGAGGAGATTGAGTTTCAAATTAGGTGGCAAAAAAATAAAACCTAGCGATCAAACTTGTGTACGATATAAGGTGTGCTTGGAAGGCAAAAAATTTTTTGGCTTTTTGGCTAAGCTTTTTTAGTCTAGAGGGCAAAAAGGCTTAAAGGAAAGTTAGATGATCCAGTTAAAAGTAACGTGGTGGTCACATTAAGCAGTAGTTTAGACTTAATTAGTTTTGTTGCCTCAGGGCGTTAAAGACGTCGTGGTCGATTAATACTCAAATGGAATGGCATGGGCTACTTAAGTTTAAGGTGGGAACTGGGGTTCTAACTTCTTAAACTTTTATTTGGTTGTTTATAGGAAGAAGCTCAAATGAAAGCGTTTGCCAAAAAGTTGTTTAATATTAATTTTTGGTCTTAAGCTGGGTCTTAAGCTGGTCGCAGCCTCTTTTAATTCGAACACTGTTCTATTTTTTCTGAGAACTTTTCAAACTCTCCCCTAAAAATCGACTAAAGAAGTTAGGGTGAACGAACAATTTAGACAGTTTTTAATCCCATCACAGCGTCGTCGAGCTGGTCGCAGCCTCTTTAAATTCGAACACTGTTCTATTTTAACTAAATAAGTTACACTGTCCGAGTTTCTATGTTACTTTTCTTCAGTTCGTCTATCCGTCAAGCCTCTTCATTTTGTATTTCGATCAAGTTGCTTCTGTGAAGAGCAATCTGAAGCAGTCTGTGGGTAACTGAAATCTTCCCAAAGGATGTCAAAGAAGAACTCAACATGTAAGACGAACTAGAAAGCTTGGTCGCAGACTACAGCAGTTCAAACCAAACATCGTATTACGTTGGATTTCTAAAAGTAGTCACAACTTTCTAAAAAATCAAATTTTATCCCTGGGTTATTTAAACCTGGTTATTTACACCTATGGAATCCCTAATTCCCTGGCATTTGGGCCTAGGTCTCCTTTAACAGCCTCAAGGAGAGGTTAAAATTAATTGCAGCTTTCTTATAATCAAACAATGTTCTAGTTTTGTCTTTTTGTTGCATTGTTTGCGAGGTTTATTGAAGCTTAATATAAAATTACCTTTTATTAGTATGTTGTACATACAAAGCTTATATTTTTTTGGAAGATGAGTTCAGTGCTTTCAAGGCTGTGATAATCTCTAAAACTTAAAGAAATTTCGTTGCCATTGGCCACAGCTCCCGAAATTCCATATTGTGTTCGATTTTAGCATGAAATAATTTAGTACGACTGCAAATTTGAAAAGAATTTGTAATTTCGTCTTGACGAGTAAAAAACAGTTTCCCGTCACCTAACTGGGACAAATGCAGGTAGTCGCAGCCTTGGCAAACTTAAGCACTGTTCTACTTTTTTAATTTAAATAAGGCGGGTTTAATTTTTGAAATTTTTAAATTTTTATGGCTGAAAGTACTATCGATTTCCGACATGCTTTAACTCAGCGCCCCCTTCCCCTTTTACAGGAAAGGGGGGGTCTAACCTTGCTTAGGACTTATCTAGCTGTGTGTAAAGCCCTAATTGTTATTTTAGCAACGCATTCCTTTGACTCTTTGGAAAAGTTAAATAAAATCTCTAACAAATCTGCGTCATCAATCACTCCATCACGATTTACATCTGCGTTGTAGAGATGTTGATCCGATCTGACTATACCATTCTTTAGACACATCAACTTTGCTCCGAAAGCAAGAGACACGAAGAACATTTCAAGGTCTCCTCCGTCTACCTGGCCATCGCCATTTATATCAGGAAGTTCAGTTCGAGAAAGTCGCGCCTCCAAAGTTTCCTCGTTTCGAATGTTTCTAGGATCGACTAAAATCCTAGCGATAACCCTTCTGCCGTCAGAGGAAAGTCCAAACCTGACAAACCGTGCTGCTTCGGACTCCTTTAAGGGGAAAACATAGTCAGTCTTGACTGGCCCTAAGTTAACGTTGTACAACCTCCAACTGGTCGATCCACTTGAAGGGGGCTAATTTTCAGCTCTTTTTCAGCACCACAAGCCCCTTTTGCCAACAACACCCGTCTACACATTTCCCGACTGTCGGCCATGTGAGCTTGTGCTGCCAAAAACCCTACTAAACTAAAACTAAACAAACTAAACAAAACTCTTTTCATGTTTATCAACCTCCAGTTTTATAAGTCATAAAAACTTTTAAAAACGCTTCAGATTTTTTTTAAAAAATATGATGCTTTAAGAAATAGAAAAAATATAGTCGCAAATAGAAAAAATACAGGAAAAATATAGTCGCAGCCTGTTAGAAGCAAAACATCGTTCTATTTTTATTTAAGAACCTGAAGAGGCAAAAATTAGTCGTAGATTAGTAAAAATTTACCTTTTATTGGTGCCTTATACACAAGGCTGATAGCTTTTCTTGTTCCGATCAGGGTTTTTAATATCTGTGAACACCAAGTTTTAGTAAGGGAGGTGGGTTGACTTCTCTAAGCCCCTTCTGAGAGCCCTTCAAACTCTCCCCTAAAAATCAACTAAAGAAGTTAGGGTGAACGAATTAGGCAGTATTTAAGCCCATCATAGCCACAAGTAGAAGGCAAAATAAGTCGTAGCCTCCTAAAAAATTACCTTTTATTACTATGTTAGCTGCACTAGGCTCGTAGCTTTTTTTTGATCAAGTTGGTTTATCGAAGGGAAGTCTATTAGTTTAAGAACTTCTTAAAGGGTTTTAAACTCTTTTTTAGAGATTTAGTTAAGGAAGTTAGGGTAAAAAGAGGTGTTTTAGGCTAGAGTTTTGAAAATTACAGCCAATTAGCTCTTAGTTCAAGAAGTAGATTTATAAGCTATTTAGCTCTTTGTTGCTAAGTAAAATTATCATTCGCAACAAGCCGAGGTTGTATCTCATGGTCTTTGGTAGTGTTGAAAAATTGCGAAGCTATAGACGGTATGTAACAACCAACTGGAAATTTCACATCAGTTTCTCCAGCTTTTAACTTCTGCCAAGCTGCTCTACACTCAGCTACAAAAGCTCGATAATCCATTATTAAGTCTTTTCTTAAATGCTCATCACTACATATCACAAACGGTGTAGGCAACCTCTTTTTAGTTTTCCACTGTTTATCTAACCGCTGATTTTTCAACTTTTCCGCTCCAATGAATGATTTTCTCGCTCTGTTCTCCAGCTCTAGCTCTTTGTCTAACATCTCAAACAGCAAGGCTTCATCTAGCTCTTCTTCAAAACAGCTCTTCCATGCAAATAAATCTATTTTCAGTGTATAGCTAGCATCTGAACATGCTATAAGTCTTGTTAGCTCCTTCAAATCTCTTGTAGCGTTGTAGGTTTTTGGCAACTGCCTTAGCTTCGATGGTCTTATCCATCTTACTTCTGTTTCTTCAGAGAGGTTATAAGATATTAACCCAGGATACTCCCTAGGATGTCTAACTAATCCTGCCTTAACCGGGTTTATAATAATGTACAAAATCATCCTATAAACATCATGCGGTGTTGCTAATCTCTGTTCTTTAAACCTTGACTCCCAAAATCTGCCTCTATACTGCCCAGTTAGTTTTCTAAAAGCTTTAGCTATCTCGCCGTTTACATAGTTCATAAATGGTGAGATGTTCTGAGCTTGTCCACAGATAATCATGTGATAATGATTACCCATAAAAACAAACGCGCAGATTTTAATTTTATAAAGCGCCTGAGCCCTACCTAAAATCCCAAGGATTACTTTGTTAGTACTTTCTCTGGCTACAAATGGAAGCCCATGCAACACCCTGCAGGTCACAAATCTTACACATTTGTTTCCATCCCTTCTATCTCTTCTTAAATAACCCATAAACCACCTCCACAGCCACCAACTAATCCATTACCCATCAACTTTAAAAAATCGTGCAAACTTAAACAGAGTTTACTGAAAAACTTTTTCAGTTAAGCCAACTCTTTGCAAAAGTTCCTCATCTGTTAGGTACTAAAAAGTTCCAAATTATGCTAGTGTAACGTTTTGAGTTATCACTTCTTAGTGGAAATATCTATATATTCTTTGCAGCAAGATTTTCAGCCCTTAATTTACTTGAAAAGCCGAAATCATGAACAGATGATGCCTGGATCATTTAAAATTTGGTTGAAGAGCTGTGTCGAATTTTATGACAGCATGTAAAAATTAAACCTTAAGGTTATTAATAAATGAGTTAAAAAGTAATAGTGTGGTATCTAAAGTAGTTTATAGCCGGTTAATTCCAATTGATTAATTTCAACAGCTTATTCACACAAAAGGATCAGAAGGATTAGGAAGAGGATATCGTTGAAGGCGCTTTAGCAGCCGAGGAGTTTTAAATAAAGAGGATTGAGGGGCATTAGTAATGCTTACACTAATAAGAGTATGGATGTATTATAACTTCTTTTAGCCTCTTTGATTTTGAAACGAGTTTAAAACACCAAGAAGCTGCCACCAAACTTTGTACACCGGATTGGAAATGTAAGTGGGGCAGATTTTTAAAGTGTGTTTTTGCAGTTGTACAGCAAAGCCTTTGACTAGAGCGATGTCTGAGTTTTAAGAGGCTGCGGCTAGATTTTGGGGAAGGAAGCTTAGAGGCTGATAGTGATTTAGATAAAATAGAACAGTGTTTGAATTATAAGAGGCTGTGACCAGATTTGCGACCAGATTATTTTGATTTTGCCTCATACCAGATTATTTTGGGAGCGACCAGATTTTGGGACCTCCGACCAGATTTTGGGATACTTGCTTTATGCCTCATAAAGTTATCTTAGAGTTACAGGGGGGTTGAGAAGCCATCCAGAGAAAACAATATTTGAGCAGATACAAGAAGTGTTTGAAGTAACTCTAAGAAACCTTGATATGCTTATTTTTGACTCGGTGCCAGGGCTAACTCAGGGGCCGCAAGCAAAGCCAGGAGGGCCAAGTTTATTACGGTAGGTTAAATCTTTAAGCAGTAACTAATGCGCTTGTTGAGCACGAAGATAGTTTAGAAAGCTGTGCAAATATATCCCGGCACTTAAAATTTCGCTTAAAAGTATTCTAATAGGCTCTGCTTGAGAGGGGCTGCGTTAAATTATTTTTATTAAATTATCACTCAGCTTTTTGAGTTTCTTAAACCAATTACAAGATAGTCCTTTAAAGCATTAAGTGCTTGTTGTCAAAATAAAAATACCGACACTTTTTTCTTTTAGTGCTCTTATTTCCTTTAAGTACTTTTAGGAGTGCTAAACTTTTGAGATTCAAATTCTAAAGTCTTGTTCGCTTCAATCGAGAAGCGGAAAATCAAGCAAAATCTCCTTTTCATCCGAGTCGAAAGCCAACTTTTTTATAGCCTCAACGTCTATTTCTTTTTCTGACCTATAAAACTCAGTTTCCTTAACAGTAATTTTGCAATCATCAGACTCAAACCAAAACTCCCAGGGGTTTACTTTACTAAAAGCGAAATTAAGCTCAATCAAATAAGTAGTGTAGTGTTCTTCTAACTTAACCTTCAACTCCCTTCCCTGAACTCGCACATTTACAGAGCAACTGTTATCTGCCTTCCAGCTGATTAGAAAATACTGCGCATAAGGTGGAATAAAGAATAGCCCTTTTTGGTCAAACGTTACAGCTCCAAGACTATAGTAATCGTACAAACCATCACTTGAGGCATAATTAAGCGAAGAAGAGCTAGATTTTAGGGTTCCCTTAAAAATAGCAACATAGTCAACTAATAAAGATTTTAAAACCCGTAAACTCTTTTCATCCGGAAAATTTTTTAAATACCGCTCAACCGCGTCGTGTTTGTAAAAATAATACCCTGAATGTAGATTGTAAAGGTAGATCCCAGGTTGACTCAAAGCCAACATATGCAGGGTGTTCCAAAACGGCCTAGAAAGCTCTTTTAACGGTTGATCAAGCTTCATTTTCTGAAGCGGCAAAGCAAAATAGACCTTTCCAAGCTCAGGAGCCTTTGCTCTTTGATAAAAATCAAACTTTCTTGCAGGGTAAATACTTAACTCTAAAAGAAGCAAACTAAAAACAACTAGGCTTAATTTTTTAAAGCTAAACCTTCCAGCGCTTAGCAAAAAAAACACTAAACTTCCCACAAAGAAATATCTGACTGGAACCCGAATTGTTTGCAGTGATGGAACAAGTTGAGTTATTACGTTTAAAACAGAAGAAGGCTCTGAAAAACTACCTAAGCTACATGATAAAAATAGTAGAAAAATGCCCGAAGCTAATTTATCTTTTGCTGTAAATGAAAAAAGTAGCAGAATCCACGATGCAAAGCCTCTTAAATTAAGTTCAGCTAAAAAAAGTACGAGCAAAAAAACCAAAAACCAAACACGTAACTCTCTCAAAAGCGCTAAAATTACGAGTGCCAGAAACACATAGCCAACGTAGCTATTTGAAAATTTAAACTCTTCTGTGAGGTAATCTGGGTTAAACGCTCCTAGAATTAAACCCTTCAAATTAAAGGTATACAAGGCTAACTCTAAAATACCCCTTTTTCTCTGAGCGGAGATGCTTGCTTGAACAAACAAGAAAGGTAATGCAGGGGCAAGACCCAACAAAAATAGAAAAAAATTTTTAACATTTAGTTTTTGAAGGTTTTTCAAGCTAAACTGCCAAAGCAAAATGCAGCCTAAAATTATGCTTAAAAAAACAAAATAATATGCGCTAAGAAAGTAACTTAAGCTTAGACAAGCACCCAAGAAAAAAGGCTTTAAAGCAGACTCGCTTCTTAAGATAATTAAAGCAAGAGGGAAAACAAAATAAAACTGCAGCTGAACTTGATCTCGTACAAATTGGAAACCAACTGTCTGAAATATAACAGACAACAACAACGGATTTTTAGCAAAAGGCTTGAAAAAAATGTAGCTAACAAATCCATTTAGAATGCTTACGGTAATTTTTATTAAGTTTAACGCCAGCTGCTCTGTTAGCCCAAATAACGTTAAAATACTGACAATAATCCCAGGAATCAGGAAATTATCAGTAAAAAGATAGCTAAACTGCTGAGGAAAACCGTATGGTGCTGTAAAAATAGTAGGATTAAAAAACGCTAAATCTTTAATTGTGCGCGCTTGAGCAAGAAAAATCCCTCCGTCTTCATTTACACCATCTATTACTTGGGAGGCTAGATCGTACTCCCACATTTTTTTAGCGAATGCATAAGCAAAAAAATAAAGAGCCACTAATTTTAAAGTCCTCATCCTACAAACTAGCTTCTCTAAGATCTCTGTTTATGTTAGCCTACAGACACAAAAATTTTAAGAAAGCTAACTCCAAAACCTAAAAACCGAGTTAGAGAACACTAAGTTTCGCAGTTTTTTTCTTTACCACTCTTGCGATTTGTTAAATCAGTAAAAAAGTACTAAAGGCTTGTAAGAGTTTACAGATAAGCAAGAATTCCACAGAGTTTATGAGTAAACTTGGTCTAACTTTCTGCAAACTTATAGGCCCTTTCAAAGCTAGCTCTTTTGGTTGTGTAAAACTTTCAGTTTTCACATTTAAAATGACTCATTGCTGCTGTGTTGCAAAAAAATTCGAGCTAATCTGGTTTATATAAGGTCACTAAAAAAATCTAGCTTCAAAGTTAATTAAGATGATGCATTGCCCAATCAGCCCTGCAACTCTAGAAAGGGCATTGGTAAGTCACTACTTCTTTAATGTCTTGTGGGGAAAAATTAACGAAAACTCTATCGTTTTCTCCTTGGTAGCCTAAAGCTCTTAAAAAATTAACAACTCTATAAGGCTTAACTTGATTTGACATGCTCTTGAAAAAATTTTTTAACTCCGGATAAAGGCATACAGCAGGCACAAAGAAGGTTAAATCTTTAATTAGCTGCTGCAAATCAAGCTCCGAGTCGGTGAGAGCTTTAACATGCTGCTCAATCACCGTCGGACCTAGCCTTAGAGCTTCTAAAAGAGCTTTGTCTCTCGGCTCTAAATCTGGAAGTTTCAGCTCGTTTTTAAGTCTACTGACTAACTCCCTAGAGCCTTCACAGTTTTCAAGATAACTTATGTCTCTACCTAAAACATCGTCTTCAACGAGAGAAAGCCCAAGGTCCTTAGGACAGATTCTAGCAAAAAATATCTGGTCCTTGTACTCTATATAATTCAAAACTAAATTTGCAATATTCTTAGTTATTTTAAAACTTTCTGATTCTAAACAAGCCGTTGGAAGCTGGATTGCTAAAGAAGCAGGTATAGTTAATGGGGGCTTAAGTTTTTTGTTACAAAAAGTTAGCAAAAGTAGCAGCTCTGCTTTATCTTTCGGTAGTTTACCCTGAAAAGCTAAAAGCTTTTTTCTTGCGGTTAAGAAAAGTGCAAAAGTCTCTTCTGGCTTGAGATCTGAAACAGCTATCCTAAGAATTTCAGTCTCAGGCGCTATAAGCCCTAAGTTGTACAGAAGAAGCAGCTTTAAAGGTTTGGTTTGCCCAGATGTTAACAGTTTTTGCTTCAGCGTTGTCCAGTCTAATCCATCTAAGACAGCTAAAATCCGGCTGTTAAGAGTAAGATGCATTAGATTATCAGAGTCTTTTAATCTAGTTAATTCAGCCTCTGGTAGCATTTTCATTAGCTGAGTTAACTCTGACGCCTCAAGAAAAAATGACCCATATTGAATTAGCTCAAAAGCCTCTTCGTCTTCCAGCCCTGCGCAAATTTTATTGGCAAAACAAGAAGTTGAAAAAACTTTAAAAAATAACCTGTAGTAGTCAAATTTGTTTTTAAAATATTCTTTCGATTTGAGAAGTTTTAGAAGGTTTAACAGATTTGGAAAAAAAGCGTTAGCTTTT
>Ga0209691_1000609_pt1 | contig 24261 bp, 20 predicted proteins | sample YNPMSBMetaG_FD_187120 | JGI IMG/M metagenome (GOLD analysis project Ga0209691, IMG submission 187120) | Anoxygenic and chlorotrophic microbial mat microbial communities from Yellowstone National Park, USA - YNP MS-B MetaG (SPAdes) (version 2) ... | reverse complement strand
AATGACGATGCTGCTAATAACGGGCGCGGCGAAGGTAAAGCCCTCGAGATGCACCAGCTCTTAGATTCCTTTGTAGATTGGGCCAATCGGTTCTATGCCTCTTACAACAACGGCGTCATGCCAAACAACGGCAAGGGCTTTGAGAAGCTTGTCGTAGACCCTAAGGACAATCCGTATGTAAAGGAGAAAGAGTCCAAAGACAAGACCTGGGAGTACTTCACATTTCATATGACGCCTGCCGTGGCAAACCTGGCTGTGCTCTATAAGTACATCAACGATGTGCGAGTCATTGAAACCGACCTCCTAAATCTCCTCAAATCCAAGCTGGGACAGGTCACTTTCAAGATAGACTCCTTAGTGCTGGTAGATGCGCCGCGCAGCGAGATCGTGGTAGCAGGCATGAGGTTTGAGACCAAAGTGTTTGTGGCGGCGACGAGCTCGCAGGCTAAGCCTATATTCTCGGGCACAGGCACGATGAAGTTAGAAGGAGGCGGCTATTCGGCTGTTTTTACCATTCCAGCTTCTGCCGCTGTGATACCCAGGGATCAACGTAAGGGCAAGCAGCAATATACGGTCGTCGCGAAGGTTCCTAAGGCAGATGGTAGCTTCCAAGAGCTCAAGTTGACGAAAACTTTTGAGGTCGTCAAGCCTGAAATTGTGGTCACCTCGGCAGCGGTACAACTCCTGTATGCGGAGTGCGGAAATGATCTCAATATAGATGTGCCTGCCTTAGGCGAACTGTACGATCCGGTGATTACGGCAGACAACGCCCAGGTTCTACCGTCCAAACAGAGCAAGAAGAAGTTTCGTGTTGTACCCAAGGCTGGCTCCAAGACTTGCCGATTAGATGTTAAAACCCGCTTAGGAGGTCAGCTCGTACCTCTGGGCGATCTGAACTATAAAGTGGTTCCTCCTCCCCGCCCCTCAATCCGGGTGTATGTAGGTAACGAGCCCTACAATGGTACCAGTCCTGTGCCGCGCACTGCCACAGTTCGCATACGGGTTGAGCCAGATAAGGATTTTGCTTCCTCGCTTCCCGAAGATGCACGGTATGTCATCGCTAATCCAGAGATAAAAGTAGTCAAGGGCTTGGCAGGTGCACAGCCTGTGGGCTCTCTCCCTACCAGTAAGATAACCCAAAGCCCCGTAGTTTCTGTTGACCTGACGGATTACTCACGAGGCCTGCAGCCCGGAAATGTGGTCTATGTTCAGTTTGCTGACGTCTTCCGGGTCAACTTTCAGAACAAGCAGGTGAAAGAAAACTTCGCTGTGAGTGAGCTTGTATTTCCAATCACTATCGGAAGATGAAAACCATTAGAACCATGCGATACTTCGTCGTACTTGCTGGGTTAGCCATTGTGCAGGCTCAGTTTCCGCCGCGCACTGACGATCACTTCTGGCGGAAGAAGGTCGTTATTACCCTGGACCTTCGGGAAAAAATCAATGTGCCTCTGGAAAGCGGGCAAGAGGGTTATCAACTCTATACCAACTACAGCACCGATCCTATAACAGATAAGTCGCCTTATTCTAACCGGGAAGGCTTCATAGTAGCATTGGTAAAGGCTTTCAAGGAAGGAAAGTTTGTTGGTTTCGACCCTAAAAATCTTAGTCGGCAAATGACCTTTGAGGAATTTGACAGCTACTCTCGCCGTATAGAGCAGGGCGGGGGGGAAAGTGCTGGGGCTCAGGAAGGAGGAGGGATGGATGAGATGGGAGGCGAAGAGTTTGATAGCGGTGAGTTTATGGATGAGGGTATGGACGTGGAGGGGGGGCCTGGTGAGGGGACGGCTGCCGACGCGGGTTCCCGTACCCCTTCATCTAAGGATGCTTTCCCTTACATCAAGTACTATCGCACTCTGGCTCGCTTCATTGAGGATCGCATCTTTGATAAAAACAAATCAGACATGTACTATGACATTCAGTACCTCTGTTTGGTACGTGTAGATCCCAAGGGCGCCCTGCCTGACGAAGACGCCGTCTGCTTTCGCTATAAGGATGTGATGGATGTAATGGATGATACCCAGTGGCGCAACCGGGCCAATGATGCCGAAGACCGCTCTGTGCGAGAAATTATTGAGCTACGACGTTTCTCCTCGTATGTGACTATCGTCTCCGGCGACGTGGTCAATACGCTTAATCAGGCTGAACTCCGCCGCCAGCAAATGATCGAGTTTGAGCATCATCTCTGGACATACTAAGAAAAGGCACCCATCTCCATTTTGCCAGCCCCTGCCACCAAGCAGGGGCTTTTTTCTTTATACCTTTGTCTCGATGGACTTCCTCTTCTGGCTCATCTTAGCTGCGACTGCCTTGGTCGTCCTCACCATAACTGCCTATACGACCTTATTAGAGCGAAAGGTCTCGGCCTACATCCAGGATCGGGTAGGTCCTAATCGCGCGGGCCCATGGGGCCTCCTCCAGCCCCTGGCTGATGTCGTAAAGCTCGTCTTCAAGGAAGGCTTCCAGCCAGCGCAGTCCTATAGATTTTTGCAGTATTTGGCACCTATTCTGATGGTAACTATTGCCGTGGCAGCGATTGTTATGCTTCCTATTTCACCGCATATTCAGTTCTTTTCAGGCTCGGTGGGTATTTTGTATTTGCTGGGCCTTCTTTCCATGAGTGTGTATGGGATAACCTTAGGAGGGTGGGCCTCAGCAAGTAAATACTCCCTGCTGGGAGGCCTGCGCAGTGGGGCACAGATGATCTCCTACGAGCTGGCCATGGGAGCGGCCTTACTAAGTGTGCTTCTCTTGACGGCTTACCTGCAAAGTGGAGGAGACTTCTTAGAACCTCGTGCCATCGTGGAAGCGCAGCGAAAGGCCTGGTTTGTGTTTCTAAATCCGATCGGCTTTTTTGTGTATGTGGTGGCCGCTTTTGCCGAGACAAACCGCGCCCCCTTTGACCTGGTGGAAGCTGAGCAGGAGCTGGTGGGCGGATACCACACCGAATACTCCGCGATTCGGTTCGGGGCCTTTTATGTGGCGGAGTACCTGAATGTCATTCTGTCATCGGCCTTCATTGCGACTTTCTTCTGGGGGGGGTATTTGGGGCCTTTTGAGGGGGCTTTGGGCGTGCAGGGGTGGCCTGTGTGGGCTCAGAATCTCTGGGGCGCTGGGTGGCTCCTTCTCAAAACGCTCTTTTTTGTGTTCTTATACATATGGGTGCGATGGACCTTGCCGCGGTTTCGGTACGACCACCTGATGCGCATCGGTTGGAAGGTACTGCTACCGCTGGCCGTGGGGAATTTGTTTATTCTGGCAGGAATCTTGCTAATCCTATCATAACCTATGGACGGAAACTTTTCACAACGAGCGCGGGAGCTACTGACATATAGTCGGGAGGAGGCGATTCGGTTAGGGAATGACTACGTAGGGGTAGAGCACGTGATGCTGGCCCTTTTACGGGATGCAGAAGCGCCGGTTGCGAAGATTTTAGAGGAGCATGGGGTGCCCCTCAAGGCGCTGCGACGGGAGCTGGAAGATCGGGTTCGATCACCTGTAAAGCGGCCCGTGGAAAGTGGGCGGCTCCTCCTTTCCCGGCAGGTGGAGCAGATATTTCGGCGGGCCAGCATCGAGGCCTCCCGCGTGGAGTCCCCAGAGGTTCAGCCGGAACATGTATTTCTGGCACTTTTACGGGATGAGTCTTCGCCCATTACGCAGACCCTGGAACAGTATGGGATACGCTACGCAAATGTGTTAGAGGTATTGCGGGGCGAACCCCCATCGGCTATGTCTTCCTCGGAACCGTTTGAGCCCTCGGAACCTTCGCCGCGCCGCAGTGGCAGTGCCTCTTACAGAGCGTCATCTAAGTCGCGCACGCCCATTTTGGATAACTTCGGGCGGGACCTAACCCAGATGGCTGCCGAAGGGAAACTGGACCCTGTCATTGGCCGAGAGCGCGAAATAGAACGTGTGGCTCAGGTCCTTAGCCGCCGCAAGAAAAATAACCCCGTCCTCATCGGCGAACCCGGCGTGGGTAAAACCGCTATCGTAGAAGGCCTCGCGCTGCGCATTGTCCAGCGTAAAGTGAGCCGGGTCCTGATGAATAAGCGAATTGTAGCCTTAGACCTGACTGCCCTGGTAGCAGGTACAAAATATCGCGGCCAGTTTGAAGAACGAATGAAAAGCGTTCTGGCAGAGCTGGAAAAATCGCCCGATGTGATTATCTTTATTGACGAGCTGCATACTATTATTGGGGCGGGGGGCGCTTCTGGTTCTCTGGATGCGTCGAACATCTTCAAGCCTGCCTTGGCTCGAGGAGAAATCCAGGTGATTGGCGCCACAACCCTGGACGAGTATCGCAAGTACATAGAGAAAGATGGTGCGCTGGAGCGGCGCTTTCAGAAAATCATGGTGGAGCCGCCTACGGAAGAAGAGACCATTCAGATACTGCGGCAGCTCAAAGATCGGTATGAGGAGCACCACCATGTACATTATACAGATGAAGCGGTAGAGGCGTGTGTGCGGCTTAGCGGGCGTTACATTATGGATCGGCAATTCCCGGATAAGGCGCTGGATGTGCTGGATGAGGCCGGCGCCCGGGTCTACATGGCTAACTTGCAACTCCCACCGGAGATTCTTGACTTAGAGAAGCGGATTGAGGAAGTTCGGGAGCGCAAGAATCAGGTTGTACGCACGCAGCGGTTTGAGGAGGCTGCCAGCTTACGGGACCTGGAAAAGCGGCTGCAAGACCAGCTCGAAGCGGCTAAAGCCCGCTGGGAGGAGGAGCTAAAAACGAAGCGCTTCAAGGTAGATGCTGATGATATTGCTGAGGTGGTGGCATCTATGACGGGGGTACCCGTGCAGAAGATCGGGGAAGGGGATATTCAGCGCCTTGCGCGGATGGCGGATCACCTGAAAGGCCGGATCGTGGGGCAGGATGAGGCGATAGACCGGGTTACGCGGGCGATCCGGCGGGCACGGGCCGGTCTCAAAAACCCCCGCAAGCCTATTGCATCGTTTATTTTCCTTGGACCGACGGGTGTCGGTAAGACCGAACTGGCCCGAGCGCTCGCAGAATATCTCTTTGAAGGGCAGGACGCGCTCATTCGGATAGACATGTCCGAGTACATGGAGAAGTTTGCGGTTTCGCGGCTGATAGGCGCTCCGCCTGGCTATGTGGGCTATGATGAGGGCGGTCAGCTCACGGAGGCTGTGCGCCGCAAGCCCTACAGCGTGGTGCTCTTTGACGAGATCGAAAAGGCGCACCCAGACGTCTTCAACCTGCTTCTTCAGGTGCTGGACGATGGAACCCTCACCGATCGGCTGGGACGACGGGTAGACTTTCGTAATACCATCATCATCATGACCTCCAACGTAGGCGCAAAAGAGCTGAAGGAGTTTGGGACAGGGGTAGGCTTCGTGACGAAGGCTCGGCAGGACCGCCAGCAGGAAGCTATGCGGGAAGTCCTGGACCGAGCGCTGCGGCGGGTTTTCCGACCGGAGTTTCTGAACCGGATCGACGACATCATCGTGTTCAATGCGCTTACGAAAGAGCTGGCCCTAACGATTCTGGAGATTCAGCTAAACGACTTGCGCAAGCGGCTATCAGAGAAACATTGGGATATAGAGGTCACAGATGCGGCGAAGCAGTTTATGGTGGAGAAGGGGTTTGATGAGCAGTTTGGGGCGCGTCCCTTGCAGCGGGTGATTCAGCGGTATCTCGAGGAGCGGCTTGCGGACGTGGTGATAGAAAACCGGATAGAAGGTCCGGCAGTGTTTTTAGCCGATGTCTCGGCGGATGGGACGACGATAGAGGTGCGGCTGAAGGAGCCCGTAGCCGCTTCATGAGGCGAGCCTGGCTTCTGCTTCTGGGGGGCTTAGTGGGTGCACAGGTAGAAATGCCAGACTCACTTGCCCGACTTTTTGAGCGTGATATCAACTTTGACATTGTGGTTGGGCGGTCGTTTCCGGTGGTGACTGGGCTCACAGATACGTTTCCGGTGGTGCCGCTCCTTTCCGGCAGTACCCGGGTAGGAATCTCCTGGCGGTGGGGCATGGGGAGAAAACTAGGCGGACGGTGGCTTCTGACCTTCTCGCCCTTGTTTCTTTTTGAGAAGGTAACTTTTCGGGCAACGAGTGCGAGTGTCGTGCCTGGCGTGGAGCTTGTGCCTGAGGGCCAGTACTTCTGGCTGAAATACCGGAGCGGGGCGGTTATGCTCATGGGCGGGATCCGTTTCCAGAAGTGGGAAGAGCGGGCGCTTTTTCCGAAGTGGTGGATGGAGGCCGGTCTGTGGGGGGGCTACCGGGTGGGGCGCAGTATCAAGTATGTGGCTGAGCGGGAAGGTCGCGTGGAGAAAGTGCGCATAGAGGGAAATCCGCACTTGGCGCCTATGCGTGGTGGGCTATATGCTCGGGTGGGGCGGCAGTGGGCTTTTGTGGAGGCTTATTACCACCTTCTACCGTATTTTCGGTCAGGTACCTATGGGGAGGCGCCGCCGCGAGCCTATCCCGCTACACCAAAGTGGGAAGTGGGACTGGGAGTCGCGCTATGAGGCTCGTGGTGGCTATTACGGGCGCAAGCGGGAGCTTGTATGCGGATCGGCTTCTGCATTATCTGGCTGAAGCTCGTCAGCATACCCCCCTGGAAGTAGGGGTCGTGCTGTCCGAAAATGCCCTTACGGTGTGGGAGTGGGAGCTGCAAAAGCCCTTTCCTGAGACTTTCCCCCGGTACCATCACAAAGATTACTTTGCACCATTTGCGTCGGGCTCGGCAGGGTATAGGCAGATGGTGATTATTCCGTGTTCTATGGGGACGGTGGGGCGATTGTCGGCGGGGCTGTCCGATGACTTGATTACGCGGGCGGCGGACGTGATGCTAAAAGAGGGAGGGCAGCTCATTATCGTACCGCGGGAGACCCCTTTGAGTGCGCTTCATCTGGAAAATCTTCTCAAGCTGGCTCGTTTAGGGGTGGTGGTTTTACCGGCGATGCCGTCGTTTTATCATCGGCCGCAGACGGTAGAGGCGGTGGTAGATACAGTGGTTTTTCGGGTGCTGGACCATTTAGGGATAGCGGTGGCTCAGCGGCGCTGGGGCTTGGAAGAAAGCTAAGTACCCCAGGTGGCTCTATCGAGGGTGCGGTAAGTAACTGCCTCGGCGAGATGATGGGCCTTGATCGATTCGGAGCTGTCCAGGTCGGCGATGGTACGGGCCACGCGCAGGATGCGGTGGTAAGCGCGGGCGGAGAGCTGCAGGCGATTGGCGGCGTTTTCTAAGAGGCGTCGGCTGGGTTCGTCTAAGCGGCAGATTTCCTCTACGAGCTTGGGAGGCATTTGACTATTGGTGTGGATGTTTGGGATGGTGCCGAAGCGGTGGGCTTGGATTTCTCGGGCTTTTCGTGCGCGGGCGCGGATGGTGCTGCTATCTTCGCCGGTGCTCTCTTGGCTAAGGGCGGAAGTCTCAACGGGCGTTACGGAAATATGGATGTCAATCCGGTCCAGGAGTGGGCCCGAGATACGAGCGGCATAGCGCTGTGCCGCGCCCGGTGCACAGGTACAGGGCCGCGTAGGGTGTGTATAATAGCCGCAGGGGCAAGGATTCATGGCCGCTACGAGCATAAAGCGCGCCGGATACTCTATCCGAAAGCGTGCCCGAGCGATGACGATTTTGCCTTCTTCGAGGGGCTGGCGAAGGACTTCCAGCACTTGGCGTTTGAATTCGGGCAGCTCATCCAGGAAAAGCACGCCATTGTGGGCGAGGCTGATTTCACCGGGAAGGGGGTAGTTGCCGCCACCCACCAGGGCTACGTCGCTAATGGTGTGGTGGGGTGCCCGAAACGGCCGGCGGGTCAGCAGGCCGGTGTCTTCTTTGAGGAGGCCGGCAACCGAATAGATACGGGAGGTTTCGAGGGCCTCTTCCAGGGAGAGGGGGGGCAGGATAGTGGGTAGCCGTTGGGCAATCATAGTTTTGCCGGCGCCGGGCGGCCCAATCATGAGGAGGTTATGTCCGCCGGCGGCAGCCACCTCCATCGCCCGCTTGAGGTGAAGCTGACCTTTCACCTCCCGCATATCTATGGGATAATTCTCCGACGCCTCCTGAAAAAGCGCCCGAGCATCCACGAAGACCGGCTGGAGGGACTTGCGACCAGAGAGAAAGTCTACGGCTTCTTTGAGGTTTTTCGGGGCATAAACGGAAATATCTTTGACGATGCCGGCTTCGCGGGCGTTAGCCGGAGGCATGAGGACGGTACGGGTCTGGTTTTTTCGGGCCAGGATGGCGATAGGAAGTGCCCCACGAATCGGCATGAGTGTACCATCGAGGGATAGCTCCCCCATACTTAGGCAATCTTCAAAGCCCTCTCGTTCTATTTGCCCGGAGGCTGCCAGGATACCGACAGCAATGGGGAGGTCATAAGCGGTGCCTTCCTTACGCAGGTCGGCAGGCGCCAGATTGATGATGATTTTCCCGCGCGGAAAGGAGAAGCCGCTATTGCGAATAGCGGTTTCTACGCGTTCTCGGCTTTCTTTCACGGCATTATCTGGGAGGCCTACGATGGCGTAGCCGAGGCCGGGAGAGATATTCACCTCTACCATCACCGGGTAGGCATACACCCCGTAGAGAGCTGCCGCTGGTACCTTGACAAACACGGAGGAAAGTTAGGAAAACCTCCTGGAATAGCGCTAAGATTGGCAAGGGGGTGCGGGGGGCTTCTTACCTTAGGGGGGTGATTTCGCTAAATCCGGAGCAAGAACTGCTGGGGTTTCTTCTCTTAGGGGCTTGGGCGGGGTATGTGGCGTATCGGCTGGAATATCGTCGGGCTCCTTTCTGGGTATATGGCTACCTGGTAGTGAAGGTTCTGGCGGCGTGGGTGTTTGGGTGGGTATATGCGTCTTACTACTGCCAAGGGGATACGCTCGAGCTGTATTCGACAGCTGGGCGGCTGTGGCATTACCTTGTGCAGGAGCCAGGGGCAGGCGTGGCGCTTCTCTTTCGGGAGTTTTCCCAGCGCTTTGAAGAGGTGGGGTGGGCGGTGTACTACCGGGATGTGCGGCTTTACGACTACGACTATGACTACTCTGCGCCGGTGAACTATCGCTTTGCTCGGCTGGTGATGCCGTTGTATGTGGCGGTGGGAGGGGGATACTATGGGATGCAAGGACTCATGGGGCTTTTATCTGGGCTTTTGTGGTATGGGGCGTATAAGCGCTGGCGTGAAATAGTGCCGCTGCGAGGATTTGGGGGAGTGGGATTTCTACTCCTGCCGAGTGTGGTTTTTTGGGGTTCTGGGGTACTGCGAGATAGTCTGGGCCTACCACTTATGCTATATGTGGCGGGGTGGCTGGCCAGTGCATCCAGGCGTGTCTCGCCGGGGGATGCGGTAGGTTTTTTGGTAGCGGGGATCGTTTTAGGGCTAGTGCGGTGGGAAGGGCTGGTTCTGGGTGTAGTAGCGGGGATAGGCTATCACTTTCCCTGGAGGCGGTGGTGGCTGTGGATGGTAGCGGGCGGAGTGGCCTGGCTAATCCTCTGGGTGAGCGCCGAGAAGATCTGTGCCTATCAGGCTTACTGGCTTTCCCCGAAAGAGAGACCTGAACTCTTAGAGGGGGCGCACGTATTTAGGATAGATTGCAGGCCGGGGATGGTGGGTGCCATCTGGAGCTGGATGCAAGGGGTGTGGTATGGTTTGACGGGGCCCTATCTATGGCAGGTCCAAAAGGGGGTGGCTTTTCTTTCGGCGTTGGAGACGCTCGCAGTGTGGGTGATGGTGGGTTGGTTTGTGTGGCGGCGGCGAAAGCGGCTATGCTGGCGGCCGAAGGCGGCGTTTCTCATGGGGGTTGGCCTCCTGGTGGTGGGTGTGGTGGCGATGGCGATGCCCTTCTGGGGGACGGTGGTGCGGCAGCGGCTCTATGGCTGGGGGTTCTTGTGGCTAAGCCTAATGGGCCTCCAAGAGTGTGCGGAGGAGCGTGCGGGTAGCCTCCGCTAAGCGGTATTCGCTCTGATACGTAAGGCCGGCAATGTGGGGCGTGAGGATCACACGCGGATGCGTGCGAAGGTATTCTAAGGCCTTGTGGTCATCCGGTGCGAGGGATGTGGGCGGTTCTTGAGGAAGGACATCCAGGGCGGCCCCCAGCACTTTGCCGGTTTCTATGGCGTGAACCAGATCTGGAAGGGAGAGAATCTCCCCCCGGGCGGCATTGACGACATAAAGCGGATGGCGGAAGGCCCCCCAAAACTCGCGATTAGCCCAGTCCCGCGTCTGTGGTGTGAGGGGAACGTGAAAGGAAACGGCTGTTGCCTCTTCAAAGAGCCTTTCCAGGGGGGCTTCCTGGATGCCGTAGCCGCCAAAGCCGCCCTTATACTTGTCGTAGGCGAGGACGCGGGCGCCTGCCGCCGCAAGGCGGTAAGCGGTCTGGCTTCCGTTGTTTCCAAACCCGATGATCCCCACTGTGAGCGTAGACACCTCATGCCCTAAGAAGGTGCGCCTTTCCCAATGGCCTTTTTGTAGGGAGAGGGCGGCGGACCAGATTTGTCGGGTGAGGAGGGTAAGCACGGCAAAGACGTACTCGGCGACGGGGGCGGCGTTAGCGTAGGGGGTAGTAAAGAGCTGGATGCCCCGCCGCGCCAGGGCTAAATGGTCGATGTGGTCTGTGCCTGAACCCGGCCGAATGATCGCCTCCAGACGAGGGGCATGGGCGAGGAGGGCTTCTGTGACCGGGATAGCCCCGCGCAGAATCCAGATGTGGGCCTCTGGTAGGTGAGCGATGACGTCATCGGGAGTAGGTTTGGGCAGGTAAGTCCAGGTACAGGGGAGTGCAGGAAGGCTCTCAAGGAGATGTGGATGGTGGGTTTCCGTAAGAAGGATGTGTTTGGGCATAGAGGTATAGGAGGGTGTGGGCGAGGGTTTGGAGGTTAGCCGTGTGAGTCAGGACCTGATGGGGTGGGAGCGCGATGAGGTGGAGGGGCTCGTCGGGGTTTTGGCGGAGGTGGGGTTGGGAGAAGGCCTCTATGAGGGCGTCTGGTACCTGGAGGCGGAGGGCGAAGAAGTAGCCCTTTTCATGCCAAAGGCCTGGCGATGGGTACACGGGCTGGGGCGAAAGGGGGAGGAGGTCGTCCGGCGTTATGAGCAGGCCGGTTTCTTCGGCGAGCTCTCGGGCGATGGCTATGCGGGGGTCTTCGCCTGGCTCTATCATCCCCGCCGGATGCTCGTAAAAGGGTTCTGGTCGGACCGGCCGCTGCTGCCGCACCATGAGGAAGGCCTCTCGCGTACTTCCCACCAGGTGCACACAGACGGCTGTGAAGGTCCCCCGATGGATGACGAGCCGTTTGAGCGGGCCGTGTGGGGTATGCAAGGTGACCTCCTGGATGGTGAGAAGGGGATGAGACCAGAGGGTCTGCGGGGGGGTTTTGAGGAGGTTGGCAGCTTGTAGGCTTTTTTGCCAGGCGTCTATGGTCATGAGTGGGTGGGGTTGTCGGGGAGGGACTCGAGGGGGATGAAGCCGCCAGACATAGCAAAGCGGAGCGCATCGGCTCCCTTAGCTGGGAGGGGTTGGATGGTTTCTTTTGGGACGAGACGCAGCTCCCCCATGAAGCTCAACGCATAGGGCACATACACGGCGACCAGATTTTGGTCGGGGAGGGGTTTCGCATGGGTAAGAAAGCCCACCTGGTACATGGGGGGATTCTCCTGAATGCGTATCAGGACGGGTTTATCAAAGCGGTTTTTCTGTTGGGAGTTGTCAATGATTTCCCGGACGGAGCCGTAGATGAAGCCAACGAAAGGGATTTTTCGGATGCGTTCTTCTATAGGCTGCCAGACGGTGGGCCCTATCCAATGGGTGGCGATATAGCCCAGGAGGATAAAGACGATGATGAGGATCAGGATGCCCAGGCCAGGGATGTTCAGGGGGATGATGGAGTCCAGCCATTGCAGGATAATGCGGAGGACGTAAAGGGTTACGATGGCGGGAAGGAAGAGAAAGATGCCGCGCAGGAGGTAGCTGAGAAGCTGGAGGAGGATCCGTTTAGTGCGGGAGGGTGTAGTTGTCGTCTGGGCGTTCATGGCCATTCGTGCTGGAGAGAGAACGGAGGAGCCGAGGCAGCTGTCCCATGGAAGCGATCTCTCGCCAGGCCTTCTTGACTTCTTTCGCGATGAAGCCGAAGTAGACCTTACCGCCTTCCAGAGCGGTGAGGACGCCGGATTTTGCCAGGACGGTGGCCTTTGGGCCTATGTGAATTCCGCTGGGCACCCCGACTTGTCCCCAGAGGATAACATCATCCTCAATCCGACAGGCCCCGGCGATCCCCACCTGCGCCGCTATCTGACAATTGCGCCCGATGTGCGTGTCATGCCCGATCTGAACGAGATTGTCTATCTTGGTGTGGTCGCCAATGTACGTGTCCGAGGTGACACCCCGGTCAATCGTGGTATTGGCCCCGATTTCTACATAGTCCCCGATGATGACGCGCCCTTTGCTCAGGAGGCGGGTAGACCCCGCCAGCGAACGCTTATAGTAGAAGCCATCCCCGCCAATCACACACCCCGGCTGGATAATGACATGGGCGCCGATATAGACGTTCGGACCGATGTAGACATTGGAGTGGATGATGGTGTCGTGGCCAATATAGGCGTTGGGGCCGATTATGACGTTGTGGCCGATGTGGCAGCCCGGTTCTATGTGCGTTCCTTCCCCGATCACCACATGGTGCCCGATTTCCACGCCTGGGAAGCGGGGTTCCTGTGCCGGAAAGGTAGGGGGGATGGTGGGCTGGAAGTATTCCAGGAGGCGATTGAAGTCCTGGAAAGGCTGATCGGAAATCAAGAGGGCTTTATCCGCTGGGGGGTCTAACTTCTGGTTGATAATTACAATGGATGCGTCACTTTCCAGGGCTTTTTTGTAGTATTTTGGATGGTCGGCGAAAGAGATGTCTCCCGGTTGCACGCGATGGATTTCGTTGATGCCTGTGGCCACGATGCTGGGGTCACCGATCACCTGGCATCCCAATAGATCTGCCAGTTCTTTGGCTGTGATAGGTTTAGGTATTCGCATGATTTTTGAAGGTTTTCCAGTAGAGAGAGGGGACGGGGAGGGGGCTGCGCTCGGTATAATGGGCATTTTCGCGCTGGTAATAGGTTTTTTCGGCGGGCCGTTCCAGCGCATGAAAGATGAGCTGGCCGATAGGCATGCCGGGATACACCCGTACAGGTTGGAGGACGGAGATTTCTAAGGTCCAGTGGTTGCGAAAGCCCACATCGCCTTTACTGGCTGTGGCATGAATTTGAATGCCCAGCCGTCCAATGCTGCTTTTACCCTCCAGGAAAGGTACGCAGGTATGGGTTTCGGTGTATTCTTCGGTAACGCCTAAGTAGAGGATGCCTGGCGAGAGAAAAAGTCCTTCGGGGGGGATGGTGAGAATGGTAGAGGGGTTGGGCCGGCGCGCATCCAGGTACGGCGCGCTGTAAATACGCAGGTGCTTGCCTAAATGGACATCGTAGCTATTGCTGCCGAGAGCTTCCCGCCGAAAAGGCTCTATGACCAGTTCACCCCGCTCAATCATTTCTAAGATGGCTTTATCGGAAAGAATCATAGCTTTTCTGCCAGTTTGCTTATCCAGTTAGGGGAGGCGGGAGGAGGGGTAGGGGCAGTTACGGCCGGGGGAGCTGAGGCTGGCGGCTTTGTGTCCCGGGAGAGGTGGTCCAGCCTTTCCAGCTGCATCTGCAAAAAAGTCCGGATCTCCAGAATCAGCTCTTGCCGACGCTGTCGGAGCAGCTCAATATGGCTTTCCAGGGCTTCTTTTTCTTTTTGCAGGTTATGCAGGAGCGCTTCCGCTTTTTGTTCGGCTTCGTGGATGATGAGCTGAGCTTTTTTTTCGGCATTTTCTATGAGGGCGCGGCTGGACTCTTCAGCTTGCAGGAGGGTACGCTGCAAAAGAGACTCCATTTCCCGATAGCGGGCGATTTCCTGGGAGAAAGACTCAACTTTTTTGCGGAGGTCTTGATTTTCTTCTAAGAGGCGACTCCAAGATAGAGCGACCTGTCGCAAAAAGGCTCGCACCTCTTCGGGGTCATAGCCCCGAAGCGTGCGATTGAAAGTTTGATTTTGGATGTCTAAGGGGGTCAGCATAGGAATGTGCTTGGAGCCAGGACAAAGGTACCAAAAATCGTGCCGTTAAATAGGGATTAAGGCGGGTTTTGCCCGGCGCTCAAACTCGGCCCTGTACTTTTTGACAATGGCGCGCACAGGCCATACCGCCGCATCCGCCAGCGCACATATCGTCCGCCCCTCCATCTGGTTCCCGACATCTAAGAGTAGATCAATATCCTGGAAGGTGGCTTCGTTGTGGAGGAACTTGCCCAGGATACCTTTGAGCCAGCCGGTACCTTCTCGGCAGGGGGTGCATTGCCCGCAGGACTCATGCTTATAGAAGGCGGCGATGCGGTAGGCAAAGCGCACCATATCGGTGTCTTCGTCGAGGACGAGCATGCCGGCCGTGCCCATCATGGAGCCGACCTTGCGGAGGGCATCGGCACTCATGCGTGCCCCATCTATCTCTTCGGGCAGCAGGATAGGCGTGGAGGAGCCGCCCGGCACCACGCCTTTGAGTTTTTTGCCGTTTCGGATGCCGCCCGCCACCTCGTAGATGAGGTCGGTGATGAGCATGCCAGAAGGGTACTCATACACACCTGGCCGTACCACATGCCCGGAAATCCCATAGAGGATAGGCCCGGGGTGCTCTGGCGCGCCGATCTGCGTATAAGCTGCCGCCCCCATCCGCAGAACCAGCGGCACATGGGCCAAGGTCTCTACGTTATTGATGGTGGTGGGGCAGCCCCAGAGGCCCTTTTGAGCGGGGAAGGGCGGCTTATAGCGAGGGTAAGCGCGCTTGCCTTCCAGGGACTCCATGAGGCCCGTTTCTTCGCCGCAGATGTAAGCCCCTGCACCCTGATGAAGATACAGCTCTGTGGAAAAGCCGCTTCCTAAGATGTTTTTGCCAATATAGCCCCGGGCATAGGCTTGGTCTACGGCTTTTTGAAGTTTGTCTATCCAGTCGGCATATTCGCCGCGGATGTAGACATAGACAGCGTCTGCTTGTATAGCATAGGCAGCGATTATGGCGCCCTCAATAAAAAGGTGTGGGTTGAACTCAAAGAGGCGGCGATCTTTACAGGTGCCGGGTTCAGACTCGTCGCCATTGGCGGCGAGGTAGCGGGGGACGCCCTCTTTTTTGGGGGGCATGAAGCTCCATTTGAGGCCGGCATTGAAGCCAGCACCGCCCCGGCCTCGGATATTCGCGGCTTTGACTTCCTCGATCACCTGGGCGGGGGACATTTCGGAGAGGGCCCGTTGAAGCTGTGCATACCCCCCATGCGCCTCGTAAACCGCTATGTCGGATAGGTTCGCGATGGGCGGAATGAGAAGGGGCTTGTACGTACGCCAGTCCATATCCTCAAATAAACACAAAATTTGGCGATGGGCTATCACTGCCAGGGACGTCTGGGGAAAAGGGGGTAGCCCAGGTGGAGGAAGATGCGGAAGGGCTGCGGCTGTCGGTCGTAATAGGTAAGGAAGGCGCCGATAGGGCCGACAAAGCTGCGATAGAAGAGGCCAATCATGAGGTACCGGTAAAGGGGTAAGCGGGGCAGGGCCTGGGTGGGATTAGGCCACTCGATGGCGCCCTGGGGATCGGCTACGGTAGGCAGACGCAGGCGAGCAACTGGCTGATAGAGGTGACCTTCCAGACGGAGGAAGAGCTTGCGTTTGAGGGCGATGGTGAGGTGGCTACCTGCTGCCCCAAAAAAGCGATTGTAGAGCTCCGGCAGAAAAATCTGCGGGCTTTCTGGAAAAGGATCGTATCGGGGGCCCACGACCAGCGTGGCTATGGAGTCAGATAACGGCTGCTGAAGAGAGGCGCCGACTTCTATGCGGCTGCCGAGGAAGATACCCGGTAATACGCTCAGGCTCTGGCGCAGCCGAAGGCGTGCCTGGGGCCATAGGTGATAAGCAGAGGTATAGGGGGCGCTGGGCATACCGGGGCGTTCTGTACCGCGTGCCAGGACCAGGGATAGGTCAATTAGCCGGCCCTCAGTAGGGTAGAGGCGGTCGTTTTCGGTGTTACTCAGCACTTCCCAGGAGAGCGCCTCGCCAGAGAGGGTTGCGGTGACTTCGGGGCCGGTGGAAGGGGTATAGCGGTCCGCTATGGTGTAACGGTGCAGGAGGAAGCCCATTTGGCCCCGGTGCCAGGTCCATACGGTGCCGAGTTGAAGCCAGTCTACGCTCGAGAAGAGGTTGGCCTGACGGGGGCGAGGCAACCAGCTTGCGCCGGGTGCCTGGTAATTGAAGCGCCAGAAGCGGCTTTCGCCCACTACGTAAAGGCGCCAGGGGATGGGAGGGCGAATGCGAGCCTGGAACTCCAACCCCTGCGCGAAGGTTCCCTGCGTCAAAAGAAGCGACGCCTGCCATCCGGCCCACCAGACCTTTTCCGCCTGGAAGCCAATCTGCCAAGCATAACCCGCTGGCGAAAATACCGATAGACCTGTCCGCAAAGCATAAGACCCTCGAGGACGGAGGTATATCTGGAGGTTTGCCCCACCCGCTGGGTGGGCCGTAAACTCCGGTAGTGTGCTATAGAATGGCGCAGCTTCCCTTAGGCTTAGCAGGGCTTTGCGCAGGTCTACCCGGGTGAGCGTATCCCCCGGCCGAAAGCCTACCACCCGCCGATAGAAAAAGGCTTCCGCCCGGGTAGCTGGATAAAACCCCACCTCTCGCACGTACAGCGGGTTGTTACGAAGCGAGCGTAGATAGGCCCGCTTCTGCGCAAATCTTACCGAGTCTATCCGCCGTTCCCCGATCTGCTCCCGCAGTTCGCCAATACAGGCTTTGGCTGCCTCGTAGCCCCGCCGGATAGAAAACGCCGCCCCCTCCGGCGAAAAATCGGTACTGCTCATATCCCCCAGGTCCGGTTGGATGAAAAAACTGTTTTTGGGGAGCTTCTGCCAGCTTAGGGGGTCCGACAAGTGCGAAAATAATCGCCAATAATAGGCTTTCGTTTGAAAATCTTGCAGGCTCATGGGTGGAGCTCCCACATGTACTCCAATAATAAAATCCGGCCTAAACTCCCTCTGCATCGGCTCCACGGGGAAGTTGTCATAGACGCCGCCATCAACGAGATTGACAAAGGTGCGGGTGGTGATGGGCGCAAAGAAGATGGGAACAGATATAGAGATGCGTACGGCGGTGGCCAGGCTTCCCTGTGAGAAGAGTATAGCTTTTTTTCGGTAGAGGTCGGCTCCTACCGCCCGATAGGGCACCAGCAGACTATCAAACTGGTCTCGTATGCCCAGCGAGATAGGGGTAAGACGTTCGTTGAGCCGGATGTTAATCTCAAAGTCCGAGAAGAGCTGCTCCGGTAAAGGCAAGTCCCCCTTTGTTAGAAAATCGATAGGTACCTCGCCAAGGGTGAGGTCGTGGGGCTTTTGAAGCTTATAATAGCGCTCCTCCTGGAAGAGGGTTCCGGGTGCGAACCAGGCGCGGCTCTCCCGCAGGAGGAAGCTCTGCATCTCAGCGGGGGTGTATCCTGCGGCGTAGAAGGCCCCTGCCATGGCCCCCATCGAGGTGCCGGTGATGTAGTCTATAGGGATGCCTTCTTCTTCTAAGGCCTGGAGGACGCCGACATGGGCCATGCCCCGTGCGCCGCCTCCAGACAGCACCAAGCCCACGCGGGGGTATATTTTGCCCGGTCTAAGGGTATCAGAACCAGGCTCTTCCTGGGCATAGAGCTTCATACTCCCGAGCAGGAAGCCAATGCAAAATAACCGGCACAAGTAAGAAATGTTATGGAGTCGGGACGATATGGCCAGAATCTGCGAATAAAGATGGCGCTTTGTCATCAGTCACCTTGCAGGAGGGAGCGTAAGGGGAATTTTTGTAGCAAGTGGCGGAGGTAAAGGTAAATCCCGCTTAGCAAGAGACCTATGAGGGCAAGCAGGCTGAGGTAATCGAGCAGAGAGAGTTTGACGGGGAAGTGTTGGATGAGGAAGCCCTCGCCGCCTCGCAGCCTAAGCCAGTGGAAACGGTCTTGCGTCCAGACAGTGAAGGAACCAACTAAGGCCCCTATCAGGAAGCCGCCGACCACCACGCCTGCTGCTAAGGCAAAAAGCAAGCGATACCGCCAGCTTTCTGGCGCGCCTAAGGCCTGATAGACCGCCCAGTCGCGCCGATGATATATGAGTAGCGCTGAGAGTACACTTAGCACGCCTCCCGCTACGAGCACCATCATAAACCCCAGTCCCCACTGGGCAAGCAGGCGTTCCTGCGCTAAAACCCGATACACATCGGCATGCTGGGCGCGGGGGTCCTTGACGATGTAAGCGGGACCAAGGGAGCGCTGTAATTTGTCTCGCACGACTTTGACGAGGCGAGGGTCGTGTAGGCGTATTTCCAGCATGGTGTAGGGGTGACCTGTCCAAAGGGGAATGTCCTCTACTCGTACGAGCACCCAGCTCTCATCATAGTCCTTTTGCACGCTGAATATGCCCTGAATGGAGAGACGTTGGCGCTGGAGGGCTGTTTCGCCGCCTGCGGCCAAAGCTCGCACCGAAGGGAGGAGATATAGCCATACGGGCCGTTCCTCCTCAGCATCCAGAAGGGCTAAGGCCGAAGCTACTCCCGCCCCGATGAGGGCCGCGTGGGGGCTGAGGGGGAAGCCACTTCCTGTCACGAGCTGCGCGCCCACGCCGCTGACTTTTTCGTAGCCGGGCTCTATCCCCCGTAAGCGGACTACGAGCTGCCGCTCACCATGCCGCAGTACTGCCAGCCGTTCATGTACGCCTGTCACGGCCTGGATTTCCGGCCACTGTGCTATCTGGGCCTTGAGCGCCGGGGTGAGTGCGGGTCCCTCTACTCGCAGGTGTGGGTCCACCCGCTGGAAAACCTCTTCCAAAAAGTGGCTGAATCCCCCAAATACCGCCGATACGGCTATCCATGCCCAGGTAGAGACGGCCACACTCCCCGTGCCCAGATACACCAAAAGCCGCAGGCTCCGCCGCGGGCTGGCCGTCAGATAACGCCACCAGAGTCGCCTCATGATGCGGCTTCGCCGGCGTCCGAAGCGCCTTCGGCAGAGGGGGGAAGTTTCCGGAGGAGCTCCTCAATCCGCCGCGCCCGAATCTCCGTCTCATCCGGGAAGAACTGCACTGTCGGCATTACCTTGACGAAGTGGCGTATCCGCTGCGCCAGGGCATACCGAAGCTCCTTCTGGTACTGGTTCAGCAGCCGCACGGTGTACTCCACCTTGTCGGCAGGCACGGTGAGGATATACCCCCGTACCTGCTGCAGGTCCGGCGTGAGCCGCACATCCGTCAGCTCAATGAGAATGCCCTGCATCTCCGGTATCTCCTCGCTAAAGGTGCGAAGGATATCTGCGAGGTATTGGTGAATCTCGCCGGCGAGGCGCTGCTGGCGCAGGTTCTTAGGGCGGGCCATGATAAACAAAGTTACGACACAATAGGCGACGAGCCTTACCGCCCGCTACAGGCGTTCGATTTGTGCGCCCAGGCTGTTTAGGCGGGTGTCTATGGCTTCGTAGCCGCGGTCTATCTGCTCCGCATTCTCAATGATGCTTTCGCTCTCTGCAGAGAGCGCCGCTATGAGAAGGGCTATCCCGGCCCGAATGTCCGGGCTGCTCATAGAGATGCCGCGCAGAGGATAACGCCGCCCCAGCCCGATCACAAGCGCGCGATGCGGATCACACAAAACCACCTGCGCGCCCATCTCGATTAGCCTATCCACGAAAAAGAGCCGACTCTCGAACATTTTTTGATGGATAAGCACTTGACCGGAGGCTTGCGTGGCCACCACTAAGAGGATGCTGAGTAGGTCTGGTGGGGTTCCGGGCCAGGTGTGGTCTGAAAGCGTGAGGATGTGCCCTTCCCAGAGGGTATCCGGCTCGTAGAGAGCAGGTGGGTCTATCCGGAGGCGATTGTCCGTGATACTGACGGGGATGCCCAGCCGCTCAAAGGGATGGATGATTGGCCCCAGATGTTCTACGGGCACGGGCGCGATTTCCAGTGGACTTTGGGTCATAGTGGATAGCCCGATGATACTGCCAATCTCAATCACATCCGGCAAGATCACGTGATGGGCACCTTTTAGGGCTTGCTGGCCTTGGAGGGTGAGGCGATTGCTACCGATGCCGCTGATGGGGACGCCCATGTGGGTCAGGAGGTGGCAGAGCTGCTGGATGTAGGGCTCGCAGGCGGCATGGTAAAGCGTAGTTTCGCCCTCGGCTGTGGCGGCAGCCAAGAGGAGGTTGGCGGTGCCCGTGACCGAGGCTTCCGCTAAGAGGATGAATCCCCCTTGCAGGCGGCGGGGAGCGACGATTTTGTAGAGTTCGTGCTTTTCGTCGTAGGAGATGGTAGCGCCGAGGGCTTCGAAGCCGAGGATGTGGGTGTCTAAGCGGCGGCGGCCGATTTTGTCGCCGCCGGGGCGGTAGAGGTAGGCTTCCCCGCATCGGCCCAGGAGGGCACCTGCTAATAGCACCGAGCCCCGTATGCGCCGAAAAGCTGCGCGCAGCTCCGGCTCCAAGAGCCGCCGGGGTTCCACCACCTCCGCCGCGATCCGTACCGTATGCCCGTCCAGCCATTCCACCTTAGCCCCCAGGCCCGCAATCAGCTCTAAGTGCCGCTCTACGTCCAAAATGCGCGGCACATTCTCGTATATGACCGCCTCTGGCGTCAGCAGGGACGCTGACAGAACTTGAAGGGCCTCATTTTTAGCGCCCTGGGGCTGGTAAGTGCCACTTAGGCGGGCATTTCCCTGGACTCGAAACTTCATCTATGGCGCCTTTTGGGGAAACGCCGACCTTTCTGGAGTCGACTGGTGGGGCGAGGACCTTCGCTGGCGGGGCGGTTGCCTTCGGCGGAGAGGGCGCGTTCTGCCAGCGCTATCGCCTGCTCCGGCACGTGAAGACGCCCGCCACTCAGGTCTTGTAGATGCCGCGCAAGCACCTGCGCCTCCACCCGCTCTCCATGGAAATGTAAAATCTGCAAAAGCCCCTGCATCACGACGGCGAGCCCTTCGGGCGGGATGGGGTCAGGAAGGCTGTCCACTATCCGGGCCGCCAAAAAGCCATATTGCCGGAAAGGCGTGTGATAACGGGGATAAGGCGGGCGCTGCGGCGCCTGTGGCGTCAACGGGTCCGGTACCTCCCACGGGAACTCTCCCTTTAGCTCTTCTGGCAAGATTGCATAGAAACGCCCCCGCCACGTCTTGAGCTCCTCCGGGGAAAGGCGTCCCTCCTCCTTCCCCTCCAAGAGAAGGAACCATCGGAAGAGCCCTTGCAGTGCCATCTGCCGCTCCTGGAGCGTGGCAAGGCGACTTACCTGAGCGAGAAAGCCCAGCAGGTGTGCCCCCGCTATAGGGAGGGGACTTATCCGGACCGGAATGGCAATCTTAGGCGAGGCTGAGTCGGGCATATCGCAAGTCTAAACGCTTTTTTCCAAACCGGTCAAAGTTAATCACGACAATGCCGGCGGCGCCATTGTCGATGCATTCCAGGACCGTGCCCCGCCCAAAGTGGGAGTGATGAACCGGCAGGCCGGGTTTGAGCTCAGAAAGCGAGAGCCCCACCGCTTCCGCAGGGAGCGAAGGCGCCTTGGACACGGGATGAGAAGAAGACTTCACAAAGGCGGGTTGCTTTACCTGGCGCGCCGAAAGGAGAGGCCGCAGCTCTTCCAGAAACCGGCTGGGCTCAGCTATGTTGAGGTTGCCCGTGAGGCGGGGCCGACATAAATAAAGCCGGTGTGCCGCTCGCGTCAGCCCTACATAGAAGATACGCCGCTCTTCCTCTTCGCCCTCGGGACCTTCTTCGTTGGCCCGGCTGTGCGGCAAAAGCCCCTCTATTAGCCCTGTCAGGAAGACCGTATTGAACTCCATCCCCTTTACCCCGTGAATAGTAGAGAGCCAAACAGCATCGGTCTGTGGCTGGTTTTCGTCCTCGGGCGCATACAGCGCAAGCTGCGTCAAAAAACCCGGTAAGTCCCGTTCCTCCGGCCCTTCCAGATAGTAGGCGCTAACTGCTTCTAAGAGGGCTTCCAGGTTTTCCTGGCGCTCCTGAGCCCGCATATCCTCTCGATAGTAGGCTATGAGCCCGGAGGCTCGTAAGACTTCCTCCGCCAGCATGGGGAGGGGGAGGGTGGCTACGCGTGCCCGCAGCGACTCCACGAAGTCCTGAAATCGCAGAAGAGCCTGTTGGGCTGTGGGGGCCAAAAGGGGGACTACGGCGGGCAGACTCTTCCATAGGCTCTGACCCAGCGAAAGGGCCTTCTCTTGCCATTTGCCGAGAGTCGCCTCGCCAATCCCCCGAGGCGGAATATTGACGATCCGCAGAAGCGCTTGGTCATCGTGCGGATTATGAATCAGCCGCAGGTAGGCTAAAAAGTGCTTCACTTCCTCCCGCTGATAGAAGCTCACCGCCCCCACCAGCTTGTAAGGAATGCGTTCTCGCCGCAGCGCTTCTTCTATCGACCGGGAATAGGCATTGATCCGATATAAAACAGCTATTTCTCGATAGGGCAGGTGCTCGCGCATGACCAGCTCCCGGATGGTGCGCGCAACAAACGCTGCCTCTTCTGCTGGCGTGGAAAAATCTTCCAGAAGCTGCGGTTGCGGCCCATCCCCCCGGTCTGTGAATAGCTCTTTCGCCATGAGTGTGCGGCTGTTTCTGAGCGTTTCGTTCGCTAATCGGAGTATCGTCGGAGTGGAGCGGTAGTTTTTTTCCAGCTTGATGATTTTTGTTTCAGGGAAATCGCTCCGTAGGTGGTAGAAGTTATATAAATCCGCGCCCCGGAAGCGGTAAATGCTCTGCGCATCATCCCCCACCACGAAAAGTTGCCGGTGCTTCCCCGCCAGCTTCGCGATCACCTGATACTGAATCGCATTCGTGTCCTGATACTCATCTACCAGGATGTGCTGATAGCGGTTTTGAAGCTCTGATAGGACGGCGGGCTCTCGTATGAGCAAGCTGTCCATCTCTAAAAGGAGGTCGTCAAAATCCAAGGCGTCGGCGAGGCGGAGGCGCTTCTGATAGGTCTCGTAAAGGCGCAAGGCCCTGTCTTCTGTGGGACTACCGGGGGAAATCTGCGTAGGACGTAGGCCTTGGTTTTTCCAGCGGCTGATGAGGGCACGATAGCGAGCGGCTTCTTTCGGGCTCAGCCCCTCCTCCTTGAGAATGGTACGAATCAAGGCCAGACTATCATCAGCATCATAGATGACAAACCGACTGCTGACAGGCTCGCCATGCAGGTATGTCCGCAGCCACCGCGCAAAGAGGCTGTGGAAGGTGCCCATCCACACTTGTCTTGCGGGCGCCCCCACGAGCTTCTCTAAGCGGGTGCGCATGGTGTCTGCCGCTTTGTTGGTGAAGGTCAGCGCTACGATAGCATGCGGCGAGACGCCCTGCGCTATCAGGTGAGCGATCCGGTAGGTGAGGACGCGAGTTTTGCCTGTGCCGGCCCCTGCCAGCACAATAGCCGCCCCCCCCTCATGCAAAACAGCCCGGCGCTGCTGCTCATCCAGGTCTTTCAGCCAATCGGGCAGGTGGCCCATAGAAGTGGCAAATGTAGGGAATTCAGGTGCCTAAGAGAGGTGACCCATCGCCTACACACTATAAAAATGCCCCCTTTACCCGCACAGGCCCGCTCAGCGCCAGACTCCCTCACACGGAAGGCGTGCTGACCATGCGCTTAGGAACTTTGCTCAGAGGAAGGAGACTGGGGAGGCCGTCCATTGGCCGCCGATTGGGTAGAGAGGCTACGCCGGCCCAGGCGAATAAGAATCCATACGAAAAGTGCCAAGCCTATCCATAGCCACCATAGATGAGCCATGACGATGAGAAAGCCTTTGAAAAGGTCCCAGCCGTCTACAAAGGCGCGTCCAAACTGACTCCAGAAACTGCCGCCAGCGCCCATCCCCGCGTATCGGGGATTGACAAGCTGCACGACAATCAGCACCGTGCCACTTTCAGCCCGCAGCTTCTCCAGAAGGTTCAGAAGAGAATCGCGCTCCTGGATGGTAGTGCTAAGCGCCTTCTCTATTTCCAGGATTTCGCCGGGGGTGCGGGCTTTGCTAAAAAGCTCACGGTAACGGGCTATGGCCTCCTCTTTGAGGCGAATCTGCGATTCAATGGCGGAGACGGACTGGCTGATGTCGGCACGTTTTACCTCTTCGGCAAAGACACGTCCAGACGCCCTGATTTTTGTGAGAAGGCTCTCTGCGTTTTCCACGGGCACACGCAGCTCCAGGGTGATACGCCGATTCTCCCGACGCTCT
>Ga0209691_1000605_pt1 | contig 24352 bp, 14 predicted proteins | sample YNPMSBMetaG_FD_187120 | JGI IMG/M metagenome (GOLD analysis project Ga0209691, IMG submission 187120) | Anoxygenic and chlorotrophic microbial mat microbial communities from Yellowstone National Park, USA - YNP MS-B MetaG (SPAdes) (version 2) ... | reverse complement strand
CTGGCGTATGGTGATCAACCAGCCCTGATCGCCGAGCAGGTAGAATGGGCGCGGGCTTGTGGCTTCGAGGTTATTTGTGCCGGTAAGGGTACCCGGTACTTACCGCATTATCATCAGAGCACGCCGGATACCGTCTGGCAGTATTACGGCCTGAGCGCCGAGCAGGCAGCGGCGGGTGGCATGAATCCACAAATGTTCAATTCCTTTCTCGACGGAACCAAATCGGCTATCGAGATGGCAGCAGTTGCCAATGCCTGCCTGCTGCGCCCACAACCTCATGGGCTGGCATTTCCTCCCTGCGGAGTTGACGATCTCCCTCATGTGTTACGACCCCAAACGGCCGGTGGGCAGCTAACGCATGCTGGTACCGTTGAGGTTGTTTCATCGCTCGAGCGTGATGGCCGTCCGGTATTTCGCGATCTACGGTGGGGCGTCTACGTAGTCTTCGCGGCTCCCGACGACTATGTGCGACGTTGTTTTGCCGAATACGGCCTGGTCACCGATGCCAGTGGTGTTTACAGTGCGCTGTACCGTCCTTCCCACCTGATTGGACTGGAATTGCCGATTTCGGTGTTGCGAGTAGGTCTACGCCAGGAACCAACCGGTTATCCGCGCGCATTCTTGGGTGATGTGGTGGCAGTCGCCAAACGCGATCTTGCTGAAGGTGAGGTTCTTGACGGTGAAGGTGGGTATACCGTTTACGGGAAGCTCATGCCAGCAGCCGATTCGGTGGCTATGGGAGCATTGCCGATCGGGTTGGCCCACAATACCCGCACCTTACGCCCGATCCCGGCAGGTACTGTTGTGCGCTGGGATGATGTTGATTACGAAACCAACCATCCGACCGTCCGTCTACGCCGCTTTATGGAGCGCACGATGACCGGGCGCGTTTCTGAAGGTATGCCCCCGTTTCCGGGGATGGCGGGTTAACGCCCCGTGTCGTTGTGACGCAGCCGGGTCATCTCTGCTCCGGCGACAGCTATGATCGGCGAACAGAACCATCCTGCTGACGGCGGCATGTCGGAGTTTCATTGAAAGGGGCTTGGCAGTACATCTGTCAGGACAGGAATGTTCAGACACTCTCTGCGGGGATAAGCCAATGACGATCGCACTGTTTGGGTTAGGGTTAATGGGGCGGCCAATGGCGCGCACATTATTGGCTGCCGGATTTAACATCATCGGCTGGAATCGTTCACCACTTGACCCATCGTTGACCGAAGGTATCCCACTGGCCACCACCCTCGCCGAAGCGGCGCAGGCCGAGACACTGATTCTGATGTTGAGTGACTCGGCTGCGGTTGACGAGATGTTGCGCCGCCTCGATCCATTGTTACAGCCAGGACAACTGGTCATCGATATGGGTAGCTCTGATCCGCTGCACTCCAAAGCGCACGCAGCAAGGCTGGCCGAACGAGGTGTTGGCTGGGTCGATGCGCCAGTATCAGGTGGGCCCGAAGGGGCAGCAGCAGGAACGTTGGCAATTATGGTCGGCGGCATGACTGAGGATGTTAGTCGTGCGCAGCCGATATTGCGGGCATTGGGGCGACCAACCCACGTTGGCCCACCGGGTGCCGGTCATACTGCGAAAGTGATTAATCAACTGATCGTCGGACTAACCATTCAAGCCGTCGCCGAAGCGATCGTACTGGCCGAAGCCTACGGAGTCGATCCGGCACTCTTGCGCACAGCGTTAGCTGGCGGTTTTGCCGATTCGAAGATACTGCAAATTCACGGCGCACGGATGGCGGAGCGGCGCTATGTTCCTGGCGGCAAGGTCAAGACACAGCTCAAAGATTTGCGGCTGGCAGCAGCAATGGCACAGGCCGCAGGGGTTGAGTTACCGCATCTGACCGACACCATTGCTCGTTACGAACTTCTAGTCGAACGCGGTCTTGGTGAACTGGATCACTCGGCGTTGCATGTGTTATTGACAAGTGAGGGGAGAGGAGTCAGAGGCGGGGAGTGAGCAGCGAATCGACAGTATGGTGGGTTCCCAACTTGCCCTTTCCTTTTGTGCCATGAGGTCGTAAGTGGAGCGAAGTAGTTTTGACGCAGCAGAAGCAGGTTCCCCACCTGCTATCGTGGAAGGAGAAGTTCATCGCGACAATGGTGAGAGCCGACCCACTATTCACTGTGATTAAACCGATAGCCAACGTGTGGCTCGGTAAGGATGTAACGCGGGTGTGAAGGGTCCGGTTCTAACTTTAACCGCAAGCGTCGGATGACGCCTTTGACATAGTCGGTTGAGTCGATATACTGAGGACCCCACACCCGTTGTACGATCTGGCGTGCCGTAATTACACCGTCGCGATGAGTCACCAATTCGGCTAACACTGCGTATTCAATTGGGGTCAAACTGACGATTTGTCCCTGACGTTGCACCAATCTGCGGGTTGTATCGATCACGAGATCGGCGCATTGTATTACTCTCTGTTCGCTACGGCCACGACGCAGGACAGCGCGAATGCGTGCCAGGAGCTCACGCAACCGAAAGGGTTTTACCAGATAGTCGTCAGCACCATTATCGAGTGCAGTTACAATATCAGCTTCAGCACCTTTCACACTGACAACAATGATCGGGGTTGAGCTTTGCTGACGGATTCGCTGACAAACGGCTATACCATGCACTGATGGCATAACGAGATCGAGCAATACCAGATCAGGTGCAAACTGTGTGAACAAGGCTAGAGCGCGATCACCATCATGCGCAACCGCAATATCATACCCCTGCGCTTTTAACGAGGGTGTGATTGCGGCCACAATCCCCGGATCGTCATCAACAATAAGAATACGCTGCTTCATACTGACTCTCTGCTGTGATACTCTAACGGACACCAGGCAGTTGGTTGTTCGTTGATAAACGGCAACATGATCCGAAAAATACTGCCACCACCAGGTCGCTCATCAACCCAGATACTTCCCTGATGTGCGGCAACAATACCGTGGCAGATTGCGAGCCCCAACCCACTCCCATTACGATGACTACGACGGTCACGTTCCAGACGGTAAAACCGATCAAAGATACGATGTCGTTCATTGATGGGGATGCCCGGACCGCGATCACTAATACTTATCACCAGATCGGTATTCGTGCAGAATGCTTCTATGGTGATAGGACCTTCGGGCGGACCGTACTTCTGAGCGTTTTCAAGAATATTCCACAGCACTTGAGTAATGAGCGTCGGGTCAATATATAACGGCGGCAACGTTGGCGACAGGAAGATTTCGATCCGACATACAGGGTATTGTTGCTGGAAGTTGGTGATAACATCGTGCACTAATGCGTGTAATTCAACCCACTCACGATCAATTGGGAGTGTACCGGCTTCAATCCGCGAAAGATCGAGTAGCTGATCAACAAAACGGCTTAAACGCGCTGTTTCACGTGCGATATTCGACAAGAGCGCTCGATGATCGATGGGTGACACCTCATGTTGACGTTCCAACAAGTCTTCGACTGAAGCCCGAATAGCGGTTAACGGCGAGCGAAGATCATGGGATACACTCGCCAAAAACACACTCTTTAGATGATTGGCTTGCCGCAGCGCATCATTTTCACTGGCTACCTGTCGCAAACGGGCATTACTCAGAGTTAGGCCTAGTTGCTGCGTAATTGTTAGTAAAAGAGTCAAATCTTCACCACTGATATGGCGATGGGCACGGCTACCAATTAATAAGGCCCCTGCATTTGTAGCATGGAGGATGATCGGGAGCACAACCAGATCACAGCAATCGTGTAACGGAAGTAACGTCCCTTCATGAGCAACAGCATGTTCACGACAGAGCCAGATCGGCTGACCAGTACTCATTACCGTTTCCACCAGAGCCAGAATCTGCTCTTGATCGATTGCAATTTCAGGCACCGCAGTGATTGCTAGGTGTCGATCCTCTTTTAACACCATCATCCCAATATCAAGGTGGGTAAGCGCGAGAATACGCTGCAAAACCACATCGATCTGGCGAATTGGATCGATCAGTGTACTGAGAAAGAGAGCTAACGTGTTGAGAACTTCAGTTTGGGCAGCATATGCCTGCAAATCGGTGTAGAGGCGAGCATGACGTAGTATCGCTGCACCGTGGGCGGCCAGAGTCGCACCACTTTGTTGATCGGCAATCGTCCAGGGGCGAGCCGGTATACGTACCACCAAAATCATACCGCTAATGTCGGGCAGTGGAAAGCCTGCCAATTCTTCTTTGTAGTTGGTTATGGTGGTGCCGCTTATAATAAATGGACGATCACAGAAACGCCAGGTAAGAATTGTCGGATCATGGATAGCGTGCTGTAGAATTTCTGACGCCTTTTGACCTGCTTCACCTGACACCGTCCAGAAATATGTACGCGGCGGGCCAGCAGTTGTTCCTTCTGCGAGTACGGTACCACTGGCATCGAGCAGACGGCCCATTTGTTCAGCGATTACGAAAGGAGTACGTACCGGATCGAGAACACTGCTCACGATGCGCATAACATCAGCTAGACGCTCGAAACGCACCAGTTGGTCACCGGCGACCGGAGATGCATTATTACTTGGTACTGGTGGTGTCCAACCGCTGAAAATCCGTGATCGAGCCGGTTGTGTGACGCGCTCCAACCGGTAACGTCGTTGCACTTCAGCGGCTGCAGCAGCCATAATTCCGGCGAGAAAAGGCCGAACAAGTCGGTAATCCCCGGTGATGTCGAGTACCCCCAACAGATGACCATCATCGGGATGGAATACCGGTGCAGCAGTGCATGTTACATCTTGCCAACCGGTACAGTAGTGTTCGGCGCCGACCAGTTGTACAACCTGTCCTGTCGCCAGGGCGACTCCGATCGCGTTCGTTCCTGCGACGGCCTCACTCCAGTTACTCCCCGGTAGCAATCCCTTGCGTGCTAGTTTGTGTCGGCATTCCGGATCGCCGTCGACATCGAGCAGCGTACCTTCGGCGTCACTTACTGCAACGACGTAACCAACGTTACCGAGCGTCGCTCGTAAGCGAAGAAGAACAGGACCGGCGGCGCGTAGAAATGCTACATTTAGCTCATACAGATCGCGAAGCTGCTGATCATTGGTTGTCGCAAAACGTGCCAGATTGAGATCAGCATTTACGGCTAATTCCCGGCAGCGTTGCCACGAATCGCGGATGACAGCGCGCATTGAGGAAAGATCGACGTCGGCATTGCTCAGAAACTTTTCGCGCAGTGTGGCAATCCGCCATACCAGCGTGTCGAGATCTGCCATAGTGGCTATTCGCAGCGCTGATTCATTCATAGCGCCTCCCTGCGCGTGATATTCATACACCTGTTGAACTGCGGTAATCTGGTTATACCATACCTCATCGTGAGCCGTCTACTATTCCTGCCAATTTTTCACCGTTTTTTCACCGCCCCTCCTTCGCTGGACTGCTACGATACACTTATCCCACCTGCTATCAAGCTATCACGGTGTTGGTGATCAGGTCATCGCAGACAGGAGGCGAGTATGTACCGTACCGATGATGGTCGCGAAATCTTCGTCATTGATGCACATACCCATTTGTGGGATGCTAGTCCGGAAAATCAGCGCGGGAAGCTCGGCAAAGGCTGGATCGATTGTTTCTACGCATACCATAAGAACCTGTCGCCAGCCGATAAGGTTTGGACACTCGAACATTATGAGCGCTACTCAGTCACAGACATGGCCCGCGACCTGTTCGTTGAAGGCTATGTTGACATGTGCATTCTGCAATCAACGAACCTTTTCGAGTTCTACCACACTGGCTTCAATCCCATCGAGCGCAATGCTCAGTTAAAGGAGGCCTTCCCAGAGCGCGTTATCCTGAACGGTTCATTCGACCCGCGTCACGGTGAAGATGGGCCACTTGGTCTGAACGCATTACGGCGAGCGAAGGCTCAATACGATATTAAAGGTGTTAAGCTGTATACTGCGGAATGGGACAAGGGTTCTCGTGGTTGGAAATTGAACGATCCGGCAGCTTATCCCTTCTTTGAAGAGTGTGAGCGGCTTGGAATTACCAACATTCATGTCCACAAGGGTCCTACCATCTGGCCCCTCGACCGCGATGCGTTTGATGTGGCTGATGTTGACTATGTGGCAACCGATTTTCCCGGACTAACGTTTATTGTTGAGCATTGTGGTCTACCACGCCTGGAAGACTTCTGCTGGATCGCGACTCAGGAAACAAACATTTGGGGTGGTCTGGCAGTAGTGATGCCCTTCATTCACTCGCGTCCTCGCTACTTTGCCGAAGTGATGGCCAATCTCCTCTACTGGCTCGGGCCTGATAAGCTGACCTTCGCCAGTGACTATGCTCTCTGGACTCCGGGATGGTTGATCGAGAAGTTCATGGCCTTTGAACTCCCGCCTGATCTCGAGGCTGAGTTCGGTGTGAAATTGACCATCGAGACCAAAGAGAAGATTCTCGGACTGAATGCAGCACGCCTCTATGGCATTGATGTCGAAGCAAAGAAGGAGCAGCTTCGGAACATGCCGGTAATGCTCGATGGTGCTACCCCTGCCGTGGTGTGAAAGGGGGTTGCAGATGCCGACGGTTGCCGAGATTTATCACGCCCTGTCAGAGGTCTATGATCCCGAACTCGACACCCCGATCACCGAATTGGGGTTCGTCAACGAAGTGCATATCGCAGAAGGACATGTAACTGTGATCTATACAGTACCAACCTTCTGGTGCGCGCCCAACTTCGTTTTTATGATGTCACAAGACATCCGCCACGAGGTCGGGCAGATCCTAGGGGTACATCAGGTCACGGTTCTCGTTCGCAACAATTGCCTCGCTGATGAGATAAACAGCGGGATTAATACTGGACGAAGTTTTGTTGAAACGTTTCCGAACGATGTCAATCACCAGGCTGATCTTGAGGCGTTGCGCTACACATTCATCGTCAAAGGTTTTCTAGCACGCCAGGATGTCTTAATCCGTCGAATGCGACAGGTCGGCTTGAGCGACGCAACCATTCTCAATCTGCGCATTGGTGATGTAATGGTGGCTGGGGAAGACTTGCTTGTGCAGGCGACACCTCCGCAGCGTATTCCATTGGCCGCGACCGATTTACAACGGTATCTCCACAAGCGGCGCCGACTGCATCTGGCAATGAATGTTGATGCACAACTATTCACAACTGTCACAGATCAACCAATCGCAGAAGCCGATCTGCCGGCTTATCTGCGCTACTCGCGTTCGGCTCGTCTTAATATAGCCTTCAACACCAGCCTCTGCGAAGGACTGCTGAGGACACAGTTCTTCCCGGAACGGCAATACGACTATTCCAGCGTTGGTGATCGCCTGATGATTGAATAGAGAGGATATTCCTATGCGTGCTGCCCGTCTGCACGAGTACGATGAACATCTCAACGTCCAACTGCAACTCGAAGATGTGCCGCTACCGAAGATTACGAAGCCGGGTGAGGTGATTGTCCGTATCGGCGCAGCCGGTCTCTGTCGTACCGATCTTCACATCATCGAGGGAGTCTGGAAGGATATACAGGATCCACAACGAACTTTGCTGCCTTACATTCTCGGTCACGAGAATGCAGGGTGGGTCGAGGAAGTTGGTCCTGGTGTGACCTCGGTCAAAGTCGGTGATCCGGTCATTTGTCATCCCTTGCGGTCATGCGGTATCTGCCTTGGCTGTCGGCGCGGCGAAGATATGTACTGCGAACATGGCAGCTTCCCTGGCCTCAACTGCGATGGTGGTTTCGCCGAGTACATGTTGACGAACGAACGAGCGCTCATCAAACTCAATCCAAATGTCGCTCCGGTCGATGTAGCACCGTTGGCTGATGCCGGGATCACTGCTTATCGCGTGGCTAAAAAAGCGGCACGCAAGTTGAATCCCGGTCAGTACTGTGTGATCCTTGGCGTTGGCGGCCTCGGTCACATTGCCTTGCAATCAGTACGAGAACTATGTGGAGCGCGAATTATCGCTGTTGATCGCTCGGAGGCGGCCCGTAAACTAGCCCGTGATTTGGGAGCGCACTACGTCCTCGATGGGACTGATACAGTCGTACAGGAGGTCAAGGACTTAACACACGGTGGCGCCCATGTGGTAATTGATTTTGTCGGCGAATTGGGTGCTGAGCAGATCTCATGGCAGATGCTGCGTCAGGGTGGAACCCATTTTGTCGTTGGGTATGGCGGTGCGATCCACGTACCTACTGTCCATATGATCATCACTGAGATTGCAATTGAGGGAAGTCTGGTCGGTAATTACGTCGAGCTGGTTGAACTGATGGAGCTTAATGCAGAAGGACGAGTAAAGCTCTATGGTCAACAATACCGCCTTGAGCAGATCAACCAGGCAATTGACGATTTCAAGCATCGACGAATTGCTGGCAGGGCGGTGATTGTACCGTAAGGAATGAGCGGATACGGAGTGAGGGAAGAGACTGCAACGGTCTCTTCCCTCATTTATTTATTGCCGCACCAATAGGAGCGAGTTCAAAACCTGCCCTCATAAGGTTCTATTGCTGCGTGCGATGACTTATTCGTATTCGGAATACCCGTAACCGTTTAGTGCTCTCCTGGATCGGTCAGGAGTTTACGCAACAGCTCTTCACGAGACTCAGACGGAGGTGTAGTCAGTAGTGTTGATAAGAGACGGTCGTTAGTAGATACCGGCTGTGATGATCGGCGTGCTGGCCAGAACTGTAGGCCCAGGCCACCTGCTAGCAAGATAATGCCAAGGATAAACCAGAACTGGGCATTGAACGGTGCGGTTGCTGCGGTGCGCGGCAGGCGTGTCGGCTGCTGATCGATAGCCGTTGCCGGTACAGTATCAGCATCTGTAGCGATACCGGTGTACGGTAACTTTGGTGGCATCGTTTCAGGCACAGGCTCAGGCAAAGCCGGAACAACGACTGGTTGTGGCGCCGGTTCTGCGGTCGGTGCTTCGATTGTCAGGTCGGGCAAAACTGCCGTATTTGGCGCCGGGCTGGTGAAAAAGAGGTGTACCACAACCGTATCGCCAGGCCCGACTGCAATCTCCAATGGCGGCTGAGCGGGCGAACCCTGGTCTGGGTTCAAGTTAAGAGCAAGCCGATAATACCCCGATTCTACCCAGCGGTCATAATTACCATTGCCATCACTGTAAACTAACGCCTCACCAATCTGAACAGCAATACCGGCTGCTGGAGCATTGGTTCGCAGATCAATAATTGTTCCGGTTACCCGACCCATCGGCAGCGGTGTTGGTGTTGCCGGAACAAGAACCGGCGGTGGCAATGTTGGGCGTGGCGACGGTTGCAGCACCGGAGCAGCGGTTGATTGAGCCGGGAGCGGCAGGAGGGTAAATCCTATCACCATTGCGATCAGGCCGCTGATCATCATGCTGTAGCTGATCATTCGTCGTTGCATAAGCAACTCCTTACCCATTCATAGTATTGTCGGTGTGGCTGGCGCAGGCAGTCATCGCCACGTCTTGTATGACAACAATATCGCGAATTCCTTTACTTGTCCAGGTGGAAAAACCTGCACCAAGTTACATTGCAGGTTTTTCCACTATTGCAGCGCTACTCTGAAACAACGATGGTTATTTCGGCCCGATTATTGGTCTCGTTGACTTCTTCTACAGCGCCAAATGGCGAACGCACGTTACCAGACTCGTCACGGTTCCAGCTATCTACGTATACATAGATAGTATTGCGTCCCGGAGGCAGCCGCCCGTTCCAGGTTGGCGAACTGGTGGCTGGATCGTAGCCGAATGGGTTGGTCGAACTCCGTGGCCGACTGTTCAACGTCACACTTTCGCCAGGCTGGAGCGTGCCATCGAAGAACCAGGCCAATCCTTGCCGTGACAGATCATTCCAGCGCTCGTTGACCTCTGGTGGGCGTCGCGGATTGACATAGAGGTCAACCCAGAACTTGCTGGCCGGTTCGCGACCGACGTTGGTGACAGTGATCTGATAGGTAACCGGCGTGTTGAGATTCGGATTGGCCGGTGTGGCCTGGATGCTCACGATCAAATCTGGCGGTACCTGTACCATCGTTAATGGGAGATAGACCAGAACCCGTCGGTAATAACCCATGTCCACAACCGCATTCTGTCCAGCTCCCAACGTGAAGGATACTACCGGGCCATCACTGTCGATGGTGTCATCGCCGCCGACATTTGGCTGCGCCGGTAGGTAACCAGCCAGGTTGGTAAAGGTCACAGTAACCTCACCGGGTGGCAGATTGGTTACATTGTAAGCGCCATTCGTATCAGTCGCGACCTGAATTGTCTGCGGGAAAGCTGGTAACAAGGTTGGTGTGAAGGTCACCGTCACGCGAACCCCGCTCACGCGATCCGTTTCTCCAGGATCGCGAACGTTATTTTCATTAGTGTCAAACCATGCGATACCGCTCACGCTCCCAGTCCCGCGTAGTCCGGCATCAACACTACCGAGGGCCTGACCACTGGCAACGGTAAAGTTGACAGTTGTTCCATCGGTACGGAAGTCGTTGTCATTATCAACACTGGTCGAGCCGCTGCCGTTATTAGTGGTTGTGTAACCGTCAGGTATGGTCAGACGCAACGAGTAGCTACCTGGGGCCAGGTCGCTAAAGGCATAGCTACCATCGGCCAGCGTTTGCGTTGAGGTGATTGGATTCCCGCCCGCATCGCGGAGCGTGATGGTCACATTCGGCATACCAGGCTCACCGGTATCACGCACTCCATTCCCGTTCACGTCATACCAGACCAGATTCCCAATCGCCGTTGTCCGGTACAACCCGAAATCAATTGTTGCATCATTGGCTGTAAGCGTAAATGATGACCCAACGGCGTTACTATCAGTTGCCGGGTTACCACCCTGATTGGCCGTGGTTAAGAGGTACCCGAAGCGGCTGACTGCCTGAATGGTAACAGTGCTACCGGGCGGAATATTGCCAATTGAATAGTTTGGCGATAGACCACTGGCACTGGTTGAGGTTGTTGTGAACGTGAACGATGGGTTACTACTGTTGATCACGCCACCATTGGTTTGCACCTGGATCGTGATCGTCACGTTCTCTAGCGCCTGTTCGCCGCTATCTTGAATACCGTTGCCATTGGTGTCTTCCCAAACGAGATCACCGATCGAAAGGGCGCCACGCAGACCGGCATCAATGTAAGTGATGTTCGCACCTGAAGCGATGGTAAAGCTATCGGTGCAACCGCTGGGGTTAGCATCGCTGTTGTTATCGGTCGTCAGCGTACTACCTTTAGTAGTGAAGACAAATCCTGTTGGTGCAGTAAAGCAGAGCTGATAGCTGGTATTGGTCAGTCCGGTCGGCTCAATACCGGTGATAGTGAATGCGCCACTACTGTTGGTCGTCACCGGAGTGCCGGGGCCGCTATTATTCCCAACGAGGCGCACCGAAACATTCTCCATCCCCGGCTCACCGCTATCAAAGATGCCGTTGCTGTTGGTATCAAACCAGACGGTACCATTGATCTGCGCCGGGAGGTAATAGCCAAACGGCACTGCCGGTGCGGTTTGCCCACTCAGCACGAGCGCCGTGGCGGCCGTGCCGGTATTGCCCGGCGAGCGGGTATAGCCGGTCGGATTGGTGGGGACGGTAAAGGTGTAGACGCCGGGCGGGCCACTGAAGGTCACTAGACCTGAGAGGTCGGTTGCCTGCGAACCTGACACCGGCCCACTCACGTTCACGGTAACCGCCCGCAGACCGGCTTCACCGGTCTCAAAGGTATTGTTAATCGTCACCGTCTCGTGGAACACCCGTGCCTGGACGGTCACGTTCTGGTAATAGCCCTGGTCGCGGCTAGCGGTCGCTCCAACGCCGAGCGGCTGATCGGTCAGGTCGGCAGGGCCATCACTGTCGGTCGCATCATCTCCCACATCGGCCTGGGTTACCTGGTACGGTGGGGTGGCCGGCGGTGGGGTGAAGCTCAGCGTGAAGGTGACTGCCCCCGTCCCGCCGGGTAGCCCGCCAAAGCTGTAATTGCCGCTGCTGTTGCTGGAGGTAGCTCGCGTGATCGTCGTGTTCAGATTCGGCAGCGCGACCGTTGCCGTCAGATTCACCGTTACATTCGCCAGAACCGGATCACCGGTGCGCTGGCCGTCATAGGCCTGGTCAACGAAGGTGATCCCGTTGACTGTGCTATTCCCGATTAGCGCGGCGGAGCGGCTCGTTATTTGGCCGTCGGTAATGGTGAAGAGATCAGTCCGACCATTATTGCTTACAATGCTGGCAACGTTGTTATCACCCGTATTGGCAGCCACGAAACTGAAATTGGTCGCATCGGGATTGACAAACTCTAACCGGTAACTACCACCTTCGATGTTGGTAATGGTGAAATTACCATTGGCATCAGTTGTGGCTGAACCGACTTGCACATCTGATGTGTTCAGCAGGCGTACCGTGACCCCACTGATCCCCGGCTCACCACTGGCTGAATTATCAGCCGGTGCATTCTTGCCATCGAAGAAGACCCGTCCGCTAACCGTCCCAAACGTGTAGAAGCCAAACACATGAGTTGTTCCGGGCGGGTTGGTTTCCGTCAGCGAGCTACTACCACTGGTAAGCGGTGATCCAACCACCGGAATGGCTGCGGTTGATCCAGATGAAGGTAACAAACCACTGAGCGGGGTTGAGCTTTCGTCAACGTTGAGGTTATAAGAGCCGGGACGAGCGGTAAAGGTGACCAGGCCGCCGGTCGTCGTTGTGCTGGTAAGCACACGTGTTCCACCCTGTTCTAGGAATACACGGACACCGACGATCCCAGTTTCACCGCTATCCCACTGATTGTTCCGCCCGGCTGAGGGTTCGCGGAAAACGCGGGCCGTAATGGTGACATTACGGAAGTAACCTTGATCAACATTAGTAATCGTTCCACCAGCAGTCGGATTAGTGATTGTGACGATCGGGCCATCACTATCGATAGTATCATCGCTGCCCACATTTGCATCACTGGCGATATAAGCTGTAGAAGGTGGTGCAAAGCTGACAGTATAGGTTACACCGTTGCCACCAGGCAGGTTGTTGAAGGCATAATTAGGTGCTGGCGTACTTATAGTGGCCTGGTAGGTCGCTACCAGGTTCGTCAGATTAGCAGTGACCGTTAGAGTAACGGTTGCACCGCTCAAGTTAGTATCACCTGCATCTTGCAGATTGTCGGCATTGTTATCCTCAAAAATTCGACCACTGACCGTTGTCCGACCGCGGAAGCCGGCATCAATGTTGGTAAGTGAACCGTTGTAAGGTACCGTTAAGGTGCCTGTGCTACTGGTAGCTACATTCCCTGCGGTCGTAACATCGCTATCACCGCCGGTGATAAATTCATAATTCGTCGTATCGGGATTCGTAAACCGTACTGTGTAATTACCTGGGAGGATACCGGTGAAAGTGTAGGCGCCACTGGTATTTGTGGTCTTGGTGTCAACGACGTTGTTTAACGAGTTGATTAATTCAACCGTCACACTGCGCAGTCGCGGTTCACCACTGTTAGCCAGACTATCGCCATTTGCATCAAAGAAAGCAATACCACTAATCGTTCCTGGTCGGTAATAACCGAAGTTGGCGTTTTGTACGGCCTGGCTAGGTAGGTTCGTAAAGTTCAGGCTACCGCTATTGCTAGGTGAAGGCTGATACCCTGAAGGTGTCGTCACCGTCACTGTGTATGAACCGGGGCGCAGATTAAAGATGGCTTCTCCATCAGCATTCGTCGTTAGAGTCTGGGATTCAGTGCCTGTGACCTGAACAGGAACTCCACTAATGCCAGGTTCGCTGTCTTCGCGAGTATTGTTGATATTTTCCGTCTCGCCGAAGACACGCACGACAATACGTACTGGTCGGTAGAATCCAGCATCAATACCGTTGTTAGGTGTATTCAGAACTGGTGTAAAAGTATCGGTACGCCAGACGTCACCCCCGACGTTGGCCGTTAGATCGCTGTAGTTGATGTATGTTGCTTCGGTTGGATCAACAGTGGTACCGGTTGGACGCAGACTACCGACAAATCCAATATAACCTGCACCGGCAGTTGCGAGATCGAACGTCACGTAGATTTCTTCAGCCGGCAGGCCAGGAAGAGTGTATTCTCCGTTTTCATCACTCGTTGTCGTACCCAGCAATGTGTTATCACTCGCACGGTATGCTCTAATGGTGACACCTTGAATGGTCGGCTCACCAGTATTGTAAATACCGTTGCCATTTACGTCTTCAAAGACCAAATTACCGATACTGGCTCGTGTCATACCAAAATCAACCCCAGTATCTTCTGGTGAACCTGCACTTAGTGAGCTCGAGTTACGATAGACATAGCGGTCACCGTTGACGTTCGTAGCTGCAGTTCCGGTCGAATTGCCCAAACCGACCAATGCACCACCGGCTTTGAAGTTATCCGGATCGAGGGTAATGCGGTAGCTGCTGCCTAATGGCAGATCATCGAACAGATAGTAGCCAGGTTGACCATTGTTTGGATTATTGGTAGTGACGGTAAAGAGTTCGCCGCTGTCTCGGATGCCATTACTGTTGCTATCAACAAAGACAATGACACCGTTCACCCCAAGTTCACCAGGGTCTTGATTTCCATCACTATCATCGTCAAGCCAGACGAAGTCGCCAACAACCCCTTTGTAGAAGCCAAAACGTTGATTGGAAAAAACATTCGTTGTGGCATTGACAGTGAGAACCGGCCCGGTTACATTACTTGAACCGGGTATTCCATCTGGTGAACCCACATCACCACCTGAAGCATTCGGTGAATTCGCAGCGCCGAAGAGCGGGGCACCGCTGGTAAACTGGCTATTGGGTATCACAACCTGGTAGGTTGTCGTCAGCGGCAAACTGGGGAAGACAAAAATACCACCCTCTTCAGGCTGGGTCGATCCGATCCGCTGGCGCGTGGTAGTGGTACTGATTACTGTAGAGGTATTCGTATCTACTAACTGAACTGTGATCCCATTCAATCTTGGTTCACCACTTTCCCAGAGGCCGTTGCGGTTGTTGTCGCGCCAGATGAAGCCACTTACTGCCCCGCGGGTGAAACCAATATCAACACTGTCAATGTTGACCCCGCGTCCGGTATTGGGCAGCGTTGCTTCGACATTCCCGCCGACCAATACTGCATTCGAGTCGCGAATGGTTGGGTTTGGATCGCCATCGTTGACAAAGGATTGGGTCAGAATGTAACCGGTTGGGATGTCAGCCGCCAGTATGCGTACACGGTAGCCAGCACCGGTGGGGGCATTGTTAAAGATTGCGCGCCCGAGCGCGTCAGTATTCACCGGTCCGGCGACCGTGTTTCCCAGACTATCAACCAGGCGTACCGGCAGACCACTGAATGATGGTTCGCCAGCATCCTGAACTCCATCGGCATCACTGTCATCCCAGACCCGCACCGAGACACTACGAGTCCCGGCTGGAGCACCGGTATCCACTGAACCACCGTCAAGCTCACGCAGGCCAATTCGTTGGGTGACAGCGCCTCCCGAAATAGTCACAAATGAGAGGAGGCCAGGATTATCATTTCCTGGTACAGAGACAACACGGGCGCCGAGGTTACTTATTTCAATGCGATAGTTGCCGTCGGGTAATGAGGGAAAGACCACTTGCCCACTGCTGTCGGTTGTATTCAGACCAACGATCACGCTTTCAGCAGAATAGACCGAGACCAAGATACCGCCGATCCCAGTTTCACCACTGTCGAAGGTGCCGTTGCGATTACTGTCAAGATATACCTGAACGGTGAGAGTTCCTGCCGCAAACACCGACATAACTGCGCTGAAAAGGAGGCTGAGGATGAGGGTAACAATGAAACCTGTGAAGAAGTAGGAACGCTGAGCAGGGCCTCGCTTGAAGACAAAAGGTGGTTGAGCCATAGCGTGTGCTTCCATTTAACAACAAGTGCTTTTTCGTTACAACCTATAGTATAGCAAGTCTATTGTACAACTACGTAGTTTCAGCAGGCAATAGCTCAATACTCCTGATTACGATTAGTACCGTCTTTCGTTTAGGTAAACGTTATCTCTCTTGCTACTTCCCCTTATCAGAGAGTTCAACGGTGGGTGTTCTCTCAAGCTGGCGATTGCAGCGGATGGCGCAGCGCCTCGTCAAGGACTTGATCGCGTTGTAAACGGTAGACATCGATACCCAACCCGACTAAATGTTGGAGAAGTGTAGTTGGATCGTTCCAGCCGCCATAACTCAGCGGATCAATGAAGACGATTACCGCTCGTGCACCACGATAGATGTGTTGCTGGAGCGCAGTCACCCAACGCGGATCAACATCTGATGTGATAATGACCAGGGTTGTAGCGCGGCTGAAACGCTGGCCTTCGGCCAGTAACAACTCGGTCAATGAATGTTGACCAGACGCACGCAATACGGCCAACAGCTCAAGCATCTTCCAGAGTTGCCGCTCTTCACGCTCGGCAGGAATAACTTCAAGCCGTTCACTCCAGGCCAGTAAACCAACAACCCGGTTTTGTGAAAGGAGCGTGCGGGCGAGGGAAGCAGCCACGTACACGGCATGCTCTTCCGTTGAGTCGAGGGCGGGGCGCTGGCGCAGCGATGGTTGACGTTGCCACCATGGAGCGATCTGTCGTTCATCGGTTGGTGGTCGAGCAGGTGGCATACGCACGACCGTGCGCTCATTACAATCAAGGATGAGATAGATGTCCGCTGCCGGATCGAGATCAAATTCTTTGACCATCAGCCGACCCTGGCGCGCTGTGCTGCGCCAGTGGATGCGGTTCAGGCTATCACCGGGTTGATAATCGCGAATAGTCGCTACATTGGGCGTCGTGGTGTATGTTCGTACCAGACTCGACGATCCACCGGCCAGTTCGGTGCCCGGTAGTCGAAAACCGGTCACGAGGTCGGTTGGCGGGTAGACAATAATTTCGCCACTGCCAGCGATCAGGCGGGAAAAGCGGAAGAGACCAAACGGATCACTGCTGATAATGCGGGTTGGCCCAAGTCGAAAGCGTCCACGGTGGGTACAGAGTGTGCGGGTCGTCCAGCGGGTTGTCTCGCGAGCACCTAGATACGCCACAAAACCGGGTTCGTGGTTGGGCAAGTCCGACTCATCCTGTACTTCGATCCATAGTTTGGGTAACCACCATTGGTTACGAACAGTCAACCGTTCGCGTGTGTATTCCCCGACGCTGGCGCGTAGGCTTTTGTGTTCGCGCTCGATACTCAGTCCGTACAGATTCAGCCAGGTCCACGCTAGCGCAACCAGCGGTAGAGCGGCGAGGATGTAGCTGAGATGAAAGAAGAGACGTTGACCGGTGCTCTGAGCGGCGAGAAAGCTGGCGCCAGCAAGCAATAAAACGAGCAGTGGTCGAGTTGTGTTCATGACAGAACCACTAGTGGATAATGTATCTGCATCAATTGTATCACAATGGTAGCGAAGAAACACGAGCGATGGTCGTCTCCGGCCACACATTCACCTGAGTACGCGGGCCTCTGGCCCGCATCGTGCAGTGCCTGAGTGCGCGGGCCACTGACCCGCATCGTGCAGTGTCTGGGTGCGCGGGCCACTGACCCGCATCGTACAGCGCCTGGATGCGCGGGCCACTGGCCCGCATCGTGCAGGGCCTGGGAGCGCGGGCCACTGGCCCGCATCGTGCAGGGCCTGGGAGCGCGGGCCACTGGCCCGCATCGTGCAGGGCCTGGGAGCGCGGGCCACTGGCCCGCATTGTGCAGTGCCTGAGTGCGCGGGCCCCTGGCCTGCATCGTGCAGGGCCTGGGAGCGCGGGCCACTGGCCCGCATCGTGCAGGGCCTGGGAGCGCGGGCCCCTGGCCTGCATCGTGTAGGGCCTGGGTGCGCGGGCCACTGGCCCGCATCGTGCAGGGCCTGGGTGCGCGGGCCACGAGCCCGCATCGTACAGCGCCTGAGTGCGCGGGCCACTGGCCCGCATCGTGCAGGGCCTGGGAGCGCGGGCCACTGGCCCGCATCGTGCAGGGCCTGGGAGCGCGGGCCACTGGCCCGCATCGTACAGTGCCTGAGTGCGCGGGCCTCTGGCCCGCATCGTGCAGGGCCTGGGTGCGCGGGCCACTGGCCCGCATTGTGAAGTATCCGAATGGTTGCGCATTTGGAATGACCACTTTGTACACAGACGAGCCTGATCGGAAATTCCGGATTTTTGATCAGGCGCTGGGTTGACGATCTCGTAGATAGTTTCTTGTGTTATAATTGCGATTACAACAAAATGAATGATTGAGTAGCGCTGAGGTGCATCATGGATCATCGGCGGGTCAGTGGGGTTTTGCTCCATCCATCCTCATTGCCAGGACGGGGTAGGATTGGTGATATTGGGGATGCAGCATACCGGTTTGTCGATTGGCTGGTAATGGCAAAACAGCGACGCTGGCAGATTATGCCCCTGGGGCCAACCAGTTATGGCGATTCACCGTATGCCGGTTTATCGGCGCTGGCCGGGAATCCGCTCTTGATTTCGCTCGAACAACTAGTACGCAATGGATGGCTTGATGAAGGAGCACTCGATGGTGCTCCGGGTGGCGATGGTGATTGGATCGATTACGGAGCAATTATTCCCTGGAAGAAGATCCGCCTGGAATGGGCATTTGCCGGATTTCTTGCCCACGCTGGTGCCGGGCAGCGGGCCGACTTTGCACGCTTCTGCGCGGAACAGCGGTCATGGTTAGATACGTTTGCCCTCTTTGCCGCTTTGAAGGAGGCCTACTGCGGCGAGCCGTGGAATCGGTGGGATGAAGGGTTGGCGCGACGTGATCCGGCGGCATTGGCCGAGATGCAGCAGATGTTGGCCGACCGGATTCGCTTCCAGCAGTTCTTGCAGTGGGTCTTTTTCCGCCAGTGGATGGAATTGCGCCAGTATGCGAACGAGCGAGGTATTCAGATCATCGGCGACTTACCAATTTTTGTCGCCTTTGATAGCGCTGATGTGTGGGCCAATCCCGAACTATTTTACCTCGATGATAGCGGAAATCCGACCGTTGTTGCTGGGGTGCCGCCAGACTACTTCAGTCCTACTGGTCAGCGCTGGGGAAATCCGCTCTACCGCTGGGATCGGTTGGCCGAGCGTCAGTATGACTGGTGGGTCGAGCGTTTCCGCGTCCTTTTTAGCCTGGTTGATATTGTACGGATCGATCATTTTCGCGGTTTTGCCGCCTGCTGGGAAGTACCGGCCCAAGCCGAAACAGCACTTGAGGGGCGCTGGTCGCCTGGCCCTGGTGCGGATCTCTTTGCAACAGTGCAATCACAGTTAGGCGCATTACCGATTATTGTCGAAGACCTGGGTCTGATTACCCCCGATGTCGAGGCATTACGTCAGCAGCTTGGCTTCCCCGGTATGGCAGTGCTTCAGTTTGCCTGGAGTGGCGATGCCACAAGCAGCTATCTACCGCACAACTACAGTCGTGATTTGGTCGTCTATACCGGAACCCACGATAACGATACGACAGTTGGTTGGTGGGCAATCCTCGATGAACGCACCCGACAGCACGTGCGGGATTACCTGGGAGCACGTGATGAACATATCGCGTGGGATTTTATCCGGGCGGCGTTGATGTCGGTTGCTGACACGGCGATTATTCCAATGCAAGATATATTGGGGTTGGGTTCGTGGGCGCGTCTCAATTTGCCGGGGCGAGCCGAAGGAAATTGGGCGTGGCGAATGCGTCCTGACCAGATCAATAGTGATCTGGCTTATCGTTTAGGCTATCTGACCGCACTTTATGGGCGAGGGTAACACGGCTTTGTACGGCACACAGGTGCGGTTCGCGAACCGTGCCTGCGCCGTTGAAAAGCGTTACGGGACGGCTTGAAAAGCCGCCCCGTGTAGAAACAGAGCACTTGATCCAGAAGGTTCTTTTAATCTAGATAAGCGTGTAGTCGCTGTCCAACGCTTGGATGACGCAAGCGGCGTAATGCCTCAGCCTCGATTTGGCGAGTACGCTCACGGGTAATACCGAACGCTGCCCCTACCTCCTCGAGCGTGCGCCGTTGCCCATCGAGCAAGCCATAACGTAACTGAAGAATCTTGCGTTCACGTTCAGGCAATTCATTGAGCGCAGCCGTTAACTCGGCGTGCAGCATTTTCTGCTCGGCGATCTCGATTGGCGAAGCCACTGTTTCATCGGCTAGTGTTTCGCTGACCCGGCCTTCTTGCTCGCTGTTAAGCGGTTGTTCCAGTGAAATAGGCTGGGTTGAGGCCCGCAGCAGACGCTTTACTTTGCGCACGCTCATATTCAGGGCATGCGCCAACTCTTCGGCGGTTGGCTCACGCTCTAGCTCCTGTTCCAGACGGTAGATGGCACGGCGCAGATGAACAATCGACTCACTCAGATGCACCGGAAGGCGAATCAGTCGGCTTTGCTCGGCAATTGCCCTCGTGACCGCCTGGCGGATCCACCATGTAGCGTAAGTGCTAAACCGATTACCTTTCGTGTAATCAAACTTCTCGACCGCACGCATCAGGCCGATATTGCCCTCTTGAACGAGATCCATGAAGGCCATCGGGCTGCCGATATACTTCTTAGCCACGCTTACCACCAGCCGCAAGTTGGCCTGGATCAGGCGACGACGTGCCTCTTCACCACGGGCCATCTCCATTTCAAGCCGCATGCGCTCGCGGTCGTTAGCAAACTGTTCAGCTTTCAAACGTTGCCGCGCCTCTTTACCACGACTGTACTGCCGGGCCAGTTCAACTTCTTCTTCGGCAGTAAGTAGCGGTACCTGCCCAATCTCTTGCAGATAAAGCTGTACCGAGTCTTCGACCGGCTCAATATCGCCCTCTTCCACGAGATCATCGAGCTGTTCAAGGTTTTCAAGCTCGAGGTCTTCGGGAGTGAGTTCGACTTCGCCATCCCACTCAGCATCGAGTTCGGTGGCCTCAGCGGACAATTCCGGTTCAATTTCACTGTCGGCTGCGTGCTTCTGAGGGAAGGCTTTCACGGTAGTACTCCTTAACATCTTCCGGTTAGCGGCAACGATGTTCTTAACATTCCTTGCGAGGCGTTAATAGTTTTCTATCTGGATATACGCCTCCTCAAAGATTTCGGATGTGTATATTTTCGATCTTTGCACAGATTTTGTCAAGGGTATGAACAGGCTAATTTTGCGCCAATTTTCGGGCGTGGGCGTCTATTGTCTGCCCAGTCTGACTTCGTGGCGGTAGGGCGGCCAGCTCAACAACCGCCGGTCCGATCTCGTCAGGGCTGAGCAGACCAGTACGTACCTCTGGTACAGTCGTGCGAACCATAAGGGTATCGGCAAAGCCTCCTGGATGGACGATGTTGACGTTGATCCCAAACCGACGCAGGTCTTTGGCCATAACGCGGGCCAGACCGTCAACACCGGCTTTTGCAGCGTAGTATGTGGCAAAACCGGGAACTGCAATGCGGTCGAGTGGTGCTCCGATCACGATGATATTGCCTCCACCTCCTTCAATCATCTGCGGGATCACTGCCTTTGCGCTGAGAAACACGCCCTTCAACAGCGTATCCACTACAGCATCCCATTGTTCTTCGGTCGTTTCCTGAATAGGAGCACGTAACCCAATCCCCGCCGCAGCAACCAGGACACGAATTGGCCCAAAGTGATCGCGGGCCTGACTCACCGCACGATCAAGCTGGTCACTCGCACGCACGTCAGCCGTTAATCCCAAGGCTCGCTGTCCGTTTTCTTCGATCAGCCACACCGTTTCGGCCACTTCATCGGCACTACGTGCCAGAACTGAGACCATCGCACCGGCACGGGCCAACGCTAATGCGCTTGCCCGTCCAAGACCACGTCCACCGCCGGTGACCAGTGCATGAATGCCGGTTAGTGTCATCACAGTTGTCCTTTCGTCGAGTATTTGCAAATGTTTTGCACAGTACACTATGGTTATACCACACTTTGGAGGAGCGTGAGGAGTGAACAGTGAGCGAGGTAGGGATTTTCAAAAAGTTTACCTGCCTGGTGGAGATGATGGAAAAGAAAGTATGTGGGAAAGCCAGGTGAGCGGAGGAGAGGCGGATCCTTAACCCATTGGCAGCGCGTGCGGAGCAGTAGGTAGTGAGTTCTACTCTACCCGCCTACCCCCCGCTTGCGGGGGGGCATGGGGGGTTGGAAAATCGCGAAGAGAAGATGAGTTATAATGCACTGCGAGTTTCCGTTCTTGATGGTACACAACATGTTTACGAGAGACGAGCTATGCTAGATGTGCTGCCATTGCCAGCCGCCTATGCGCCAGAGGGTGGCCTGGTGCAGTGTAATCGTTTGTGGTTAGAGCTGTGTGATGGGTTTGAACAACCGGTCGATCTCATTGACGCCTGCGCTCAAATACTGGCCTGGGACGATCAAGCGATCAGAGCCGCTCGCCAATGGGTTGATCTCCTCTCACCCGATGATCCGCCGCTGCAATTAGCAGCACCATTGCGACGTGATCAGTCACGGCATATGCAGGTTGTTATTCGCCGCAGTAAGACGGCGCTGACAGCGCAAGCGATGGAGGTTACCGGTCTGCTGACAGCGCAGCGGGTCGCCCAACAGCAGCTTGAAGTCATTATGAGCGCACTCGATAGTCTGGAAGAAGGGTTTCTACTTCTTGATGCTGACGACCGGATCGTCTTTTGTAATCGGCGCTACCGTGAATTGTACTCAGTCAGCGCCGATCTGGTTACGCCTGGTCGGCCTTTTGCCGAGCTGATTCGGATCGGCGCCGAGCGGGGTCAATACGCGGAAGCCATTGGGCGTGTGGATGAGTGGGTTGCCGAGCGATTGCAGAAACACGCTGAGCTTGCCCCCATCGAGCAGCATCTGGCCGATGGACGCTGGATTCGTATCGTCGAACGACGTACTCCTGATGGTGGCGCAGTTGGATTACGAATTGACATAACAGAACTCAAGAAAGCAGAAGAGCTGCGTCGCCAGCTTGCGGTACGCGAAGAGATTATTGCCGCGCAGGCCGCCCTATTAGCCGAGTTGTCGACGCCACTTCTTGAAGTGGAATCACGAGTATTGCTGGCACCAATGGTGGGTGCTTTCGATAGATCACGGGCAGCGACGCTGATCGAGTCACTTTTGCAGAAGGTGCAACAACGTCAGGCCCGGCTTGTCGTGCTTGATGTTACCGGTGTGCCGGTGATTGACACACAGGTTGCGCATGCAATATTGCAATGTGCAGTTTCGTTGCGTCTGCTAGGTGCCCAACTCATTATTACCGGTATTCGGCCTGATGTTGCCCAAACGTTAGTCGCGCTTGGTGTCGATCTGAGCACTATCATTACACGTGCTGATTTGCGTGATGGTATTCAGTATGCTCTGCGGCGAATGCGACAGGAGGCAGAGAAGAGGAGTGAGAGGAGTGAGAGGTAAGAAGTGAGAAAAGAGAGCGTGCTTGCATGCTCCTTTTCAGCGCCTGTGCTGCGGAGCACGCTCGGCAGTCCTCACCTTCTCCCTGGCCCCTTCCGCTCTCCTACAGGGAGAGGCTCGTACCGTGCATATGCAACCATTGTGTTAGGGTGGGCCAGCGTTCTGTTTCTATAGCCGCCGTGCCTTCCTTTCAGTAAAGCAGCGTCAGGCGATGTACGTGACGGGTAAGGTGGCACCCCACCACACCTCCTCCCCCTTCCTCTCCCCGTGGAAGAGAGGAAGGGTGTTAGGGGGAAGGTGAGGGCTATACTGACCGTTCAAGCACAAAATGTGCAATATCGATCAACGCCTGGCGGGCCGGTCCTGTGGGAAAGATGTTGAGATGAGCGATCGCTTGCTCGATATACCGCGCCGCTTCAGCCTGGGCAGCAGCCACACCTCCGACTGCAATCACCTCCTGAATAACATCGGCTACTAATGCGTCCGGCGGTGGTGAGTATGTCAGTACATCGCGCAACCGTTGACTGGAGGATGCAGCAGTGGCATAGATAAGTGGCAACGTAATCGTTCCCTGGCGTAGGTCGTTCCCTGCCGGCTTTCCAAGGGTACGCTCGTCACCGATAAAGTCGAGAACGTCATCGATGATCTGGAATGCCATTCCCAAATCATAGCCATAGCGTCCTAGAGCTGCGATTTGCTCATCACTGCCGCCACCGGCTACCATCCCGGCCTTGCAGGAAGCCTCAAACAGTGCTGCGGTTTTGGCGCCGGTTTTGTAGAGATACTGGCGCAATGCGCGGTCGAATGGCTCCGCAACTGTGACTGGACTGAGTTCCCCTTCGCAAATGGTTTGAACAGCTTCGGCGTAGAAGGTAATGATGCGTGGATCAGGACTACGTGCCATTTCAGCCGCAGCCAGAGCGAAAAAGTAGTCACCCACCATCAAGGCTACGTCGTTGTCCCAACGGGCGTGAACGGTAATCTGCCCACGGCGACGATTAGCTCGATCGACCAGGTCGTCGTGCACAAGCGAAGCAGCATGGATCAGTTCGGCAGCCGCAGCAGGATGAATAACCCGTTCCAACT
>Ga0209691_1000603_pt1 | contig 24418 bp, 27 predicted proteins | sample YNPMSBMetaG_FD_187120 | JGI IMG/M metagenome (GOLD analysis project Ga0209691, IMG submission 187120) | Anoxygenic and chlorotrophic microbial mat microbial communities from Yellowstone National Park, USA - YNP MS-B MetaG (SPAdes) (version 2) ... | reverse complement strand
CTGATTCCTGGCAACCCAGCCCAGGCCATTCTGGGCATTGATGCAACCCCGGCTGACCTGGAAGCCCTCGAGGCCCGTTTAGGGCTGGATAAACCCCCCCTCGAGCGCTACCTGAGCTGGCTGGGCGGGGTGCTGCGGGGCGACCTGGGGCAGTCCATCCGCTATGAAACTTCCATTTCGCAACTCATTCTTGCGCGTCTGGGCATCACCTTGCCGATTGTGGTGGCCTCGTTGTTGTTGGCAACGCTGATTGCCGTGCCGCTGGGCATCCTGGCGGCCCGCAGGGCCGGAAGCCCAGTAGACCTGGGTATTTCGGTGGCCTCGCTGGTGGGGATTGTGCTGCCCTCGTTTTGGGTGGGGCTGATGTTTATCTACATCTTTATCGTCTGGCTCAAGCTGCCGTTGCCTACCAGTTTTCCTATTGGGGGCTGGGAGAACCCCCAGCGGGCCTTGCTGGCCCTGGTGCTGCCGGTGCTGACCGTGGCCCTGGCCAGCGCTTCGTTTCTGGTGCGGCTGGTGCGGGGGAGTGTGCTCGAGGTGCTCTCGCAGGACTTTATCCGTACCGCCCGGGCCAAGGGGCTAACAGAGCGGGTGGTGCTGTACAAGCATGCCCTGCGCAACGCGGCCTTGCCGGTGGTCACGGTGCTGGGCCTCGAGTTCGCCAGCTTGCTCATCGCCACGGTGGTGGTGGAGACGGTCTTCGGGATTCCGGGCCTGGGCTCGCTCTCGCTTACCGCCATCAGCGCGCGCGACTACCCCCTGGTGCAGGGGGTGGTGCTGGTGATAGCGGCCTTCATCGTGCTGATGAACCTGTTGGTAGATTTACTCTATGCTTTGCTGGATCCGAGGGTGAGCTATGCCTGACCGGCTGGTCCGATCACGCAGAAGTCCATCCGCTTGGGCAAAGCTGCCCATGGCGCTCAAGGTGGGTGCCTTCCTGGTTTTGCTCATTCTGCTGATGCTTCTGGCCAGCGCACTCAACCCAGTTGACCCCAACGCCACCACCCCCCACCGCCTGGCACCTCCTTTTTCGCCTGGGCACCCCCTGGGCACCGATATCCTGGGGCGGGACACCTTGGCCCGGGTGCTGGCGGGAGCCCACAACGCCCTTTATGTGGGCCTGATTGCAGTGGGTATTGGGCTTTCGCTGGGGCTTTTGCTGGGTGTGCTGGCAGGGTATTGGGGTGGCTGGCTCGACCAGATTCTGTCAGTGCTGCTAGAGACCCTCTACGCTTTTCCAGCCTTGCTGATCGCCCTGCTGCTGGCGGCTGTTTTCAGCCCCGGCGTAACCACCTCGATGGTGGCGATTGGCTTAGCAGCGGTACCGGCCTTTGCCCGGGTGGCCCGGGCTAGCGCGCTTTCGGTCAAGGCCCTGCCCTATATCGAGGCCGCAAGAGCCTTGGGCATGGGCAGTGGGCGCATTATGCTGCGGCACGTGCTCCCCAACATCATGGGGCCCCTGGTGGTGCAGGCCAGCCTGGCTTTTGCGGTAGCGATTCTGGCCGAAGCCGCGCTCTCGTACGTGGGTTTAGGCACCCAGCCCCCCAACCCCAGCTGGGGCCGGATGCTGCGCGAGGCGCAAAGCTATCAAGAGCTCACACCCTATCCGGTCATTTTCCCCGGGTTGGCCATTAGCCTGGCGGTGCTGGGCTTCAACCTGCTGGGTGATGGGCTGCGGGATTACCTCGACCCTAGAAAGAGAAGCTGAGGAGGTGGTCATGAACTACGCGGAGATGTTCCGGCTCGAGGGCAGAGTGGCGCTGGTGGTGGGGGGAGGCTCGGGTATTGGACAGGCCTCCTGTGAAGCCCTGGCGGCCCAGGGGGCCACCGTGGTGGTGGCGGATGCGAAGGCCGAGCTGGCTGCCGAGACCGCTGGCCGAATCGAGGCCAATGGGGGCCGGGTCGAGGCCGACCAAGTGGACATCACCGACCTCGAGGGGGTCAAGGGCCTGATTCGGGGTATTCTGGAGCGCCACGGACGGCTCGATGTGGCTGTAACCACCCCCAGCATCAATGTCCGCAAGCCTGCCTTGAACTACACTGGCGAGGAGTTTGACCGGGTGGTAAACCTCAACCTTAAGGGCACGTTTAATGTGCTCACCGAGGCGGGCCGGGCCATGGCCGAACAGGGCTCGGGCACGCTGATTGCTTTTTCCTCCATCCGCTCGCTGGTGGTGGAGCCGGGGCAGTCGGTTTACGCCATGACCAAAGCGGGCACCGTGCAGCTTATCCGGGGGCTGGCGGTGGAGCTGGGCCCCAAAGGGGTGCGGGCCAATGCGATAGCCCCGGGGGTTATTGACACTCCGCTGACTACCCCCATCAAGAGCAAGCCCGACTGGTACCGGGCCTATGCCGAGCGCAACATCCTACGGCGCTGGGGCCGCCCTGAGGAGGTGGCCGCAGCGGTGGTTTTCCTGGCCTCGCCAGCGGCCTCCTACATCACCGGCACTGTCTTGTTTGTGGACGGGGGCTGGACGGCAATTGATGGGCGGTTTGACCCACCGCTGTAGGGCTTAAGGCTGCCTTCAGGAAGCCATACTAAACTAGATTGGTGAATGTTGTGCCGGCACTTCTCCTGCTGGTGTGCCTGTTGGGCGGGGCGGCCTTTGCACAACGGCCCATTGACATCGCTTTCTGGCACACCCTCGAGCCCCCCGGGCGGGAGGCCCTGGAAAAAATCGTGGCAGATTTCAACAGCCGCCAGCGCGACTTTCGTGTGGTAGCACAGCATGTGGGCGACTTGAGGGAGGGGGGGCTTAGGCTCATTGCAGCCCTTCGGGCAGGCGGTGCACCCCAGCTTTACTACGGCGAGGTTGCGTTTGTAAGTCGGGCCGTGCAGGAGGGCCTGGCCCTGCCGCTGGACGAGTACCTGGGCAACCTGCCCGGCGATTTCTACCCCGGGCTGCTCGAGACCGGGCGTTTCCAGGGCAGGACCTATGCCCTGCCGGTGGAGCTGCATCTGCCGGTGCTGTTCTTTAACGCCGACCAACTGGCCGCTCGCCGCCTGAGCCCACCCCAAAGCTGGGAGGCCTTGGCCAGCGCTGCCCAGCAGCTCACCACCCGCTCGGCCAGAGGGCTGATCGTGGTAAGCGACATCTACAGCTTCAACGCGGTGGTGATGAGCCGGGGTGGGCAACTGGTGCGCGAGGGCCGCCCCAACTTTACCGATACCAAAGTGGTGCAGAGCCTCGAGTACCTGCGCAATTTGGTGCGCTCGGGGTATGCGGTGAGCCGCAACATCGCCGAGGCCCAGTTTGCCCTGGTGGATTTTGTGCGCACCAGGGTGTTTATGGGTGTGGCTCCTATCACCCTCTGGCCCATCCTGGAAAAGCGCACCCTCATTCCCTTCCAGCTTGGGGTGGCCCCCCTGCCCCGCACACCCGATGGCAAGCTGCCGCTGGCTGGTGGCAACCTGATGGTACTGCGTGGTGCCAGCGAAGCCCAGCTCCGGGGAGCGGTGGCGCTGTGGCGCTACTGGATGGAGCCCCCCATCCAGGCTGAGTGGGTTAGGGCCACCTACTGCCTGCCCCTGCGCCGTTCGGTTCAGCCCTTGCTGGAGGATTTCTACCGCGAAGACCCCCGCCGCCGGGTGGCCTTGGCGGGCCTTGAGCAGGCTGCTACCTGGGTACAAGACCCCGAGGTGACCCTCTGGTACGGCTTCCTGGAAGAGGCCCTCGAGCGCGTCCTGAAGGGCAGCGCCAACCCCCGCCAGGCCCTGGAAGAAGCCCAGCGTAAGGCCCTTACCGTGGAGCGCCGCTAGCCTCACCGCCAAACCCCAACATGAGTTGCACTGCCTGTAGCAACCAGGGCACATGTGCAAGGGCTTATATGCACCTCGCCTGAATCCTTCTGTTTGAGGACAAATCAGCGTAAGGATGTTCTTTCGGTGCCTCACTCCCCGCGCTTCAGGCGGGAGCCCTAGAGCAAACAAATGAGCCTCCCGCGGCTGAGCCGTGAGGGGGCTTTTAGGCTGGAGCTTGGGGCTGCTCGCCTACAGGTGTCGCTCGAGCCAATCAACAACCTCGTTCAAGACCAGCTCTTTTTGTAGGTCATTGTGAGGTTCGTGATAACCCCCAGGGTAGATACGCAGCTCTTTATCGGGGTGGGTTACCTCTTGGAAAAGCCAGCGCGCTCCTTCAACGCGGCAGATGGTGTCGGCCTCGCCGTGCAGGATTAGCAGCGGGTTGATGATCTCCTTGGCCTTGGCCTTTACCAAGGCTAGGGTATTTGAAACCTCGGTGACCCAGCGCACACTGGCCCTGCCGTGTACCAGAGGGTCTTTGCGGTAGGCTTCGATTACCGCCGGATCACGCGAGAGGGCGTGGACATCGAGCCTCAGGTTGAACGAGAGGGTGGGCAGGTACTGGGATAGCAGCCGCATAGCAGCCAGCAGCAGAGGGTTGGTGGTACTCCCTGGCTGGAGCAAGACCCCACTCACGATGGCTCCGTTTAGGTATGTAGGCTGGGTGGTCAGAAGGCTCAGCACTATCAAGCTACCCAAGCTATGGCCATACAAAAAAAAGAGGGATCAATCGCTCGCGCCCATGCGCGAAATTGCAAAAAATGGCCAGATTGATCTGGTAAAACGACCATTCCTTGATGTGACCGCGCTGCCCGTAGGTGCGTCCATGCCCTACCAGGTCGTGGGCATACACAGCAAAACCATGAGAGACCAGGTGCTGGGCGAGATGGGCGTAACGTCCGCTATGCTCACCAAACCCATGCGCCACAACTACTACCCCTTTGGGCTTTTCGGGTCGCCAGGAACGGTAAAACAATTTTTCGCCGTCTATGCCATGGGCAAGGCCTTCGTGGGTGTTCATGGTCAAACCTAACTGAAGTTCATTGTACAGGTTATACAGTAATGTTTGTTGCATCACTAAGGTGAGTCCACTCCACGCCGCCTAGACAGAAGCGATCCAGCCCGCTCTGTCCTGCCGGTACCCGCCGCCGACCTCCCCGTAGCCTGGGTCCTACCGTAGCAGATCCGCGGCAGGCACAAGTAAGGCTACCGTTTTAGGTGCTTCGGGAGCTATTCCGTAGGCTTTAGGTGTGTCCCGTTTCTGTTTGGCGGAACATAGTATGGCCGGCCCAGTCGGCGGGCCGCCCGGCCAAGCCCAGGCGCCAGGCCACCCCCCGGGCGCAGCGTTCGCCCGCCTTGCCGTCGCCGTAAGGGTTGGGTCGGTGGCGCATGGCCTGCAGGGCAGCTTCGTCTGAGAGTAGGGTGTGGATCACGGAGAAAACCTGTTCTGGTTGAGTACCAGCTAGCCTCAGAGCCCCCACCTCGAGCCCTTCGGGCCGCTCGGTCACGTTACGCAGCACCACCACTGGGATACCCAGGGTGACCCCGCCCTCCTGTACCCCGCCTGAGTCGGTAATCAGCAGGGTTGAGCGTTTCATCAAACCTACCATGGCGCCGAAGTCCAGGGGCTCAATCAACTCAAAGTTAGGCACTTTTTCCAGCACCGGATACACTGCCTCTCGCACGGCTGGGTTCAGGTGCACCGGGTAGACAAAGTGGCACTCAGGGTGGGCACGGGCTAATCGTGCCAGGGCCGCAGCCAGCTCGCGCATAAAGGGCAGGTTTTCACGGCGGTGCATGGTTACGGCTACAATGCGCTTGTCCTCGGGCAGAGGAGGAGGGGTGCTGCGCGCGCTGGCATATATTACCGCGTCTACTTCGGTCTGGCCCGTCACAATGATGTTTTGCTCGGATTTGCCCTCGCGTAGAAGGTTTTCCTTAGAGGTGTGGGTGGGGGCCAGATCCAGGTCGGTAAGTACGTCGGTCAGGCGACGGTTGGCCTCCTCAGGGAAGGGCTCGAGCATATTAAAGCTGCGCAGACCTGCCTCCACATGTGCCACCGGAATCTGCTCGAAGAAGGCCGCCAAGGTCACTGCGAAAGTGGTCAGGGTATCTCCGTGCACCATTACGTAATCGGCGCGAAGCTGCTGGAGTTTTTCCGCTGCTGCCGGAACGATGCGCCCCATTAGCTCCGGGAGGGTTTGACGTTCGCTCATCACCTGCAGGTCGGCATCAGGTGTGATGCCGAATACCCTCAGGGCGTCCTCGAGCTGCGTGCGGTGTTGCCCAGTCGAAAGTACTACGGTTTCGAGGCCTGCCAGCTTGCGTAGGGCAAAGATAACCGGCGCCATCTTAATAGCCTCGGGCCGGGTGCCAAAAGCCACCACTACCCGCTTCATAGCGTCTCCTGCTGGTTAGTTGGTAAATACCAGGTCTCCATCTAGAACCATAGTACAGGCTGGGTATCGGCTAAATGCACGGTATTGCGCTCGAGGTTTACGGTAGGCTACAGGCATGAAGCCCTTCGTGCACTTGTTGTGCTGGTTTCTTGCAGGTACGCTGGCCTGGGCCCAGGGTGTCCCCTGGGCACCGGGTGAGCGGCTGACCTACCACCTCACCTGGCAGGGCATTGGGGTGGGCAGGCTTTACCTGAGCGCCGACCCAGTGGAGGGCGGTTGGCGTTTTCGCTTCAAGCTCGAGCCCACTGGGCTAGCCAGGGCTTTGGGCTATGGCCTGGAGTCAGAAAGCCAGGTGGGTTCCGACTTTTTCACCGACCGCTTCTGGCAGAACCTGACCGAGCCCTTCAGGGGTACCACTCGGCTGGTCTACGAACGCTGGGAAAACAATGGTTCGCTGACCAAAGTGACCTACCCCGACGGTAGCCAGATCACCTGGAACAGCTCCAACGACCAGATGCTGGATCAGCTTGCCCTCATCTACTACCTGCGCCTGCGCCCCGAGACCCGCCAGATCCATGTGGTGGACCACCCTAAACCCGTCCAGGGGCGCCTAGAGGTGCTGCTATCTAATGGTTTGGTGGGGTACCGCCTTGTGCGAGAGGGCCTTCTGGTGGAGGTCTGGTACCGCCAGGATGCCCGGCGTACTCCGGTCCGCTGCGTCTTCGGGCGGGATTTTGGCCGCTTAGAAGCGAGCCTGATCGAGCACAAAACAACGCTCTTTTGAGTCAATAAGTACGGGTTTGTGCCACCACTTGGCAGCCCTGGAAAGTAGGGGTAGGCTAAGTTATAGTTGCCGCAGTCTATTAACCCTGCTCAAGCCTTTGGGCGGTGAAAGCAGGAGCGGGGTTTGGAGGCGCGAGTTGAAAGGGAACATAACTGTGACAGAAAGCGCGCTAGCCGCCATTCTGGGGCTGGCTGCGCATGAAGTGCCCGGTGTGCTGGGCATGAGTCCCGCCGGCATCCGTGAGTCCATCAGCCGTATCTTGGGCCGCAGTGAGGCCAGCGAAGGGGTGGTGGTCAAGCCTGACCCCACCGCGAGCGGGAAGTATCAGGCCGACCTGTACGTGGTGGTAGCCTTTGGAGCCCGCATACCCACAGTGGTAGACAGCATAGGAGAGCGGGTGCGCTGGGCTGCCAAAAGCCTAGCTGGGGCCGAGCTTTCCAGTGTGCGTGTGCACGTGGTAGGGGTGAGCCGTGGTTAGGTGGGTGGAGGGGCAGGCCAGGCAGGGGGTGCGTCATGGCCAGTAGTCTTTCGCCTGCTGAGCTGGCTCAGGCCTTCCGCTATGCCACCGACTGGTTCGCGGTCTACGTAGAGGAGGTCAATGCCCTCAATGTTTATCCTGTGCCTGACGGTGACACCGGCACCAACATGCACCTTACGTTGCAGTCGGTACGCCGTGAGCTTGACTTGGCCGATACGAGCAAAATGAGCGAGGTGGCTCGAGCCATCAGCTATGGTTCGCTGCTGGGAGCTCGTGGTAACTCGGGGGTCATTACCTCCCAGCTTCTCAAGGGCTTTGCTGAGACCATCAAAGATGCTGTCTCGCTCTCGCCTGGCCTATTGGTCCAGGCCCTGGAGGAGGGCACCCGCATGGGCTACAAAGCGGTGATGAAGCCCGTGGAGGGCACCATTCTGACCGTCTCACGCGGGGTAGCCGAAGGCGCACGGGAGGCCTTGGAGCAGGGAGTTGACAGCCTCGAGGGGGTGCTGCAGGGGGCTTTGCTCAAGGGGCGCGCGGCCTCCGAGCGCACCCCAGAGCTGCTGCCGGTGCTCAAGCAAGCCGGGGTGGTGGATGCAGGGGGGGTGGGCCTGCTGCGCTTTTTCGAGGGGCTCGAGGGGTTCCTCAAGGGATTGCCCCTGCCCGAGCCACCCAAGGTGGAGCGCTACGCCCAGACCGCTTTTGAAGAGGAGGAGTTTGGCTACTGTACCGAGTTCCTGATGGAGGGCGTATCCGAACCCATCGAGAAAATCCGTGAAGCGGTTGCCTCCTTTGGGGATTCGCTGCTGGTGGTGGGGGCCGAGGGCTACGTCAAGGGTCACATCCACACCAACGATCCCGACGGGCTGCTGGCCAGTGTGGCCCGTTACGGCAGGATGATCCGCACCAAGGTCGAGGATATGTCCCAGCAGCACACAGAGATCCTCTCTATGGCTGGGGCCGCCGACGAACCACCACCCCCTACGGGCTTAGTGGTGGTGGCCAACGGCTGGGGGCTGGTTAAGGCATTCCGGGGCTTCGGGGCCCGCGTGGTGGCGGGGGGGCAGACTGCCAACCCCAGCGTGCAGGACATTCTGGATGCCATTCGCAGCCTGCCTAATCCAGAGATCATCGTGCTGCCCAACAACAGCAATGTGGTCATGTCGGCCCGGCAGGCAGCCAACCTGGTGGAGGGAAAAACTGTGCATGTTATTCCTACCCGTACCATGGGCCAGGGGCTGGCAGCTAGTGTGGCTTACCAACCTGAGCGGCCTGCGAGTGAGCTCTTAGGTGAGATGGAGGAGGCCTCAAAAAGAGCCACCACCCTGGAAGTCACCCGGGCCAGCCGTAGTGTGGACATAGGGGGGGTTAGTGTGAGCGAGGGGCAGCCCATCGGCCTGCGTGACGAAAAGCTGGTGCTCGCGGCCGACAACCCCGAGGATGCCCTGTTCAATCTGGTCAGTCTGGCTACCCAAGAGGGCGAGAGCGAAATACTGACCATTTTTCATGGGGCAGCCGTTGCTAAGGAGGCCCTGGATGCCCTAACAGCCCGGCTTGCGCAGGCCTTTCCAGCGCTTAGCCTCGAGGTTCATCCGGGTGGCCCTGACCTTTACGACTACTTGGCGGTGTTGGAGTGAACTGAAACCTCCGTAGTCTGGTTTATACAGACTGCTTTTAGGGCGTTACGGAAAGCGCTTTACGCGTAACGCCAGCCTTACCCTTTTATACATAAAGAAGCCTGTGTGGTACGGCGTAAACCTTGGGTCTCGCGCCAGGGATTTTGTCAGGGCCGTGTCATGGTAAAGATGAGAAATGTAAAGGGGGCTTTAGATAAAGCTCATAAAATTGGCCGCCCGGATAGGTCTTACTAGGCTGCAAAAATCATGCTGCTTCAGATAAATCGCATCCAGACAGCCTGGTAAATGAGAGGCGTAACGTCTGCTTCTAAGAGAACCCCAGGACTGCCACCTAACCTCTAGAGGTGTATGAAATGCCAATTGTGTGGACGGATTCCAGTCTTCATCTTTTTGATTGCAGTGTTTGGTCTGAGCTGGGCTCAGGCCCCACGGGTGATGATCCTCAAGGCCACGGCCTATACCTCTTCGGTGCGGGAGACCGATAGTACGCCCTTTATTACCGCCACCGGTGCGCGTACCCGTATCGGGATTATCGCTGTCAGTCGGGATATGCTGCGCGAGCTACCCTATGGGTCTAAGGTGCTGCTCGAGGATCTTGGCACCCCCGGGGGCAAGGGCAAGGGCCGCTTCAACTACTTGTTTAAGGATCGGGTTTTTGTCGTGGAGGACACCATGCACCCCCGCAAACGGGGGCGGCTTGATGTCTGGCTTCCCGACCGTAATACCGCAATCCGCTTCGGTGTGCGCAACGTTCGGGTTACTGTGATTCAGCGAGGCCGAGGGTGAGTGTAGGCATGGCAGCCCTGTAGATAGGGCAATGTAAGATGGTTGGGCTTGGGGGTCTTGCGCGTCTGGCCCCCGCCCGCCTTATGCGCTTTATCTGGTTTCTCGCATCGCGCTACCTGCGCTACCGCCGCACCCAGAGCCTCATTAGCCTGCTGGGGGTAGCGGTGGGGATCATGGTGCTCACTACCGCCCTTTCGCTTACCAATGGCTTTGTTAGGGGGTTGCTCGAGGCTACCCTCAAAGCTGTGCCTCACCTTTACTTGCAGAGCCTGAACCCCGAGGAAAGCCCTCCGCCCCCTTCCCACCCCCAGGTGGTGGGCCAGGCCCCGGTACTTCTTACCAAGGCCCTCCTAACCCGTCGGGCTGAGGCAGGCCGTAGTGCCGGGGCCGACTTCGCCACCCTGATTGGGCTGGGGGAGGGTGGAGAGGCGGTCTACCCTGAGCTGAATCTGTCTCAACTAAAGCCTGGCGGCATCGTGCTGGGCAGTGCCCTGGCCCGGAGCCTGGGGGCCTATCCGGGGGACAGGCTTTTTCTGGTTTCCATCAACCAGAAGCGCATCGAGCTGCAGGTGGTGGGTTCCTTTCAGACGGGCAACTACCTTCTCGACGCCGGCTTTGCCTTCACCACCCTGCAGGACGCCCGCGAGCTGATGGAAGCCCCCAATGCCCTTTCAGGCTACCAGCTCCGCCTGCGCGATCCAGAGCAGGCCCCGCAGGTGGGGCTGGCCCTGGCGGGAAATCAATACTTTCCCCAGACTTGGCAGGCCAGCAACCGCACCCTGATCGAGCAACTGGCCCTGCAAAAGCGGGTGATCGGCATTGTGGTCTTTTTGATTGTGGTGGTGGCCGCCTTAGGCATGGCCAGTGTGCTGGTGCTTATGGTTATCGAGAAGACCCCAGACATCGCCCTTATGCGAGTAATGGGCGCGCGGGCTTCCCAGGTGGCAGGGGTGTTTGCCCTTCAGGGTCTGGTTTTGGGGGGGCTGGGGATCATTTTAGGCAACCTGCTGGGTTTTGCTCTCTCCAGCTACTTGACCTGGCGGCCCGTAGAGATTCCGGGTGAGCTTTATTTTCTCACCCGCCTACCCGTAGAGGTCCGACCTTCAGACTTCCTTTGGGTTTCGCTTATGAGCCTGCTGGTGGTACTACTGGCCTCGCTGCTGCCGCTTTGGCGAGCTTTGCGGATCAAACCCGGTGAGGTTCTGCGCTGAGCTTGCCTGCGGATGGTACCATCCTGTGTGACAATGTCTACTGGCCAGCCCTCGTTTGACAAGAGTTCTGGCTGGCGCGGTCGGCCCCTTTTGCTGCACGCCAGGTTGCTTAGACTAGAGGTATGTTCGGTTTTTTTGCGAAAGATGAGCACCTTCAGCGCGAGGGCGATGGGGCTTTCCGGGTGCGGGTTCGCACAGCGCGCCACGGCGATATTGTGGAGCTGCGCCTTACCAAAGGCGGCGAGATTTCCGTCTCGGACGAGGGTGGGTACTATGTGCGCAAGATTATCGTTTCGCCGCAGCACCTGGATCGGGCTGTACTGGAGATCTGGTTCGACCACGCCTACCGCCCCAGGCGCAAGATGGTGGAGGGAGGAGAGCTGATTCCTGTCCGGGATTGGCAGTAAAACCCCTCAGGAGTGTGTGGGCTAGAAGGGGGGCTACTGTAGCTCGCCCTCGAGGTTTTCCACCAGTCGTCGGGACAGGCTATTCTGCTCCTCGCTGCTGGGGCTTTCATCGCTGCCGGGGTAGCTGCGCCGTCCCCCTCCGGTGCGCTCGAGCTGGGCCTGCAGCTCGCGCAAGTCCAGGTAGCGATCGCTCTGGTTGCGCAGCTCGAGGTCGGTGAGTTCGGGCACACCCAGCAGGTGAATCTCCTTACCCTGGGCCCGCAAGGCCGCAAAGGTGTGGGCCAGGTCGCCTGAGCCGCTGGCCACCACAGCCCGCTCCCAGCGGGGGGCAGTGACGAGCAAGTCGGTGGCCATCATGGCCTCGAAACGAGGGTCGCCGTGGGTCTCGCGGCTGCGCACGGTGTAACCCATGAAAACTAATGCATCGAGGAATTTTTGCTGGCGTTCGTCGTTGCTGTCGGTAATGGGGGCATAGTAAAAGGCGTTGTAGAGGTCTTCAGGCTTGGCGAAAACCCCGATTGCCTTCCTGTGGTCAATGTTCCACCCTAAACGCTTGGCCGCGTCATACATGTAGGAACCATCAATAAACAAAGCTGTCTTCATCGCTTCTTTCTCGCTTTCTGTCTTGCGCAAGAGGCATCCGCTAGCTTGAATAAGTATGAAAAGTCTAGCCTGCCTTGTTTCGCTAGGGCAACCGCTGAGAAGTGAACAGGGTTACCCCTAGCCATGCAACTATCCATCATGCGACATTGCCTGCTAATTTCCAAGCGGCGTAACGGGTTTGTCGTCAGTCAGCCTGCAAAAGAAAGGACCCCATGCGCAGCCTCGAGCCCCAGCTAGGGTATGGGAGTTTGCTTGCTGGATGGGTGCTGCTCGAGCAGCAATGAGGGTGGCCGTATAAATTCTCGATTTTCCCATCAGCAAAAACACGCTAAGAAAACCAGAGGGCCTGTTCACCCTGAGGTAACCGAGAGGCTGGTTATGGGCTACAGCCCACCGCCAGCACCACTTTGCCAAACACGCTGCGCCCTTCTAATAACCGATGCCCCTCGGCGGCCTGGCTGAGGGGCAGGGTAGCCCCCACCACAGGAGACAACCGCCCCTCCTCAACAAACTTCAGGATAGGGAAGAGGCGGCTTTTGGAGGCCATAGTGGAGCCAAAAATAGAGAGCTGACGGTAGAAGATGTGCGAAAGCGGGGTGTTGGCTTCGTAGCCCGAGGAAGCCCCGGCTAGGCTAATGCGCCCTCCCCAGGCTGTGGCCTTGATAACCCCCTGCCAGTACTGGGCTCCAGTATGGTCTACCACTGCGTCGGCACCTTTGCCTCCGGTTAGCCTGCGCACCTCTTTGTGCCAGTCAGGTAAGCTGTAGTTGACCCCCTCATCTGCGCCCAGGGCCTTGGCTTTGGCCAGCTTTTCTTCGTTGCTGGCAGCGGCGATAACCCGCGCACCGTGCAGCTTGGCGATCTGAATCGCTGCAACTGAGACCCCCGAACCTGCTGCCATCACCAGCACGTCCTCGCCAGGCCGAACTTGTAGCCTGTCCACCACCATTTGCCAGGCGGTCAAGAAGGTAAGGGGTAGTGCAGCGGCCTCAAGCCAGCCCAGCTGGGTTGGTTTGGGCAAGACGTTGCTGGCGGGAACCGTGACTAATTCTGCGTATCCCCCCCAGCGGTGTTCGCCTAGAATCTGGTACTCAGGACAGAGGTTATCCTGCCCTGCCAGGCAGCGTTCGCAGTGGCCGCATGAGATCCCTGGGTTCACCACCACGGCATCCCCGGGGTTGATGCCTTCAACCCCAGCACCCACCGCTTCCACCACACCAGCGATGTCACACCCCAGGATGTGGGGTAGGGGAAGCTGAGGGCTGGCCACGCCCTTGCGCACCCAAATGTCGAGGTGATTAAGCGCCACTGCTTTTACCGCCACCCGCACTTGTCCAGCCTTCAGTGCGGGGGGAGCAATTTCACCATAGCGCAAGACCTCCGGGCCTCCTCTAGACTCCATCCAAACTGCTTGCATAGCGCGATTGTGTCATCTAACGCTGTGGTCGTCAAACTACAATCCGTGTGCCTGCGGTGCCCTCCAAAACCCCTTGCAGGATGCCCCGGTCCCCCTTAGCTATGGTGGCCCAGGGGGCGCCTTTGCGTAGGGCGTTCAGGGCGGCTTCAACTTTAGGAACCATGCCACCGGAGATGGTACCTTCTTGAATTAAGGCCTCTACCTGTGACTGGTTAAGTTGTGGAAGGCGGCTCGAGGGATCTTTGGGGTCACGCAGCACCCCCGCCACATCGGTCAGAAAAACTACCGGTAGGCGCAGCGCCCCGGCAACGCTCCCGGCAGCGCTGTCGGCGTTGATGTTGAGGGGGCCTCTTTCATCGAGACCGATGGGGGCTAGCAAGGGGGTTAGCCCCACTTGTAGCAGCTTTTGCAGCGTGTCAGTGTTGACTTGGGTTACCTCACCTACCCGGCCTAGCACGGGGTTCAGTGGTTGGGCTTGAAGCAGCCTGGCGTCCCTTCCACTCAGGGCCAAGCTGGGCCGTCCACGCTGGGAAAGCCCGTCGGCAAGGTGCTTGCCCAGGGTAGTGAGCACCATCTCCACCACTTCCATTTGCTCCGCTGGGGTGATGCGCAAGCCCTGGTGAAAATGGGTCTCAAAGCCCATCCGGTTTAACCACTCGGCGATCCGAGGGCCGCCCCCGTGGACCAGTACCAGCGGGCCGGGGTAGGCACTGAGCTCCTCCAGCAGCCCCCCTGCTCCCTTTAGGCTGCCCCCAATTTTTACCAGTAGAGCCTTTGCCATACCGACTAATGATACATTCCCGGCCATTTTCACTCGACTTGACATGCCCTCAAGCGGGTGTTACCCTTTTGAGTGCACTTGCGTGAGCAAGTGAACCTCAGGGCGATTAGCTCAGCGGGAGAGCACACGCTTCACACGCGTGGGGTCGTAGGTTCAAATCCTACATCGCCCACCAGCACCATGACGGGAAAACTGGAGGCTTAGTGCATCTGGCTAAGCCCTGTACCCCAAAATACTAGCCCTTCCAGATGCAAAAGGCCTGTAGCCTGCGGCTACATTTTGTGCTTCTCTTGTAAACCTGTACAATAAAGCGCCATGGCTGGGTTGTTTTCCTTTCGCGGTGAAGATGTGGGTATTGACCTGGGCACCGCCTCGGTGCTCATTTATGTGCGTGGCAAGGGTATTGTGCTGCGGGAGCCCTCGGTTATCGCGATGGTCAGCGATACCAAGGAGGTCAAGGCAGTGGGAGCCGAAGCATACCGGATGCTGGGGCGTACCCCCGGTAATATCGTGGCGGCGCGCCCTCTAAAAGACGGCGTGATCGCCGACTACACCCTGACCGAGCGAATGCTCACCCTGTTTATCAAGAAAGTCTTGCCGCCCTTGCGCTTTTTCCGGCCACAGGTGATGGTAGGTGTGCCTTCTGGTGTGACCGAGGTTGAGCGCCGGGCGGTAGTACAGGCCATTGTGGAGGCGGGCGCCAAACGGGCTTACCTGATTGACGAGCCCCTGGCTGCGGCCATTGGCGCGGGCATCAAAATCGCCGAGCCGACTGGCAGCATGGTGGTGGATATTGGGGGAGGCTCCAGCGACATTGCGGTCATCTCGCTTGGGGGAATTGTGCGCTCGAGCAGCCTGCGTATTGCCGGTAACGAGTTCGATGAGGCTATCATCCGGTTTGTTCGCAATAAGTACAATCTACTGATTGGGGAACGCACTGCTGAGGATCTCAAGATAAAAATTGGTGCGGCTAAGTACGCGCCGGGTGAGCAGGCCATGGTGGCTGAGGTGCGGGGCCGTGACCTGATCTCAGGCCTGCCCAAAAGTGTTGAGGTGACCACTGATGATTTGATAGAGGCCCTCAGAGAACCCCTGGAGAAGATCGTCCAGGGGGTAAAGGGCGTGCTCGAGACCACCCCACCCGAACTGGTGGCTGACATTATTGACCGCGGCATTCTGCTGACCGGTGGGGGCGCCCTGTTGCGCAACCTGGACCTGCTGTTGCAGGAAGAGACTGGGGTTCCGGTAGTAGTTGCCGAGAACGCGGTAGAGGCGGTAGCCCTGGGGACGGGTAAGGCCCTCGACATGCTTCACGTACTGCGAGACGCTTTGGTCACTTCGGATAACGTATTGAAACGGTAGTGGGGGGGTGGGCCCGTAAGACCCGGAGCCGCACAGACACGCAGTATGAACCTTCTATAGAGGCCTCTTCCGGGGTTCAGCTTTGGTATGTTGCTTTCCGAAATTGCTCGGCGCGTAGGTGGTCGCCTCGAGGGGCCTGACAGTGAGATTTCCTCTCTGGCTGCCCCCGAGCAGGCCCGGCCTGGCCAGCTGGTGGTGGTACGGGAGGCCCGGTTTTTACAGGTAGCTTTAGAAAGTGGGGCAGCCTTGCTGCTGGATGAAACCAGCGTGTGCCCGCCAGAGGTTAGCCGAGTCCGTGTGCCCTCGGTGCAGAAAGTCTGGCCGCTGGTACTGGCCCTTTTTGACATGCCTGAGAACTGGGCCCGTCCGGGTGTCCACCCCACAGCCACCATCGAGGCTGGCGCCGTGGTAGACCCTACCGCCTCGATTGGGGCTTATGTACTGCTTTGCCGGGGTGCTCGCGTTGGGGCCGGGGCAGTGGTTGCGCCTTACTGTTATATAGGCGAGGAAGCAGAAATTGGTCCCCGGACGGTGCTCGAGCCTCGGGTTACACTCTACCCCCGTACCCGTTTGGGGGCGCGTTGCCACATTGGGGCTGGCACGGTGCTAGGGATGATGGGATTTGGATTTCAGGATAACCGGCGATTGCCTCACACGGGCCGGGTGGTCCTGGAGGATGAGGTCGAGCTGGGGGCCAATTGCGTGGTGCAGCGCAGCGTGGTAGGGGAGACCCGTATTGGGGCCCGCAGCAAAATTGGTGACCTCACCGATATTGGACACAATGTGCAGATTGGCAGGGATGTGGTGATAGTAGGTAGCAGCGGAATTGGCGGCAGTGTTGTGATTGAGGATGGGGTGCTGATAGGAGGGTGGGTGGTGATTGCTGATCATGTGCGGATAGGCCGGGGTGCCCGGCTTGCGGGAGGAAGCGCCTTAACAAAAGACCTTCCTCCAGGAGAAACCTGGGCCAGCGCGATCCCGGCCCGGCCTGCCCGAAAGCATTGGCGTCGGCTGGCGCTGCTAGACTGGCTGCTTAGCATGGAAGGTGTGTTGCGGCGGCTGCTCAACCGTCCACGTTGAGCATTATGATGTTGCGTGGAGTTGGTCTTCACAGCGGTGAAATCGGCACAGTGCGCTTCCATTTAGCTGAGGGGCCAGTGCGTTTTTGGGTGGGGGGGCTCGAGTTTCGTCCTTTGGCCTCAGCGGTGGTGGACACCACCCGTTGTACGGTTTTGGGACATCACAACTTGCGCTTGATGACGGTTGAACACCTGCTGGCAGCACTGTTTATTAGGGGAATTTGGCAAGGCCTTCTAATCGAGGTAACCGGCCCAGAGATACCCATTCTGGACGGCAGCGCCAAAGAGTGGCTGGCAGCTTTGGCAGACTTTCCGTCGCTGGGTCCCCCGCCTGTACCGCTTAGTGGGGCTATCCGGGTGGAGGAAGGACGCAGCTGCGTGCTGGCCCGGCCAGATGAGCAGTTTTCCTTGAGGGCAACCGTGCTTTTCCCCCATCCTAGGATTGGCTACCAGGAGGTGCGCTGCCCCCCAACGCGGTTGGAAGAGCTGGCTGCGGCCCGAACCTTTGGCTTTTTGCACGAGATAGAACAGCTACAGGCCCGTGGACTAATTAAGGGGGCTTCCCTGGAAAGCGCCCTGGTGTTTAGCAAGCACGGCTTTGTCAATACCCCCCGGATGTTGCACGAGCCTGTGTGGCACAAGGCATTGGATTTTCTGGGCGATCTGTACTTGGTGGGCCGCCCCTACCAGGGTCAGTTTGTGGCTCACCGGGCCTCGCACCGGCTGCACGTGGAGCTGGCAAAGCTGCTTCAAGGCTAGGGGGTGGCCTCGCACCGACCTCCTTTATTTGAAGGTGGGTCAGCGCAGCGATCTTTTAACCTGCGCTTCAGATGGGGTTCTCAGCAAATCAGGAGGATTTCTAAATCCCCAACCCCAACGCGCTGAAAGCCACGGCAGTGGCCCCAGCGGAAAAAGAATTGCCTGCGGGGTAAGTAAAGTGGGCAGGAAATCGGCTGCCAGTGCACAGGGTACCATGCCTATAGTCCAGGAGGTATGGCGCGTGGTACGCCGCGCGCTAAGACCTCCGTGCGCCTTACCGCCCTCAGCCCGTTTTGGAAGGACAGGGTGATCTGAACCTGCACGGAACCAATTAGGGCGTTGGGGTGGCTGGTGGTGGCCTCGGGGTTATTGGCCGGGGTGATCAGCACACGGTCAAGGCCGTCTGAAGTACCGGAGAAGGCCAGGTCACCCAGGACGGTCCCGGTAGGGAGAACCGAGTCGGCCACCACCCCCCGGACCGCGGTAACGCCAGACCAGTCCCGTGAAGGGACGGAGTTGGCGCTCCAGCTGAGGCCCGGGACCTGGTACTCAACCAGCACAAAACCGCTATTTCCGGGTAAGTTTCCCAGCACCCCTGTGTAACCCGCGCGGGCCTCGACGCGGTAGAGAAATCCGCAGTACGATGAGCTGGGCACAGAGCAGTAAGCGCTACCACCCGGCAGGAGCGCGGCCAGGGCCTGGTTGCCCGTATCCACGGTGATGGTTGAGGCTCCTATCTTGACACGTAAGGAAGCGTTGTTTGGATAGATGTATGCGGCCTGAGCGATGACATCGGCCATCCGTAGGGTGGCCAGGCGCAGATCCTCCTGCATCCGGCCTGCTTGCACCTGGCGGTTGCCGATGGACTGGTTTTGCACGATCAGCTGGCTGGCCAGGGCCAGGACAACCCCCAGTATGGCCATGGCTACAAGCAATTCCACCAGAGTGATGCCCTTTACACGCATGTTGCACCTCTAGGGTCTGGGATTGCCGATCTCACCCGACAGCCGGGTCATAAGCTGGCCTCCTCGGTACACCTCCACCACCACCCGGCGCAAAGGTGGTGCTGTTCTCCCGGTAAATGCGCTTCCATCGGGGTTGACCGGTGGAGGGGTGCTGATAGAGGCGCGCAAACCGGTAGAGGACAGTCGGTTTTGCAGATCGGCGGGTAGGTCTGGGTGTCTTCCTCTGGCGAAGTTGTCGGGGTTGCTCCAATGAACCCGATAGCGCTCCAGGACCGACTGGGCGTATTCCGAAGCGATGGCGTCGATGCGGCTGCGTCGGCTGACATCTAAGCTGGAGCCCATGCTGGCTGTAAAGACAGCCAGGGTGATAGAAAGCACGGCCAGAGCGATCAGAATCTCAACTAGGGTTAGGCCTTTGGTCCTCACGGGGTCACCACCTTTCCAGTTGTCAGTACCACCACCGTGGCTGACCTGGACCCCCGCTCGAGGGTAAGCACATGCTGCTGTACAGGAAAACCACGGCCCACATACTGTATAGGCCCGCTAGGGTTGACAGAAACCCGAACATTATGAGGTACAGTTACACTGCCCAATTCACCTGTGCTGCCAGCCCGTGCCCAGCTGATCCGGGCAGGTGTGCCGGAGTGCACCCTGACCGTGTAGGGTTGGCTCTCGCTGAGGGCCTTATTGCCAACCAAGCGAAGCGCCGTGGCCACCTCCTGACGGGCCTGGTTGAGACGGGTGGTTTCCAGATAACCCAGCAGCCCCACCGCCCCTACCGCCAGCAGCACCCCCAGAATAGCCAGTGCCACCAGCATCTCCACCAGTGAAAAGCCCCTCATACTTACCTCTCCCGCTGGTACTCCAGCCGCAACCTCAGCTCCGCGGGCAGCCGGTCGAGCTCAAAGGGGTAGACCTCCACCTGGCGGCCATCCAGCAGGTGCAGCACGTAGCGGTTGTCCCTTCTGGAAATATAGCTTACCTGCTCGTTGCGGATCTCCGGCAGTCCAACGAAGCCCGGGTCGGTGGTAGGGGGGTCCGCCGGAGTGGCAATCTGAGGAAAGCCGGGGGCTGCGACCGGTTCCGCCGGTCGGAATACCAGGAATCCGGCCAGGGCCGCAATGGCCACCAGTGATAAACCTACGATCCAGCGTCTCATGGCACCCTCTCACCAGGATCGGCGCTCAGCCGCCAAGCAACGGTCTGGCCAGGGTTACCCTGCACCAGGTTGAAGCCGTACCCACCGTTGCGCAGCCGGTGGTCGTAGTTGACCGTGAGAAGGCAGTTTTCGCTGCCCTCTACATAGTAGGGCTGGTCTGGAGCGTTACAGCCTCGCCTGCTGTCGGTGTCGCTGGAGAGGAAGCTGTACCTCGAGCCCATCCACCACTCGGCGGCCTGCCGGCCCGGGGCCAGGATGCCCAGCTCCTTGGCCACCAGCCCTCCGTTGATGGCCATGCCCAGCATGCTGGTCTTCCCCGCGATGCGGAAGTTGCTGTAGAGGAAGGCGTCTACACGGGTGACCTGGGTCTCGTAGGAGAGCGCCTCGTCCCGCATGACATGAAGGCGCTGCCCGGACAGATGGTAGCGGCCCACCACCCTACCACGATCATCCAGAATGTCGCCGGCATTTGGCAGCGAACCAGGGCAGCCATTTTGGCCTGCTGCAAGGCCGGCCAGCCTACAGGCGATGGTGTTGGCGGTGCCGGGAGGGATGCGCGCTCTCTGCAGCTCGCTACGGATCTGATCTCGTTGGGCCACCGTTCCTTGCGCTGCGCTAAAATCCCAGCGCCAGGTGTTGTAGGCCAGGTTTTGCGAGCCCAGGAGCACATCCCTGTAGAACTGGTCGGAGATCCAAGAATTGAAGTTGCCGCCGCTATCTATCCAGCCCGGCCGCATGCTGTAGGAGTAGGCCTCCCGTCTGGGGTCTGTGTGGTTACCTCGGGAAAGCACCCGGCTGGCCGGAACCTCTTCGCCTTCCACATTGTAGTAGCGCCCGCCCCGTAGCACCAGCTCGTCCCCGGTCAGGCTATCGTAGTGGCGGGTACTCCATAAGCCAAACTGGCGGCGGTAGAAGTCGGCCGACTGGCGCAGATCGAAGGGCAGGAGGTTGCCCGCCGCGTCCCTTTCAGTGTAGTCGCCCACAATGGTGTTGCCACGGGCCGCCAGCCTGAGCTCGTCCCTGCCGGCGCGGATGTTGCGGCGGGCGCACTCGTCGGGGTCGCTGACGCCCGCGCAAACCCCCTGGCCTGGCTTGGAGGGAGGGTTGGCATAGGTCAGGTTGCCCGCGATATAGATGTTGCGGCCGGCGTAGATGGCGCCGCGGCCTTTGACCACGCCCTTGATGACCACATCCCCTTCGACGTAGACGTCTTTGTCAATAACGATGGGGTTAGTGGGTGTGCCGATGAGCACCAGGTTGCCGTTGTGCACGCGGCTAATGCCGGACACGACGCCGCTCACCATGGTGGTGGCGTTGAGCACCTGGTTCCTGCTTAGAGCCACGATGGTGCCTCCGCTGATGCTACCCCGCGCGCTGGCCCTGGCCACCTCGCGCCTGATGGGAGGAAAGTCGGGAATGCCATCCCCATCTGTGTCTTGTGGCAGCGCTGCGTTGGTCGAGTTCTCCTCCACCTCGCCGGTAACCAAGGAGCCGTTGATTCTGTAACTGTCGATGTTGCTTCGCAGCCAGGGGTCCCAGTGGTTACCCCTTACCAGCTGGCCCGCCTGGTTTCTCGAGGCTCCGTCCCTGGTAATCGTCCGGGCGGCGTACAGGTTCCCCCGGATCAGCGATCCCCGGCCGGAGTTTTCGTTGCCTCCCTCGTTTCCCCACCCCGGGCGGTGGTGGCGCAGGGCCCCCACGTCCCCGTTGACCCGCAGGTGGCAGTACATGCAGTTGGTGGTCTCAGAGAGCATGGCCAGCTTGAAGACGTCGTTTTGTCCGAAGCTGATGCGCCGGATCACGGTCTGGCTGTCGGCCCCGCGTCGAACCGTCGCGGCGACCTCGATCCAGCCATACTCCGCGCCGGGGGGCGAGGTGCGTATGACCCGCCAGCTCCCGCTGATGCCATCGCCCAGATCGGCGCTGGCCGACATGGGCGAGGTGGCCATATCCTGGATGAAGGTGGGCACGCTGACGCGCCGGGTCTTATACTCCGTTACCAGCTGCAGGCGGGCCCTCTCGGATAGGCTATCCGCCGCCTGTACCAGCTGGTCCCGTACCCGGGTGGTACTCGAGCTGCGAAGCTCGCTGATCACGCTGGCAGTAATGATACTGAGTATCGCAGCCACGATGAGCACTGCCACGAGTGCGGTGACCAGGGCGATACCCCTGTGAGACCTAAACATAGTTTCCTCCCAAGAACAAAAATACATGCCTGAACAATCGGCGGGCACCCCCAAACGGGGGGGTAGTCTTACGCTCCGAGGACCAGGGCTCTAAGCTTGCTCGCCGGTTCCAGCGCCCCACTGTCGCAAAAACCTCAGCCGGTGGCTCCCACCCGCCCTCGAGCGGTGTCGCAAGACCAAGCCTGTCAGCCCACCAATTAGCGTCTGCCCTTACTTGCTAAAGCGGTTGGTGGGCGGTTCCACTCGGTCAGGTGTTTGAGCAGCACGGGCAACGCTATCCCAAAGCCAAACCACAGGTAGCCAAGGCTGCCTCCCACTGCGCTCGAGGCCAGCGGAAAGGCCAGTGCTGTTAGGGCCACGCTGCAGTAGGGGTGGCGGGTTAGTAGGTATGCCTGTATGAGGCTTTTGCAGCGCAGGAAAACCCTTCTTTCTGAACTCGAGCGGTGTGTGAAGCGTCTTTACGTCACTGCCTAAAGGCCGCTAGAGAACAATTTTTGACATAGAAAGGGAACGGTGCTAGGCTCGAGGTATGACCCCCGCCCTGCGCCACACCCTGGTCGAAGGCCACAACCCCCAGAGCGGGCGCTTCGACGCGGTGCGCTTGGCCCGGGCCCTGGGTCTGAGCGTTCCCGAGATGGCCCGGGTGCTGGGCTACACCCCACGGGGCCTCCGCGCCAACCCCGACTCCAAGAACCTCCAGGCTAAACTGGGCGAACTGGTCGGCCTGGTGATCCGTCTGCTGGAGGAGCTGGACGGTAGCCTGGAGCACGTGCGGATCTGGCTCCACGCCCCTCACCCCGACCTGGGCGGCGTGCCGCCGTACCGGGCGATGGAAGGGGGCGACTTCCAGGCGGTGGAGACCCTCATTGCCGCCATGGAAGAGGGCACCCCGCTTTGAAGTCCAAGCAGAAGCTATCCGAGGCCCTCCGGGGCCTCGCTCTTTGGCCCGCCCAGGGCACCGCCTACCGGCTAACCAGCCCCAAGTACATGACCCGCCCCCTCTCTCCCGAAGGATCGCTCCAGCGGGGTGGACGCTACAACAAACGGGGCCGCTTTGCCGCGCTGTACCTTGCCGACAGCCCCGCCACGGCCCTGGCGGAAGTGCAGATGCTGAAGTTCAGCGACAACCGCCTGATTGGAATCAAGGGGCCGCCCAAGGTGCTGGTCTCGGTGGACTACACGTTGCAAGCGGTGCTGAACCTGGGCGACCCCGGTGTGCAGGCCGCGCTGGGCACCAACCTCGAGGAGCTACGGGCGGAGTGGGTGCTCAAGCAGCAGCAAAGGCAGCGCATCCCCACCCAGGACCTGGGCGAGGCGGTGTACGAGTCAGGGAATATCGAAGCCCTGTGGGTTCCCTCGGCGCGACTATGGGGTGCTTTTAACCTGGTGGTGTTCCCCGACCGCTTGCGGGTGGGCAGTAGCCTGAGACTGTACGATCCGGAGGGACTTCTGTACATTGCAACCCATGGAAGCCTTTGAGACCTGGCTGGAGGGACGATCCCCGCTGGGACGGACGGCTGACGCCGCCATGCGGCTGGTCGACTGGGGGCTGGTGGGCTTTGCCCTGACCGACTGGCTCAAGAGAAGGCCTCTTCTTACCCCCTTATGGATACCAGACAAGAGGCGCGGGGGTAAGACGCCTGCTCCTCAGGGGCAGCGAATCCACCGCCGCGCCGTGCCGCAGGCGCGTTTGTAGGAGTGTCAATCCTCCAGAAGTTTTTCTACGCCCACTCGGACGTTGGTTTTGATGAGCTCCTGGCTAATCCCTGTGGTTTCCTCGATGCTCAGCAACTGGGCCTTCTCGTAGCCGTAGGCGATGATGGCGGCCACCGTGGCCATCAGGCGGCGTATAGCCCCGGCCACCTCGGGGTCGTCCAGGTGGGTGCGCACCAGATCCTCGATCATGAAAGCCTGTCCCATCATCATGGGGTTGGTGACCACCCGCTTGACGTGAAGCAGGCCCACATAGGCCTGCCAGGCCCAGTACTCCTCGTCCACCGGGCCCTCCACGGTCTTGCGCCACCAGTCCCTCAGGGTCTTCTCCCGCGCCGGGCGCTCCCCCTCGTGGAAGACCTTCCGCGTGCTGGGGGTGGCGAAGAGGGAGTCGTAAAAGGTCTTGACCAGATCATCGGTGAGGGCCAGGAGCCTGTCTTTGTGCTTCAGGAGGACTTGATGATCCTCGGGCCGGAAGCGGGCCTCCAGGGCTATCTCCTCCATGGCTTGCCGGGCGATCTCTTTGAGTGTTTCTTTCCGCATACTACCCTCATTGCCTGAGCTCAGCCAGCAGCCTGCGGGCCTCTACGTTCCAGCAGGGCGGGCTCCATCCCCGCTACATTGTAGAGCGCCAGGGCCTGGTAGCGGTCGTAGCCGTGGGTGATCACCGCCATGCCGAGGCGGTGGAAAGCTTTGCTTAGGGCCTCGGCCTCTGGCAGTCCCGCCTCAAGGGATTTGCGCTCCACGAACTCCGTTACGAAGGAGACCATGGCCAGCATCATGGGGTTCTCCACCCCCCGCACCACGTGAACCAGGCCCACCTTGGCCATCCAGGCGAAGTAGGCCTCGTCCAGAGGGCCCTCCACGGTCTTCTGCCACCAGTCCCTCAGGGT
>Ga0209691_1000598_pt1 | contig 24589 bp, 18 predicted proteins | sample YNPMSBMetaG_FD_187120 | JGI IMG/M metagenome (GOLD analysis project Ga0209691, IMG submission 187120) | Anoxygenic and chlorotrophic microbial mat microbial communities from Yellowstone National Park, USA - YNP MS-B MetaG (SPAdes) (version 2) ... | reverse complement strand
CGACATAGAAGCCGCCCTCCGAAAAAGCCTCTACAGCGGCATGGACCGCACCGCCCTCCAAAAAACCATCATCCTCAATGCGAAAGCCCTCATGGAAATGGATGCAGACTTTGCGATCTTTGCCGGGAGAATCCTCCTCACTTACATTTATGAAGAAACCTTAGGCTGGAATATCTTACGCCATGGCGAAGAGCAGCTGAAAGAGTTTCATCGCCGGGGCTTTCGGCCGTACTTAGAGCGCGGGGTGGCCATAGAAAGGCTGGACCCGGCTCTGTTGGAGTTTGACATAGAGCGGCTGGCCACCGAAATAGACCCCGCCTACGACAAAGACTTCACTTACCTTGGGATTCAGACACTTTATGATCGTTATCTGATTGTGGATAAGACGGGTCCTAAGCCCCGACGTATAGAGGCGCCGCAGTTTTTCTGGATGCGGGTGGCGATGGGACTGCATATTCGGGAGACACAAGACCGAGAAGGTCTTACCCTGCGCCTGTATGACCGGTATCGTCGGCGGCTTTTCTGCTCTTCTACGCCGACGCTCTTCAATAGCGGCACGACGCGTCCCCAGCTCTCTTCCTGCTACCTGTACAAAGTGGATGACTCCTTGGAGTCTATTATGCTGCGGGGCATTGCGGAGAATGCCTTTCTCTCTAAATGGGCGGGGGGCTTGGGGGGGTCATGGACGGCGGTGCGAGGAACAGGCGCCTACATCAAAGGCACCAACGGCGAAAGCCAAGGTGTCATCCCCTTCCTCAAGCTCCACAATGACCAGCTGGTAGCCGTCAATCAAGGGGGCAAGCGGGCCGGCTCAGGCTGTGCCTACCTTGAAGTATGGCACAACGACATTTTTGACTTTTTGGAGCTTAGGCGCAATACCGGCGATGAGCGCCGGCGCACCCACGACCTCAATACCGCCTCCTGGATCCCCGACCTCTTCATGAAGCGCATGGAAGCCCGCCAAAAGTGGACGCTCTTCCGCTCCAACGAAGTGCCCGACTTACACGAGCTGTACGGAAAAGCCTTTGAGGAAAAATACGAATACTACGAAAAGCTCGCCAAAGAAGGCAAAATCTGGTCGCGGGAAGTAGAAGCCCTCGAGCTCTGGAAGCAGATGTTACGCATGCTCTATGAGACTGGCCACCCCTGGATGACCTTCAAGGACCCCGCCAACATCCGCAGTCCGCAGGACCATGTGGGCGTTATTCACTCGTCCAATCTATGCACGGAAATAACCCTGCCTACTTCCAGCGAGGAGACCGCTGTGTGCAACCTTGGCTCTATCGTCCTGGAAAACTTCCTACGCCCCGATGGGACTATGGACTGGGAGCTCCTTCGTGAAACCATCCGCATCGCTGTGCGCGCCCTGGATAACGTGATAGACATCAACTTCTACCCCGTAGAAGCGGCCCGGCGCTCCAACCTCCGCCATCGCCCCATTGGCTTGGGAATTATGGGGTGGCACTACCTACTCATGCGCCTGGGGATTCCCTTTGACAGTGAAGAGGCCGTCGAACTCGCCGATGAAATCATGGAGCGCATCGCCTACTATGCCTACGAAGCTTCCAGCGACCTGGCTGTGGAGCGGGGGGCTTATGAGACTTTTCCGGGCTCCAAGTGGGATCGCGGCCTCCTCCCACCAGATACCATAGAACTCTTAGAAAAAGAGCGAGGCCTCCCCATCCAGGTCAAGCGGGGTGGGAAGTTAGACTGGGATGCCCTCCGCAAACAAATCCAAACCCAAGGCATGCGCAACTCCAATGTGCTGGCTATCGCCCCCACCGCCACCATCTCCAACATTATGGGTAGCTCGCAATCCATCGAGCCCCTTTACAGCAACATGTATGTCAAAAGCAACCTTTCGGGCGACTTCGTGGTGCTCAATCCCTACCTTGTGAAAGACCTCAAAAAGCGCGGCCTCTGGACGGAACGCATCCGCAAAGAGCTCAAGTACTTTGACGGGGACCTCTCCCAAATAGAAGGCATCCCTGCTGACCTTGTTAGGCTTTATAAGACGGCGTTTCAGATTTCGTGGAAGGTGATCATTGATGCAGCGGCCCGTCGCCAAAAGTGGATCGACCAGTCCCAGTCGCTCAACCTTTACTTAGCCCAGCCCGACATGAAGGAGCTGAGTCACATGTATCGTTACGCTTGGCATACTGGCCTCAAAACCACCTACTACCTCCGCACCTTAGGTGCCTCTACCATTGAGAAAAGTACCGTGTCCAAGTCTGAAGTCGCACAATCCGATCCCACCCCCATATCCGCCGAGCCGCTTCCCAATTCATCTGCCTGCCGTTGGGACCCCACCAGAGACGCCGAGGGCTGTGAAGCCTGTCAGTAAGCCAACCTTTTTCCGTACCTTTATCGGGATATGCCCATTTCCACAGGAAGCACGGTCACCGTGCACTACAAGCTTTTTTCAGCAGATAGCCACCTGCTTTATGAGAGTGAGGAGGCGCTGACCTTTACAGTCGGAGAAGATGACATCCTCCCAGCCTTCGAGGCAAACCTCATCGGGCTCGACGTAGGACAGAAACATCGCTTTACCTTAAGTCCGGAGGAGGCGTATGGACCGTATCAGGAGGAGTTGGTCTTTACGCTGAGCCGGCAGCAGCTGATGGACGATGGGGAGGACATCGCACCGGGACAGACCCTGACGCTCTTTACCCCGGAGGGCGAATCGCTTACTGTAACGGTTTTGGACGTTACGGACAGCACCATCAAGGTGGATGCCAATCACCCTCTCGCTGGTCAAACGCTTATTTATGAAGTGGAAGTGCTAAATGTCACCTGACATGCCAGAAGCAGGCGCTTCGGCGTGGCAGCCGCTCGAGCAGGTCGCAACCCTCAGGAGAGCCACAACGGCTATTCGGATCGGCATCCCCCGCGAAAAGAGCCTTCAGGAGCGACGGGTGGCCCTGACTCCCGCCGCCGTAAAGACCCTCGTAGCTCGGGGACACCAGGTTTTCATTGAGCATCGGGCCGGTGACCAAGCGGCCTTCCCAGACCGGCTCTACGCTGAGGCCGGCGCCACCATCATCTACCAACCCGAAGAGCTCTTCCAGACTGCCGACTACATCGTCAAAATCGCCCCCCTCTCCGAAAAAGAAATAGATTTCCTCCGGCCTCGGCAGATTGTCTTCTCCGCCGTGCACTTGGGTTCCCTCACCCCCTCCCACCTCAAAAAGCTCCTTCAAAAAAACATCACAGCTATCGGCTATGAGTTTTTGCAGGCCAAAGATGGGAGCCTACCCATCATGCGCATCATGAGTGAGATTGCCGGGCACAGCGTGATGCAAATCGCTGCGGAGATTCTCGCCCAGGAAGGCCGAGGCATGCTCTTAGGGGGCATAACCGGCGTCCCACCCGCGCGCGTGCTCATCCTCGGCGCTGGAACTGTCGCCCTTCACGCCTGCCGCATCGCCACTGCTATGGGATGCCGCATCACCGTCCTCGACGAAGAAGTCTACCGCCTCCAACGGCTCAAAAGCCTTCTCGGTGACTATGCCCTCTCCACAGGCCTAATCCAGCCGGACCTGCTGTATGAACTGCTGCCGCAAACCGACGTCCTGATAGGCGCGCTCTACCGCAAAGGCGCCGGCGCCCACCTCGTCGTTACCGCCGATATGGTTTCCCGCATGCCCGAAGGCAGCGTCATCATCGATGTGGCCATTGACCAGGGCGGCAATATCGAAACCAGCGTCCAAACCACCCACGACCTGCCTACCTTCACCAAGTACGGCGTCATCCACTACTGCGTCCCCAATATCCCCTCTCGCGTAGCCCATACCGCCTCCCATGCCCTGAGCAATGTGCTCCTGCCCATCCTCCTGCGTATTGGCGACTATGGCGGGCTACGGCCCCTCCTCCGAACCGGCCACATGCTCCGAACCGGCGTCTACACCTACCACCAGCACCTGACCAACCACACCCTCGCACGCCTCTTCGGCATGGAATCGTTAGACATAGACGTCATGGTCGTATGAACCGCCCGGAACTACCTCATGTAGATTACCTGGCTGGGACCCCGCCTTATCTGCGAGGCCCTTATGCCAGCATGTACTTAGGAAAGCCCTGGACGATTCGCCAGTACGCCGGCTTCTCCTCCGCCGAGGAAAGTAACGCCTTCTACAAGCAGGCCCTCGCTGCCGGCCAGACAGGTCTCTCGGTTGCTTTTGACCTGCCTACCCACCGCGGCTACGACTCCGACGACCCCCGCGTCATCGGCGATGTCGGCAAAGCCGGCGTCGCCATAGACTCCGTCGAAGACATGAAGATCCTCTTCGACGGCATCCCCCTCGACAAAGTCTCCGTCTCCATGACCATGAATGGCGCCGTCATCCCCATCCTCGCTTTCTTCATCGTCGCTGCCGAAGAGCAGGGCGTCCCCCAGCACAAACTCTCCGGCACCATCCAAAACGACATCCTCAAAGAATTCATGGTGCGCAACACCTACATCTACCCCCCACAGCCCTCCATGCGCATCATCACCGACATCTTTGCCTACCTTTCGCAGAACCTACCTAAGTTCAACTCCATCAGCATCAGCGGCTATCACATTCACGAAGCCGGCGCACCCCCAGATATGGAACTGGGCTTTACCCTCGCTGACGGCATCGCATACGTGCGGGCGGGACAGGAGGCTGGCTTGAGCATAGACGACTTTGCCCCGCGACTGAGCTTCTTCTTTGCGATTGGGATGAACTTCTTTGCGGAGGTAGCCAAGCTCCGAGCGGCGCGGCTCTTGTGGGCAGCCATCATGCAGGACATGGGCGCGCAAAACCCCAAGTCACTCGCCTTACGCACCCACTGCCAAACCTCCGGATACAGCCTCACCGCCCAAGACCCCATGAATAACATCGCCCGCACGACTATTGAAGCCCTGGCGGCAGCCCTCGGCGGTACCCAGTCTCTCCACACGAACTCCTTTGACGAGGCGCTGGCGCTCCCCACGCCATTTTCGGCGCGGATCGCTCGCAATACGCAGCTATTTCTGCAGCGAGAGGCAGGAATTTTACGGCCAGTGGACCCGCTGGGCGGGGCGCACTTCATTGAGCGGCTCACGCTGGAACTCGCCCGCTCAGCGCGCCAATGGATAGAAGAGGTGGAAGCGCTGGGCGGTATGCCTGCCGCAATTCAGGCCGGATGGCCTCAGCTCCGCATCCAAGAAGCCGCCGCTAAGCGCCAAGCCCGCCTCGAAAGCGGGGACGACATCTGGGTCGGCATCAACCGCTTCCTCGTGCCCGATGCCCCACCACCCCCCATCCTCAAAATCGACAACCGCGCCGTACGCGAGCGCCAAGTAGAACGTATCCGAACCGTCAAAATGACCCGTGACGAAAACGCTGTCCAGGCCACCCTCCAGCAGCTCTACGAGGCCGCCGCCTACAAGACGGACAACCTTCTCGCCGTAGCTATTAGGGCGGCGCGGCAGCGGGCCACCCTCGGCGAAATCTCCGCTGCCATGGAGCGGGCCTGGGGCCGGTACGAGCCCACCGCCCAGATCGTTACGGGTACCTACCAGAAGCAGTTTGCGGGTACCGACGCTTGGGAGGCCATCCAAAACCGTATCCAGGATTTCATTCGGCGGTATGGGCGGCGGCCCCGCATCTTGATTGCCAAAATGGGGCAGGACGGGCACGACCGCGGCGCTAAAGTCGTCGCTTCCGGCCTGGCTGATCTGGGCTTTGATGTGGACTTAGGGCCCCTCTTCCAAACCCCCGAAGAGGTCGCCCGCCGCGCCATAGAAAACGATGTGCACTTTATCGGCGTTTCCTCTCTCGCCGGCGCCCATGACACCCTCGTGCCCATGCTCATAGACCTCCTCCGAACGTATGGACGCAGCGACATCCCCATAACCGTGGGCGGCATTATCCCCCCCGATGACGTGCCGGCCCTACTGGAAGTGGGCGTCAAAGCCGTCTTTCCACCGGGCACGTCCCTTTTCACTACCGCGCATCAGCTTTTGGACCTCTATGAGGACCCAGCTCGCCAGACTGTGGAGCGAGTTTGAGGTTTATAGCCTCAATCGCCTCATTGGGCGGGAAGCAGAATCACAAAAACGCCTTTTGCAGGCCCTCCTAAGGCAGGGCGCTCAGACGAAGTTCGGCCGGGAGCATGGGATCAAACCGGGGCTGAGCTATGAGGCCTTTCAGGCGCAGGTTCCTCGCTATGCCTATGAGACGATGTGGGCGCGCTACTGGGAGGCCGCCTGGCATGGCGAAGCCAACCAGACCTGGCCCGGTCGCCCCGCCTACTTCGCCAAAACCTCGGGCACCACCGCCGGCACTAAGTTCTTACCCATCACGCCCGCAAGCGTCCCCACCCATATACGGGGTGCCCGCCTCGCTTTGGCCTTCTACATAGTGAATAGCAGCCGGCCCGCTTTCGTCAACGGCCGATGGCTCTTTCTATCGGGCAGCCCCGCCCTGGAAAAGACCCCCGCTGGTATCCCCTACGGCCGCCTTTCCGGTATCGTGCACCATTGGGTTCCCGCTTACCTCACCCGCAATCGCCTCCCCTCCTACGCCATCAACATCCTTGAAGACTGGCCCCAAAAAGTAGATGCCATCCTCCACGAAGCCATGCCCCTCCCCCTCACCCTCCTCTCCGGCATACCCCCCTGGATCGTGCAGTTCTTAGAAAGACTCCATACCCTCTCCGGCAAAAACGTACGAGAAGTCTGGCCAAACTTGCAAGTTTATGTGCATGGCGGCGTAGACTTTCGCCTCTACGAGGGGCAGCTGCGAAACCTGATGCCAGGCGTGGACTTTGTAGAAACCTTTCCAGCGTCGGAGGGGTTCTTTGCGTTTCAGGACACAATGGATCGGGAAGCGGGGCTGCGGCTCTTAGTAGACAATGGGATTTTCTATGAGTTTGTTTTGCTGGAAGAGGCAGATAAACCTGGAGCCCGACGTTATCCGCTATGGGAGGTGGAGGTGGGACGCAAGTACGCCATGGTCATCACTACGAATGCGGGCTTGTGGGCGTATGAACTGGGCGATGTGGTGGAGTTTGTATCGTTGCGGCCGTATCGGGTGCGCGTGGTAGGGCGCGTGAAAAATCACCTCAGCGCCTTTGGCGAGCATGTCATTGAGGCCGAAGTAGAAGGGGCCATAGCCGCCGCTGCCCAAGCTGCCGGCGCCCAGGTGGCTGAGTTCACCGTCGGCCCCCGCTTAGAAAATCCACCCTGCCACGAATGGGTCATTGCCTTCCTCACCCCTCCCAAAGATGCCCAAACCTTCCTCGCCATCCTGGATACCACCCTGCAAAAGCTCAACCCCTATTACGCCGACCTGCGCCGGGGAGAAATCCTACACCAGCCCCTCCTCCATACCCTCCCCCCAGAAACGTTTTATGCAGTTCTCGCCGACCTCGGCAAGCTCGGCGGACAAAACAAGCCCCCCCACCTCAAAAGCGACCGCAGCCTCCTGGATCGGCTCCTACCACACGCCCAACCCCTGCAAACCACCGTCTCATGAGCTTCCCCCGCCCGATGCCTTTTTTCATACCCCCCTCCTCGGCCCAAACTCCACCAAACACAAAATCCTCCTGCCGCTGGGCTCGCTCCCCAGGAGGTAGAATACTCAAGGCGCTTCTTCTCTCCTCTTTCCTCTGGGCTGTGCCGCTAAGGGACACCATAGCTGACCCCGCCATTTACACGGTGCAGTTCTACCGGGGACAAAATACGCTCGCCTTCCCCTACCTCGGCCTGAACGAAAACCAGGTGCTCACGCTGGAGTTTGACGAGCTACGAGAGGGGGGCGCATCCGACTTCTGGGTACGTATCCAGCTCTGTAACCGCCATTGGGAACCTTCCACCCTGCCCCTCACCGAATACTGGCCAGCCTTCCTCTCTGACCGCATCACGGAGTTCAGCCTTTCCGTAGGAACGCGCGTGCCCTATGTGCATTATCGCTACCAGCTCCGAAATCTCTTCCAACGTAGCGGGTTTTATGTGATAGAGGTCTTCCGAGACAATGATCCCGCCCGCTTAGTCCTGCGCCGCCGCTTCTACGTCGTGGAAAACGTCGTCCAAATAGCACCTGATTGGGGTGGTCAAGTCGTTACCGGCGCCCGACAACGGTTCCAGTCGCTATCCTTCAAAGTATACCCCCGCAGCCTCCAATCCCTCCAAAACTACCAGGAGTTATTTTGCGGTGTCTTACAGAATGGCCGCTGGGACCGGACGAACCTCAACCTCCGTCCCACCTTTCTCGGCCAGGACTACTTAGAATACCGCTTTCAGCCGGGCCTGGACATGGAGGCTGGGAACGAATTTCGCATGCTGGACCTCCGGAGTATCTTGCGACGACGCAGCTTTCAGGTAGAACGCACCCTCTGGAGCGATTCGGGCATCGTCGTGCTCCTCTCCCCAGAAAGGCCCCGGGCCAATGCGGTGTACTTCAGCCAGATAGACCTCAACGGGCGGTTCCTCATCCAAGTGCAAGACCTCCCCATAGACACCACCGGCCGATGGGCCGGCCGGGATGAGCTTAGTACCACCCAAGCCGACTACTTCTGGGTGGAATTCCGCCTGCAGGCCGATAAGTATCCCCAGCCCGTCTACGTCGTGGGCGGCTTCATGGGCTGGTCACCCGATCCCCGCTATGAGCTCTACTACGATGAAGCCCGCGGCGAATATCGCCGCCGCATCCGCCTCAAACAGGGCGTGTATGACTACCTCTACGCCCTCTATGACCCCGCCTGCACCTGCTTCCGCACCGAACCCCTTGAAGGAAGCTACTTCGAGACCGAAAACATCTACCTGATTGTAGTGGGTTACCGCGGCTTCACAGACCGTGAAGACCGGGTGGTAGGACACCGATGGATTGGCGTGTACGAGTAAGGGATGCCCCCAAGCACGCCACCAGTCCATTGTGCAGCGTCCGAATCGCATATACACGGGACCGCCGAAAAATCCCTCCCAAACACCTCCTCCGTGCCGTCGGTGGTTCGCTCAAGGCATGGGTATCTTTGCCCTGCCCGCTATAACTTTGGAAAATGGCACTCCAGCTCGTAGAATGCCCCCGCGATGCTTGGCAAAGCTATCCGCATATTGTCCCCACCGAGATAAAGATAGCCTATCTCTCCGCCCTCCTCGAAGTGGGTTTCCATACGCTGGACGCCGGCTCCTTCGTCTCGCCGAAGGCCGTCCCCCAAATGGCCGACACCGCCGAGGTCTTTAGTCGCCTCCCCTGGCAGGCTCACCCCCAAACCGGACTGCTCGTCATCATCGTCAATGAAAAGGGCCTCCAACAGGCCCTCTCCCACCCCGCCGTGAAGTACGTGGGCTACCCCCTCTCCCTCTCAGAGACCTTCCAGCAGCAGAATGCCCGCCAATCCGTAGCCGAAGCCAAAAATTTCATCCCTCACCTCGTACAAGCCTGCACCAGTGCAGGCAAAATCCCTGTCGTCTACCTCTCTATGGGCTTTGGTAATCCCTATGGCGAACCCTACGCGCCAGAAATCGTGGTAGAAATGGGCGGCTACCTCCAAGAGGCGGGCGTCTCTATCGTTTCCATTGCGGATACCGTGGGCATAGCCACGCCGGACGATGTCTATGCCACCTGCGAGAAGGCTGTCTCCAGCATAAGCAATGTGGTCTGGGGAGTTCATCTACATGCCCATCCCCACAATGCCCACGCAAAGGTAGCGGCAGCCTGGGAAGCAGGCATCCGGCGTTACGATAGTGCCTTAGGCGGTTATGGGGGATGTCCCTTCGCTGGCACACCCCTGGTCTCCAATCTCCGCACAGAAACCCTCTTGGAGTTCCTCCGGGAGCAGCTTGAGACGCTACCCATTCGGGAGGAAGCGCTATCTCGGGCACAGGCCCTTCTGCCAGAGGCATTTCCGGCGGGGTAAGTTTGACAGGCGAGGCAGCGCCTGCATGACCACCCAAACTCCCTGCGGGCTACGCTGAGGCAGCCCTCCAGTAAAGCAGCGTGCGGCTACCATGCAGGCAGCTGCACGCCGAAGATAGCCAGACAACGAAAACTGGCGGGCTATCCCACCCCCACTCCCCTCCCCGTAAGCGGGGATAGTTCCACCCCCTTTCGCATGCCAAAATGTTTTTACCTTTGCTCTTGGCACACATGCGGTGGTTATTTGTGGGGCTGGGCGGCTGGCTTTGGGCCCAGGCATCATCGCCCGTATCCTTGCCAGAGATTGAGCAGCAGCTGGCCAAAATAGGGCCGATAATCCTTAACCACGAGGACATGGCCCTCAAAGACTCCCTCAATAAGGAGTTCCTCGCCCTCTGGCTCAAAGCTTTTTCTGTCCCGGAGGCTTTCTCTTATCCGTTTGACTCCGTCGTCACCGTATCTGACCTTTGTCCGCCCGATAGCGCCTTTCGCATACTCACCTGGCAGATAGTGGACTTTGAGGAAAGAGACCACTACTACTATGGGATTGTTGTCCGGCGCTGGCGAAAAGATAAAAAGTCTCCTTGGCAGGTTCGCGCCTACGTGCTGAAGGAGATTCCTGAGGTTCTTCAGGAGGATGACATTGAGCAGCGGACGCTGGACCACACGCAGTGGGTGGGTGCTTTGTACTATCACCCTCGGTATAGTAAGCATGGGGTGCTGCGATACGAAGGCTGGGTGAAGGTTCCTCGGGGTCGCAAAATCGTCAAAGAAAAACTCGTGTACTATGTCCTGCTGGGCTGGAATGGCTATGATAAGCGGCGAAACTTCAAAGTCATTGAGACGGTATTTTTTGATCCGAGGCAGCCGGAGAAGGTGTTTTTCGGGGCGCCGGTGATATACTCGGGGCCCGTGCCGAAAATGCGAGTTATTCTACCGTATAGTGAAACGACACCGCTCAGTCTTAATAAAGGCTGGTTTGTGCCGAAGCAAGGTAGTCGGCGTCAGATAGAGGCGATAGTATTTGACCATGTGAGCACCGCTGGGCGACGCTCGCAAAAAACCCTCTGGGAGGACCCCCGGCCGTTCTTTGGGGCCGATGGCACGTATGATGCGCTGGTATTTCTAAAAAAAGGCCTTTGGGAAGGCCGCCGGGGCATCCTGGTTTATCGCCGCAACGTCATCCCTTACGCCCCTGAGATAGAACACTACGACCCCAAGGTCATCCAGCGCCAACGTGAGGAAGCCATGCGCAAGCTCCGGCAGTATGGATTCTCGCGTTAGGTTTTCCTGGCGGTATGTTATCATTGGGGGGTACATTTTAGTTACCGCTGCCCTGCTCTCGTGGCCTTACCGTTCGCCTTTTCCCCTCTCCGCTCTTCAGGAGAAAGTCTGGCAGTACGGCGATCTTTATGCGCCGTTTGCGTTTCGGGTAGAGCAGGAAGAGAGCGAAGCCGCAACCGCCCCAACATCGCCAGGCCAGCTTGTCTTCCGACGGGACACCTCCCGCCACCCCACCCTGCGAAAAGTCCTGGATAGCCTCTCCCGCCACCTCTCCCCCGAAGAAGCCCATGTTCTTCGGCAGGCCTTCCTCTACGCCTACCGCTATGGCTATGTAGACATGCCACTGCCCGCGGATGCCTATGGCACTGCGCTCTTGCATTATGCCCCCCAGATAGAGGAAGAAGTCCCCCTCCAAGCCTTAGTGGATAGTCTCCGCCTACGCCAGTGGCTCCTGCGCGAATTTCCCCAGGCTAAGCCCCTCTGGCCCCTCATCAAAAGTTCCTTTCCCCCAGACTGCCAGTACGACCCCGCCCTGACCCAAACTTACCTCAAAACCTTCTCCGAAAAACCCGACACCTACGCCAACATCATCCAGAAAGGCCAGCTCATCATCCGCCAGGGCGAACTCATCACCCCAGAAAAATCGCAGTCCCTCCAAAGCCTCGCCCTCGCCTACCAGGAAAGCCACGCCCTCCATAGCCGACTCCTCCGCTTTGCCGGCACCCTCCTCCTCATCTCCCTCATCACCCTCCTCGCCCTCTGGTACCTCTACATCTCCCAGCGCCTGACCAAAGATAACAACCGCACCCTCGCGCTCATCCTCAGTATCTACCTTTTCACCACCATGCTCGCCGTGGGCATCTCCTCCATAGAGTCGCTCTTCACCCTCCAAAATATCCCCCTCTACCACCTCATCCCCCTCGCTATCGGCCCTATGCTCCTGGCTATCTTCTTTGATGACCGGGTGGGCTTCATCTCCGCCATCACCATCAGCGCCCAAATAGCCCTGATCGTGCCAGAACCCGTGGAGTTCTTCTTCGTACATGGCCTCAGCAGCATGCTCACCGTCTTTCGTCTGCGGGCCGTCCAACGCCGCTCCGACATTTATCGCGCCATCATCCTCTTAGGCTTAGGCTACACCATCTCCTACCTCGGCTACCACCTCTACCACCATGCCTCCTTCTCCCTCGCCTGGGAAGGCCTCCTCCTCCTCTACATCAACGCCGCCATCTGCCTCGCCGCCTATCCCCTCGTCTACCTCTTCGAAAGACTCTTCGGCGTCAGCTCCGACATCAGCTTCCTGGAGCTCCTCAATACCCATCACCCCCTCCTGCGAGAACTGGCTCAAAAAGCCCCAGGTACCTACCAGCATAGCCTCGCCGTCGCCATTCTCGCCGAAGCCGCCGCCAGCGAAATCGGCGCCCACCCCCTCAAAGTCCACGTCATGGCCCTCTTCCACGACATCGGAAAACTCAAAAACCCCTCCTACTTCATCGAAAACCTCGCCGCTATCACCCAAGGCGCCATCTCCAATCCCCACTTCCACCTCACCCCCAAAGAAAGCGCCCAGCTCATCAAAGCCCACGTAGCCGATGGCATAAAACTCGCCCGCCACTACCGCCTCCCCGAAGAAGTCATCGGCGGCATCCAAACCCACCACGGCACGACTCTCATCGCCTACTTCTGGGAACGCCACCGCCGACAAAATCCCCACGCCACCGACGAGGCTGACTTCCGCTACGACGGCCCCCTCCCCCGTACCAAAGAAGAAGCCATCCTCCACCTCGCCGACACCCTCGAAGCCAGCACCCGTGCCCTACGCGACCTCACCCCAGATATGCTCCGAACCCACGTCCGCCAAATCATTGCCCAGCGCATCCAAGAAGGCCAGCTCCAACAAGCCCCTCTCACCCTCACCCAAATCAAAACCCTGGAAGAGGTCTTCTACAAACAACTCCTTTCCCAGCACCACCAGCGCATCCAATACCCCGCACCAGCCCCAGCACCAGCCGTGAGTAGTTAGCCGCACCTCTCCCCACAAAGCTATTCTCAACACACCTCGAGCAGCTTGAGACACGCCCAAACCTCAGTTCATCCCTCTCCCTATCCCACTGGACTCCTCAGTGCCCTCGGTGCGCCCCGTGATTGCCACCAAAGCAGCCCATAAACCCAGCAAGAGGAACCCCGCTACACTTCCTCAAATTCCAGCCATAGCGTTACCGGGCCGTCGTTACACAACGACACCGCCATCTTCGCCCCAAACTCTCCCGTCTCCACAGGGATATCCGGCGCTTGCCGACGAAGCTCTTCCAAAAACGCCTCATACAAGCTCCGTGCCTGCTCAGGCGGCGCCGCCCCAACAAACGACGGCCGAAAACCCTTCCGTAGCTCCCCGTACAACGTAAACTGCGACACCACTAAAAGACCTCCCCCCACCTCCCGCAGCGATAAGTTCATCCGCCCCTCCTCATCCGAAAATACCCGCAGACTCACCAGTTTATGCGCTGCCTTCGGCAAAAGCCCCGGCGTATCACCCGTCCCAAAACCGACCAGCACCAAAAGCCCCTTCTCAATCCGCCCCACCAGCCGATCCGCCACCCGCACCTCCGCCCAAGAAACCCGTTGGACTAACAGCCTCATGACTGCAACCTATCAACTAATCGCTCAAATAACGCTAAATAGGTATGATACCGACTCTGCGCAACCTCACCTTTTTCTACCGCAGCCCGCACTGCACAGCCCGGCTCATCTATGTGCAGGCAGTTGCTGTACTTGCAGGCACTGAGCCGTTCCCGCATCTCAGGAAAGTACTGCGCCAGCTCATCCCGCCCAATCCCCCCCGGTATCAGCTCCCCAAAACCAGGCGAATCTATCACCGCCCCTCTAAAAGGCAAATCATACAATGCCGTATAGCTCGTCGTATGCCGCCCCTTCTGGGTAAGCTTCGCCAGCGGCTGCGTCCGCAGATTGAGACCCGGTATTAGCGCATTAATAAGGCTGCTCTTACCCACGCCACTTAGCCCCGTCAAAAAACTCACCTTGTCCCGCAGAACCTCCCTAAGCGCTTCTACACCATCCCCCTGCGTGCTGGATACTTCGCGCACATCGTATCCCAAATCCCGATAAAGCCTCATCATATAAGCTCTCCTTGCCGCCGCCTTAGGAGAAAAACGCAGGTCGGCCTTGGTGAAAATGAGCCCAGCAGAAACCCCATACGCTTCACATATCACTAAAAAACCATCTATGTATCGAAAAGGCGTAAAAGGCTGCTCCGGCGTAACCAAAAGATAAGCCTGATCGACATTCGCACATAGAATGTGCAAACGATAGGGATTGTGCGGGTCTATCCGAACAAGCCAGTTGCGCCGCGCCTCCCAGTCGTGAATCACAAACCGATCGCCCTCCATACCCCCCAGCACCCAGTCCCCCACCGCCACCGGCAACGTATAGGGCGCCTCCGACAAACGGTGCTTCCCTCGCAGAACAGCCGTCCGCTCCTGCCGCCCCTCCACAACCCGCACATACAAATGATCCCCCGCCGTCCGAATCAAAAGCGCTTTCTCCATGTACCTTTGCAAAGGTGCGAATTTTAGTCACCGGCGCAGCCGGCTTCATCGGCAGTCATACAGCCCGCCTCCTCCTCGACCAGGGCCATGAAGTCATCGGCCTGGATAACCTCAATAACTATTACGCCCCCCTCCTCAAATTGCATCGCCTCCAAACCCTTCAAGCCTATCCAAACTTCCGCTTTTACCCCATAGACCTAAGCGATTATACCAGTCTCTCTGCCCTCTTTGATCTGGAAAGCCCCATTGACGCTCTCCTCAACCTCGCCGCCCGAGCGGGCGTCCGCGCCAGCGTCCAAGAACCCCTTCTCTACCATCACACCAATGCCACCGGTAGCCTCCACCTCCTGGAGCTCATGCGGCAAAAAGCCTGTACCCGCTACATCTTAGCTTCCACCTCCTCTCTCTATGCCGGTACGCCTCTGCCCTTCACCGAAGACCAGCCTGTCAATACCCCCATATCCCCCTACGCCGCCTCCAAAAAGGCCGCCGAACTTATGGCCTATACCTACCACTACCACTACGGCTTTGATGTGGCTATCCTGCGCTATTTCACCGTCTATGGCCCCGCCGGTAGACCCGACATGAGCATCTTCCGCTTCATCGAGTGGATATATCGGGGGCAGCCCGTCCAGCTCTTTGGCGACGGCTCCCAATCTCGCGACTTTACTTTCGTAGAAGACGTTGCCCGAGGCACCATCGCCGCCCTCCAAGTAAAAGGCTACGAAATCTTCAACATCGGCGGCGGAAAAGCCCCAACCTCCCTCAAAGACGTCCTCGCCTACATCGCCCAAAAGCTTGGCAAGCCTGCCCACATCCAGACACACCCTTTCCCAAAAGCCGATATCCTTCACACCCAGGCTAACATCTCCAAAGCCCGTCGCCTCCTGAACTGGGAGCCCCAAACAGACTTCTGGGAAGGCCTCGACAAAACTATCCAGTGGCACCTCCAAAACCGCCCCCTCTTAGACAACTTTCCTCTCCCATGACCCGCGCCGTGTATTTTGTTCTACCTCTCACCCTCATGAGCCAAACCCCTCACCATGACCCCCTTTACAAACGCCTCCAGCGCCTGTACTTCCTCTCCGTGCAAAACGCTACCTACCTCCAACCCTTCGAAGACACCCTGCAGATTCTGGCGGCTCGCTACGGCCCGTATCCCACCATCCAAATGTACCGCTATGGGGCACTCGCCCTCAAAGCACGTTACGCCACGAACCTCCTAGAAAAGAAAGACTACCTCTACGCCGCCATCGCCAGCATGGACGCGCAGGTCGCCCGCACGCCCAACGACCCCGAAGTCCGCTTCCTCCGGGGCTCCTTTTACTACTACCTCCCCTTCTTCTTAGGCAAACGCAAAGCCGCCCAAGACGACATCCAGACCCTCGTCACGCTCTTAGAGACCCAAACCCAAGACCTTACCCAGCTATACGATAAGGAAGTTTTGCGTGCTATGGTTGATTTCATCGCCCAAACAGGCTGGGTTGAAGAAACACGCATCAAAAAACTCCGACAACGTTATAGCCTCTAATACCATTTCCTGTGAGACGCATTGTTACCCCACCCAAAGCCAAGTAGGTATGGCAAGGCCATTGAAGATAGCTTGAAAGCATCCAGCAGAAATGTTTTACCAGCTTTACAAGCAGGAGGTAGATGCTCGGATAGCCAAGAGATGGCAGGCCCTGTGGAGGTCACGGCGAGGGGAGCGATTGAAGCCGGTGAAAGAGGTGGGGATCAGCCGCAAGCCGATTCAGCGGGTGCTCAGGGCGTGGAAGGGGGCAGGGGCGTGGTATGGGACCATGCGGCTTTTCCCAAGGGGAAGGCGGTGGGAGAGGGGAGGCCGCCCTACTCTCCTGAATCCTGCGAAGCGGGTATTTGCGGAGGTTCGGTGGTGGGTAGAAGGGCGTAGGTATGAGCGCATAGAAGCAAAGAAGGCGGCGGTGGAGGCGGTGCTACGACGGTCGGAAGCCGAGGGGAAGGTCTCATTGCTAGTAGGGTGGCGCTATATCCGTCAAGCTTTGAATGCCCTGCCTTCATGATTAAGAATCTGTGTCTTTGGAAATGGTATTAGACCGCCAGCACACCACCGCAATATCATTATTCCCGCCTGGATAGGCACCACCAAAGCTAAGGCCTACCACGCCTATGCCGTATTGTAATTGCCAACCACGCCTACATGTAAGTTTCCACCCTTACTAGTAGAGTAGCCCCGCACCCCTACCCGAACACCACTGTTTGAAGTGCCCTCATATTGGCCTACGACACCGAATCCATCTGGCGAGGAACCCAGGTAATATCCTAATACGCCCCCTCCGGGTCCCTGCCCAACCGGCGCACCCCCTGACCTCGCTGCATCTACGGCAGAATAAGCCGTCGTCCCCGTTGAAGAAGCAAAAACGGCACCTCCATTCCCAGTGATATAGCCGTTGAGGGCCCGCGGGTGGTAGCTGTGCCTTGAACGGCCATCCGATCAGTGGCGGCTATAGCTGCTCCTGTATTGACCCCTCCCTGTCCAAAAGGAGGACTTGGTATTTAGAGGCATGAGGAGCACAAGGTAGGCCTACTCGTACGACTTAGCAGCAGGTGATGGGGGCACATTATAGTTATCGATGGCCAACTTCCGCTCTGCTTCCGTAAGATGCATTTTTCCTAATGTGGTGGGGTCTACTTGCTGGAGTGAAAACTCTAAAGAGGCATCCGACTTTACTTTTGCTAATGCTATCCAGTCAAATGTGATGGAACTATTCATCGAGCCCCGCTCAAAGACAATCCTGAATCCTTCGGCATTTTTCTCCACGACGCGATACTTCACCTCCTGCACACCCACGGGCGTAATAAACACCACAGGAACCGTGCCTCCAAGCTTCTCCTTGAAGGCGTCGCTATACCTGACGAATACTTCTTGACTTTCACAAGTTACACTACCAAAATCACTAATGGGCACCTCTTTGAGGGTTTCTTCTGCGCTACGGAGTCTCTTAGCAGTCGCCTTAACCCCTGCGAGGGCCAAAGTCCCTATCCCATATACATCTATCCCCGACAGGCTCGCATCCTTGATATAATCGGGGGCCTCATCTACTATGACCCCCACATGATAGTGCTTACGATAGCGCAGGTCATGCTTCCCGCGAGGCACATCACTTTCCACAGTGTAGTTATAAAAGCACGGCTGCATCCGTTCTATATCTTGCATGACTAAATGTTCTATGGCAGAATTCTCGTTGATACGAACGATGTTTTTCTTTTCATCTCGCCCAGAATAGTTCGTGAAGTTATACGTAGCCATTCCCCACCAAGCATTCCTGAGCGCTAGATTAGTATTGGGAAAACCTACATATCCATATCTATCCTGCTCGGGGCTTATTTCTACCTCCATTCCACGCCAGTATCCGAGGGTCGCCTGAGTATTAGTACCCGCGTCGTTACCTATCTCCACGGGTTGGTAGAAATCAACGATAGGAATTCCCGCTATGCGTGCACAGCAGGGTATTCTATTTGAGCCTCCTATACTGCCGTTATTGGCACCTACTGTGAAACGATAGGTTCCTCCAACGGAGATACCTATTTCGCCAGAGCTTCCGCGATAAAGGCCGCTATTAGTAGAGCTATTCCATGAATAGAAAGGCGCTGCTGCCGTACCATCCGCCATGGCATAAACCTGATTAGCAGTCGGGATGCGAAATCTGATGGTATTATTCGTTCTAAAATCCAACGCCTGCGCATCGGTGGTGCCGACAAAGTGAGTGCCTGCGGTTGTATTGGCGTTACCCGTAATCAGCCAGGCCTCGCCGCCGCCGTTTGTGCCTGTCAGGAGCCGCACCCAGCGGTTTCCATTCCAGTAGTAGTACCCCGGAGAGACGGCATTGGCCCCTGCACCCGCCGGGGTGGTATTATACACCAAGAGGCTGACCGCCGGGGCACCTCCCACGATGGGAGTAGCAGAGTTTTGCGCCGTTAGCGCCACATTCGGGATAAGGACCCCACGCTCGGTGTCAGAGACGTGAAGCCGAGCCGACCCATGAGGCGACGGTGTCCCAATGCCCACATTTTGTGCAGCAAGCCAGCCCAGAGAGAGGGCTACCCCTAAGAAAGTCTTTCTTCGGTTCATACATACCTCCTTCACGACAAATATACGGATAATTTCACAAAGTCAAGGGGGAGGCAGGGAGGGCTATGCCGCTCTTAGGAGGAGTCCAAGCGGCTACGGACGAGTCCTTCTATGGATGGACTCTGCTGGGCGAGCTTTTTGGGAAGGCTCAGCTAGGCTTGGCTCTTCTCTGAGGGGCGTAGCAGGCGCAGGGGCTTGCAGCGTCGTCCTTACGAGCACGCACGGGCTGACGCACCTCGGACTGCCTTGTAGATGGTTCGCCTTCCTTTACCGCAGCAACAGGCTCTAAATTCGGCATAAGGTCACGAGGAGGGCGCCGAAGGGGCACGGCACATGGTTGTACGATCCCCCCTCACCCCGATCCTCTCCCCCCTTGAGAAGGGGGGAGAGGGTGGAGGGAGTGGGGGGATGTAAGACCATTTCTTGTGAGAGGTATTTACCTCTGTCCCCACCCAAAGCTAAGTAGGCATAGCACGGCCATTGAAGATAGCTTGCGAGCATCCAGCGGAAGTGTTTTACCAGCTTTACAAGCAGGAGGTAGAGGCTCGGATGGCTAAGAGATGGCAGACGCTGTGGGTGCTGCGGCGAGGGGAGCGATGGAAGCGGGGGAAAGAGGTGGTGGGTCAGCCCTAAGCCGATTCAGCAGGTGCTCAGGGCATGGAAGGGGACAGGTGCTCAGGGCGTGGTATGGGACCATACGGCTTTTCACAAGGGGAAGGCGGTGGTAGAGGGGGGGCCGCCCTACTCTCCTGAATCCTGCGTAGCGGGTATTGCAGGAGGTTAGGCGGTGGGTAGAAGGGTGTAGGTATGAGCGCATAGAAGCGAGGAAGGCGGCGGTGGAAGAGGTGCCATGACGGTTGGAAGCCGAGATGAAGGCCTCATCGCTGGTAGAGTGGCGCCATATCCGTCAAGCTTTGAGTACCCTGCCCTTGTGATTAAGAATCTGTGTCTTTAGAAATGGTATAAGCACCCAGCCCTTAGACGGGAAGCGTCGAGGTGAGTGGATTTGAACCACCGACCCCCTGCTCCCAAAGCAGGTGCGCTACCGGGCTGCGCTACACCTCGCCAGCGGTGAGGGCGGGATTCGAACCCGCGGTACGGCCTTTCAGCCGTACATCAGTTTAGCAAACTGACCCCTTCGGCCACTCGGGCACCTCACCCCGCTACAAAGGTACAAACTTTACCGCACCTGCAAGCGCCCCTTACCGAATCCCCGCAAAGGGGAGGAACGGCCTTCGCCGCCGCTCCGATAGCCGTACCACCAGCACGCTCACCTCATACAGCCCCCATAAAGGCAGCGCCAAAAGAAGCTGACTCAGCACATCCGGCGAAGGCGTCAGCACCCCGCCCAGCACCACCGCCGCTAAAATCGCATAGCGCCGCCAACGTATCAGCCCCTCCGCCGTCACCAACCCCGCCCACGACAAACCCCACAAAAGCACCGGCAACTGAAACGCCAAACCCGACGCCAAAACCGTCTGCACGATTAGCCCAATCACATCCCCTATCCGCCAAATATTCTCCACCTCCGACATCAGCTGAAAACCCATGAAAAACCGCATCATCAAAGGTACCAGCACATAATACCCAAACAACACCCCCACAAAAAACAGCCCCGAAATATAAAATACTATTCCCTTCAGCGCCCGTGCCTCATGCCGGTACAAGCCCGGCCGAATAAACTGCCAAACCTGCCAGACTATGTACGGAAACGCTATAATCACCCCTATCGCAAACGATAGCACCAATGCCTTCAGAAACTGCTCGGACGGCGCAATCGCCTGCAAACGTACCCGCGCCATCCTCTCTACACACGCCCCAACCCGACACAATACCCGAAAAGTTATAAAATCCGACTGCATCGGCGCTAAAACAACCTTCTCCAGAATCCAGTTTAGCTTCCAGAAAGCTACAACTACACCTATCCCGACTGCAATCAGACTCCGAATAAGCCGTGTCCGCAGCTCATCCAGATGCGCCCAGAAAGGGAGGTTTCGTTCCTGATCTAACGGCATTAGAAACGAATATGCAGAATCTGGTAGCCGTTTTTCCCGGGACGGGCCAGCGCAAAAACCATATAATCCCGAGCAGAAACGCGGGCAGCTCTACCGGGAAGAATCAGGAGGTCGCCCGCTGTATTCTGGGCCAAGTCTTTGCTGAGGGCTTCGCCTGTCTCTCGATTGATGGCATAAGCGCGCAGCACCCCCTTGCCCGTGCGCTCGGTCAGGAAGAGGATCGTAAGAAAAGTCTCTGACAAGTGGCTCAGATGCCCTACCGCTTCGGGGAGAGGCTCGCGCTGACGCTTGTCGATGAGATAGCTCCACATAAGCCTCAGGCTGTCAGCAGCAAAGTCCCAACAGGTAGCCCATACCTCGTCGGCTATGGCTGTTCCACCTCTCTGGCGGCGATCTTCCCAGATCAGGTAGAGTGACGAGTCAGACCCCGCCCAGAAGCCCACCAGCTGCGGCTGAATGGGGTCTTTGGAGCGTGTAAGGACCTCCTTAGAGAAGGGGGCCTTTCCTACCACGAGTTGAGTCGTATCAGCAAAGTTCTGCGGCAAGTACGCCAGGCGCCAGGCGCCAACGGGGCCCTCCTCGGTGGGGCGATTCTCGGTAGCCGGCAGGAGAGCAGCCATCCACACGCCTTTGTTAGTGAGCCGAAGGGCTGACTGCACCCATAACGTATCCCCCTCAACCTGCCAGCTTCGGCTGGTGCGCGCACGCGGATCGTACAACATCAGCTGCGGCACCCGCCGCCCCGCCGGCAAAACCAACACCCAGACGCGCGCCTTATTGTCCGGCTGGGCCGCTAATATCCGCCCCCCCACAGACCAGTCACTTTCACTGGCAACCTTCCGCCCATTCTCGCTCCAGATTACAAACCATGCCCGCCCCCCTTGACCTTTTTTATCTACCTCCTGCGCATACCACAAAAAGTATGTGCTATCCGGGCTAAGGGCGTATTGTCCCTCCGCTGTCGTAGGCCGTTCATAAATAGAGATGGGCGTCCATTTAGGCAGGAGGGGCTGGCCCTTGTGATTATAGAAGCGGGCCACTTCCTGAATAATGCCTTTATTGAGGGGGTCTGCCTCGTACGACAGCACGACCACCCCCCGAGCCACTGGAAGAAGCCGAATAGGTCGCCCCGCCCCTGCCGCCGGAATATCCAGCAAGACGCTCCACACTTCATTGTAGTCTGTGTCCAGACATTCCAGGTAGTAGCCGGTCTTGGGTTTGAGCTTCCCCTGCACGAAGTACTCCACAAAGGCCATGCGATTAGGCCCGGCAGGCACCGGGCTCTGCGGAAGACCCACCTTCTCTACCTCATACCCCTCCGCCTCTATCTGCGTACGACTGATAATCTTCTGCCCTAAGACTAACCCCACCCCTACCACCAGCATCAGACCGCGCATCCCGACAAAGTTAGCCGGAACGGGAGATTTATACCCGCCGCTTTTCTTGTCTTTGCGAAACCTGTCCCAGAATCAAAGTTGGCCTGCGCAGGAGAACCTAAGAAAGCGGCTGTACCTGTCCTTGCGTAGCCTCCACCTTCCGCTGCAGGAAGGCCTTCCAAAAGCGGATGCCATTTTCGCTGCATACAGCAGCAGCGAGCGCCTCCGGGGAAAGGCCCGTGTCCCGATACAGGTCTCGCCGCCCCTGAAAGTAGCTCACCAGCCCCGGATACAGCACCGAGGGATACTCCAACACCGTCGGCACCGCATCTATGGGGTCAATAAACCCATCAAAGTCGCTTCCGATGCAGATGCACCGGATAGCCGCTTGCGGCGAAAAGCCATTCCTCGTGAGGAGCGTGTAGATGTACTCTATGTGCTGCGTCAGGGGTAGAAGAGGCGGATACACACCCCGACGAACCTCCTCTAAGAGCTTTTCGCCGGCAAGTACCCGCTCATCTAAGATTAAGCCGATAAGCCCCCCGCTACGCGCAATGGCTATGATGTCTTCGTCATGCAGGTTGATATCCCAGGGATTGAAGGTAGTGCTCTGACGCCGCTTCCGGGCCGTATCCCGAAGAGAAGGGCACGACTGGCCCGATACCCCTACATGCGAGGCCACCACCGGCATCCCATACTCCCGCGCAATCTCATACACCTGCCGCCGAGCAGTATGATCGCAGTGCTTAACATCAATAAGGATATGCCGCTTGTAGGCTTCTTCTACGAAGCTCACGCCATAGGCCGTCAGCCCCCGATACCGCCCCAAGTGCTCTACGGTACGATAAGGATTGGGGAGGATGTTCTGAAGGCCTTTGAACTCCACCGCGCGGGCCGGAGTAGCCAGATCATTGTAAACCATATGCACCAGCGTAATCAGGTGCACATACCGAGTCGCCGCCCAATCCAGCCGCTCCCGAATCAGCTCCCGACTTAACTCCGCAAAATCATCATAAGTAAAACCCCGTATCTTCGGAAACTTATAATGCCGATACTCAAAACCCAGTGCATGAGCCCCTTCAATGGCCAGGATAATAGCGATTTTTTTCGGATCTTGTAGCGCCTGGTCAATATCTTCGGGGCGCTGTACGATAAGGGCCTCGCCTTCAGCGCCGGGATTGCGCAGGTAGGCTAAAAGAAGCTGATACTCCTGCTGAAGCAAAAGGAAGGGATTGCGCTGGAGCACTTGCCGCATTCTTTCCAGCCGCATGCGAAAAATAAGCGCATACATGACCGGGCGCGTAACCACCGATGTCAGGAGGTAGCGCTCAATGGGATGCAGGGCGAGGGTGATGACGCGCGTACCGGAGCGCAAAAGCTTAGTAAAGTCGCTGGCGGTGAGACGGGGGGTTCGTCGCACCCGCTCCTCCGGCGTAGCCACGTCGTAGTCCTCCCACGGCGAATCCACCGCACTTAGGAGAAATGGCTTGAGCGTGGAATGGACATGCAGATCAAAGAAGACCGGCGGACTCACTTGTAGCGCTGGTAGAGGATTTCTTGGGGGTTGGTGGCGAGATCGACTTTTCTGCCCTCTATCCAAACGTAGCGGATGCGGGAGGTGGCGGGATCGAGAAGGTCGCCTTCGGCAAGGACGAGGGAAGCCTTGTAGCCAGGGGCTAAACGTCCCACCCGAGAGAGGCCCAGCCACTGCGCGGGGGCTTCCGTGACAAGCCGCAGCGCCTCCTCGGGAGAAAGGCCGTAAGCAGCCGCCGTCCCAGCCTGGTAGGGGAGGTTGCGCTGATTCCAGAAGCTCTCATGGGCCAGGATGACAGGGATGCCCTTTTCTAAGAGGCGCCGGGGGAAGGTAAAAGACGCGTCCCAAGGGCTATCTTCGGTAGGGGGGAGGGCATGCGTACGCTGAACGATTACCACGGCGCCGGCAGCCTTAATCTGAGCAGCTACTTTATCAGCCTCTTTGGCGTCTAAAATTCCCACCCGAAAGCCAAACCGCCGAGCCAGGCTGAGAGCCGCCTCTATATCTTCTGCCCAGATAGCTTCTATCACGACTGGGCGCTGTCCTGCCAAGTACGGGCACAGGGACGCATACCGCAAGTCCTGCTCGCTGGAATCCCCCCGACACCAGCGCTCCGCCTTTTCTAAAAATTCATACAGCTTTGCCCAGGCTTCCAGCGCGTTTTTACGGGCTTTTTCCTGCTTATCTGGAGGAAGGGCGGTTGACGGACGCAGGGAGGGCGGATAAAGATATAGGGCAGCTTGTGGGAGGACGGCGGCTTCTTCGCGGGTGCGCCCTCTCAGCCGAAAGAGGGCCGATTGCCCAGCGACTACACTGCCCTGGGGGGCCGCCTCTGCGTAT
>Ga0209691_1000595_pt1 | contig 24672 bp, 15 predicted proteins | sample YNPMSBMetaG_FD_187120 | JGI IMG/M metagenome (GOLD analysis project Ga0209691, IMG submission 187120) | Anoxygenic and chlorotrophic microbial mat microbial communities from Yellowstone National Park, USA - YNP MS-B MetaG (SPAdes) (version 2) ... | reverse complement strand
TGACGGTGTGGCGCCTCCGGCGGCGAGAGCAGGAGAAAAAGGCTTATCCGCCGGTGTCTATTTTGGTAGCGACGCATCGGCCTGGGGAGGGGAAGCGCTTTTTAGAGGGACTGCGGACGCTTCGGTATGCGGCACCCTGGGAGGTAGTCATGGTGCTGGATCGGCTCCCGCCCGGGGATCGCCGGGAGATTGACGAGGTAGGGAAAAGGGTAGCGTTTCCAGTGCAGCTGGTGGCGGTTCAAGAAACGGCGCCTGGCTGGAGTCCGAAGAAGTATGCGCTGGCCAAAGGGTTAGAAAGGGTCCGCTATGAGTGGGTAGTCGTGCTGGATGCAGATGTAGAGGTGAGCCATACTTACTTAAGGAGCCTGATGGGAAAAGTGGCAGAGGGGGTGGATGCCGTAGTGGGGCTGGGTTGGCTGCGGGGTAGTGGGGTAGCCGCCTGGGAGGCCGCCCTTATCCAGATAGAAAGTGTGGGGCGGGCAGCGTGGGGCCGTGCATATATGGCGACGGGGCGTGGCTGGGCCGTGCGCAAAGGTTACCTACTCACGGGGCTTTATCTCTGGCGGGCGGTGCTCTCGGGGGATGACGATCTGACGCTACAGCTGGTACCGCAGGGGCGGGTGCGGGCCAGTGGGGCAGAGACGATGTCGGAAGCGCCTGCTGGCTGGTGTGCCCACCTCAGGCGAAAGCAGCGGCATGTACAGACGGGCCGGCATTACGGCCTGGGGCTTATAGTGTCGCTGGGGGTAGGTGTGATAGGGTATGTGGGGCTATGGGTGGTGGCTGCGTGGCAGGGGGAAGCATGGGCAGCCCCCCTCCTGGTATGGGGAGCACGGAGTATAGCAGTACAGATAAGCCGAGCGCCAGTGGGATGGTGGAGCTGGGTATGGGACCCGCTGGTGGGCGTGATGCAGCTTGGGTATCCCCTGCTGGGTCTACGGCGAGTGCGGCGCTGGTGATAGGCTAACCCCCGAGCGCACCGAGCGGGTGGGTATCCTTTCCGTCGAGCCTCTCGCCAGAGGGGGCTCTTAGTTTGGATTGTCCGGAGGGCCGTACGGCGCAGGAAGGGGCTTTTCCGCTTCCTAACCGCTTGCCGGGGCTGTACGGTATCGCTCTGCAAGAGGGAGATAGAGTCTGATCCTCCTTCCGTATTCGCCTCTAAAATCCCAACCAGACTTTGGTATCGGTGCACCTGTGCTCAGATTCATCGGAAATACTTTACCTTCACCCTTGGTATGGTACCCTCTACACGCCTACTGCGGTTGAGCTCCCTTCGGGTTGAGCTCCCGCTCAGAAGACTAATCGGAGTATCAATGCTCCTGGGATTTAGCTGACTGCATGCCCAGGGGCTGAGCGGCGATTACTACATCACCGGCAATTCAGACCCCAGTAATCGACAGTTTGCCACCATTCAGGAGGCCTTTGACTCACTGATGAGCCAGGGTGTAGACCCACCCGGGGTCATTTTCAAGGTACAGCAGAGCTGGGTAGGGTCTTCAACTGGGCAGTATGCAGAGCCTCCCACTATCCAGCTGAGCACGTATAATGGCGCTGCATCCGACGCTCCGGTTATGCTGACCTTCGCCGACCTGTCGAGTCCCGCATACTTCGTTAGAAACCCCAGTGGTATGGGACAAGACCAGTTCATCTTCCGGTTCACAGGAAGCGTCAAGTACTTTACTCTGGACGGCGCGGGTAAGCTCATCCTCAAAAGCACCGCCACGGGTGGTACCTCCACTGGCCTGATTGGCTTCATCAGTTCAATTTTCCTGCCCCTTGATATCGACGCCATCACCATCCAGAGGGTGGTCATGCATGGAAATGGTCGGAATAATACCTTTGTAGGAGTCTATATCGGTGATGGTTTCCTCGGAGGACCCGTCAATCCAGTTAGCAATATCGGGGCAAATGAAGGGATTACCATTCAAGGCTGCACCATAGACTCGGTAAGCCGGCCGATCTTGGTCGCTGGGATACGGGCAAACACGCGAAATATACGAGTCATTCAAGATACTTTAGGCAATCTTACGGACCCGACAGCCTGGGCCGCCGACGATAACATAGGCGCCGTGCATCTCAGAGGCGTCCAAAATCCCATTGTACAACGCTGCATCGTTCATGGCGAAACAAGTGACAAACGTTCCATAGCCGGAATTCGCTTAGACAGCTGTGAGAACTTCACTATAACTCAGAACTGGGTGTACAATATCCAATACTTTAGCTTCGGCCAGCCACAGGGTTATGGAAGTTATGGGATATACATCGCTCTACCTAGCACCTTTATAGGTTCCTCAGTGAATAATGTGGTTTCCCATAACATGCTCGCAGGCTTGTCTGGTGATGGGAATGTAGTCTCCTTTCCCAGCCGTATTCCAGCAGGTATCTTCGTTGAAGCCACCTCTGGTTCGATTAGTGATGCCGAGCTGGCTCTCATTCACAATAGCATCCATCTATTCGGTTCCAATGATGGTTTTTTCACTACTTATAATGGCAGCTCTGCGGGTATTGCCATAAGTGCTAGCGTGCAAGGAGGAGTAAAGATTGACGGAAATCTTATTCAAAATACATTTAATGCCTTTGGGAGTGACACAGCTTACGGCTTAGTGATTGCAACTGACAACCCCTCGGGGTTTGATATCAATTACAATCAATATTACCTTGGAGGGTCTGCCTTTCGAAAGGTGTATGCCCGCGTAGGCACTAATGTGTTTCCCATTTTTAGCGATTGGCAGGGTTCTAACATCCCTAATATCCCCTCGCCTGATGCAAATGGCCTCGTTCATGAGCCAGGCCCTGTGCCTTTCAAAACTAATATAGACCTTCACCTCAAATCTACAGAGCAGTCTAGCGCCATCAATGCAGGTAATCCTGCTTATAATAATGTGGCCGTTGACTTTGATGGGGAGACTCGGCCTATAGGAGGGGACCTCGATCCCGGTACCGCGCCGGATGTCGGTGCTGATGAGCTGGATGGCACGCCCATATTATGTCCGAGTAGTCTGCAGGCGCCGGAGATTGTGGTGACCAACACCTACCCGCCGCTCGCAGGCTCTAACAACTACCTCTGGGGCCAGCAGGTGGAGATTGATCTGGCTCCTTCTTCACCAACGCCCAGTGGCGACCTCAATATTATTTACTCTCTGGATGGAGGGAGCAGATGGACCGCAGGACCAGATGTGAGTAGCTTCCCTATCACTATCACGCTTCCCCCGCTCTCGCCGCCTACTTACACAGGCACCCTCCAAATAGCAGTACGCGCTAGCGCTCCCGTCCCTTGTGGCCTGACGGCCGACACCAGCAACAATCCTGTATCTATCAACCTATCGGACCGTCCGGGTAATCGGGCAGCGAATGCTATTCCAATCACGCTGAACTCCTCAGTATCTGGAACCTGGACAGCCACCATTTCTGACAGTACAAATGGTCTGGCTACCAGCGATGAATATAATTTCTCTACGGGAGCACTCTGGTGGTCACCTTCTCGAGATTTGTTTTTCGTCTTAACGCTTCCAGAATGCCTGGACTCCCTGGTACTGAATACCTGCTCAGAGAACACTAATTTCGATACGCGCATCCACTTTATTAATGCCTCTACAAATGACACCATTACCAGTGACGACCAGGGTAATATCTGTACGAGTGCAGGAGGCTCAGTATCTCCTAGGTTACTTTCTAAGATGGTAGTTTTGGGCCTTCCCAATGCCTTGCGGGTAACCCAGACTTCAGTAAATGATATAGGTATTGATGCCCTCTCTAGCTCCAAAGTAGTTCGTGATACCGCACTCTTAGTTCGAGGAAATACTATCTACATAGTGGTAGAGGGGGGATCCTCGCCGGTCTATTATGAGGGCAAATTTGAGCTTACTATTACCGGCTACAAGCTGCGACCCAGCTCCATCTCAGTCAGTGCTCCGACCTCTCGCGTGTGTATAAACTCCTCTCCTATAACGCTAACCGCTACCTCAGGTGCCACCACCTATATCTGGAAAGTGAATGGAACTCCGCAAGCCAACGCTAACACGGCTACCTTCAACTTCTCGCCCACTTCTGAGGGCACCTTCAACGTAACTGCCACGGCCGTATACAATCCCAATGGTGACCTGAGATGTCCTACCGCCTCTGACTCCGTCACCTCCCAGCCCGTAACTATCACCGTGGAGGACACCGCTCGGGCCGAGATCGCCGATGCCAACAATAATCCCGTTGGTCAAACCCTTTCCCTCACCGCAGGAAGCAATGTAACCCTCAATGTGAGGTCCCCGCAAACCTCCGGTAACAGCTACACCTGGAACCTGTACAACTCCCTCCCGCCATTGAATACGCCGCCGACCCTCACCGGCACGGACCCCTCCTTCACTATTTCTAACATCAGCGCTGGAGACTACACGGTCATCCTGAAAGCGGTACGGGGGGTTGGAGCCTGCGACACGACGCGTGACACCGTCTACCTCAACGTAGTTACCAGCCTGCGGACGGATGCTGGCACCTTCAGCATCTTCCCGAATCCCAATACGGGGGCCTTCACCATCGTAGCACCGGCGATGGATACCTATCGCATCCAGGTGCTGGAGGTCGCTGGTCGCCTCGTGGCTGAGGACACCTTCACAGGTATCACGCATCAAACGCGGCTTACCCTCCCGGCCGGTGTGTATCAGATCCGTCTCGTCGCCGGCGACAAGGCCCAAGTAGGCCGGCTTATCATCACCGAGTAAGGCACGCCCGTACTCCGTGGGCTGCGTTGGGGCACAGCAGACCGCTGTGCCCCAACGGGCTTTTTAGGGGCTTATTCTTTCCGTAGGCGCAGTTAGGCGCGCGGGGCGGTGGAAGGGTGTTTTGGGGTTTTAGGAGAGGGGGATGAAGTGGCTCATGCGAATCAGGGCTTTTTTGCGGGCGCTGATCTCGTCTGGGGTAGTTTCCAGGAGGGCGGTGGGGCCAAACCGCTCTACACAGAGACTGGCCAGGACTGTACCGTGCAGGATAGCTTCCTGGAGAGTCTGGAGGGAAAGGCTACCGGCCTGCGCCAGGTAGCCCATTATGCCCCCGGCAAAGGTATCGCCCGCCCCAGTCGGGTCAAAAACTTCTTCCAGCGGATACGCCGGGAAAAAGAAGACTTCGCCCGCTTTTGTGAAGAGGAGGGCGCCGTTTTCGCCTTTCTTGATGAGGAGGTAACGCGGGCCTTTATCGAGGATGACCCGTGCACAGCGGCGCAAGGAATAGTGTCCGACGAGCTCGCGAGCCTCTTCGTCGTTGATAGAGACAATGTCAGCGATGGCGAGGGCTTCTTCTAAGGCATCACGCCGGTTTTGAATCCAGTAGTTCATGGTGTCTAAGAGGACGATCTGAGGGCGGGGGTTCATCTGCTGGTAGATGCGGAGCTGGAGGAGGGGGTCGAGGTTACCTAAGAGGAGGAAAGGTGCGGAGCGGTAAGCGGGCGGTATAGTATCGGGAAAGTCGGTGAGGACGTTGAGCTGGGTTTCGAGGGTGTCCCGGCTTTGCATGTCGGCCCTGTAGCGGCCTGCCCAGAAGAAGGAGGGCTTTGAGAGGTGGCGCACTACGCCCGTAAGGTCCAAGCCGCGCTTTTCCAGGAGGGCGAGCATTTCAGCGGGAAAGTCCGTGCCGATGATGGAGACGATACCGATAGGCCGGGTGGTAAAGGAGGCTGCGAGGGCGATATACGTGGCGGCGCCGCCCACGATACGTTCAGCCCGACCGTAGGGCGTTTCAATAGTATCCAGGGCCATGGTGCCCGCAACGACGAGCTTCATCGTAGCAAAGATGCGGCAAAAGTGAAAAGCCTACCGCCGGGAAGCTATGAGCGGGCGTTTTGGAGGTACTGGATAGCGAGGCGGGCTAAGAGGGCAGCCCCGATAGGCAGGGCCCCCTCATCTATGTCGAAGCGGCTGGTATGGACGGGGCTTTGGGTGTCGGGATTGTCGCCAGCGGTGCCCAGTCGGATAAAGCAAGCCGGCACCCGCTGCCCATAGAAAGCGAAGTCCTCCGAGCTGAGCCAGAGCGGCATTTCTTCTACTTGCAAGCCCATCTCCTGGGCGGTAGCTTCTACGAAGGAGACAAGCTGGGAGTCATTGGTGAGGACGGGATAGCCGGGCTTCCAAGTGAGGTGGGGGGTGACTTCCCAAGCGGCGGCGAGGGTATGGGTAAGGCGGGTGATGTGTGCTATGGCCCGCTGACGCCAGCTTTCGTCAAATGTGCGCAAGGTGCCCGCAAGCTGGACGGTCTCTGGGATGACATTGGGCGCAGTTCCCCCCTGAAAGACGCCGAAGCTCAGGACCGTGGGGGAGCGGGGGTCATTTAGGCGGCTTACCACGCCTTGGAGGGAGGTGATGAGCTGGGCAGCTACCCAGATAGGGTCGCGTACTAAGTGGGGATGGGCTGCATGGCCGCCGCGCCCTACGAGCGTAATGTGCAGTTCATCACTGGCCGCCATGAAGGGCCCTGCCCGCAGGCCTATGGTACCGACAGGCAAGCTTGGCGTCACATGCTGCCCGAAGATAGCCCGGATAGGCACCTCGTCCAGCACCCCTTCCTGGATTAGAAGCGAAGCACCACCGGGCGCCTTCTCCTCACCCGGCTGAAAGAGGCACCGAATACCCCCTCGCCAAGTAGCCCGGTGCGCATACAAAAGTGCAATAGCTCCCAAAAGCATAGCCGTGTGCGCATCATGGCCACAAGCATGCATGCGGTTGGCCTTTTGCGAAGCATGCAGGCGCGCTACTTCTTGAATCGGTAGCGCATCTATATCCGCCCGGAGGGCCACCCATGGACCCGCCGGGTCTGTAACTATGTCCGCCACGACGCCTGTCTGATGCACCCGCCGAGTCCGAATCGCCGGCCACTGGCCTAAAACCCCCTCTATAAAATCAGCTGTCTGCCACTCCTCAAAAGATAGCTCCGGGTGCGCATGAAGATGGCGCCTCCAGGCTATAAGCTGATCGGAGAGCCTACGTGCCTCTTCCAAGAGGGAAACTGCGGCATTCATCGGGCAAAAGTCGCTATATTTGCTTGTGTGTGGGAGCGGTTAGAGGCCCTTCTGCGTCGGCATTATGATCTGGAGACGGCCTTTGTTTTAGACTTGCCCAGTCCGCCGCCTGCCCGCCCGCCTCTGCGCCGACGCTACCGTATCATGGCGCAGCTCCTCAAGTATGCCCCCTATGTGCTCACCATCCTTATCGGCTTTTATCTCCTCTACCGTTGGATACCTTTTCTCCCTAAGGCCTATGAGAGGTGGTACGAGCGCATCTACATCCTGAGCGTGACGGGGATGATCGGGTATGTTACGAACTGGCTGGCTATCAAGATGTTATTTCGGCCTCGGCATCCCCGTCCGATATGGGGGCAGGGGCTCGTCCCTGCCAATAAACTCCGCATTGCTGAGCAGTTTGCCTCCGCTATTAGCAAGCATATTCTGAATGAGGAGACGTTATATCGGGTGCTGCACGAGGCCGGGGTAGCGCAGCGGCTGGCCCAGGCCATCTTGCAGGGTACCTCTGGCCTTCTCAACGACTCGGAATTCCAGCAAACGGTACGCTCCACCATTAAGGCTCTTCTCATCCAGTATGTGCGCGATCCTTACCACCAGAAGCAGCTGATTCGCGTCATTGATGCGAAGCTCCTCCAGGTCGTGCCGGCCGGGATTGCGGGGGGGCTTTTCCGCTCCTACCGTCAGCTTAATGAAAAGGGTTACTATGAAGTCCTCCAGCGTACCGTTCTCTCCATCCCCGACGCTGTAGAGGAGGCCCTGAAAAACCTCAATATCCCCGAAGAGGAGATCCGCCGCTTTGTCCTTTCGCATACGGAGCAGTTAGAAACCCTCCTCACCGAAATCATCCGGAGTGTGGTGAGCCGCCTCCAGCTCTACAATATCATCTATGCGCAGATTAGTGCCTTTGACGAAACGCAGCTGGAAAACCTCTTTCTCACCACCACCAATGAACACTTGCAGTTTATCCAGAATCTGGGTGCTGTGCTGGGGGTGCTTTCTGGGGTGTTTATCATGAATCCCCTTTTAGCGGTGGTGGGGGCTACTGTAACCATAGGCGCGCTATGGGTAATAGACGAGGTGTGGTACCGGCTACGGCGTGAGCGGCGCGTGGAGTAAAGCCCTTCTGGAGGCACCTTGGGCGATTGGCCTGCGCGTATGGCCGTGGCCCATCCCAGGGTGGAAGCTCGTTGTGCACCGACGAAGCCTCTACCCCATAGACCGAAAAGCCCTCTCTGCCGCACTTCATGTTCAAAATGCGCCTTACATCAGCCGTGACTCTGCCCTCGCCGAAAGCCTTTCCCTCTTAGAGCGGGACACCACTTATACGATAACGACGGGGCAGCAGGTGGGATGGCTCACGGGGCCCCTTTACACGATTTACAAGGCTGTCTCGGCTATTCAGCTTGCCCGGCAGGTAGAGGCCGACTTAGGGCCGCCTTATCGGGTAGTGCCTATCTTCTGGATGGCTTCGGAAGACCACGATGCCGAAGAGGTGCGGTGGATGGCCACCCACTGGGAAAGGGTCTGGCGTTATGCGGGGCACTTTCAAGGGCCGGTGGGCCGCCACCGCATCGAGAAGGCCTTTCCGCCCGGGGTAGAGCACCTGGCCCTCCAGGCTTTCTACGTCCCGGGCGAACGGTGGGAAGAGGCCTTTCGGGCGGCTCTGTATACGCTCTTTCAAGGGACTGGCTTGGTTGTGCTTTCGCCGGACGATCCCCTTCTCAAAAGCCTCGCTGCGGACCTGTGGATAACTGAGCTTACCCAGCAGGCCACGATTCGGGGCCATGCCCGGGCCGCAGCGCATCTGCATGCCCACCACCAGAAGCCCCGCCTTCATCCCCGCCCCATCAACCTTTTCTGGCTCAGCGATACAGAACGTCGCTACATCCTTCCCACTGAAAAAGCCGATGCCCTCAAGGCCGCGCATACCCGGCCGCATTACCTTAGTCCCAATGCGCTCCTTCGGCCCCTCTACCAGGAGCGCATCCTACCCAACCTCGCCTACGTGGCTGGACCTGCCGAGCTACGATACTGGCTGGAGCTGCGTTGGGTCTTTGAGGAGTTTGGCGTCTTCCTACCCATTGTCTGGCCGCGTTTTTCTTTGCGTCTGCTGTCAGAGCCGCCCATTCCCCTTTCCGAGGCAGAAATAGCCCTCCTCTTTACGCCGGGTAGTGCTTGGCGCCGCATCCTTTTAGAAAAATGGGAGGCTGGCACCCTTGCTGCGTGGCAAGCGAAGGTCGCTCAGCTTGGTCCATCCTGGGACCTTCTGGCAGACCTTCCGGAGGCCCTTCCCCCGATGCGCCACTACTGGCAAAAAGCCCTCCACCACCTCCAGAAGACCCTTTACCGCCGCCTCTACCAGAAGCATGCCACCATCCTTGCTCGCCTCACTGCCTGGCAAAGGCAAGTAGAACCCCTCCCCCGGGTCCAGGAGCGCTTTCTCAATATCCAAGCGCTGGCAGCTGACCTGCCTGCCCTTCGGGGCTGGGTTCAGCGGCTTTTGGAGGCGCCTTTTGTAGCAGGTGCTTGGAACTACCTCATGGCACCAGACGCCGCGTTTCTTCAGGAAACTGGCTGAGGTTGCCCTTTGATAGATGCACTGTCGTCAAGATACCCCCCCGGATGTTGTACCGCAGCGAAAGGCGCATGTACCGCGGTTCTAAAACCGCCCACAGGTCTTCAAATATCAGGTCGGCCACGGGTTCTTGGAAGATTTCCTCATCCCGATAGCTGAAAAGGTACATTTTGAGCGATTTGAGCTCGATGCACCGGTCAGAGGGGATGTACCAAACATCCAGGACGCCGATATCGGGTAGCCCTGTTCCGGGACAGACCGCGGAAAACTCCTCTGTATGCAGGTGGATGACCTGGGGCACCTCCGTTTGGAAGGCGAAGGTTTCCAGGATAGCCCGGCGCTCAGGTTTGCGAACCTCGGCGCGGGTGTCTGCGATGCGAATCGGCATGCGATGAAGATGCGAACTTTTTTCGGGTAGGTTGGACGTTGTGACGAGCTGGTCTTTTCAGGTTCGGGCGTGAAGCCTTTTCAGAAGACGTACCCTCCTGGCGTGGTTGGAACCTTGGCGTTTTTGGTGGGCGCTTTTCAGATGTAGGTGGTGGAAGGGGCCTCGGCAGTTTGGGAAGGCGGTGCTGCGGTGTGAGGCCCGCTGCCATATAAAGCCATCCGACTTCCGCCGATGTCAAAAAACGCCAACCCCCTCGGGGGACGCCCTTGCGCTTGATGGGGCCAAACGCAATCCGATCCAGCGACTTGACCCGATAGCCTAACTTTTCCAGCATGCGCCGCACCACGTGCTTCCAGCCAATGTGTACCGTGATAATGAGTGTGTAGGAGTCTTCCATGTAGGCCTCATCTGCTTTAGCTATCCCCTCTTCCAGAATCACCCCGCGCAGAAGGCTTTCAACGATTGCCTGCGTAAAGGGCTTGACAGAGGTGACGCGGTAGGTACGGGGCACCTTCGTAGAAGGGTGGAGGAGCTTTTGGGCCAGCTCGCCGTCATTGGTCAAAAGCAAGATACCCGTGGTATTGCGGTCCAGGCGTCCTACGGGGTACAGGCGCACGGGCGGCGCTCCCGCTAAGAGGTCCAGCACCGTCGGACGCTGCTGCGGGTCCTTCACCGTGCAGAGGGTATTTTTGGGCTTATTCAGCAGGATGTAGACGGGCTTTTCGGGTTTGAGGGCTTTGCCTTTATAGGTGACGGTGTCTTTTTCCAGGTCTACGAGGGTGCCGGGTTCTTTGACGGTCTGGCCGTTGACGGTGACGAGGCCATTTTTGATGAGTTTGACGGCGGTGCGGCGGGAGGCGATCCCCGCCATGGCTAAGTAGCGATTGAGCCGTACCTGTGTAGGACGGGGGTTTTCCAGAGCCATAGTTCCCAAAGGTACGACAAAGCGCTAAGGTTTTTTTGGGGGGCACTGCTTCCCGACCACTGAGGGCACTGAGGTGTTCTTAGGGCTATTGGGGACCTGCTTTGGCGTGCTGTCTGGAAGGGCTTTTCAGGCTCTTGAATAAACGCGCTGCCGCAAGCGGGTGGGGGTGGCTTGGCTGATAGGATGGGGGCGCATAGGTCTTTTTGCGGTGCTTCCCGGCATCGGGCAGAGTCTGCATACCCCACCTACAGGTGTAGTTTTTCGCTACCTTAGGGGCGGATGGAGATTCTGGTGTGTAACGACGATGGTATCACGGCGCGGGGCTTGCGGGCTCTCGTAGAGGTGGCGCAGGAGTTTGGGAAGGTTTATGTCGTGGCGCCCGACCGGCCTCAGAGCGGCATGGGCCATGCGGTGAGTATTGGCGTGCCTTTGCGGTTGTATCCCTCGCAGACATTTGGGGAGGGGGTTCCCGCGTGGGCATGTAGTGGGACGCCGGCCGACTGTGTGAAGCTGGCCACGGGCGTGTTAGGCATTCGGCCCAACCTCCTCCTCTCTGGCATCAACCACGGTGCGAACTTTTCTATCAGTGCCTTTTATTCGGGGACCCTGTCTGCGGCTATGGAGGGGGCTTTTGAGCACATTCCCTCGATAGGGTTTTCGCTGCTAAACTACAGCATGGAGGCGGACTTCACAGCGGCCCAGGCGATTGTGCGGGAGGTGATTTTGCTGTACTTGGCGATGCCGTTTCCGCCGCATATCCCAATCAATGTGAATATTCCAAACCTTCCGCTCTCGGAGATTCGGGGGATTCGGCTCACGCGGCAGGCTCGGGGGCGCTTTGTGGAGCAGTTTGAAAAGCGGGTAGACCCGTATGGGCAGCCGTATTACTGGCTGGTGGGGCGGTTTGAGAGCGACGATGCGGCGCCCGACACCGATCTCTGGGCCTTGGAAAGGGGGTATGTATCTGTTTGTCCGATGACGCCTGACCTTACTGCGCATGAATACCTTGGCCACTGGCAAACCGTAGAACGCTAATATGGGTCTTTTAGACTGGCTGCGGGGCAAAAAGCAGGCACCTTCTGCCCAGCCTGAAGCCCCTTCTACGCCTGAGCCCGCCCTCCAAAAAGGCCTAGAGAAAACCCGCCGTTCTTTCTGGGGGCGTCTGAAGAGTCTTTTTGCCGGCCGAAAAGCGCTGGATGCCGAAACCCGCGAAAGCCTGGAAGAGCTTTTACTTTTAGCTGATGTAGGTATAAAGGCCACCGAAAGCCTCCTTGCCGAGCTGGAAAAGAGTCTAAAAGATGAGCCTTTGCAGGAAGGGGAGAGTATCATGGGTCGACTGGAGGAGATTTTGGTGAGAAGGCTGGAGCGGCCATTCACGCTGCAGGAGGGCCATCCGTATGTGATACTCTTAGTGGGGGTGAATGGGGTGGGGAAGACGACTTCCTTGGCGAAGTTGGCGGCGCGCTTTGCCCGGGAGGGACAGAAGGTCGTCATGGGTGCGGCAGATACCTTTCGGGCGGCAGCCGTCTCCCAGCTGCGGCACTGGGCGGATAAACTCGGCCTTCCCCTCGTAGAGAAGGGTATGGGCGCAGACCCCGGCGCCGTCGCTTACGAAACCATCCAAAAAGCCCTCCAGATCGGGGCCGATGTGGTGCTTATTGACACAGCCGGCCGCCTCCATACGAAGGAACCCCTCATGCGCGAGCTGAGCAAAGTCTATCGCGTCGTGGGCAAAGCCCTGCCCGGCGCTCCCCACGAAGTGCTCCTTGTGCTGGATGCCACCACCGGCCAGAATGCCCTCCGCCAGGCCCAGGTTTTCATGGAGGCTACAGCTTGTACCGGTATCATCCTCACGAAGTTAGACGGCACTGCCAAAGGAGGCGTTGCATTTGCCCTCGCAGAAGAAACCGGCCTGCCTATCCGCTTCATCGGCGTGGGCGAAAGCGCTGAGGACCTTTTGCCCTTTGAGCCACGTGCCTTCGTTCAGGCTTTGCTAAAAGAGTAATCCTTGTTTTCGCTCAATCCGAATATTTGGTAGATTGAGCTGAAAGTTTGTAACTTCGCCCCATGCGGGCATACAGCTATATATGGGGGCTCGGATGCCTCCTCTGGGCGCAAAATGTGGGGATAGGCACGAGCACACCGACGCATACCCTGCACGTTAGTGGTGGGCAGGTTCGGGTAGAGGGGATTAGCGGCACAGGAAATGCATTGGTGGGGTTAGACGAGAACGGCGTTACCTATCGGATAGACTTCACGGGCTCTGCTTCGGACTTTTTACGGGGGAATGGGACCTGGGGACCTGACCCCGGCGACTGGAAACTCTTAGGCAATGCCGCCACCAACCCCAGCCTCAACTACTTGGGCACTGCTGATGCCACGCAATTTCATATCCGCACCAACAATACGGAGCGCATGCGGTTTCTTGTGGATGGGCGGATCCTTATAGGGACGACTACTGCCCTCAGTAACCGAGCTGTCCTTCAAGTGCAGGGGGGTGATCAGAATCGGGCTATTTATGGCTACAAAGCCTCTTCCAGTGGGACGAGTGTAGTCTTAGGGATAGCCACGACAGGGGGGGCGAATCGCGCAGGGGTGGTGGGACGAGCTACCTCATCCACGGGTGTGGGGCTGGTGGGTATGGTGGGGGTGGGGAACTTTTTCCATTATAACCTGGGGCCTGGAATTGCAGGCACAGGCGAGAACTATGGCATTGCTGCTTACGCAGAAAATACCTCCGGCGATCGGGCCGCTGGCCGCTTTGAGGCTCCGGTTAATAACACCAGTACCATTCGCTCTCTCGTCTCTGCCTTCGTGAGCGGCACGCAATACAAAATCTATGGCCTGATTGTGGGAGGCTCTGGCACTCCTTCCACTTCTACGGTCATTGCGGATGCGCAAGGGCGCTTACATGCGATGGCCTGCCCCGAGGCCCCCGAAATCCTCTTCATGGATCGGGGTACCGCCCAGCTCATCAGGGGCGAGGTCTATGTGGCGCTGGACCCCGCCCTCAGCTTCAACCTCTACGTCGATGATAACTATCCCCTGTTGGTCTTTGTGCAGCCGCTCGCTATTCCGCAAGGAACCCTCTATGTGACGGACCGTTCTCGTCAGGGCTTTCGTATCCGATCCACCGACCCAATGGATAACATCCCCGTTTCGTACTGGGTCGTAGCCCATCGTAACGACACCTACAGCCCTGACGGCCTGCGCCTCTCTCGCCATGTTGGCGTGCGGTTACCCGAAGTACCTGAAAATCTGCTGAAATGAATCGGCTTATGCGATACGGATTCGTTATATACGGCTTGCTATGGGCGCAGACGAATGTGGGTATCGGAACCAGTAGTCCCACGCATCGGCTGCATCTGGGAACGGGTACCCTACGCGTGCAGGACCTTTCTGGCACAGGGACTTCGCTGGCCCAGACAAGTAGCACGGGGGTTCTGGGACGATTTACGGACCCTACCAGTCCTACGCAGATTTTGCGGGGGAATGAGACATGGGGGGCAGATGTAAGCGACTGGAAGATTACAGGCAATAGTGGCACGAATCCCAGTACGCACTTTGTCGGGACGACGGATGCGCAGGACTTTCGCATCGGGGTAAATGCCACCACGCGCTGGCGGATTTTAGCCAGCGATGGGCGCCATTGGGTCGGGCAAAACACCACTGCCACTCTTAATGACGCTCAGGTCTCTATACAGGCCCCCTCTGGCTGGATAGCTGTATATGGGCGGGTAACTGGCGGTGATCGGCCAGCGGTGCGGGGCACAAGCGGCGGGGGGAGTGGCCCTGCCGTGGGAGGTATCAGTACAGCCGCCGATGGCTGGGGAGCTATCGGCATTGGCGGAAATGCGGCCCTTCCCAGTATGCCCACAGATGGTGGGGGCGCGTATGGCGTAGCTCCTGTGGCCGGCGTAGTGGGGGTTTTCACCGCCGCGAACAGCAATAGCCGAGCCGGCGGCGCCTTCGCTGTAAGAGATGCCGGTGGCACATATAACTGGGTGTATATCGCAGGACAAGAAAGCGGAGATGCCCGCAAAATCCATGGCGCTGGCACCGCTTCTACCAACATCCGAGACCCTCAAAGCGGCCACTATCACACCCTCTTCTGCCCTGAAGCGCCCGAAGCCCTCTTCTATGACCAGGGCCAGTTTCTCCTCACCAGCCAGAAAGCTTTCATCCCCCTCGATACCCTCTTAGTCCGGCACATCCTCCCGCCGTACACCATCTATCTCCAGCCCTGGGCACCGATTAGGCTTGCTGTGACCCATACCACGCCCGAAGGCTTCTTCGTAGAAGCCGAAAAAGCCCCTGACCACCCCATCCGGGTCTCCTACCTCCTGCAAGCCCGCAATGCATACGCCGACGAACGCCTGCCAGAAGTCAACCCCCATCGCTACTTTACGCCTTTCCAGCCGGTTACCACTTACCTCAGCCCGCAGCAGCTTCACGAAAACCCCAAAAACACGAAATAACCTATGCGGTGGCTCGTAACACTCAGTACGCTCCTTAATTTGAGCCTTCTGGCGCAAAATGTCGGCATAGGGACGACTTCTCCCACGCATCGGCTTCACTTGGCCAACATAAGCGCCAGTGACCAGGGCCTTTTGCGCGTGCAAAGCCTCTCCAATCCCAATAAGAGCGTGGGCACCTTTTCCAATCAGGGCGTCCTAGGGAAAGTAAACTTCACCGGAGACCCAAAAGACCTCCTCCATGGCGACTTGACCTTCAAGCAGGATGCCACCGACTGGCGCCTCGTAGGGAATACGGGCACCAACGCCTCCACGAACTTCTTAGGCACTACCGATAATCAGCCCCTGGTATTTCGTACCAATAACACTGAGCGCATGCGCATTTTGAGCGATGGACTGGTATGGATAAATACGACGAGTGCTTTGAGCCCCTCCAATAATGTAGTCAATATTCTTTCCCTGACGGGGGCTTCGGACAGGGCGCTCACGGCGCGTTCGGACACCATAGGGATTTATGGGGAAGTGACGGGCGGCCTGGGACCGGGAGTGGCGGGGGTGTATAGTTCTACTGCTACTGAGGGGATAGGCTTTTTTGCGCGGGGGAATGATCTCGCAGGCTTCCCCACGAACATCAATCCCGTGGGTTTCGTGGCCCAGGGTACTATTCGGGGCCTGATGGGGGTAGCGACCTCTACTACGACTACCCCCCGAATGGGTGGCTACTTCACCAATAGCAATGCGACTCGGTATAGTCGGGTGGCCTGCCGAGACGGGACAACCAACTATAAGATAGTAGGTACTGGGACGGTGAATACGGTCATCCAGGATGGTCAGGGGCGGTGTTATTTACTTACGGCGCCGGAGGCACCGGAGTTTTTATTTCAGGATTTTGGCGAAGGGGAGCTAAGAGATGGGGAGGCGTTTGTGCAGATAGAACCTAAGCTCATAGAGCATATAGAGATGGGGCGCCTCCAGGTATGGCTAACGCCCTTAGGGCCCTGTGAGGGGTTGTATCCTGAGTTGGCTTTGGAAAAGGGTGGCTTTTATGTGCGGGAGAGGGGGGGAGGGCGCTCCCAAGTGCGTTTTATGTGGGCGTGGAGCGCGCCTGTGAAAGGATGGGGACGCTTCCCCGCGGTCAGCCCACCTCCCACGGTCGGCATCACCCGCGAGGCAGAGTAATCTGCCAGCGTCTGACGAGGTGGGTAGGCTCCACCGCCGAGACCATTTATTCCGGCGATGGCCCCGACCTTCTGGGCCAGGTTCTTGCAAATATAAAAAAAGTGTTATGTTTGGGTATGCGACGACTTACTCTCCTCCTGGGCGTAGTGGTAGCATGGGCTCAGCAGCCTAATGGCGTATTAGATACCCTCACAGACTTGGTATCCCATACCGAGTATCTGGTTCGTATGCCTGATGGCGTTCCCTTAGCCACCAGCGTGAATCTGCCTATATTTTCGGACACGGCAGCGATAGATTTGAATTTGGGCTCGCTGGGGATTCCGGGACTCACGGGCACTCGGCGCATTCGGTTTGCGTATCCGGGGACGCAGTATTTTGTGTATCCCAATCAGCCGGACCCTTATGCGCTGCCCGTAATGTTTACCCGCACCCCTTACAACAAGGGGGGAACCGAGCTCAGTAAGGGATATGCGCTTTTAGGGTATGCAGGTATTGAACAGGATATGCGGGGGCGATATCGGTCGTGGGGGGTGTACCTACCCATGTATAGCGATAGCTGGGATAAGAATGCTTATGTTTCGCATATAGGGGCTGGCGTGGGACATCCGCTGGATATTACGCCTACCAAGGAAGCCAATACCCATGAGGATGGCTACAATACCTATCGGTGGATTCTGGATAGCCTTCGGTACGATAGTGATAGAGACGGTCAGGTAACCCTCGCCGATAACCTCCGATGTAATGGGAAGGTTGGTATGTTTGGAGGTTCGGCTTTGGGTAATAGCCAGTATCAGCTGGCCGCTGCGCATAAGATAGACCCTTCGCAGCCGGGGCTCAAGTGCTTAATGCCGGTTGTGGCGTCTGGGGAGTTTTACCATAGTACGGGTCATCATAATGGCGTCTATCGGGAACGAATAATCGATGGTTGGCTACGAGGACAGGTGGAGTTTTACGGAGATTGGGTGAATGGTCCGGCTGACCCCCACGATAACCTGCATACAATTGCAGATTATGGGCCTTCCATTCAAAATTCCCAGCAGGCGGCGGAGGCTTGCATAGACTTTTGGACCACCATGTATAGAGCTCATTACCCGAATAGTCCTGCCCGCGCGGTGATGGATATTAGCCACGCTACCTTAGACCTAAATGGCAATCCCCAATGGCGCGGTCCCGTGAGCCGCTACACGAACATCCAGGTGCCTGTCTATAACCTCACAGGCTGGTGGGATATCTTCATCGATGGGCAAATCCAGACCTGGCAATACCTCATGAAGTACCTCCCCGATAGCTTGAAAAAGTATCAAAAGCTGGTCATTGGCCCTTGGGCGCATCAGACCATTGGTACCCGGTCTGCGGGAGACATGCGAGTCCTTCCCGATGGGCGAGACCATCGCTACCCGCCCAATGTCACCGAAGAATTCAATGTCCCAGACGTCTCTACGCTCAATGTTCAGGAGGCTACCCGACTCATTACCTCTGAGGTCGTAGGCTGGTTCCGCTATTTCCTTGGGACGCCGACCTTCCAGCTGCCGCCCGATACCGCCTGGCAGTATTTGGGACAGGCCTTAGGGCAGGACCTTTATGTGCGAGTACCGGCGGATACCTTCCGTACGGGCTTCTACAACTTCTATAACTTCCTCAATGGCACCGCAGGGCTTGACAATTTCCCCATAGAGATCAAACTGGGGGCTAATGGCACGTCTACGCGCCAGAATATCAACATTCCTGCGACGGGAGCATCCATTTTTGGAGATACGACGCGTACTCCTATCTCTGCCCCTTCCTACGAGTTTGACGCTACGAAGCCTAACGGCCGAAAAAATGTACGCTTCTATGTGGTAGGTCCGGTCGCGGATAGTATCAATCCCCAAGTAGGAAACTACTGGTATCACGCGGATACTTTCCCTTTACCTGGCCTTCCTAAGCTTCGGTTGTATCTACACGGGGATGGGCGGCTTTCTGAAACCCCCCCTCAGGCCCCTGAGCCGCCGCGCGCCTTTGTGGCTAACCCCATAGACCCAGTACCCACTCATGGAGGCCCTAACATGATCGTCTATACGCCCGACCGCCAGCGTCTGAGCCAGGGCCAGATGGACTTTACCGATCCGATTTATCGCTCGCTGGTATTGGATCGGCCGGCTCGCTACACCGTAGATGGCCGTCGGTACAGTGATCTGATTAGCTATGTGTCGGACTATGTGCCGGAGTCGCTTTGTATAGCTGGTTTCTCTACGATTCAGCTTTATCAGGCGATTCGGCCGTTGTGGGGACCCTATGCGGATTCAGCCAATGGCGATGTCGTGGTGCGTATTCTGGATGTGTATCCCGATGGGCGAGAGTATTATGTCTTTGAGGGAGCCTGCAACGCGCGTGCGCGAGAATATGCCGCCTCTTGGGCCGACGGCGGCGAGGATACCTCTAAGCCTTGGTACAACCTCGTAGCGGACTCCATCTATCAGTGGCGCTTCAGTTCCCTACCCATCGCCTACTGCTGGGGCAAAGGCCACCGGATCAAAGTCCTGATTAGCGCAACTAACTACCCCCGCTACCAACCCTGCCCTAATGTCCCGTTAGAACCCGGCACCTTCTATCGCCGCCGCCCCTTCGATGCCACCCCGTATAACTTCTATGGAACGACCCTCTACCCGCGCAATAACCTCCAAACCATTTACTCAGCCCCCGATAAACTCTCGTACATTGAGCTTCCCGTGCTGGGTGGGCGCTTTGTGTCATCCTTGGCGCAGGCTACCGCTGTGAAACCTACGCCGACCTTCACGTTACACCCCAATCCTGCCAAAAGCCATGCTTTCTTGACAGCGTCAGAGTCCGGCGCGTATGAGGTAGAAGTGTACAACGTGATGGGACAGCGGGTGTTTTTAGGGAGCATGACGGGAACGACGCTGACGCTCCCGACGAATGAGTGGGCGGCGGGCTACTACACCGTGCGGGTGCGGGTAAGCCCAGAGCTCACGCAGACGCTGAAGCTGATTGTAACGCCATAAGGGGGGCGGGAAAGTCCTGGTAGGCGGGCTGGCTTGTGAGCTGGCCCGCCTGCTTTTTTAGGCGGGGAATAGTTTGCCGGGGTTGAGGAGGCCCTTAGGGTCAAAGGCGGTTTTGAGGCGCTGCATGAGGGATAGCTCTGCCTCTGTAAATTGGATTCGCATGTAGCGTCTTTGCACCCAGCCAATGCCGTGTTCCCCGGAGAGGGCGCCGCCGTGCGCCACCACAAAGCGGAAAAGCTCTTCCACCGCCTGGGGGATGACTTCTTGCCAAACTGGGTCGGGGAGGTTTTCCCGCAGGATGTTGACGTGGAGGTTGCCATCGCCCACATGGCCGTAGCAGACGGAGCGGAAGCCATACTGGCGGCCTAAGCGCTTGACTTCGGTGAGGAGGGCGGGGAGATGGGAACGAGGGACCACGGTGTCTTCTTCCTTATAGGGGCCGCTGGATTTGACGGCGATGCCGAGGCAGCGTCGGAGGCGCCAGAGTTTTTCTCTTTCGGTGTCGGTCGTGGCATACCAGCTTTGCCGGGCGCCTTCCTGGTAAGCGATTTCTTCGATGTGGGCGGCTTCTTCTTCCAGCTTATCGGGGTAGTTGCCATCTACTTCGATGAGAAGGAGGCCGCCATAGCTGCTGGCATCGTAGAGCTTTTCGCCTAAGTAGGCTTCGCCGAAGCGGACGGCATCCTGCTCCATGAATTCTATGGCGCAGGGGAGGATGCCCTGGCGGAGGATGGTGACGACGGCCCGGAGGGCCGCCCCCATATCGGGAAAGCCCATGAGGAGGGTTCGGCGGTGCTGGGGTTTAGGCAGGAGCTTGAGGGTCGCCCGGTGGATGATGGCGAGGGTGCCTTCACTACCGACGAGGAGATGGGTGAGATTGTAGCCGGTGGAATTTTTCAAGGTGTGGCTGCCGGTGCGGATAGGCGTGCCATCGGGGAGGAAGGCTTCCAGGGCTAAGATGTATTCGCGGGTGGTGCCATACTTGATGGTTCGTACCCCGCCGGCATTATGCGCGATATTGCCGCCGATGGTAGAGCTGCCCCGACTGGAAGGGTCTGGCGGGTAAAACAGCCCTACAGCCTCCACCGCCTGGTGCAAGGCCTCCGTGATCACCCCCGCCTCCACATGAGCCTGGAAGTTCGTCGTATCAATATCCAGGATGTGGTTGAGCTTTTCCAGGGAGAGGACCCATCCGCCTTGGACGGGGAGCATGCCGCCGCTAAGGCCTGTTCGCCCCCCGGCGGGAATGATGGGAATATCGTGCGCGTAGGCATAACGCAAGACGGTTTGGATTTCCTCGGGTGATTCTGGAAAGGCCACGGCATCCGGTAGGAAGCGCAGGTCTTCGGTCCAGTCGTGGCTATAAGCCTCGCGGGTCTCGGGGCGGTCGTCTATGCAGTCGGGAACGCGCATCTCAGGCGCTCATTACCAGCTCTTGGCCTACGGAGATCAGCTCCATGGCCCGAGTCTGTGTGGGAGCTTCGGTATAAATGCGCAGGATGGGTTCGGTGCCTGAAGCCCGGAACATGATGGCCTCACCGCCTTCTAAGAGGAGCTTGTAGCCGTCGGTGCGGTCTATGTCTAAGACTTTGCGGCGGTCGAGGGTAGAGGGGGGATTGGTTCGGAGGAGGTTTAGGAGGGCGGCTTTTCGCTCGTCGGGGATGTGCCAATCCAGTCTGTCCACGGCGAAAGGCCCTACGACCTCGTAGATTTCCTGGAAGAGGGTGTCTAAGGTTTTACCAGTTTGGCGCAGCATCTCCAAAATGAGCAGGGCGATGAAGGTACCGTCTCTTTCGGGGAGATGGTCAGGGATGGCGACGCCGCCAGACTCCTCGGCACCCAAGAGGGTATCCGGATGGGCCTGCATCTTTTCGGCGATGTACTTGAAGCCTACGGGGGTAATTTCCACGGGCAGGCCTTTTTTGCGGGCGTACTCGCTCACGCGGGTGGCGCAGCTTAGACTGAGGATTACGCGGCCGTGCTTTTTCTGGTAGGTTACGAGGTAGTGCAGCACCAGGAGGATGATGTGGTGGGCATCGATGTAGCGGCCACCCCGGCCCATCATGCCGATCCGATCAGCATCTCCGTCTAAAATAAACGCAAAGTCCAGTTCCTTTTCCTGCATGAAGACGGCGAGGTCGCCGAGGTTTTTTGGGATAGGTTCGGGGTTTATACCGCCGAAGCTGGGATTGTAAGTACAGCGGAAAGCATGGACATTAGGGAGGAGCCGGGGGAAGATGCGCTGACCTGCGCCGTACATAGCGTCGAAGCCGATTTTGTAGGGGAGCTGGGAGAGGGCTTTGAGGTCAAAGCGGGAGCGGATGTAGTTTTGGTAGAGGGCTTCCATGTCGTAGATTTCTATCTGGCGGGTGGCGAGGAGGTTTTCCCAGGAGGTGTGGGGTTCGGGGGCGGTATCGGGGATGAGGGTTTCTATTTCGCTTAGGATGGAGACGGGAGCTGGGCCGCCGTAAGGGGCTTTGAGCTTGTAGCCGAGGTAGGTGGGGGGATTGTGGGAGGCGGTAAGGACGATGCCAAGGTGGCACTGGTGCTGGACGGTAGCGAGCGATACCATAGGGGTGGTGACGAAGTGGGGGCTGAGATAGACTTTGATGCCTTGGCTGGCGAGATAGATGGCGACCTCTTGGGCGAAGTCGCCCGCCATGAAGCGGCAGTCGTAGCCGATCATGACTTTGGGGGTGGGGTAGTGGTTTTTGAGCCAGGTGGCGGTGCCGTGCGCGATACGGCGGACATTGTGGAAGGTGAAGTCCTTTGCGATGATGGCGCGCCAGCCATCGGTACCAAAGCGGATTGGGGTCATCCTGCAAAAGTAAGATAGGTTGGCGGGAACCCCGGAGGGCACCGAGAGCCCGGCGGAACGTTTAGGCTTAGGGATTGTCTGGGGGTGTGTGTTTTGAGCTGGGCCGGTGGTGCGCCAGCAGGAAAATTTTTGCGTACTTATCGCCATGTGCGAACTGGTGCACCTACACGTTCACACCGAATACAGTCTTCTGGATGGCGCTTCTCGCATCCCGGATCTCATGGCCCGAGCGAGGCGTTTGGGCATGCGGGCGATCGCCCTCTCTGACCATGGCAATCTCTTTGCGGTACCTCCTTTCTACCAGGCGGCCGAGGAAGCTGGCATCAAGCCTATCATCGGCTGTGAGTTTTACTTTTCCGACCACCGGCAGTTCGTCAAAGACAAAAACGTCTATCACTTTCTTCTGCTGGCGAAAAACGAAGCCGGCTGGAAAAACCTCATCCGGCTCTCTTCTGTTAGCTATTTGGAGGGTTTTTACTACAAGCCGCGCATTCACTGGGGGCTATTGGAGGCACATCGGGAGGGGCTCATAGCTACGACGGGGTGCTTAGCCAGTGTCGTCAACCAGAAGATCCTTGCCGGAAAAGAGGAAGAAGCGCTGAAGGATTTTTTACACCTACGCGAGCTTTTTGGGGAGGATTTTTATGTGGAGCTGCAGGATCATGGGCTACGGGATCAGCGGCGGGTGGCGCCTGTGCTCCTCAGATGGGCAAAGCACTATGGTGTCAAGGTCATCGCTACCAATGATGTACACTACACCTGTCTGGAGGATGCAGAGATACATGATGTGCTTTTAGCCATTCAGACGGCCAGTAACTACGATGATCCGCAGCGGTTTCGGTTTACTGATGATGAAGGTCAGATCAACCGCCACTTTTACCTGAAAAGTCCCGAGGAGATGTTGGCCATGCCTATTTTCTGGGAGACCCCAGATAGTCTGAAAAATACGCTGGAAGTAGCCGAAAAAGCTGAGCTTAAGCTCAACTTCAACCAGAGTTTGATTTTACCGCGTTATCCGATTCCGCCGTCGTTTGGCAGCATGGAGGCGTATTTGCGGCACTTAGCGTATGAGGGGGCGCGGCGGCGGTACGGGGAGCCTTTGTCTGAGGAAGTGGAGCAGCGGCTGGAGCATGAGCTGAAGGTCATCGAGCAAATGGGGTTTGCCGGGTATTTTTTAGTTGTACAGGACTTCGTAGCGGAGGCACGGCGGCGTGGGGTGTGGGTGGGGCCGGGTCGGGGTTCCGCAGCGGGAAGTCTGGTAGCTTACGTCCTGTGTATTACCAATGTAGACCCCTTAGCGTATCAGCTGCTCTTTGAGCGGTTTCTCAACCCTGAGCGTGTCTCGCCCCCGGATATTGATATTGACTTTGATGATGAAGGGCGCGGGGAAGTGATTGCTTATGTGCAGGAAAAGTACGGCATGGAAAATGTGGCGCAGATTATCACGTACGGAACGATGGGCATCAAGACAGCCATCCGGGATGTAGGCCGGGCCCTGAATATCCCCCTCCCCGACGTCAATAAGCTCACCAGCTACATTCCCGAGCGGCCCAATATCACCCTGGCAGACGCCTTGAAGCCCGACGAGAACCCCAAAGCCGCTTTTCTGGAACAGATTTACAAAGATGAGAGTCATGCTCTGCATAAAGTTTTACATTGGGCGCATCGACTGGAGGGGATGACGCGGCATACGGGCATCCATGCGGCAGGGGTGATTATTGCGCCGGAGCCATTGTACAACTACGTGCCGCTCTCCATAGCCACCCGGGATGAGACGCAGCGGCAGGTCATCACCCAATGGGACGGCCCCGACTGCGAAAAAATAGGCCTCCTCAAAATGGACTTCCTCGGCCTAAAAACCCTCTCCATCCTCAAAACCGCCGTCCAGCTCGTGCAAAAACTCACTGAAAGTCCTGAGCCCCTGGATTTGGAAAAAATACCCTTGGACGACCCAGAAACCTGGCGGCTCTTTCAGGACGGCCGCACAGTGGCTATATTTCAGTTTGAGTCAGAGGGCATGCAGAAGTACCTCCGGATGCTGAGGCCCACCTGTATTGAGGACCTCATAGCTATGAATGCCCTTTATCGGCCCGGTCCAATGGAGAACATCCCCGCTTTTGTGCGGCGCAAACACGGCGAAGAGCCCATCACCTACCCACACCCGCTTCTGGAGTCGATTTTGCGCAATACGTACGGGATCATGGTCTATCAGGAGCAGATTATGCAGATTGCGCAGGTTTTAGCGGGGTACTCGCTGGCGGAAGCAGACCTTCTACGACGGGCCATGGGGAAAAAGAAAAAGGAGATCAT
>Ga0209691_1000593_pt1 | contig 24689 bp, 17 predicted proteins | sample YNPMSBMetaG_FD_187120 | JGI IMG/M metagenome (GOLD analysis project Ga0209691, IMG submission 187120) | Anoxygenic and chlorotrophic microbial mat microbial communities from Yellowstone National Park, USA - YNP MS-B MetaG (SPAdes) (version 2) ... | reverse complement strand
TGCTGGTGCCTTTGCGCATGGCGAAGAGGCGGAGGCAGGCAGCTTAGTAAAGTGCTTGCCTTTTCGCTGGGGTGCGCAAGAGGCGGGGGGCCGCAGGGGTTCTGGCGGGTGGCTTTGTGGCGGGGACCGGGCAAGGCATACAGTTCCTTCTCTGGCGCAGGCCGATGCCGAGGTGCAGGAAAGCTCAGCCCAAAGCGCTCGCTTGTACGGCGGTGACGAGTTTTCGGGGCCTCATACGCCCACCGCTCGGGATAAGGCCGATGACGGGTAGATGGCGGCGCATACCGATGCTTCTCGGCCAAGTGCCGGTGCGTAAGGGGTGGAAAAGGAAAAACCCACTTTTCGGCTTGTTTAGGCTGATGCCGAAGTCGTGAGGATGGCGGGCGATAGGATTCGGCCCGGAGTCTGTGCGCGGAGTAAGCTTGGGGGGGCTTCTGCTTTTCGGCCCGGTGTAGGCTGTACTGACGATTCTTAGGGGTGCGCAGGGCAAATTTTTCGGCCCGGTTGCGGTGGGCATGGGTAGGGCTGGGCGGACGTTGTCTTTCGGCTCGGAGGGTGACTCGGCCAGAACGCCGGCTGGCACGCAGGCGCTGACGCTCTGCGCGAAGCGAGTGGCGCACGGCAGGCGCATACGGCGTAAACGCCTCGGCCCGCTCTAAGGCTTTATGGCGGGGGGATGGCGGCGAGAAGCGATACCGCTCCGCTCGTAGACGCGGCTTTGGGCGACCATACCGGTCTACCTGCGTCTCCGCCTGCCGCTGCACACGCCGCCGGGGCGTCCGCTCCTTCACCCGCACCCGCTCCGCACACTCCGGCCCCGTACAACGCGGCGGCGCCTTTAAGTCCTGACCTACCACCCACCCTACGCTCAAGAGCCCCACCAGCAAGAACCGAAATGCCATTCGCCACAATATTAAGCACTCTTCGCCACTACCTTTTGCGCAGCTTATGCACAAAAGTCTGCCTACTTTACCTTCAAGTGGCGCGCTGTGGCAAAACTCTGGAAAGGCATGGCATGCATATTGCTTTCGCCTGCTGCGAGGTTGCCTCAGTTCTTCGGCTTCTCCTTAGCGACCTCTGAGGCTGGAAGCCCAATTAGAAACGTCCCCTATCCCAGCTGGATAAAGCAAATCCTGCGTGGCCCGAAGCTACAAGGGGCGCTCCTGGCACCCGGATTGGTGAAACATCCTCCTGGACTATACCCGGCGCATAGGAGAGGCAGGCTTTGATGGGGCTTACTTGGATATCAAAGTTTTTCTTTACCTTTGCCCCATGCGGTCGCTACATGCATTACTACTGGGGAGCCTTTTGTTGGCTCAGACAGGCCAGCGCGTCAAAGCCGCTTTCGGCCTGATTGAAGGTAATCGTGCCCTAGGCGGAGGCTTTTATTCCCTGATCCAGGAGCCTTCGGGGGCGCAGACTACTATGCTTGGCCCACTATATTATAATGGCAGGCCACTCGAACCTTTTGGCAACGACCTGACCTATGATCCGCGCACAAAGTACCTCTTTCTGATAGGCGGGTCGCCGGATGTCATGACGTACAATGGTGTTATCTATGGCATGGATGTATGGCGCTCTCGGTTATTAGATTCCCTTACGGGGCCCATAGGGGCGCGCCGCTTAGCGGTCAAAGACACGCTTTTGCTCGTTACCCGCATTCGCCCGCCCTTCTTCACAGTCTATCGCATTCGGCCTACCGCTACAGGCGTCGCACTGGACTCTCTCTGGTCTCCGTCTTCCCCTTACCTGCGCAGCATCCCCGAAGCTATCATCGTTGTGGGAGATACCGCCTTCATTCCCCTGACGTACATTTCCAATTTTAATACCATTGCCCGCGATAGCCTCATCCTCTCTATCAATCTCCGCACCCAGCAGGTAGATAGCTTTGCGAAAGTTTATCCCAACCCGGCTGAGCTTGTGCGTATCGGGGGCAAGCTTCACGTCGCCTGCTATGGAGACTTCATGGTACCCCTGCACATCGCTGAGATTGACATCGCCAGCCGCACTGTCACTATTACAAATACAGGGGTGAATAGCTATGGGGGCTTTGTTACTGATACAGGCGGGCGCGACACGATTCTCTTTGTGGACGCAGCTAATGCCCTGCGAGCCTATAGCACCACCACACGGCAAGTAGCTCCTGACCCCTACCAAGGTATTCAGGGCATTGGGGGCCTCACCTTGTACGGCCTCTTATGGGCGGGAGATTGGCTGATTACGGCGCATACGAACTACACCGATACCCTGATAGTTACGTTCAACGAGCGGGGCAGAGCTGCCATCCCACCTGACACGCTAAGGACCGGGATTCCCTCTTTACGACGTCTGATTTATGTAGAGGAGGATGCCACCGTGCTGGAATTAGCCCGTGCAAACCAGATACCCGCCCCAGTACAAGTCTATCCTAATCCCGTATCGGATCGCTTCTGGCTAAGCGGAGAAGCTGTCCAGCAAGTCACCCTACGCGACTTATACGGGAGGGTCCTCTATACCTGGGAAGCCCACACCGCCGAATATGCGCTACCCAACCTCCCCCAAGGCTTGTACCTCTTACAAGTCCAAACAAGGCGCGGCCTTCATACCCTTCGCCTGCAAAAACTATAACACTCCTCTCAAGAAACTGGATGAGCTGGCAGGTAGAAGGCCTGCCAGCTCTTTTCTTTTACTGGCAAGGTGCAGGTAGGTGGCTTTCAGAGTAAAGCACATATCCAGGCGAAGGAGCCTTATTCGAGGTCTTATGCTGGGTGGGTACTAAGGAAATGAAGGGTTTAGGGAGAGGCGGAAAGGAAGGCGCCTCCGAAGCCTTAGCCGAGTCTACAAAGAGTCCAATGAAGTCCCACGCCTCCTCGAGAGGAATGGGCATATCAGGATTTGTAATGAGGCCCCACCAGAGGTGGGGAGCTGCTTCACGAGCCGCCGACAAAAGCTCCTGCCAGAAGTTCTCGGACAAAGGCAGGTACGTAAAACCTCTCCCCCAAGCCACCTGCGTAAAACTCGGGTAAGTAGAAAGAAACGGCAGTAGCTCTTCCAGAAGCCAAGTACGCAAAGCCTTTTGCCAAGCTACCTGTGCAGCGCTGTCCGAAGGGTAAAAGGTGCTATCTGAGCTGGGGGCTTCTATGATGAGGATTTCAGGCGAGAAGGTTTCCGAGGCGGCCGTCAGGGCGAAGCGATGGCCCGACACCCATTCTGGCATGTCCGAGACGCGATCCCGCTGAAGTACTATGGACACCGCCCAGGCAGAGAAACTGCCGCTCTTTTGCAGGCAGGTGTCATTCCATACGGGGATAGTTTCAGCCGAGAGGGTAAGATGCGCATAATACAGGGGTGCTGCGGGTAGGTTTTGTGAGGGGGTATGGCAGGCGCTAAGGAGGTAGAGTCCCCATGTGAGGGGAAGGCGCATTAGCGGGCGGTACCTAAGTGGGGAAGTCCCAGCATGAGGATTTTCCAGTCCAGCAGGATGGAGTAGCGATGGGCGTACAGCAGGTCGGCGTTGAGGGTGCGAGGATATTGCGCTCGCAAAAAGTCCGTTGTGAGGAGGCCTTCTTTGAGGAGGGGCATTTCTTCGGTGGGGATTTCGCTGTAACTGACAAAGTGATAGCGACCTAAAAGCACCCCTAAGAGACTCTTAAGAGCAGCCAGCGGCTTATGATAAATCCAGAAAGTCAGGGGATAACTCAAAAGAAGTAGGGTTGCTGCCGCGATATCGAAGAGTTTTTTCTGGAAGAGCACTTCGGGCTGATGGAGGCGCAGGTAGAGCCGCAAAGAATACCGACTCACCAGAATACTTTGCGGACCGATCAGGTAATCAGCATAAGGCGGCACAATCTTGAAGCTGAGACGCTTGTAAAAGTACCGAGTCATGAGGGTAATGATTTCCTGGGAGGAGAGGCTGGCGTTGCAAAAGACAAGCTCTTCGGCGCTGGTATGTTCTATGATGGAGGGGAGCTGGGCCAGGGTGCCCAAGGCTTGCGGGTGGGTGGTAGGACTCACAAAGCCCAGAAACTCCGCCGGGTAACGAATATCTTGAAAGAGGAGCTTGTAGAGGCGCTGGAAGTGCTGGGGGGCAGCTACGATCAGCACGCGCTGCGAGATTTCGCCGGTAAGATGGAGGCGGCCCTGCCGAATCCAATTATGAAGCGCCCGAAGCGATAGGGCCAGCGGTACCGCCCCAAATGAAAGCGCCGCCGCAATAAAACGAGAATAGTTGATAGGCGGCAGAAAATAGCCTGTCAGCACGATCAGGAGAAAACCCGTGATGGCGGCGCCCACGACTTTTCGGATGCGATAAGGTGGGGCATAGTTCAGGAAAATCAGGTGCGCTACCACTATCCACAGGGCGTAGACGGGCAGGATGATCTGGTAGTAGAGGTCGGGGAAGGTCTTTCCGGTATAGGCGGCCCAGGCCGTAGTCAGCCCGTACCCGAGGCCCCAGAGGGCAGCCCACTCGGTGAGGGGGAGGGCCACTCGCTGAAAGAGGCGTTTGCCGGCGGAGAGGGTAGCCGCCACCACGATAGCCATCTGATACAATAGCGCTGCCGGCCACCGCTTCCAGCCTGTGTAGTGCTTCTGGATAAACTGCAAAGAGGCCTTGTAAAAGGCTAAGACGTACGAAAGCGAATGCAGCTTCGTGCTTTCGCCCTTAAAGTGAATGATTTGCGTGGTGGGCAGGTAGTAGTTCGTATAGCCTGCCTGGATGATGCGATAACATAAGTCGATATCCTCGGCATACATGAAGAATCTTTCATCCAGGAGGCCGACTTCGTCCAAGACTTTTTTGGGGATGCACATGAAGGCTCCCAGTAGGACAGGCACTGGTGTGACCTCGTCCTCGGGGAGGTGAGTCAAGTGATACCCGCCAAAGAGTTTGGATTTTGGCCAGAGACGGTAGAGACCGGTGATTTTGGTAAAGATATTCCAGCCTGATGGGATGTCTCGCCGGGAATCATACGCAAATTGCCCATTGCCATCAATGATTTTTACGCCGACAGCTCCAGCCTCCGGATGCTCCTTGAAGAAAGCCAGCACCTTGTGAAAGGTATCCTCCTGCACGATAGTGTCGGGATTGAGCAGAAGAACATACTCCCCCCGGGCTTGCCGGATAGCCTGATTATTCGCCTTAGCAAAGCCCAGGTTCGTGTCATTGACGATGAGCTGCACCCCAGGAAACTCCTGTCTTACCATCTCCACGCTCCCATCTACGGAAGCATTGTCCACTACCCAGACTTCTCCGGTGAGGCCTTCCAGGGCCCTTTCCACAGATTGGAGGCACTGACGCAGAAAGTACTTGACATTGTAGCTCACGATGATGACGGAGAGCTGGGGCGAACTCATACCTGAAAAGGTTGGCGATTTCGCAAAGATCGGACCAATGTCAGCGTATCTACGTAAGAGAGGTCGGTACCGACGGGGATGCCGCTGGCGAAGCGGGTGACTTTGCCAGGCCAGTCGCTTAGGGCCCGCACGATGTAGTAGGCGGTGGTTTCGGCTTCGGGGCTGGTGCCTAAGGCTAAAATCACTTCCTGATAAAGGCCCTCTCGTAGCCGCTTCCAGAGGGACTCTAATCGGAGGTCTTTTTCTCCAATCCCAGCAAGCGGGTCTAAAACGCCCCCCAGCACATGATAATGTCCCCGAAAAGCCCCTGCCTGCTCAATCGCAATCAGATCCGACACCTCTCGCACCACGCACAGCGCCGGCTCATCCCGACGGGGATCAGCACATATCGGGCAAAGCGGCTGGCTTTTCTCCTTCCAGAAACCGCACGCTGGACAAACATCTACCTCCGCCGCTACCTGAGTAAGCGCGCCCGCCAGATCCGCTAAAAGCGCCGGGTGCCGCATGAGGTGCTGAACCAGCCGAAGCGCACTCCGAGGACCTATGCCGGGAAGTTTCTTAAGCGTTTCTCGCAGCGCCTCTGTGGGCGGCGGGAAAAAATGGCGCTCCACCCTGCAAATCTACACTACGCCCGCCGAATGTGTGCATTTCATGCCTCCTGCATGGAAAAAATAAAACTTCAGGCCCCAGCGGCGTGCTTTCTCAGGCGTATATGCGTTAGCCATGCCAAGCCTACCCCGCCTGCAAACGTGCAGAGGAGGCGGGTGAGCCAGGAGCTGCCATACGCCAGCACGATACATCCCGCTACCCCCACCGCAGCCAGTAGGACCCACCGCAGGGGGAATGCCCCGGGGAGCTTCCGGCGTCCCAGCCCCACCGATACGCCCACCATGCCCCCATACGCTAAAAGCGTCGTCACGGCACAGGCCGCATACCCATACCGGGGGATGCCGTATAAGTTTCCCACTACCGTGATGAGACTGCCTACCCCTGTAATCAGCAGACCTATATCCGGCTTTTCCTGGAGCTTGTACCAGATAGAGGCATGGACGAGCGAACCCATGAGCAGATTGGCAAAAAGCAAAATGGGGATGATCCACAATGCCTCCCAGTAAGCAGGTGGCAGGAGAGAGGCAGGTAAGAGGCCCCCCCATCGGGTCGTTAGGAGCGGCTCCGCCCAAATGGAAAAGATAAGCACGACCCCTAAGCCCGCCAAATGAAAAGCCTCCCAGCTGCGTGCATAAAACATTGCGTGACCGGCTGCTTCCCGCAGAAAAAGCGGTTCTGCCGCCATCCGGTACGCTTGCACAAAAAGCGCCATCAACGTAGCCACTTTGTAAGCGGCACTATACAGGGCTGTATCCGTCCGGCTATACTGGGGGAGGAGCACCCGATCCAGGACGTCATTGGTAGCGCCAAGGAGGCCCATGAGCGCTAGAATAAGCCCATACCGAAATAGGACCGCACTCGCTGGCGTGGTGGGTCCTGGCGCTTCTCTTACCGGGGACCAGGCCAGCGCCCAGATGAGCTTAAGGAGAGAGGCCAGCAGATTCGCTACCAAAATAAACTCCAGTCCCCAACCTTTCCAGCCCACGCCGTAGAGGTTGAGGCCAATCAGCACCCCTACATGGGTGAGCTGGATCGCCGCATAGCGGAAGGGAGCGCCAACCGCCCGCTGATGTGTAATGGCCAAAGCCGCCCAGGCATCCACCGTCCAGATAGCAATCGTTAGCCACAGAAGCGTCTCCCGGCCCTGATAACCCAACGGCCCACTGAACCACGGCACAGTTAGGGAGAGGAGACTTCCCAGTCCTACCCCGGCTAAGAAGGTTATCCCCAGTGCCCGCCGAAAAGTCCCTGGTACACCCCCACGCCCAAACCGAAGATAGGTTGTCTCCATCCCGATGCTAACCAGAATGGTACCAAAGACCATGTAGGCATAGAGTTCGCTCATCCGACCAAAGTCTTCCACCGACAGGCGGTAAGCGTACAGCGGGGTTAGAAGCCAGTTCAGAAACCGTCCCGCTGCCGTCGTCAGACCATAGAGGGCACTATGATAGGCTAACTTCCTCAGCACAGGCCAAAGAAACAGGGACGAGGCCTTTCCACGCGTAGACGCCCAAAAAGAAAAGAAAAGCCCCCCGGTAGGGGGGCAACCCAGACCATCCCGCAAAGACCGCTATCTCACGTAGCTTGCTAAAAGCGAATCCGGATACCGCCGCCGACATCCACGGAGAGACCCTGCTCGGAAAGGGGCTTGAGGCCATGTACCTGGACAAAAGCTTCTATGGGACCCATAGGGAGGAGCAGGCCCCCGCCTATGATGCCCTGCAGGGTCATCTGACCGTCCGCTTGCTGGCGGAGCATGCGCAGGCCTGCATCTATGTAAGGCTGGATGGCGGTACTACGCCGGTAGCAGGCGCCGCTGGCACATCCCCCGCTTACCTCAAAGAGGTGCTGGAAGCTCAGCCCAGCCACATAGCTGCCCGCCGGCCCTAAGCCCCCCAAAAGCGCCACGGAGAGATACGGATTATCCCCTATCCCGAACCGGGTGCTAAGCGCCTTGATGCCGTCCTTTGAGAAATAGACACCGACGGCTTTGCTGCTTTGGGCAAGCGAAACGCTCATGCCCATCATCAGGCTCAGAAGTATTAGCTCGTATCGCATACATCCTTTATACGCCGGCAGGAAGGGGGGGAGTTGCATCTCTTTGTCAGGTCGTAGCGCTTCTCGGAGTAGGGCATGCAGGGAGCTTGCTCCGCTTTTTTGTACCTTTGCCGCATGGCTCGTCGGTGTGAGGTTACTGGTCGTAAACCCCAAGTCGGCTACAAGGTGTCGCACTCCAATCGCCACACGAAGCGCCGCTTTGATATCAATCTTCAGCACAAGCGTCTGCCGCTACTTCCGGAGATAGGCGGGGAAGGGTTTGTACGGCTTAAGCTCACCACTCGTGCATTGAAGACCCTTTACCGCAAGGGGTACTTGGCCTGAGTCCTGGGCCAGGGCGAGCCGAAGTGTCCAAGGGATAGTAGGCAAGGAAGCGGGCTTTCCCTCCGGGTGGAGGCTGAAAGAAGGGGAGGCTTGAGCCGAAGTCTAAAAATCAAGTGGAGCCAGTGAGGTGCTTGTAGGCGGGGCCGATGAAGCGCACGAGGGTAGCAGCGGTGAGGGCCGGCGCTGAGAAGTGATGCTTAGCGAGGCGGGCGGCCTGGGTGTGAAGGTACAAGCTTACAATAGCGGCTGTCAGGGGAGAAAGTCCCTGCGCCAAAAACCCGCCAATCATGCCTGCGAGCACATCGCCGGTTCCGGCTGTCGCCAGGGCCGGCTCCGCCACAGGCAGAAAGTACATTTCTCCCTTTGGGGAGGCGATGATGGGGTAGGCGCCTTTCAGAATGACGATAGCCTGGTATTTCTGGGCGAGGTGGAGGGCGGATTCCAGGCGATAGGCCTGAATGCGTTCGGTGGCAGTTCCTAAGAGACGAGCGGCTTCGCCGGGGTGTGGGGTCAAGACGAGCTGCTTTGGTAGGACGTCGATGAGGTCTTTATAGGCGGCGAGGAGGTTGAGGGCGTCGGCATCCAGGACGGTCGGGCGATTTTGGACCTGGGTGAGGAAGGCTTTGAGGAAGCTGTAAGTATCAGCGCCCGTACCAAGGCCGGGGCCGATGACGAGGGCATCCTTGTCCTCTAAGTGGGGGCCTGCCCAGAGGGCCGCAATCTCATTGAGGTACTTGACGTGGGCGTCCCCGTAAGGTAAGCTCATCCCGCTGAGGACTTTCCGGTGGAAGGCCGGCGCACAACTGCCGGGGATGAGGGCGGTAGCCAGTCCCGCTCCACTGCGCAGCGCTGCGAGTGTAGCGAGCGCGGGTGCACCTGCTTTTCCCTCGGAGCCGCCTACGACGAGTAGGTGCCCAAAAGTCCCTTTATGCGCCTCGGGAGGCCGGTCAGGAAGGAGCTTGCGCACCCCCTTTTTCGTAATCAAAAAGCTCGTAGCCCCAATACGATCCAGCACCTCCGGGTAAATCCCAATATCTAAGACTTCTACTTTTCCGCAATATCGGGCGGCAGGCGTTACAACATGGCAGATTTTCGGCACCTGAAATGTAAACGTATGTGTACACGATAGCGGTTCGGACAAGACCTGGCCAGTATCGCCGCTTAGCCCCGAAGGTAGGTCTACGGCCACCGCGGGCAAACGCAGTTCTTTGAGAAATTCTATCAGGGCTGCCTCCCGCTCGCGCAGCGCTTTTTCTAAGCCGAGGCCGACCAAGGCATCAATGACAAGGGGCTTTTGGGGGGCTTTTTCCACGAAGGCGGAGAGGAGACGAAGGCTATCCGGGGAGAGAACATGCACAGGTATGCCTAAGCGCTGGATTATATCATACTGAATGCGAGGTAATGCGGATATTTTTTCCGATGGACGGGTTATGAGGATGAATAGTTCTTTTTTGTGGCGGTAGAGATAACGGGCGACGACGAGGCCATCACCGCCATTATTGCCGGAGCCGGCGATGACGATGAAGGTGTGCTGCTGCGGATAATGGGAGAGGATACGTCTGGCAGTCTGGCGACCCGCACTTTCCATGAGGAGGATGCTCAAGTAGCCGTACTCAATCTGCATGATCTCGTCCGCCCGGCGCATCTGAGCCGAGTTGAAGACCGGCCGCATAGCGCAAAGCTACGACCCCCAGGCCACCGCCCCCTCCCCCTGCATGAGAAGGCAGTACCGCCGCGAGGGAGAGGGAATAAACAGCCCCAATCCGTACTGCGGCCACTTCTCATCCACTTTTTGGATGGTGGCTTCATCCATGACGGTCACATTGGGCCAGGGCCGCTGAAAGTCATCCAGCACCAGGCTCTTCACCGAGGCGTCAATTACCAGATGGAGGAGCCCCGCCTCATCTTCAACCACCCGGGTATCCCGCCGCATGTCTACATTATTGGTGAATCGCCAGAAAACATCCCCGAGGTGGTCTATGGGCATTTCGCCATCCAGGAGGAGAAGCACCTTAATGCCCCGGAAGGCAGGGTGCTGGGCTAATTTTTCTCCCAGCTTACGGCCGTGATGTTTTTGACTTTTGCGAAAGCTACCGACCCAGATGGGAATACCCTTCTCAATCAGCTGGAGGTTAGCTTGGAGGATTTCGGAGAAGTCGGGGCGCAGGGCTTCTGCGGAGAGGCGGGAGGGGTCTGGAGTAGGGTAGGCCAGGGGCGGGAAGAGCCGCTCTTCGGGGCCTTTTGGTGTGGCGTCGATGGCGAGCTTCCCACCAAAGGCCATCTGCGAACAGGCATGGTCCAACACATCCAGGGGCCCCTGCGAAAACACGATATCCGTCCGGAGGTCTGCATGCTCACAAGCCGCCCTGGCTACAGCCCAGTAGTCATGCACGGAGACGGACTTATCTACCACCACGACGATTTTGGTGAGCATGAGCTGGCCGGCGCCCCATAAAGCGTGCGCTACTTTGAGCCCCTGGCCCGGATAGCTTTTCTCAATGCTGACAAGGGCCATGTTGTGAAAGACCCCGTGAACCGGGAGATCCATATCTTGGATCTCAGGCATCATCGTGAGTCGGATAGGGGTGAGGAAGATTCTTTCGGTGGCTTTCCCGATCCAGGCATCTTCTTGCGGGGGAATCCCCACGATAGTCGCAGGGTAAATGGCGTCCTTGCGGTGGGTGATGGCTGTAACATGAAAAGCCGGATAATAGTCCGGCAGGGAGTAGTAGCCCGTATGGTCGCCGAAGGGGCCTTCCAGTACGAGGGGCTCCTGCGGGTCCACATAGCCTTCTATGACGATGTCGGCGTCAGCGGGCACTTCTATGGGCTGCGTGACGCAGGGGACGAGGGGCACCGGCCGCCCCCGTAAAAACCCCGCCAGGATGTACTCATCCACGCCTTCTGGCAAGGGAGCCGTAGCCGCATACGCATACACCGGATCGCCACCTAAAACTATCGCTACGGGCATCTTCTGGCCGGTTTCTTTCCAGGCGTCGTAGTGGCGACGAGAAACTTTATGCAGTTGCCAATGAATGGCGGTGGTTTTTTCATCCAGGACCTGCACCCGGTACATACCTACATTGCGCTGGCGGGTGTGGGGGTGGTACGTATGCACCACCGGAAGCGTAATATAATGTCCGCCATCCGCCGGCCAGCATTGCAGAATGGGCAGATGAAAAAGGTTGATGGCTTCGCCGGTGCGGACGACCTCCTGGCAGGGGGCCTTTCCCCGGTGACGGCGGGGCAGGAAGCCCGCCACCTGTGCCAGCGTTGGGAGCATCTGGAGCTTTTCCAGCAGGGAGGCCTTCGGGCTCAGGAGCTTGCTAAAAAGCGCTTGCATGCGAGTACTGATGGCATCCAGGGGGTTAGAACCCTTTGAATCACCTTCCACGCCTAATGCCAGCGCCATGCGCCGCTCCGAGCCATAGGCATTGATCAGCACCGGAAACGGTGTGCCCGTCTCCTCAAAAAGCAGGGCTGGCCCCTCTGCCTTCACGATCCGATCCGTAATCTCGGTAATCTCCAAAACCGGGCTGACAGGGGTACGAACCCGCTTCAGTTCGCCGTACTTCTCCAACTTTTCTACAAAAGCGCGCAGACCGGGCAGTCTTGACATCAGACTGCTAAACACAAATCCGCCTCAGGATAGCCGTTCGATGATCATCGCTGAGGCGCCCCCGCCGCCATTGCAGATGCCTATGGCGCCGTACCGGCCGCCTATATGAGAAAGCACATTCAGAAGCGTCACCAGGATGCGGGCGCCGCTGGCCCCGATTGGATGCCCCAATGCGACAGCCCCACCGAAAATATTCAGCTTTTCATCTGGGATGCCCAAAAGTTTCTGATTAGCTAAGGCCACAGCGGAAAACGCTTCATTGATCTCAAAGGCGTCGACTTGGTCTATGGACAGTTGGGCTCGCTGGAGGGCTTTTTGGATGGCGTCGGTGGGGGCGATGGTGAACCACTCAGGCTGTCGGGCGGCATCGGCCCAGCTGACAATGCGTGCAAGGGGTTTGAGGTTGTGGGTCTTGAGGGCCTTTTCGCTGGCGACGAGGATGGCGGCCGCCCCGTCGTTGATTTTGGAGGCATTGGCGGCGGTGATGGTGCCATCGGGCTTGAAGGCCGGCTTGAGAGCAGGGATTTTATCAAACTTCGCTCGGCCGGGCTCTTCGTCTTCTGTGACGAGGCCTTGGCTGGTTTGCACAGGCACAATCTCAGGGGCGAAGAGGCCTTCCTTCTGGGCTTTTTGGGCGCGCTGGTAAGAGGTAATGGCGTACGTATCCTGCATTTCGCGGGTGAGGTGGTAGGTGGTAGCACAGGTTTCGGTGAGGGTACCCATCGTCAGGCCGCAAAAGGCATCTTCCAGGCCGTCTCGTAAAATCGCATCCACGATGGAACTGTGGCCGAAGCGCTGACCAATGCGGTGGTTAGGCACATAAAAAGGCGCTTGGCTCATGCTCTCCATGCCACCAGCCGCAATCAGATCGGCTTCGCCCAGGGTGATCGTCTGCGCCGCCAGCATGACGGCTTTGAGGCCGGAGGCACAGACCTTATTGATGGTAGTAGTGGGAATGGTAGGGGGAAGCCCCGCTTTGAGGGCTACTTGGGTGGCTGGTGCCTGCCCGACATTGGCTGAGAGGACGTTTCCGAAATACACTTCCTCAATAGCGTCAGGCGGGACATTACCCGCTTCCAGGGCGGCTTTGAGGGCGGTGGCGCCGAGATCCGTGGCTTTGATTTCGGCGAGCTTACCGTGAAAGCTCCCAATAGGGGTGCGCTTGGCCGCAACGATATAAGTCGAAGGCATGAGGCAAAAGTAAGACTAACTGGGAGAGATTGGGGCAGTCGTGACTCCTGGAGATGGAAGAAAACGCCCCGGCTAATGGGCACCCGCCTATAGCCCGTCGTATCTTTGTCAGATGCAAGCCCGGGCCTGGCAATATGCGCGGGAGGAGCTCTTCAATGTGCACTTTTACACGTGGCTATCGCAAGAGATAAAAGTGCCTGCCTTGCGAGAAATCTTGAGAAATTTTGCGGCGGAGGAGCGGCGGCACTATGACTTCTGGCGAGAATATCTGGGAAAAGAGACAGGTTATAGTGGGATCCGTCTGTGGTGGTATAAGATTCTGGTATGGCTGCTGGGGCCGACTTTTGTGATAAAACTTTTAGAGCGAGGCGAGCATAAGACCATAGCAGAATATCGCAGCTTGGCAGAAAAGCTACCGCCCTCTCAGCGAGAAGCCCTTCTATCTCTGATAGAAGACGAAGAAAAGCATGAGGAGGCCTTTGTGGCGGCGATAGGGGAGGCGGAGCCGCGGGTGCGATATGTGGGGTTTATTGTGCTGGGGCTGTCGGATGCGATTATTGAGGTGACGGGGGTGCATGCGGGCTTTTTGGGGGTATCGCATCGGCCGCTGGTGGCTGGGATAGCCGGGCTGATTGTAGGCTTTGCAGCTTCTATCTCTATGGCGTCGGCGGCCTACCTGCAAGCTAAGCAGAACCATGCCGTCTCTGCCCCGCGTTCTGCCCTATATACGGGGGTGTCGTATCTCTTAGCCGTGGTGGGGCTGGCTTTGCCCTACTTCTTCACCCAGCGAATGGCTTGGGCTTTCTGGCTGTCTGTGGCCGTGGCTGTGCTCCTCATTCTGGCTTTTGTCTATTACAGCTGCGTGTTATTTGAGCGTAATTTTCGCACGGAGGCCATAGAAAGTATAGCTGTTTTGGGAGGGACGACGATTTTGTCGTATGGTTTTGGAGAGCTTCTTCGGTGGCTTTTTCCAGAGGCGGCTATCGGTTAAGGGCGTAGAATACAAAAGGGAGGTTGGGAATAGAGCGGACTTGGGCCGGGCTTCTTACTTTTGCCGGGGTATGCACAGAGGGCTTTGGCTGCTTCTCGGGCTGGGCCTGGCTCAGCAATATTACCCCTACGCCACGGGCATTTCAGCCGGGGTATTGGGAGCTCAGATGAATCCCGCTTTTATTGCGGATAGCCGGTATCGCTTCGACCTTCTCTTTGGGGGACTCAGCCTTAATCTCACCAATAACTACGTGGGGGTCAGACGAAAACTCCTTACCGACGCGATTAGTGGGCAGTTAGATGATACATCCGATTTTCGGCGGGCGTACCTGGAGGATGATTATCTGAATCCGAGCCTTAAACAGGTACGTTTTGAGCAGCAGGTGCTTTTGCCGAGTTTTTTACTCACCTTAGGGCGCCGTTCTGCTATTGCGCTCAATCTCAGGATGCGGACCCGTTTCAGCGTCAATAACGTCGATCATCGCTTGGCTAAGCTCGTCTATGAAGAACTTGTCTACCCGCCCTACTGGAATACCCGGATTGAAGGGCAGGATTTGAGCTTTCAGTACGTTACCTACTATGATATTGCGCTCACCTATGCGCGGGTCCTCCTCAATAGGGGCCCGCACTTTCTCAAGGGTGGACTGACCTTGAAGTATCTCCATGGCGTATACGGGGCGTATTTTTATGTGGATAATTTTCGTTTCCGCTACCAGTTTTACAACGATGACTCGCTGGCTATTGAACGGGGTTCACGCTTTTATTGGGGCCACGCGGCGAACTTTGACTATGACATTTACAATAAGATCGTAGAGCGGCCCTTTGATAAGCAAACCCGCTTTTCTTTGGGGGGGGACATTGGACTGGTGTATGAGTTCCGGCCGCGATTTGAAAAGTATCTCTACGACATGGATGGCGAGGTGGGCTTGGAGCGGCGCGACCGGGAAAAGTACCTCTTCCGGGTAGCGGCTGCCGTCATGGATATCCGCTCGCGCATGCGCTTTGCCAAAGGCCCCCTCAGTAATGCTATCGAAATCACGCCAAACAATCTCAATAACGCCCTTCACGAATGGGATCTCCGCCCGCTGAAATTCTCCTCTGTCCGAGATTTCAATGACACGCTGCGTAGGCGCTTTGGTATCGCCGACTCTAACCCGGACTTCATCCTGGTAATGCCCACCCTACTCAACCTCAATCTGGACTGGCATATAGCCGGTCCCCTGTATCTCGGGGGGATGGCCACCTTCCCGTTCGGGAAAAAGGTGGAGAATCTGCGTGCACCACGGACTTATACGATCTACCCCCGCTTTGAGACACCGTATGCGACGATTGGGGTACCCTTCACAGTTAATGACATGGGAGAAAGGCTTTGGGGTTTGGCTATCAAGCTGGGACCGTTTGTGGTGGGAACCAGTAACTTCGGATGGTTTTTTGGACAGAAGGTCACTCGCACGGTGGACTTTTACTTTATGCTTAAGTCTGGGATCCCTTATCGCAGACCGAAAGACCGGGATAAAGACGGCGTGTCGGATAAACGAGACCTGTGTCGGGAGGTGCCTGGGGTGTGGGCCTTCCAAGGGTGTCCCGATACCGATGGCGACCACATTCCGGATAAGGAAGACCAATGTCCGCTGGAACCAGGCGTGGCGAAGTTTTCCGGCTGTCCCGACACCGACAATGACGACATTCCCGACAAAGAAGACAAATGCCCCACCGAAGCCGGTTTAGCGAAGTTTGGGGGCTGTCCAGACCGGGATGGGGATGACATCCCGGATAAAGAAGATGCCTGTCCGGATGAACCGGGCTTAGCCCAGTTCAAGGGCTGTCCAGACCGGGATGGGGATGGTATTCCAGATAAAGAAGACGCCTGCCCTGACCAGAAAGGGTTGCCACAGTTTGCTGGGTGTCCAGATAGTGACGGCGACGGTGTCCCAGACAAAGAAGACGAATGTCCGACACAGGCTGGTCTGATAGCCTTCAAAGGCTGCCCGGATAGCGACGGGGATGGTATTCCCGATAAGGATGATGCGTGCCCCACCAAGCCTGGCCCGATGGCCTATCAGGGTTGTCCGGATAGTGACGGGGACGGTCTGGCGGACAATGTTGATAAATGCCCTGACCGCCCCGGGCCCGCCGAAAATAAAGGCTGCCCCTACGAGGACCAGGATAACGACGGTGTGCCCGACAAGGAAGACGATTGTCCCTTCACGCCGGGGCCTCGAGCCAACCGCGGCTGCCCGGAAATCCCCAAAGAACAAAAACGTATCCTCGACCTTGCCTTCAAAAACTTAGAGTTTGAAACCGGGAAGGCTATCATCCGGGAAAGATCTCTCCCCTATCTCGATACGTTGGCTCAGCTTCTCATAGATAACCCCACCTACAAGCTCAAAATCTCCGGTCATACGGATAACCAGGGCAAGCTGGAATACAACATGCAGCTCTCCAAAGCGCGGGCAGAGGCCGTGCGCAACTACTTAGTATCCCAGGGCGTATCGGCTGATAGGTTTATTGTGGAATACTTCGGGCCGCTGCGGCCCATCGCCTCCAACGCGACGCCCGAGGGCCGGGCACGCAACCGCCGGGTGGAAATGAAGGTCGTTTTTGAGTAGAGCATTTCAAGATGTGAGGCCTTTCCCGTAGAGCGGGTATCGGCCCCCTTAGGCCGAGATGTCTGTGGGCGGGTGGTGCCTTTAGCGCCCCCCGCCCACGCTTCGGAAATAAGCTCCATGCAACGAAAAAATAAGCGGGTGTATGCCCTTTGGGTAGCGCGAGCAGATCAAAGTCCCCGCATCAGTCGGGGCAGCGCAGGTAAATCAGAGGCCCTCAGGCGCTTATGCGGATGACTTCTAACGTTGGGAAGAGGTCTTTTCCCCGCCGTTCTTCTACATCGGTTACAAACACTTGGGCGGCTTCGGTACTTAGGCGTCCCAGGGCAGCGAGGTGAAGACTATCTAACTTCTCGCCCAGATCATCTAAAAGGAGGAGAGGCTTACGGTGTAGGAGCTGATTGAAGAGGCGAACTTCGGCCCAGCGCAGCGCGATGAGGAGCCATTTTTTCTGGCCTTCGGAGGTATAGCCGCGTGCCGGCCGCCCCGCAAAAAGCACCTGAAAATCCTCTGTATGGGGACCGATGAGGGTCCGTCGCCGGCGCAACTCTTCTTTGCGTAGCTGATGCCACTTCGTTTCCCAGGCTTCTCGGGAGGGCGTGGCGGTGGAGGCTTTATACCTCAGGTCGATTTCCACGGGCAGATTTTCAATGGTGTGGGTGGTTTGCAGGAGGGGTTTTAGGGTTTGGACCAGCCACAGGCGTTTTTCTTGGATGAGGAGGCCGGCTTCCAATAGGGGGCGTTCCCAGAGCTGGAGGTCTGTAAGGGGCGGTTCGGTAGCGAGGAGGGCGTTTCGCTGGGCGAGGGCGCGTTCGTAGGTGAGGAGGGCTTCCAGATAGTCCGGAAAGAGCTGGGCGAGGAGTCTATCGGCCCATCGGCGGCGCATGGCAGCAGGGCCTTCTATCCACTCGGTATCGCCGGGGCGGAAAGTGATGAGGGGTAGGCGCCCCACCCAGAGCCGTAAAGGCCGTACTACCTCCCCCTGAAAGAAAACCTCTGTCCCCTGCCCCTTTTCGTAACGTATCTCCACGACGCCTTCTGCGAGAAGGCCGCGGAGCCGATAGCCGCTTTTCCCCCAGTAGATCATTTCCGCATCGCTTCCAAAGCCCCGTAGCAGGGCTATTTTGGAGAGGGCTTCTAAGATGGTGGTTTTACCGGCGCCATTAGGCCCTACCAGCAAAGCCCCCCTTTCTCCAAAATGCCACAAACCCTTCTCATAACACCGAAAGCTCGTTACCTCTAAACCCCGGATGAGCACACGTGCCTTTGTATCTTTGTGTGATGGCAAAGGTAAAGGCGAATGCGGCGGCAACTACTTCTTTGTACGATCGCGAGACGCTCCTGACCTGGTATCGGCAGATGCTGGCCGTCCGCCGCATGGAGGAAAAAGCTACCCAGCTTTATACTCAGCAGAAAATTCGCGGTTTTTTGCATTTATACATCGGCCAAGAGGCTACAGGTGTAGGTATTGAGGCCGCTATCCGAAAAGAAGATTACCTCATCACGGGCTATCGTGAGCATGGCAATGCTTATTTACGGGGTATTCCCATGCGCGAGATCATAGCCGAGCTTATGGGTAAAGCTACCGGCTGCGCTAAGGGCAAGGGCGGCTCTATGCACATGTTTTCCAAGGCGCATCGTTTTTTAGGAGGGCATGGGATTGTGGGGGGGCAGATCGGTATCGGTACCGGCGTCGCCTTTGCCATCAAGTATCGGGGGGAAGACCTGATTAGCGTGACGATGTTTGGGGATGGGGCCGCCCGGCAGGGCATGCTTCACGAGGCTTTCAACATGGCCATGCTCTGGAAGCTCCCCGTCCTCTACATCTGCGAAAACAACCAGTACGCTATGGGTACTTCCGTCAGCCGCTCCTCCAATGTCACGGAGATTTATCGGCTGGCCTGTGCCTATGACATGCCCGCTAAGCGGGTAGATGGTATGAATATCTTTTCTGTTTATGAGGCTGTTAAAGAAGCAGCTCAGCACTGCCGAAGCGGAAACGGACCGTTCTTTTTAGAGATTCTGACCTATCGGTATCGTGGGCACTCTATGTCAGACCCTGCCAAATACCGCACGCGGGAGGAAGTGGAAAAATACAAGGCGCAGGACCCCATTCTCCAGCTTCAGAGCTACCTGTACGAGCATAATTTGGTCAGCAATGCGGAGTTAGATGCGATGGAGGCGTCCGTGGCGCAGGAGGTGGCGGAGGCGGTGGCGTTTGCGGAGGAGAGTCCCTTCCCGCCGGCGGAGGCGCTCTATGAAGACGTGTATGTGCAGCCAGATTACCCATTTTTGCGGGAATGGTAGAGGCAGCGCTCGTTTCGCATCCGGGGCGGGTCCGCCCAGAAAACGAAGACTACGCCTATCATGGCCAGACGCCACAGGGGTATGTCGGGATTGTGTGCGATGGGATGGGGGGAGCAGCAGCCGGTGAGGTGGCTGCACGTGTAGCCGCTGACGCGGCTTTCGAGTATCTCCTAAGCGCTTCTCCGGAGCTGGATCCCCTCCAGCTTCTTCGTCAGGCTATTCAAGCCGCTCAGGAGCGCCTCCTCCAAGTAGCTCAGCAACATCCCCAGTATCAGAACTTCGGCACTACCATCGCCATCGCCCTAATAAAAAACAATATGCTCTACCACGCACATGTAGGCGATAGCCGAATCTACCTTTATAGCCGGGCAACGCTAACGCTTCTTACCGAAGATGACTCACTGGTTCAGCAGATGCTTCGGGAAGGGCTGATTACACCCGACCAGGCCCTTCATCACCCCCAGAAAAATATCCTTAGCCAGTGCTTAGGCCCCAATCAGCAGCCTACGCCCCATGTGGGGCAAACTCGCCTCCGCAGCGGAGACGCGATTCTTTTGTGTAGCGATGGACTCTCCAATCTCCTCTCCCAAGAAGAGCTGATTGCCCAGCTCACGCAGGCGCCCACGCTTTCGGCAGCAGCGGAAAGCCTCGTCGCTCAGGCTAACCGCCAGGGCGGGTATGACAACATTACCGTACTGCTTCTACGCCCTGCAGCCAAAAGCCCTACCTTTGCTTTGCCTATGAAACTCCCGCCTACCAAATACCTTATTGCCGGGGGCATCGGCCTCGCTGTCGTCATCCTGCTCGTTGTAATCTTTTCCCGAAGTAGACCGTCTGCTCCTGAGGCGGGTGATAGCGATGTTATCCTCCTGACAGACTCTACCGAGACCCAGAGCGCCTCTGAGGCTGCTCCGCCTGCCAGCGAAGGCGTACCCGCCCCTCCTGATAATGGATATGGTACCCCTTCGGAGCAGGTACCCCCGCCTCCGCCCGTCGCTGAAACCCCACAGCCCCCTACCGAAACCCAATCCGCCTCCAAAACTTCTACCAAAACTTCTACCTCCTCCAGCAAATCCGAGAAATCTGGAGCTTCCACCCACAATAAGGCCTCTACTATTGAAATAATCGTCCAGAAAGGCGATAATCTCACTCAGATTGCAAAAGCCTTCCATACTACACGTAGTGCTATTCAGAACGCCAATGGCCTTTCGAGTGATAACCTCCGCGCAGGCCAGAAGCTATCCATTCCCGTCAAGGGCGTCAAAACCCACACTGTCCAAAAAGGTGAAAATCTTTCTAAGCTGGCTCGGCAACATCAGAGTTCTATTGAAGCTATCCGCAGAGCTAACAACCTCTCTGACAAAGACGAGATCAAGGCCGGCCAGAAGCTAAGGATTCCTATTCTGGAATAAGGGCAATGGCAGATCTTTTAGGGAAAAAACTGCTCAACTATCGGATTGAGAAGCTCTTAGGGCAGGGAGGAATGGGTGAGGTCTATCTGGGCGTGCACACTGAGATAGAGCGAAAGGTAGCGATTAAGGTGATTAGCCCCCACCTGGCGCGGGATGAGCGGATCCGCGAGCGCTTTCGGCGAGAAGCGTTGATTCTTTCCCGGCTCAACCATCCGAACATCGTTCAGCTCTATGACTTCTGGGATCGGCCGGAAGGGCTTTTTCTCATCATGGAGTATGTCAATGGCATTGCGCTGGATCGGTATATCCATCGGGTTGTAGGCGGGCCGTTGCCGGTTAAGTTTGCTATAGAGCTTTTTTTGCAGGTTTTGGATGCTTTTCACTATGCGCATGAGCAGGGCGTCATCCATCGGGATATCAAGCCCAGCAATATCCTCATTCGAAACGATAATGTAGTCAAGATTTTAGATTTTGGCATTGCGCGAATCTTAGCCGGAGACGAAACACAAGGCGACAAACAAAAAGAGCTTACCCGTACGGGGACGACGCTGGGCACCGTGGCCTACATGAGCCCCGAGCAAATACGCGCAAAATCACCCGGCGAGATTGACCATCGCTCAGATATCTATTCGCTGGGACTGGTACTTTTTGAAATGCTAACAGGCCGTCCAGCTTACGATAGAAACGAACTTTCTGAGTTTGACCTTCTTCTCAAAATCGCCACTGATCCGCCCCCCAGCCTCTTGAGTATCAATCCTAATCTCCCCCCAGAATTAGATTCCATCCTGTCCCGCTCTCTCGCTAAAGATCGCCAAAATCGCTATCAAAGTTGTCAGGAATTTGCCGCTGATCTGATAAAATTTTTGGCTGATTACGTGCAAAGTGCTGGGACTTCCTCCACTACCTCTTCCTCCCGGAATCCCGCGCTGACTACCCCCACCATGACTTCCCTTCGTCCCCCCTCCCGCCTCCAGAAAGCCCTCACCAGCCTGCGCGACTCTTTCACCGATAAGGGTAAATCCTCCTCTAAGGGCACGTTTCTGCGCATAGGTCTCGTGATAATCGGCATAGTTGTAGTTCTTTATGGGCTCTTTGCCTGGACTCGTTATAACAGCGCTAAGAAAGAGGCCCTCCAAATCGCCCATGACTTCGTTGAGAAGGCTCTCCGCCAGCACGATGCTAGGATGCTCTCTGCCCTCCTGGCGGATACCTTGGAGCAGTTTTTTGATGCCCCGCAGAAGTCTCTCTCCGAAATCCAAAAAGGCTACACCGACTTCTGGCAGGCCCTCCAAAGTGACTCCATAGCTTGGCATGGAGACCTCGCCATCAATCAGCAGAATGACACCTGGATCGTACGTGGAATCCTCTACTACCACTACACTACTAAACCGAAAAAACTCATAGAACCGAAAAAACGTTACAATAGGCTCTGGGGACGCTACGAAACCTACAATGAGGTGAAAACTATTCCTCCGCAAACCCTCTGCAAGCTCAAGTCCCTGGAACTCTACATCCGGGCCGCTAAGATTATTAGCATAAGACAAGTGGAAGAGAGGCTCTGCCCGTAAGGAAGCTACTGCCCTGGGCGCTGGGAACCTTCTTAGGCAGCGGCTTGACTTTTCGCCAGCACTTAGGGAGGGAATATAGACGGAGGCGGATCATTTAGATGCTTTTTCAGCGGGATAAAGGGGTGTGGCTGGATGGTTTATACCAGCTGGTGAGTTTGTTTTTTCAGGAAGCCGTGGGCGAAGTCGGCGCCGCTCAGGGTTTTTCGGCCTTCGAGGCGTACTTCGAGGAGCTCCAGCACACCTTCGGAGCAGGCGACGAGGAGGTGACCTTTTTCAAAGTAGAGCGTGCCGGGTGGGGCGTTGAAGGTGCGGTGGGGATGGTAAGTGGCCCGTAGGACTTGGAGACGCTTATCTTGGAAGGTAGTCCAGGCGAGGGGTTGGGGATAGAGGCCCCGGATGAGGTTGTAGATGGCGCGGGCGGGCTTATCCCATCGGATGCGGGTGTTGGCGGAGGTGAGCTTAGGCGCATAAGGGGCATCGGGTAGGTGCGGCTGGGGAAAGGGCTGTAGGGTGCCCAGCGCCAGCCCTTCCAGCACTTGGAGGATCGCTCGGGCCCCCACTTCGGCGAGGAAGTTCTCTAAATCGCCGGCGCTCCAGGTTTCGGGTAGGGGGTACTTTTCCCGGTAAAGGAGCATGCCGGTGTCAATGCCCTCATTGATCTGGAAGATGGAGAGGCCGGTTTCGGTTTCGCCGTGGATGATAGTCCAGGGGATGGGCGCAGCTCCACGATAGGCCGGAAGCAGGGAAGGATGGAGATTGAGGGCGCCGTAAGGGGGGAGTTCCCACAGGGCCCGCGGCAGTATCCGGTAAGCAATCACAACGAAGGCGTGGGCGCCGATGGCTCTTAAGCGGTCTGGTAGGGTAGGGTCTTTGGGGGAATCTACCTCCCAGATGGGGATTCCGAGCTTCAGGGCGGCTTCTTTGATGGGCGTGGGGGTGGGCTGGTGACCACGACCAGCCGGCTTATCGGGATTGGTGATGACAGCGGTAACTTCATGAACAGAATTCGCCAATGCCTGTAAGGTCGGAATCCCAAAAGCACCATTTCCAAAAAAGACTAACCGCATCAGACGACGACATTGATGATTTTGCTGGGGACAACCACGATGCGTTTGATAGGCTTATCCTGGGTATAGCGGGAGAGACGCGGATCTGTGCGTACGTGGTTTTCTATGTCGGTGGGTGGAAAGTCGGCTGGCAGGTCTATGTGGAAGCGGAGTTTGCCATTGACGGAGACGGGGTAGGTGATAGTTTCGGCTTGAAGCAGGGCAGGGGCATACGTCGGCCAAGGAGCCTCTTGGAGTGGGGTGGTGTGCCCGAGTCTTTCCCAGAGTTCGGAAGCTATGTGGGGCGCAAAAGGCTCCAAAAGTATCAGTACAGGCTCCCAGATAGCGCGTTTTCGGCATCCGAGGCGCTGCATTTCATTGAGGAAGGACATGAAGTGGGAGACGCAGGTGTTGAAGCTTAGGCGGTCTAAGTCTTCGGTGATGCGCTTGATGAGGTGGTGTAGGTGGCGCAGCTCCTCACGGGTGGGCTCGTCCAGCGGGAGATTGAGCGGGGCGAAGGGTTCTACCACCTCTGTCTGCGTGAGGAAGCGCCAGAGCCGCCGTAAAAACTGATAAGGCCCCTGGATTCCCCTGGGGTCCCAGGGCTTGGTTTGCGTGAGCGGCCCTAAGAACATCTCATACAGTCGGAAAGTATCTGCACCGTAGGTCTCGCATAGCTCGTCCGGCGTAACGACATTGTGGAAGGACTTGGACATTTTTTCAATGATCGGCTCGCCATGAAAGACCCCTTCGGCATTGGGGACGAACTCAGCGTCTTGGTACTCGGGCATCCAGGCGCGGAAGCCGTCTATATCCACTTGGGTGTCGTTGGCCAGGCGGATATCTATGCGGATGGGGAGGTAGTTGGCCTTTTGGTCGGGCGGAATGATGTCGGCAGAAACGAAACGAGGGACGGATTTGTCTTTGTAAATGATGATGGAGCGGCCGAGGATCATGCCTTGGTTGACGAGCTTTTGGAAGGGTTCTGCTACGGGGGCGAGGCCGAGGTCGTAGAGGAAGTGGGTCCAGAAGCGGGCGTAGAGGAGGTGGCCGACGGCGTGTTCGGCGCCGCCGACGTAGAGGTCGACGGGAAGCCAGTAGCGGAGCTTTTCGGGGTGGGCGGGGGCGGTGCTATTGTGGGGGTCACAGTAGCGGAGGAAGTACCAGCTGGAGCCGGCCCAGCCGGGCATGGTGTCGGTTTCTCGCTGGCCGCCCTGGTAGTTTACCCACTCCGTGATACGGGCAAGGGGGGAGCGGCCATCACCGGTGGGTTCGTAGCGCTCCACGGGCGGGAGGGTGACGGGTAACTCTTCCAACGGTACGGGGTAGGGGATAGCGTCCCGCCAGATGATAGGGAAGGGCTCGCCCCAGTAGCGCTGCCGAGAGAAGACCACATCGCGCAGGCGGTACTGCACGGTGGGTTGGCCTTTTCCGTCCTGGGCGAGGAGCTCCCGGATGCGGGCAATCGCCTCTGGCACGGACAGCCCGGTTAGAACGCCCGAGTCGGTCAGGATGCCGTCTTTAGCTTCGTAGGCCTGATTTTCGGCGGAAATACCTGCGAGGATACTCCGAATAGGCAGGTGGAAGTGTTTGGCGAAGAGCCAGTCGCGCTGATCATGAGCGGG
>Ga0209691_1000590_pt1 | contig 24820 bp, 20 predicted proteins | sample YNPMSBMetaG_FD_187120 | JGI IMG/M metagenome (GOLD analysis project Ga0209691, IMG submission 187120) | Anoxygenic and chlorotrophic microbial mat microbial communities from Yellowstone National Park, USA - YNP MS-B MetaG (SPAdes) (version 2) ... | reverse complement strand
GTGCCTTCTGAGCCGATCAGTAAATGGGTTAGAATATCCAACGGTTTCTCATACTCCAACAAAGCATTCAGAGCATAGCCGTTGGTGTTTTTCATCTGGTATTTGCGGCGCACACGCTCGGCAAGCGTCGTATCTGCCAGCAGACGCCGGCGCAGATCCAGCAATCCCTGGGCAAGATGAGGTTGCTCGTTTTCAAAAACGGTGTGAGCATTGGCAGTGCCGCTGTTCAGGCTGAATCCATTGGGCAACAGAAAGGTGAGTGAATGAAGGGTTCGATAGGAGTTTTCCGCCGTGCCACAGCACATGCCGCTGGAGTTGTTGGCTAAGATGCCGCCCAACATGCAGGCATCAATGGAGGCCGGGTCAGGCCCAATTTTGCGCCGATAGGGTTTAAGGATGTTGTTTAAGTAAGCGCCTACGATACCCGGTTGAGCGCGGATCAAAGTCCCCTGCTCCTCGATCTGATAGGCGCCCCAATGTTTGGAGAGATCGATCAGGAGCCCATCGGTAACTGCCTGACCACACAAACTGGTGCCGGCTGCCCGGAAGGTGAGCGGAATGCGATGAACCTGGCTGAAACGAAACAGATCGCGCACTTCGGCAATAGAGTTGGGCTGGAGAACTGCTTGGGGCACGAGATAAAAATAGCTGGCGTCATTGGCGTAAGCCAGGCGCTCAATCGGGCGCGTCAACACCCGCTCACGGGGCAGGATTTTGGTCAACTCGGTGGTTAAGTCCATGAGAAAATCCTTTGAGGGTAACTCGCTTGAATTTTGCTTCGCTTGAGGTAGAGAAATCACTACTCCCTACGGTCCCTATCCGGTAGGTTAAAGTCAAAAAGCTCTATCCATAGGGGGAAGAGCGGGACAAAGGCCGCCAGAGCGTGTCATGGGGCATCCTAGCAACAGGTAAGTGCGTCTTGCCAGACAGGCAGAGGGCGGGGTGAGAGAAATCAGCTCTCACCCCGCACCCTTCTCGCCACCGAACGGAAAAGCAAATTATGCCCTCTCCCGCCGCAAGAGGGCACTCCGATAAAGAGCGGATCACTCGCTGATCTTGGTGCCAAGCACCTCAAGGAACAGCGCCAGCCACCTGGGATGCGCCGGCCAGGCTGGTGCGGTCACCAGATTCCCATCGCGCACCGCGTCATCAACGCGGATGTCCGCATAATCGCCGCCAGCGACGGTGACTTCTGGGCCAACTGCCGGGTAGGCCGAAACCTTGCGCCCTTTGACGACACCTGCGGCGGTAAGCACCTGCGCCCCATGGCAGATCGCTGCTACCGGCTTATTGGCTTCAAAGAAATGGCGCGTAAGCTCCAGCACTCGCGGCGTCAGGCGAATGTACTCCGGGGCTCGCCCACCCGAAATGACCAAAGCATCGTATTCTTCGGGTTTGATATTATCAAAGGTGGCGTTGAGGGTGAAATTGTGACCAGGTTTTTCGCTATAGGTCTGATCGCCTTCAAAATCGTGAATGGCTGTGCGAACTTTCTCACCGGCTTTCTTGCCCGGGCAGACGGCGTGAACGGTATGCCCGACCATCTGCAGAGCTTGGAAAGGGACCATCACTTCGTAGTCTTCGGCGAAATCGCCAACCAGTTGTAAGATTTTCTTTGGCATGGAGTCCTCCTCTTTTGAAAACAAACCAAACACTTAAACCAATGGGGAACCAAAAAGGAAAGATGGATAGATTCAGGCTATGATCGTCGCTGTTCACCTCCTGAGCTGGAATGAGCAGAGCTTATTCGTGGCAACTGCACTCAACCACCACTTTGTCTTTTGGAATTATACCTAATATTTCAGCGCTTCGATCCTGCAAAAGGTAGGACAAATTTCCAAATTTGTCCTACGAATATGGGCAGGAATTCGCCAAGCAAATAGAATAGGCTACAAAACCGCGCAAGAGGGGTTACTTCGTATATTCGGGTTAGATTCGTGAACGGTGTCCCTCTAAACTAGAGCAAGGCAGTGATTGTCAAAACTCCTTAGTTGGTAAGATGTTGGTCTATTTTTTGCTAATTTTTAAGGTAACAACCTACCATCACAAGTCGTGTTGATAATTTGCTGAGAAAACAGTCCACGAATTGACCACGAATAAACGAATGACAGCGCTATTCGTGCATTCGTGAAATATTCGTGGACGGTCTGTCCTGCCAAATAGAGCCTTTGGTAGGTAATAACCTTTTAAGCGCCCATTTGATGCAATATACGCCAGCAATGATCAAGTATAATTACATCATCATGGAGTTTGAATCATGCCCGGCAGAGGTACAGCTCCAAAAAGCGGTGAGGAACTAAAGCAACAGGTCGTTGCTCTGGCCCAAAGCCTGGGCTTGAAAACAGAAACGGAGGTCAAAGCTGCCCGAAGGCTGTGGGGACAACGACGCTTTATCGATGTGGTCATTACAGACGAAAAAACCGGCAAACGGTTGGGTGTGGAATGCAAATACCAAGCCACCTCAGGGACAGCCGAAGAGAAAATCCCCGCCACTATCCAGGATATTGCCCACTGGCCTATTCCGGGTCTCGTTGTCATTGATGGAGAAGGTTTTTCGGCCAACATGCAAGGATACCTGATGGCTAGCGGCAAAGTGGTTTGGTACGAAGAGCTGGAGGAGTGGTTGCGGCTTTATTTTGGATTGTAAGATGAACAACTTACCCGTTCCGCGACCGTTCTTAAAGTGGGCAGGGGGCAAGACCCAAATTGCGGATGTGCTATTAGCGCATATGCCGCTTGTCTTTCATGGCTACCACGAGCCATTTGTGGGTAGCGGGGCTCTTTTCTTTCGTCTATACCGAGAGCGCAAAATCCGTCATGCTGTGCTCAGCGATCTGAACCCTGAACTGATCGACACCTACCTCGCCATTCGTGACCACGTTGCCGAAGTTATCCAGATTCTCTCGGAATTTCCTTATGACAAGGAATTTTATTATGCGGTGCGTAATCAATCTCCAGAGCAGTTGAGCCTACCAGAACGAGCAGCTCGGATGATCTATTTGAACAAAACGGGGTACAACGGTTTGTATCGCGTAAATCGCCAGGGAAAATTCAACGTCCCCTTCGGGCGCTACAAGTCCCCGAAGGTTTTAGACAGCGAGAATTTGATGGCGGTTTCGCAAGCACTTCGAGAGGTTGAGATTCTATGCGCTTCGTTTGAAACGGTGCTCGAAAGAGCCGTGCCAGGCGACTGGGTATATTTCGATCCACCCTATGCGCCGATCTCACAAACAGCCAATTTCACTTCTTATTACGCAAATGGCTTTGGGCTGGGCGAACAGGAGCATCTGCGCAATGTCTGTGTGCAGTTGAGCCAAAGCAATGTGTATGTCATGCTTTCAAACTCAAATACCAAGGTCATTCGGGAGCTTTATAATCTACCCTGCTTTATCATCGATGAAGTCCTGGCAAATCGGGCTATCAATTGCAATGGTGCAAAACGAGGCAAAATCAGCGAACTGATTATTACCAATTACCCCCCTCAGAAACCAATTCAATTAAGTCTTCTCGAGCAAAAAGAGCCCCTTGTGAGGGCTGAATAAGCAATAGTTCAATGTAAACAGAAGCAAAGCAATGATTGTTGATCCTGATTCCCCCCTACCCCGCTGCGACCTGCTCAACCCGATCAACCGTCCATAAAAGCGGCCAGCGGCGGACAACCCACGCCACGGCTAGCAGGCAGCCAATCCCGCCACTGATAATTGCAAAGGGCGCTCCAAAAAGCTGTGCCACCACGCCTGCTTCCACCTCGCCGAGTTGCGGTCCACCTAAAAAGAAAATCTGATTTACGCTGACCATGCGCCCGCGCAAATGGTCTGGCGTGAGCAATTGGCGAATGGTGTTGCGGATAATTGTACTGACCGCGTCAGCAGCCCCCACCAGGATCAGGGCAGCCATCGCCATCCAAAACACCCGCGCCATACCAAACAAGATTGTTGCCAGGCCGAAACAGACCACCGAGAGCAAGAATAGCGGCCCTTGATGGCGCACCTCGCCGATTTGCGAGACCACCAAGCCAGCCAGCACTGCTCCAATCGCTTGCGCTGAAGAGAGCCAACCGTATTCGATTTCCCCTACCCGCAGAATATCGCGGGCAACGATCGGCATCAGGGTATTTGCGGAAGAGAAGAAGGTAGCAAAGAAATCCAGCAACATGGAGGCAAAGATCAGCGGTTGACTGAGAATAAAGAGCCACCCTTCGCGCATCGCCACCCAATCGAAGAGCTTGCGTTGCGTAACGAGCCGCTGCTGGGGCACTTTGCCCATCCGCCAGATCGCCACTAGCACCGCGCCGTAAGAGAGGGCGTTGATCAGATAGGGATAAGCCTGTCCCCAGACAGCAATCGTCCAGCCGCCCAAGGCCGGCCCGACAATCGCCCCCACCTGAAAGGCAATGGAGCTGAGGCTGAATGCGTTGGGCAAGTCTTTCGGCGGCACTAGGTTTGGCACCAACGCCTGACGGGCAGGAATATCGAAAGCAGCAGCCGTAGCTTGCAAGGCGGTGAGGGCATAAATGTGCCAGAGCGTGATCGAGCCCTGTAGGGTCAACCCCGCCAATAGACCGGCGACTACGGTCAACACACATTGGGCAACGAAGAAGATGGTCCGCCGGTTATATCGATCGGCAGCTACTCCGCCAATGAGCGAAAAAAAGATCACTGGCAGGATGCGCACCAAACCAATGCCTCCTAACGCAATAGGATGGGGGGTAAGGGTGCGCACATGCCAGAAGAGCGCCCACAGTTGCATGTTCGCTCCCGCCGTAGAGATGATCAGGGCAAGCCAGAGGTAGCGGAAACGCGGGTAGTGCAACGCAGGTGGCAAATGGAGACGGCTCAACTCATTACCTTCCCGCCATCTACATTGACAGCTTGTCCATTGATATAAGCGGCGGCTGGACTGCATAAGAAAAGCACCAATCCAACCACATCCTCCGGTCGGCCCAGTCGCCCAAGCGGTATGGAAGCCAGCCAGCTTTCCATCATCGCCTCATCCTGGCGTAAGGCGGCGGTCATTTCGGTTTCAATGACTCCGGGGCAAACGGCATTGACGCGGATATGATGGGCGGCGAGTTCCAATGCTGCCGTGCGTGTCAGACCGATCAATCCCATCTTACTGGCAACGTAAGCAGCTCGATTGCGCAACCCAAACGCCCGTCCGGCAATCGAGGCAATATTGACCATACAACCTCCTCCCCGTTCCCGCATTGCCCGCCCCACCGCCTGGATCAGGTAGAAAGGCCCGCTCAGGTTGACATCCAGCGTGCGTTGCCAGTCCCACTCGTCCATTTCAAGCAACGGCACATGGGGTTCTACCGCGGCATTATTGATGAGGATATCAATCCGTCCCCAATCGTGAAGGATTTGCTCCACCATGGCGACGCAAGGCAGTCGTTTGGCGATATCGACCACATAGGCTTGTGCTCGTCCACCAACAGCGTGTATTTCGGCAACGGTCGGCTCGAGGTTTACTGGAGTAATATCATTTGCGGCGACGATAGCTCCCCGATGAGCAAATGCCTGGGCAATCGCCTTGCCAATCCCCCGCCCTGCACCTGTAACTAAAACGACCTGGTCTTCAAAAGTTTGCATAACCTCGTCTCCTGAATAGCAGAGTTAACTCCTTCGTCCAAATGTAGCCGAGGGCAAGCCGCATGGTATCCAGAATCCAATCTGTACCCCAACCCACCGGCGGTCCGCTTTGCAACCCCAACCAGGGGGGTTGAGCTTCTGGTAACTAAAAACTTCAGTCTTTCCACATCCGAAGCACCTTCAGCCCGACATCTGTTTCGTAGCTCCTGATGGGATATCGTTAGAGTCAATCTGCCACCCCTCCAACACCCGGGTCACACAGTGGAACCTGGTCGGGATTAGTCTCTGAATTGAGGGGCAAACCAAAGTAAGGCGAAGGATCAAAGGTGTTCTCGATTTCCAGCTCATTGAGAAATTTGCCATCCCGATCTTTGACGATTGAAAAATGTAAATGCACTCCAACCGGGTTGGAAGGGTTGCCGGAGTAATTCCCCTGGTAGCCAAGCAAGGTTCCCGCTTCCACATAGACTCCTTGCGTTCCAGGAGGAAAAGCCTCAACAATATAAGAGTCTCCTTCAGGACTCGCCAGGTGGGTGTAGTAGGTCCAAATCTGGCGTTCGGGTTGAAGAGGGTCTTGAGGAATGCGAACGATTAGAGAGGCCTTCCAGTCGCTCAGGCGGGTGAGGAAACCGGGGTAGGCAACGCGCACCTCGGTAACGCCAGGCTCGGTGCCGGCAAAAATATCAATCCCCTGATGACGATGCCCTGGTCGAAAGGAATCCCCCCATAAGAAACCGATATAGCCATCGGTGGGGATGAGAAACGGGGCATTGCCACAGCGCTCGCCACCTTTGAGCCGCCAGTGTGGGAAAGCCGCCGGATTGCGCAGGTATAGCCAAACCCGCTGCGTGCGGCCCAAGTTTGGCAACAGCCATTCATAAACCAGATAGGCGCCGATGACCAGCAAGAGAAAAGCAATGGCAAATGCCAGACGATAGCGAGAGGAGCGTTTCATTGGCTCTATTCGGTCGAAGAGAGAGCTTGGCGGTATTTACGGATGTTTTCGAGATCGTCTTCGCGGTGATCGGCGAGATACAGCACCAATTGTCCACCACTCAATTGCTGTAAAATCCGCCCGGCTGCACGGCCGGCTTCAGATGCCATTGCCTGGCGCGCGTCTTCGAGGGAATTGAAGAAAAGTTCATGCTGCAATTGATACGCTGCGTTGCCGTAGAGATGAATATCGATGCGGCTGGTGGTTTCCCGGATAAGACCCGGCATTTGCTCGGCATGATGCAAAAACTCCGGCCAGTGTTGTTCCAGTGCCACTGCTTCAACAGAACTCTCGATTAAAATGACCAGTTTAGTTGTCACAGGCGCATCCAGTGTACCAACAAAAACCACTCAATGGCTTATTAACTCCCCTTACCATGAGGTACTACGCTTTCCTTTATCTGCTTGGGTAGCGAAAGAGCCTTAGGCATATCCTTAGGGTGCAGGAATCTTATTGATCCAATCGTTGCCCACAATCACCACCACATCCACGCTTTGGGTGGGATCAAAGCGATTGTACAGGTAATTAGGATTAATCCCCATTAACTCAACTAAAAACTTGAGCGTATAGGGCTTGCCGCTATAATCCAACAAGGTCGTGTAGTTATAAAAAGTATCTGCATTTCCGGTTTCGACCACGTTGACGCCTTGCTTTTGGAGATATTCCATCGTCTGGGATGCCAACCCAGGCGAAGAACTGCCGTTCAGGACGCGCACCCTGGCGCCTTCGGCCTTCATTTGCTCAGCAGGAGGGAGATTTGCCAGGGGGCTTTGCAGGCGCGTATCGGCGAAGATCTGGTCGCGCACTTCGCGGATTTTATCGGGCATCGGTTTGAGAGCATCCAGGCCATCCGGTGTCTTGAAGAAATTGACTTGCTCGGCACCGATAATGGCGTGTTTGATGTTCTCTTCAGGAATATCTTTAGCAAACCACGCCAGACGAATGGCCTGGTCTAGCGACAAATTGGTGCGCACACCGCTGGAGAACTCCTGATATAACACCGGGGCATTGGCAATCATGCGAGGCAGGTTGTCGAAACGCAACATCTGGTTGCGAATTGCCATGACCACTTCTTGTTGACGACGGGCGCGGTCGAAATCACCACCTTCGGTGCTGCGTGCCCGGGCATACGCCAGAGCGATCTCGCCATTCAGCACCTGTCGCCCGGGTTTCAATTTCTTGAAGGTATTATCCCCTAAGAGATCGACGTTAATTGGCTCCTGAATATCCAGTTTCACGCCGCCAATGTGATCGATAAACTTGATAAACGCTCCAAAATCGATTTGGGCATAAAAATCAATCGGCACGCCAATCAGTCCTTCGACCGTTTTCATGGCTAATTCTGGCCCGCCGCCCGGCAATTTATAGGCTTCACCGAGCTGGTAAGCCGTGTTGATCTTGCCATAACCAAAGCCCGGAATCGCCACCCACAGGTCGCGGGGAATGTTCAGGATACCGGCAGTCCTGGAGAGGGGATCAACGGTAAAGAGGATCATGGTATCCGTGCGCGGTGCTCCCTCTCCGGCAGCCCAATCTCGATAATCCAAACCCATGACCAGCAAATTAACCCGACTGGCGCCATCCCACGGCTCTGGGGTCGGACCGACCATCTGCAAAGGAGCGTTCGGATCAGTGATGATACCGCCTAGATCGGGCGTCGGAGTCGGGCCGGTAACGCTAATGCCGGGTAAGTTAGTGATCTGCCACGAAGTCACCAGATCACGGGTAACGATAAAGGTCAAGTAAGCCGTCAACAAGGCTGCGATGACAAACGCAGCAATTAAAGCAATCAAGAGAAGATTGGCTCTCTCTGCAAGTTGTACTTTTTCTGATCGTTGTTCCATATCTCATTATTCTTCACTGGTCAAAATCGCCTGCTGATTATATCACGGTATAATGAGCGCATCATGTCATCCCTGACGGCGTATAACCTCTCCAAATCCTTTGGGGCGCGAGATTTGTTCACCAATCTCTCCCTGAGTGTGCCGCCGAATGGGCGAATTGCGATCGTCGGCCCGAACGGGATTGGGAAGACGACTCTTATTCGCGTCTTAATTGGCTTAGAGGAACCCAGTCAAGGGATGGTGCAGCGCGCTCGCAATCTGCGCATTGGCTATCTGCCGCAAGAAACGGTAATGGAAAGCCAGCGTACATTATGGGAAGAATGCCTCGAGGCTTTATCGAACCTGCGCCAAATGGAAGCGGAATTGCGCCGTTTAGAGAAAGAAATGAGCCAACCCAACTCATCACCTGATCTGCTGGAGCGGTACGGAGCCTTACAAGCAGCGTTTGAACAGCAGGGAGGGTATGAATATGAGTTGCTGATCCGCCAAACCTTACGGGGTTTAGGTTTTGGCGAGCAGGATTTCTGGCGCCCACTGACGCAATTCTCCGGTGGGCAACGTACCCGCGCCGTTTTAGCTCGCCTGCTGATTTCCAAACCGGATTTATTGGTGCTTGATGAACCGACCAACCACCTCGACCTGCAGGCAGTAGAATGGCTGGAAGGCTACCTCAACCAATGGCATGGCGCCGTCCTGATGGTTTCCCATGACCGCTATTTTTTGGATCGTGTGGTCAACACGATCTGGGAAATGTCCGAACAGGGCATTGAGGTTTATCGCGGCAATTACAGCGCCTATTTGCAACAACGCCAGGAACGCTGGAACGCCCGCCGCCTGGCATTTGAAGCAGAAAAAGAACGTCTGGAAAAAGAGTTGGAGTATATCCGTCGCAACATCGCTGGACAGAATGGGTTGCAGGCAAAAGGTCGTCTACGGCGGGTGAGTCGCCTGTTGGAAGCGATTGAACGCCATGGCTGGGAAGCAATTCAGGGAAAACCCTGGGCGCAGATCGCCGCCGAGAGCGGCGCTGCCAGCCAAATGATGAACGTTGAAGAGGTGACGCGGCGCATTCATGCCCTGACCTTCACCCAGCCACGGCAGCCAAAACTGGGTTTGCGTCTCAATGCCGCAGAACGCTCGGGCGATTTGGTCATCCGCACATTTGATTTGCAGGTAGGTTATCCTGACGAAGGTCGCCCCCTGATTGAGGTGCCAGACCTGATCTTAAAACGCGGCGAGTGCGTCGCTTTGATCGGTCCGAACGGAGCCGGCAAAACCACCTTTTTAAAAACCATTTTGGGAAGCTTGCCTCCCTTGAGCGGAGAAGTGCGCCTCGGCGCCAGCCTGCAAATTGCCTATTTTGCCCAAGCCCATGAGGGTTTAACAGCCGAGAACAGCGTGATGCAAGAGATCGAATCCGTTGCCCCGACCATGCTTCCTGCGGAAATGCGCAACTATCTGGCGCGCTTTCAGTTCACCGCCGATGATGTCTTTCGCCAGGTTGCCACCCTCTCTGGCGGCGAGCGCGGCCGGCTGGCGCTGGCAAAACTCTGTCTTAGCGACGCCAACTTGCTCTTGCTGGATGAACCTACCAACCATCTGGACATCCCTTCGCAAGAGGTGTTACAGGAAGCGCTTAGTGAATACCGCGGCACGATATTACTGGTTTCACACGACCGCTATCTGATCGATGCCCTTGCCACGCAAATTTGGGAAGTGATCCCCGAAGAACGCCGCTTGCGCGTCTTCCAGGGAAGCTATACCGAATACCGTCTGCAACTGGAGGCAGAAAAAGCCGCTCACCTCCCCCCGCCTCGCAACTCACCGAAAGCTGAGCCGCTCCCGCGACGGAATCGCCGCAATACCGAAAGACAACGTCTGCTACGACTGCAAGAACTGGAAGATTCGATTGCGAAACGAGAAGCGGAGTTGGCTGCCCTGCAACGCAAGCTGGAAAACCCACCGGCCGATCCGCTGCAAGTGCAAAAGCTGGGCAACGCATATGTGCGCCTGCAAGCGGAAATTGATAATCTGTTAGAAGAATGGGAACGCTTGCATGAACAATCAGTTGGCGAAGGAACGTGAAAGCAGCCTCCCGTATCTGGCAGCTATCCTGGTCTTGCTGGTTGGGGCAGGATTACTCTTTCCCTTCGAGCGGGGCAGCGCAGCCCTGCGCCAGGCGCGCCTGGCGGAACAACAAGGCGATTTCAAAACCGCAGCTCAACTTTACCATCAGGCAAGTCGGGTTTTCTTTTGGGATAAAACAGGCTTACAGATTAAAGCCGCCCAAAATGCTGCCAGGTTGGGCGACCATACGCAAGTCATTAGCCTCCTCGCCCCTCTGCAGGAAGATGGTCGGTTAACCTACGAAACTCAAGTTTTGCTTGCCAGAGCTTATCTTGCCCTTAACGACCCCGATGCAGCCATGTCTTTGCGCGCGCAATGGGTTGAAAAAGGGTATCCGAGCGAGGCGATTGATCCCCTCTTGCTGAAACTGTACACCGAGCAAGGGCGGATAGCGGCGACTCTGCCAATCCTGCGGGCTTTAGCCAAAGCCCAGCCCCAAAATGCCGAATGGCATTATCGATTGGGCTTGATTCTGGCAGCCGAGTCACCTGAAGAAGCCGTAACCCCGTTACAACAGGCGGCGCAGTTAGAGGCTAGTTATCAAGCCAGAGTCACGATCCTGTTGGAACAACTCACCCAGCCAGCTCCTGAAAAGGCTGTGGCGTACCTATATGGTGGACGGGGGCTGGCAACCCTTGGCGAGTGGAAACTGGCAGAACGCGCTTTTCAACAGGCAGTCGAGCAACGCCCTGATTTCCCCGAAGCGTGGGCCTACTTAGGATTTGCCCGATTCCGCTTATCACCCCCATCCTCTAGCCCAGCGCTACAGAAACAAACCGAAGAACACCGTCCATCTGCAAATCCGCAGCAACAGCCGGGTTTAGCCGAGATTCAATATGCCTTACAGCTAAACCCTCGCTCTCAGCTCGCCCTGGCTTTTTTAACCCTGATCTGGCAGGAACTCGGCGAGACGCAGTCAGCTCTGCAAAGCGCTCAGCAGGCTTTTCGGCTCTATCCGGAGGATCTCAATGTACGCTTACAATATGCTCAGGCGCTGGCGCAAACAGGGAATCTGGAAGGCGGCTGGCGAATCTTGCAGGAATGGCTCAACCAAAGCTCAGCTCGTCAGGCGGCGCGCAAAGCGCTGGTTCTTTATTGTATCCAATATGGGTATCGTTTAACCGAGAGCGCCCTGCCTCTTGCCAGAGAATTGGTCAGCCAGATACCTAAAGACACCGAAAGCCTGGATTTGCTTGGACAGGTTTACCTTGGACTGGAAGAATGGGCGCTGGCTCAACAGGCTTTTGAACGGGCTTTGAGTCTGGATGCGCAATACGCCCCAGCTATCTTACACCTCGGGTTAGTCCATCTTGCCCAGGGCAATACCGCTTTAGCGCGCACCCAATTTCAAAAGGTGATTGAAATTGCACCTTTTTCTCCCAGCGGCGAGCAAGCCCGGCGGTATTTAGAGGTTTACCTTCCTTAGGATTCTGCCGAACAATAACAGAAAGGTCTTAGAAAGGATGGATGTCCAATGCGCTCAACATTGCTCTTCCTGAGGTTGTTCCTTGTTCTTTCAGTCACAACCTGCACCCCTACCCCCTCACAGGGGATAGGTTTCTGGATGAGGCCCTCCCAAACGCCTGTTGAAAATCAAAGCCCTTTCACCCCATCCGTTCCGGCAATATCGTCGTTGAATCAACCCTTCGACAGGGAGGTTTATCTTCCAGTGATCAGCAAAATCGAGGCAACCGCCCAAATCTGGCAACCTCAACCAGGCGTGAGCTGGCAATGGGATTTAAGCGACCAGCGACCCTCCACCACTGTCTCAGCCATAGTGTACGATGTGGATGTGTACACCGATCAAAGCGTTCTCGATGAGCTCAAAGGGCGTGGGGTCAGGTTAATCTGTTATATCTCGGTCGGTTCATGGGAGGAGTGGCGGCCTGACGCCAACCAGTTTCCTGCCGAAGTGCTGGGGAATAACTATGAAGGCTGGCCTGGCGAAAGATGGCTGGACATCCGCCAGATTGACAAACTTGCCCCTATCATGCAAGCTCGCTTCGATCTTTGCGCCCGCAAAGGTTTCGATGCCATCGAGCCCGACAACATGGAAGTGAGCAGCAATGATAGCGGCTTCCCGATCACCGTCGAAGATGAACGCCGCTATGCCCTGTGGCTTGTCGAGCAAGCCCATCAGCGCCGCCTTGCGATTGGGATGAAGAACACCGCTCATCTTGTAAAGAGTTTGCTCCCTTATTTTGAATTTATTCTCACCGAAGATTGCTTTGCGCAAGGCTGGTGCGCTCAAGCGCGGCCCTTCATTGAGCATGGTAAAGCGGTCCTGGCTGCTGAATATCGCAATGAATGGACAGAGGCGCAATTTAAAGCAAAGGTCTGCCCACAGGCAACTGCATGGCATTTCAGCGCGATCCTGAAAAATCGCTCTTTAGATGCCTGGCGGGTCACTTGCGAGGAGTAACAAACGATCAGGCAAGATTAAGGCATAAATCCTGCGGCTTCTCTTTCGCCTTTTAGAATACCGTGGAACCATCCGCTGATTTTCTCTCTGGTCTCCCTGCAAAGCAAGTGCAGTCACTTGCTGAATCCACCCAAAAATCGGGTTATAATCCATTCCATCCCGTTAACAATGCCTGGGAACAAAGCTATTGCGAATTCCGTCAACTCAATGTACACTCTATTCCAAACAACCTGTCCGTTTGTTTGTCTCTGTTGGAGAATGAGAGGTTCTAATATGAGAAAAAAATTCTTCCGTCCCTTCACGGTTTTAAGCATGCTTGCCCTTGTGGCTTTAGCCTGTGAAATCAATTTCTCGACCCCGCAGCAGGCCAGCGCCCCAACGCAACTTCCGCCCGAGATGATTTACACGGCTGCCGCCGAAACCCTGGTAGCTCAATTAACTCAGAATGCGCCGCCAGAAATCCCGCCAACAGCGACCCTACCTCCTGAACAGCAGCCACCCCAAGAGGGAGAACCGCTAATGCCTACGTTCACCTTTACGCCACTGTTCTCCGAGACCCCCACCGTAACCGCAACGCTGCCCTTCACCCCCACCCCAACTCAACCGACCATTTCTGCTAAACAGAACACCAACTGCCGCAAGGGTCCGGGAGCAATCTACGAAAGGGTCGGCGCATTGAACATTGGTCAAACTGCCCTGGTCTACGGACGCAATAGCACCTCGACCTGGTGGTACATCGAAAACCCCAACCGACCGGGGAGTTACTGCTGGGTGTGGGGAGGATCAACAAGTGTGAGCGGCGCAACAGCAGAATTGCCGATTTATACGCCACCCCCTCCGCCGGCCACCGCCACGACCACCCTCCCTGCCAGTGGCGTTGCTTTTGAGGTTACCTTTGTGGACAAGAAAAAGTGCAGTGGGGATTGGTATGCCTATTTCAAGATCAAGAACAACGGCAATAAAGCGCTCGAGTCGGTTGCCATCAAAATCACTGACCTTAACACGGATACCACCCTCTCTTCGACCAGTTATGACAATCCCTTCCTGTCTGGCACCGGCAAATGCCCGCCTGGTAATGACAGCCTGGATGCTGGCGAGAGCGCCTATATTGCCGGCTTTATTGGTGGTGTCGCTGCAAATCATCAGCTCAAGGCTGGGATAACGGTATGTACAGAGGAAGCCTTAGGCGGCAAATGTGAGTTCAAAGCGATCAAATTTTTTGCCCCCTAACGGGTATCATCCTCATCCCTGTGGTTAGAGAGAGCCGCGCCAAACATTCTGGTCAGCGAAGCTCTCTCTACCAAAACATCTGCTTTCACCCGATGAAAAGAAAAGCTTGGGTATTCTGGTGTAAGATGTGGCTAACCGTTTGGCTTGTGGCAGTCCTCGCAGCCTGCAATATGCCGCGCAGGACAAGCACGCCCACCGTGGAGAACAGCGCCCTGCATACCGCTGCTGCCCAAACGGTGATGGCTCAGCTTGGCACAGGCACGGCATTTACCTCACCTTTACCTATCTACCCTACCGTGACCCTGTTCATCGCCCCAATTCCAACCTTCACACCGTTGCCTCCCAGTCCAACCGCAACTTTGCCACCACCAAGCAGCACGCCCTTGCCTTGCGACCGGGTGCGCTTTATCAAAGACGTCACCATACCCGATAACACCGAAATCGAACCTGGCAGCACCTTTATAAAAACGTGGCGACTACAAAACGCCGGCGCCTGCACCTGGTCACCGCAATATGCCCTTGTGCTGACCGGCGGCGAACCCATGGGCAGCCAGGTTGCCATCCCCTTGCCGCAGTATGTAGCCAGTGGCGAAATGATCGATGTGTCGGTGACTCTCACCGCCCCCAACGTTGGAGGCACCTACCGGGCAGAGTACAAATTGCGCAACGCCTCCAACATCGTCTTTGGAATCGGCGAGAAAAATGATCCCTTCTATGTCCAGATCAAAGTTCCCGCCGTCAAAGGCGTCGTCTTCGACTTTCTCGCTCAAGCCGCTCAGGCAGAATGGAAAAGCGGCAGTGGCAACGTTTTTGAGACCACGCTCAATTTTGGCGGTGCAGATGAGGATGTCAACGGTGTTGCAAAACTCAAAGAAAGCGTTCCATTGGAAAATGGAGCGACCTCCAGCCGCATCTTGCTCACGATTCCCAAGCAGGTTGAAAACGGATTTATCGCCGGCACCTTTCCAGCTTACCTAGTGCAGAACGGCGATCGCTTTCGCGGGCGGATTGGCTTTATGATTCCGAGTGGAGGCTGTGGCAACGCAAAAGTGAAATTTCGCTTGAATGCTGTCATTGACGGCAAATTGAACACCCTGCAAACTTGGGAGAAAACCTGCAACGGGCAATTAATGACCATCGAGGTAAATCTCTCTAGCTTGAAAGGCAAAACCGTTCAATTTATGCTTGCTGTCTTAGCGGATGGTGATGCCAGCGGTGATTATGCCATTTGGAGTTCACCGCGGATCGAACGTCCTTAGTCTGATCTGAAGGAGCAAAAAATGAAGATTCAAAAGACAACTCTCAGGAGAACGATCCTGATCGCCGCCATTCTGATCGCCGGGTGTGGTGGTAAAGAAGCTACCCCAGACCCACAGGCGGTTTTAACCGCGGCAGCCGAAACTGCAAATGCCAAAATGACCGAGCTGGCAATGGCAACTCCGATCCCAACCGAAACCCCTGTGCCAACACCCACCGAGTCGCCCACGCCAACCGAGACCGTCCCGCCGCCAACAACCGTCGCCCCGACCGTGCCATCTGGCAGCACCATTGCCGAACGGGTGGAATTTGTCGCCGATGTTACCATCCCCGATGGCACCGTCTTTGCCCCCAACCAGACTTTCACCAAAACCTGGCGATTGAAAAACGTGGGGGTGACCACCTGGACAACCGCTTACTCGCTGATCTTCTTCAGCGGCGAGAAGATGGGCGCGCCTTCGGCTGTTCCCTTGCCGAATAATGTGCCACCCAATGCAACGGTTGACATATCCGTTCCAATGGTTTCTCCCAGCACACCAGGACAATACATTGGCTATTACATGCTACGCAATCCACAGGGAAAAAACTTTGGCCTTGGGCCTAATGCGGATCAGGCTTTCTACGTGTGGATCAACGTGGCAGCCAACGGGACAGTGATCGCCTCACCGACGCCCACAGGGCCTACCGCCACTCCCGGCACACCAACTCCGGGTACTCCGGGCGTGACTGTTACCCCGACCAACACCACTGCCCCGGCGGCGGTGAGCAATCCAACAATTAGCGTCAATCCAGCCTCTTATACAGGCTCCTGCCCCTTTACCTTTGTGTTCCCGATCCAGTTCACCGTCAATCAAGCCACCGCGGTCACCTTTCGGCTTGAGGCCGGTTCCGGCACACCGGGTGTAAACTTGGTTTTACCCGCCGACCGCACCGAGAACTTGCAACCAGGCCTCTACAGCAACCAGTTCGAACTGACCATCACCAGCTCGATGAACGGCTGGGCAAGGTTGCGCATCCTCGCCCCGCTCGACCTTAGCTCGCAGGTTGTCAATTTCGAATTGACCTGCCAGTAACCAGGACAGGATGAGCGGGAACAACTTAGCCCAGGCAATTAAAACCTTAGCATTGGAGATGGGTTTTGTGGCGGTTGGGATTACACGACCCGATCCACCCGCGCATCTCGATGTCTATACTGACTGGCTAAAGCAGGGTTGCCATGGAGAAATGGAGTATCTGGCAGAGCCGCGCCGGGTCTATCTGCGCAGTCAGCCTGGCGAATTATTGCCTGGTTGTCAGAGCATTATTGTTTTGGCCGCCCGTTATGCAGCTCCGCCATCAATCTCTCACCCGCCACCTCGCTCCCAGAGGGAATATCCCTCACCCCCAGCCCCTCTCCCAAAGGGAAGATCCCTCACCCCTTACCCCTCTCCCAGAGGGAGAGGGGAGCAAACCTCATCCCCCACCCATCTCCGAGGAGGAGAGGGGAGTAATCCTAACTCCCAACCCCTCTCCCAGGGGGAATATCCCTCACCCCCTTCCCCTCTCCCAGGGGGAGAGGGGAGAGTCCCTCACCCCCAGCCTCTCTCCCAGGGGGAGAGGGGAGAAGAATCCCCCTCTCCCTTAGGGAGAGGGGCCAGGGGTGAGGGATCACAAGGCAATGAGGATGTTTTCTTCGGAAGGGTTGCTGCTTATGCCTGGGGCGAAGACTATCATAACATCCTGCGCCAGCGCATGGAAAGCCTCATGCAGCGGGTGCAAGAGATCATTGGACGACCCATTGCCTATCGCTGTTTTACCGATAATGCCCCCATCCTGGAACGCGAGCTAGCTCAAAGGGCTGGCCTGGGTTGGATTGGCAAAAACACCTGCCTGATCCACCCTCGCCTGGGTTCCTACCTTTTCTTGGCTGAAATCTTTACCGACCTTGCCCTGCCGCCAGATCCCGCCTTCGTGCCCGATCGCTGTGGCACCTGTCAACGTTGCCTCCAGGCATGTCCCACCCAATGTATCTTACCGAACCGCACCCTCGATGCCAGGCGCTGCATTTCCTACCTCACCATTGAGCTTAAGAGTGCTATTCCGCCTGAACTGCGCCCTTTGCTGGAAGATTGGGTTTTTGGTTGTGACATTTGCCAGCAAGTCTGCCCCTGGAACCGGCGGGTTGCAGAGTCTCCCTCTTTTCCTGAATTTCAGCCCAGAGCCGAGCAAGTCTGGCTGTCTATACCTGAAATCCTCTCCCTTACCAGAGAAAAGTTCAAACAAAAATTCCACCATACCCCGCTAATGCGTTCCAAATGGCGCGGTTTGAGCCGCAACGCAGCCGTTGTACTGGGAAACCTCAGCCGTTCACGCCCGCCCTTACACCCTAACATCCTCAAGTTCTTCGTTCACGCCCTTCAAGATCACCCGGATAGTCTGGTGCGCCAACATCTTGCCTGGAGTCTAGCCCAGTTGAATCTTGCCATCGCCCGGCAAGCTCTTCAGGAACACCTGCAAAAGGAATCCGACCCCATGGTCAAAGCTGAGATCGAAGCCTTACTCGGATAAATCAACCCCTCAGAGGAAACACCCCAAAACGATGTCCTGGCGACTCTTTCTCTGCCTGCTTGGAATCCTTGCAATCCTTGGGGCTTGTGCCAATCCACAACCCCATCCATCTACACCAACTTTTGAGCCTTCTGCAACGAAGCTCCGGATCTCTCCAACACCCCATCGTTCTCCAACAATCTCCCCAACCCCGCCCAATCATCCTGCCCAAGTCATTCCTACCCTCACGCCATCTGTCTCACCAACTCCAACTGAGCTGCCGATCACCACGTTGCTGTTCACCGGCAACATCGTCCCTGCCCGCTGTGTGCAAGCAGCCATCGACGCTCTTCAGAATTATGATTACCCTTATGAAGAAGTACGCCAAATTCTTCAAGCAGCCGATTTCGCTATCGGCACTTTCAACGCCACCCTGAGCGAAATTGCACCACGCACCGGTTGCGTCCCTACCTACATTTTGGTTGGCGACCCGCAAAACGCTGACGCCCTAGCGAGGGCTGGCTTTGATGCCATGAGTGTCGCCACCAACCACATCAAAGATTGTGGCCTTGCTACCTGCGGCGATCAAGCGTTCTTCGAAACGCTGGCAAACTTCCAAAGAGTCGGTATTCTCACCGTGGGTGCAGGCAAGAACGAATTAGAGGCTTTACAACCGATTGTCCTGACCGCCAATGGCGTCCGCTTTGGGATAGTCTCATTGGGACAACATGAACAGGGCGGCGTATTTGCTGAGGTTGAAAAACCCGGCGTTGCGCGCTTGACGGATGAAAATATCCAGCGGGCAATCCAGCTTGCGCGTCAAATCTCGGATGTCGTCATCTTCATGCCCCATTGGGGACCGGAAGATCGATCAACGCCAACCTGGGTTCAGCGCCAGCTCGCCCAGAAGATCGTCAATGCCGGGGCTGATCTGGTTGTTGGCAACCATACCCACGTTGTGCAGGGGTATCAAACCCTCAATGGTGTGTTGGTTTTCTACGGGTTGGGAAATTTTGTCTTTGACCAAGACCTGAACGACCATCAGCAAGGGGTCATTTTGCTGGTTCGCTTTCAAAGCAAGCGCTTGCTGGATTTCGAGTTCATTCCCACGCGTGTTGATGAGGACGGGCGGGTGCATTTGGCAGGCGAAGCAGAGGCTAAGGAAATCCTTCAACGCATCGAGGCTGCCAGCCAGGATCTCAATTGATTATCTGATCCTGAGCTTTCTGTTATGGGATATTGAAGGTAGCTTATCCCCCTGCTGCAACTCGCGCCGCAGCGGTTAAGAGCAGGACAATGAGGCTCAGCCCCCAATTGACCCGCATCCAATACAATTCGCGGCGCCAAAGGCGCTCCGCATTTCCATTGCTTTGCCCATGGGCGCGCAGCCAGGCTAAACGATTCAGGTGGGGGAAGATTCCCCACGTCATCCAGGCGCTAACGATGGTCATTAAGCCAAAAGCAATGTGCTTAAGGAAAATGGCCACCGACCAGGGGTTTTGAATAACCAAAAAGCCCTCATATTGAGGACTAACGCTCATTTGGAAAAGTCCACTGCCGGCTAAAATCGCAAGGCAAAGCCAGGCGAAAGGATTGAAACGTTTGCGAAAGCGATCGAGAAAAACGGCGTAAGCAGCGGGATCAAGCGTTCGGCGGGCAACGGGAAGGAGAAAAAGAGCGGCCACCGTCAATCCGCCGATCCAGATGACGGTGGCAAGCAAATGAGAGAAATAAACTAAGGAAAGGGTCACGAACGAGGGAGACATTTGATTCCTGTAACGGATTACAGAAAAATTGGAGCAAAAGGGTAAACCTAACTAAGACTAGAAATGACAACTCTCCTTCACTCAATTATGGCGAGGGACGTAAGACTCCATTTTCATCCCTGACGAGCGGAGCTGTTTGGGTTGGTAAGGGCGCGCCCGGCACCTCCAAAATCGATACGCCATACGGCCAGTCAGGTGGACAGACGGCAATATAACGAGCATAGCCCCCGGTACCACCCTTCGGTTTGGCAAAACCGATGATAATCAGAGCGCCTGCTTCCGGAACCTGGTCCAGATTCGCAACGCCCTCTGCCTGAGCAAAATGGTTGTGCATCAACCAGTATTCCCCCTCGAGGGTTGGAGTTGTATCGGTGTCCAGGGGTTCATGACCGTGGAAGAGGATCTTACGCTCCAAGTGAAGGAATTTCAGGGCATCGAGGCTAACACCCGGGAATGGTTTTTGATTAAACCGTTCCAGTTCGCCCCATCTTTTATACCAGTCCGAACGGACCATCACGACCGAGCCTTCAGGAATCTTGCCATGTTGGGTTTCCCAGTCAAGGATATCCTGTACCTGAAGATGATAGCCCTCATCTTGAGCAACCTTATCAGCAATGTTGATGACCACCAACGGACGGATGGCATAGGTAGCAGGGATGTCGCTAATGGTTGCGCCTAGATTATCCCAATGTGCAGGCGGGTCTAACTGGGTGCCATACTGATCAGTGAGAAGTTCATAAGCTGTGGCTACAAAGCCATGCTTTTCATAGGTAAATTCCTCCCCAACTTCTACATATCCTTCGATTTTCTGGCCGGCCACAGCAGGTTTGAATTTGGCATTACCAAAGCCAGGCCAGACAGGTTGAACTGGCTCGAAAGGATGGGTCAAATCCACATATTTGGCTGCCTTAAAGAAATCTTCATAGATTTGCCACAAGCCCGGCAATTGTGGCTCAGGTTCCGCGGTTGGTTGAGGGGTGGGGGTGGGCGGGACAACCTGGGTTACCACTTGGGTCACAACCTGGGTGACAACCTGGGTAATCACAGGCGCTGGCGGTTGGGTTGCCGGCGTTGTGCAGGCCGCAAGGATAGACGTCCCTATAATGAGCCAAAAAACAAAAATTTTTTTCATACTTACACTCCTTTCTGTTTTACAATCAGTTTTGGTGTTGATAAGGTTTGCCCCTCACTCCAATGGCCCTAATTATACCTTCGATTAATTTTCGTTAAGGTCTTTTTTTCGTAACAACCTACCATCACAAGTCGTGTGGATAATTTGCTGAGAAAACCGTCCACGAATCGACCACGAATAAACGAATGGAAGCGCTATTCGTGCATTCGTGAAAACTTCGTGGACGGTCTGCCCTGCCAAATAGAGCCTTTGTTAGCTAATTACCTTTTTTCAGAAATTAACCGTAACTCGGGGTAAGCAAAACAAGGTTCGCTAAGGCTCGGCATTGCTGTCAGACTGACGCTTGGTAATATTTCTGACAATTATTGACGGACGATCACAAATTCAGGTCGAACGCCTTTGTTTTTCAATAGATATTTCATGGCATTCGCTTTTGATTAATAATTTTGCATCAAATCCATTCCAGTGTAGAGATGGGCAACCTGCTCGGCATAGCCGTTGAACATCAAGGTTGGGCGGCGGCCGCTCTCCCCAATGCGTCGTTCGGTTGCTTGCGACCAGCGCGGATGCGATTTTTGCGGATTGACGTTGGAATAAAAGCCATATTCATCTGGAGCAATCAGATTCCAAAAAGTAGCCGGTTGTTGTTCGGTCAATTCGATTTTGACAATTGCTTTTGCGCTCTTGAAACCGTATTTCCACGGCACCACTAGGCGCAGGGGTGCTCCATTCTGGTTAGGCAGCAACTCCCCGTATAAACCGGTAGCAAGGAGGGTCAGGTCGTGCATGGCTTCATCCAGACGCAGCCCCTCTTGATAGGGCCAGGGGTAAAAACTCGAGCGCATGCCCGGCATGACTTCTGGACGTGAGACGGAGACAAAGCGAACATAACGGGCTGAACCCAAAGGCTCGACCTCTTGAATCAGCTTGGCGAGTGGAAAGCCCAGCCAGGGGATGACCATTGACCAACCTTCAACACAGCGCAGGCGATAGATGCGCTCTTCCTGGGCATATTTCTTGAGCAGCTCGTCAATATCAAAAATCCGTGGCCTGGCGACCAACCCGGTCACCTCGATGGTCCACGGTCGGGTCTGAAAATCCTTTGCCAATCTGGCAACGGCTTCTTTATCTGTTGAGAATTCGTAATAGTTGTTGTAGTTGGTGACCGCTTCATACGGTGTCAGAGAATCGCCGTATTCATCCTGTCCGCTTTGCGGCGTGCGGCGAGGAGATGCCGGCGTCTCGATGGTTTGGGTGGCAGCGCTGCCGCAGGCAGCCAGCAAGGTTGCGGCAGCTCCAACAGCGCCAAGTTTTAGAAACTCGCGCCGCCGCAGGTACAGGCTTTGCAGAGTGATGTCAGAGGATCGAATGGGGTTACTTTTCCAGATTGAAGTCGTCATATCGGGTTCTCCATTGTTGCAGGTGACGAAGATCAAATCAAACAAAAAACATGGGAAATCGCATGAAGAGCCATCTTCTTCGATGATGTCAGCGGAGGACTGACTGAAACACTGCTTCACGCCCAAACAGATTTACTAACTCTACTATTTTACTCCGATTTCTCTAGATCAGAAATTAATTTTTTATCAGAAATCCTCATCCCGTTTCGTGATTTTCAGCGCACAGCACCTTTCAACATCTTCAGGTCACCTGCCAAATCCCTTTTCCGATTCGCTTTTTCCGTTCATAATTGAGCCATGCAAACCCTACAGATTTCTTCCATCGATTCATCACCCCAGCGATTTTCCAGTGATCGGTTTCTGGTCGAATTGCCTTCTACGCCTCAACGGTTTTACCGACATGGCTGGCAATCGTGGACGTTTAGCGGGTGGATTGATCCGCACATGCCTGCCTTGCCGGTGCGAGCCGTTCAGTTCCGCGTAAAAGATGAAGACCCACCTTATGCCCTCAGCGACAGACACACAAGCGCCTGGTTGGCAGCGCTCCAGATTGCCCCAGAAGATTTTGTCCTGGTCGGCGGCTTGGATTTTGGGGCGCGTCTTCAATTCGAAGCGAATCGCTTGCTGGCATTTACCGAGACGGGCGAGGGCGAATGGTTGTTGATCCGAGGCACAGAGCAGGAGGTATTCCACCAGTATACGCAAGCCTTGTGCCAAAAAACTTCGTGTTCTTCATCGCGCAAGACCCTGCGGGTGTGGTGTTCCTGGTATAGCCTGTATCGGTTTATCAAGGAGGAGATTCTTCATCGCATCTTGAGCGACCTGGGAGATTTGCCCTTTGATGTCGTCCAGATTGACGATGGCTGGCAGATCAGCACAGGGGATTGGGAGGCAAATACCAAGTTCCCAGCCGGCATGGCCGATCTGGCCGCCCGCATTCAGGCAAGCGGAAGGCAAGCTGGTCTGTGGCTTTCGCCGTTCATTGTCACCGCCGACTCGACCATTTTCAAACACCATCCCGACTGGCTACTCCTCGACCAACAGGGACTGCCGGTATTTGCCGGGCGCAATTGGAGCGGGATGACGTACGCCCTCGATGCTACCCACCCTGCCGTTTTGGACTGGCTGGAACAAACCATCCGCCGCGTGATGGAATGGGGATATTCTTACCTTAAGCTCGATTTCCTTTATGCTGCCGCTCTGCCTGGACGGCGCTATCAGGAGATGCCCCGCGAGGTAGCTTATCGGCAAGCCCTGCAGGTGATCCGTCAGGCCGCACCGCAGGCGTATCTCCTCGCTTGTGGCGCGCCGATCCTTCCATCATTGGGACTCTGCGATGGCATTCGCATTGGGCCTGATGTCACCCCTTACTGGTTGAACAAGCCATTCAGCGCCTGGCTGAACAATCCCAACCATCCCAGCACCCAGAACGCCCTGCGCACTTGTTTGCACCGCCTGTGGCTGAAACCGCTCATCGACATTGACCCCGATGTGGTGTACTTTCGTTCCAAATATAATGCCTTAACCGCAGAACAACGCCACTGGATGAAGGATTTGGCTTTGATTTGCGGCTTTCGCAGCACTTCCGACCTGCCACACTGGTTATCCGCCCAGGAACGGCAGGAATTACGGTCTTTTCTGGAACAAGAGGTCTCCATCGAATCCCTGGGCAACTACCGTTACCGCATCAATGGGCGCGAGGTGGATTTTCGCGCCGCAATTCCGTTTCCCCCAACCAGCAACCTTCCGGTTTGGCTGGCAACCAACCTGGGCTTCTTGCAAACCGCAATCTATGAAGTCCTACCAGCCGCGTGGGAGTTTTATCGGTAAAAAAACGTAATTACCTACCAAAGGCTCTATTTGGCAGGACAAACCGTCCACGAAGTTTTCACGAATGCACGAATAGCGCTTCCATTCATTTATTCGTAGTCAATTCGTGGACGGTTTTCTCAGCAAATTATCAACATTATTTGTGATGGTAGGTTGTTACGCTATTCAGCAAATATCCGCAAATGAGACCCATCCAGTTTTTGATCAACGGCAGGTAAGCCACCCCATGCCATTCATCCGCGCCGATATCAAAACCCCTGCCGATGGGACGTTCATCCCCATCGAAATCTGTGGCGGGAGCATCTAGGGACGAACCTCGATCGATGGCTATGGATGTAGGAGAAAGATGAAAGTCAAATGAGAAAGGATCAAGGAAACCCGCATTCCCCTCCACATAATTCGCTCCGGTGACTTCATCTTCATACCCGCGATAGCCATCGATTAGGTTATGCTCGATGGAAATATATTCGGTCGGCACATCGCCAGCCACAGCAATTTGAAAAGTGAGGTTTTGACTGACGATATTATTGCGAATGATAACCCTCTGGGCTTGAGCATTATCCTGAATGATTCCTCCCCCCCAGTCCACCCCATTCTGATACAGCGTATTATTGATAATGAGAATCTCATTCATCGGATGGTTCGCTGAGCAACACGCTGAAACTTCGATCCCATAGGTGTGGTTATGATAGGCAAGGTTA
>Ga0209691_1000576_pt1 | contig 25228 bp, 23 predicted proteins | sample YNPMSBMetaG_FD_187120 | JGI IMG/M metagenome (GOLD analysis project Ga0209691, IMG submission 187120) | Anoxygenic and chlorotrophic microbial mat microbial communities from Yellowstone National Park, USA - YNP MS-B MetaG (SPAdes) (version 2) ... | reverse complement strand
CTATGAGAGCTTCACGATAAAGAGTTTTGTAGCAACGGAAATGATGGCGGCGATACAGATGGGCGGCCGCCAGATTGCTGGCCGTCACTTCCAAATAGACCCGACGCACGCCTGCTTCGTACAGGCCACAGAGACCGCGACGCAGCAGGGCACTTCCCAAACCTCGGCCCCGGTGGCTGGGCAAAACAGCCAAATTGATAATGACCCCGTATACACCGCTATCCAAAGCGGCTTGGAGACAGGCCACATCTTCTCCGTCCTGATGAGTGATCAACCAGTTGGCACAAGGACAGAAACCGCGCCAACGCGCCAGGCTACGAGCCAGTACCCGGCATCCGGTCAAAGTGCTCAGTGCAGGAAGGATTCGGGCGTCGGGGGAATCCTGAAAACTCTGATATAGGACGGCAGCATGACGCTCGACCATCGCTTCCGACCAGGGCACCCACAGGTACTCGTGGGGGAGCCGATTCTCCCCCACCGGCTCCTCGGATAAAACGCATTCCATCATGTAACGCTTAAAGTTATCTCGCATCACGAACCTGCGGAAACGGTGGGGGACGATGATAGATACCGCTACGCTTTTCGGGGCTGAGCATCTGAGCATGCCATGAAGACACACCCATCCTTCTCGCACCGCTGCGTTCTTCCTCCTCTGAAAGTTTCGTCCTGAAGGCAGAATTTCTGTCCCGGACGCCTAACGTCTTATACCTCGCAGATAGGCGAGCAAGTTGGCCACATCCTGCGGTTGCAGTTCTTTTTCCAGACCTTCGGGCATCAGGGACATCGGAGTTGCTTGGAAGGAAAGGATCGCTTTGCGCAGTAGGGTATCCTCGGCTCCGTCGGGGCGACGGAGGGTGATGCTGGTGGGCGTTTCGGCTACGAGGATACCGGTCAGAACACGCTCATCTGTTGTGGTGACCTGGTAAGCCCGGTAGCGGGGGTCCACTTCCCGATTGGGATCGAAAACAGCAATGAGAATATCCTCTTGCGATTTGTTACCGAGCACGGCGAGCAGATCCGGACCAACGGCATGGCCGATTCCATCGAATCGGTGGCAGGAGGCACAATGTTTCTGGAAAACCAGTTTTCCGGCTGTGGCGTCTCCCCGCAGGTGTAGGGCACTTTGGTAGGTTGCGACGACACGGGCACGATCCGGATTGATCGTAAGCGACACAACGGTTTGGGCCTTCTGCCGGACCTTGGTGTCCGGGTGTGTGCGCAACTGCTGGATTTGGGCGGTGGACAACTCGCTGACAGGGATTCGCCGCTGCTCGATAGCTTCGAGCAGGGATAGGATGCGATCTGGTCGGCTCAAAAGGATGTCGCGAGCTTGAGTGCGGACGGCTGGCGCAAAGGTGGGATAACGTTCCAGCAGCAACGCCGTCGCCCGGGGATCGTTGTGCGAGGCCAGGGCCGTAAGAGCGACTTGTTGAACGGTTGATGGCACGGACGGTTGAAGCACTTGTTCGAGGGTGGGCAGAATCCAGTCTAGGGGAGCAAAACTTAATAAGCGCATCGCTGCCAGCCGTGATGACATCGGGGCTTGCTCATCTGTCACGGTTCGGCACGCTTGTTCCAAGTGGACCTTGATCGTGGCCACAGCTGCTTGGGCCTCAGAGGGAGGTTGGGATAGCCAGACGGCCAGACTGATGCGTGCTTGTCGCATACCCTGTCCCAATCCCTCAAGCAGGTTCAGTCGCAGGGCTTCACTTGTCCGGTTCTCAGCAGCCAGACGGATGATACTGGCGACTTCTGGGTCACTTCCCCGTGCTCCTACCAGTGCGGCCAGCTGCTGGCACAGGTTCAGGGGTGGCGTGGACACTTGCAGCAACTTGTGGAGCAACGGGACTTCGTGTTTGCAGGCTGAGCTGAACGAGGCGGTGACGAGCCAGGGATCGGCGTCGGAACGCGTGAGGAGTTGAGCCAGCAGTGGAATGGCTTGTTCGGGACGCAGGAATCCGGCCGTGAATGCAAGCTGGAAACGGACATGGGGATGGGGGTCATTTCGGAGGCGGAGGCAAGCCTCGGCGATGGTCTCGTGTTGAGGTAGGAAGCTTTCCGCCAGTCGCAGTGCCTGTTCACGGACACCGGGAAGAGGGTCATCAAACAACGGGAGCAGATCTTCGGGCCGGAGTTGGCCAAGGCCGTGGAGAGTCCAGGCCAGGTTGACCCGTGCCGGCTGACCGCGAGTGCGGTTCAACAGAGGTCGTAACGTGTCGGCGGCAGCGACATCCTGGCGTTCCAGGAATAAGCGTTGGGCGGTGCGGCGACGCCAGGAGTTGGGATGAATCAGCTCTTGGGCCAGCTGAGCACGATCGAGTACCGTCAGGTCCGGCAAGGGTTGCGGTGTGTACCCTTTGGGGGTAACACGCCAGATGCGACCGCGATGACGGCTTTCGAGGTTGAGTTGTTGTTTGATGTCCTCGGGCAGGGACAGAGGAGTTTCGATGACTTCCCGATAAAAATCGAGGATGTACAGGGCACCTTCGGGCCCGACGGCCAGGCAGACAGGACGGAACCAGGTGTCCGTCGAAGCCAGAAATTCGCGGTCGGGGTAAACACGAACAGCGCGAAACAACGAGCCCTGGGGGATCAGGCGCTCGCAATGAATCAAATTGTTGGCAGGATCGCACACAAAGTTGTTCCCGTAAAATTCCGAAGGAAACAGATTGCCGGTGTAGATGCAGGGACTGCAGGCCGAGGTGAAGTAGCCCCCCGGAACCAATTCTGTGGCAGCAAAACGTTGGGCGTCAGCAGCCGCGGCCCGACGTGTGGTGCGTTCCACACGCCAAGGTTCAAAAGGGGAAATGCGATAAACCCGGGCGGCAGGACCGTGTTCGGGAATATCCACGGTGACCGTGGAGACCGGCAAATACGGGTTCCGACGCAGATAGTGTTCGGGAAGGACGATCTGACGGAGGTGCTGGCTATTGGTTGCGGTGAACCAATGTCCAAAATCGTCTTCGGTCAGACCATACTGGCCACCGCCGCTGGTAGGTTCCAGGCTGGCAGGCCGATCAGGGCGAAAGCGCAGGCCGCGATTGCGGAGCTGAACCGGCGGAGCCTGGGGATTTTCGACCGAACGCACCAGACCACCGTTGTATCCACCACAAGCGTACAGCCAATGATCCACTCCCCAGTGCAGCGAGTTGACTAGGGCCTGAATGTTATCCAACTGGAAGCCAGTGTAAAGGGTGGTGGAGCTGTCGGCGACACCATCGCCATTGGTGTCGCGGAAAAAGATCAGATCGGGGGCCACCGCGACGATTACGCCATCGCGGTAAGGGGCGATCCCCATGGGAAAGCGTAAGCCATCGGCGAAAATGGTCGAGCGGTCGAAGCGGCCATCACGATTGGTGTCGATGAGGCAGCGGATGCGCCCGCGTGTCTCCGGTCCTGTCCCGACTCCTCCGTTGGGATAACCCCGCATTTCGCAGACGTAGAGCCGGCCGCGGGCATCGAAACACATCGCTACAGGGTCGATGACATCCGGTTCCGCCGCTACCAGTTCGATCTGGAACCCCTCGACAAGGCGGAACGAGGCCAATTCCTCCTGCGGGGACAGAGGACCCGGAGCCTGAGGCAGCTTATGATTTGCACCCGCCTGTTGCTTGACTTTCGTGATTATAAGCTCTTCAATCGCAGGGCTCCACTTTCCCGGCATGCCGTAATAAATCTGGGAAAAGTCAGCTTCATACCCCCCTTCCTGGAGCAGGCGTGCCGAAGGAATGTAGGCCATAACATCATTCGCATAAGCGGTGATCCATAGGGCCGGTTTTGGGGGTAATTCCTTTTTCAAACGTAGGGCGTAATCGACAACCACCTCTCCACCCAAAGCAACCCAGTGAACCTGTTCACCCAATGTCCAGGTTTGTACCGGATAGTACGGGTAGGTGTCCGAGATGCGGCCACGTGTTTCCAGTTCTTGAAGCAAACGTTGGGCACGGCGTTGCACCGCGGGGTTTTTGCTCAACAAATCCGCGTTGATCTGCTCGCGGCCAGGCACCGTATCGATTTTGAGGGTGATGGTGTCGTAGCGACTTGTGAAGGGGCCGCGAATCGTCTGGAGCGATCCCAACACGACCTTACGCACCGCTTCTGCCAGCTCCTGACCATGCTTTTCGCAAAGCTCTAGCGTACCCCGGGGATGGGGGTTAGCGTCCCCACCACAGCCGCTCCAGAACATGGCCACTGCCCCGGGAAACGCCTTCTCTACTCCTAATTGAGCAAAGCCGGCATAATCTCCACACCACTGATAGAAGCTCAGCGTGGTATTATGACACGCATACCCGAAGACGATGACCCAGGGTTTACCGTCGGCTTTGCGGACCACCAGGACCGGCACGGAATGATCGACCGGTCCTTCTCGGTTAACTCCGAGGACGATCCCCTTGGGTGTTGGTTGACGCCGGTTGACGGCAAAGCTGGCGGTACCCTCACCAAACAGAAGCTGGACGGGCTCGAGCTTCTTCAAAGCGGAGCCGATCAGTTCGATCAGGTCCTGAGTCAGTTGGTCGGTATACTGCTCGACCTTGCGGGCTTCTTCGGCATTGAGGCCGTACATATCGATGAGATTGGCCCGTAGTACAGGTCCGCAATGGGTATGCGATGAGGTGAGCATGATGGCAGAGCGAGGAATGCCGTGCGTTTTCTCCACGGCTTGGGTAACCTTTTCGGCCAATGGTCGCGGAATGCCGATCAAATCCGTGGTGACCAGAACCAGTTTTTTCCCCTGGGCGTCCTGCAGACACAATGCCTTAGCATACAACTCATGCACTTTCCCTTCCGCCGGCTTGTTCCGCGCCGCATATCCCGCCATCCACATCGGCTCTTTCGGTGTGATTACCTTGACCGCCACGCCCGCTTTGTACTCACCCTCCGCGGCGTGACTGACGTCGGCGGCCACCGTCCATGCGGTGCCAATGATGACCATGGCGGTCCAGGCAAGTCGCAAGACTTTGAGGGGACGCATGGCTATATCCTCCTCACCGATCTCGAGGAATAGAAGGAGCAGGCAACACTACTCGTGACTTTATACCGCGGAATGCAGGCGGCTATCAGATTCTGCGTAGGAAGTTACTGATTTTTTCCGAATAGTCCTTAGCATTTTCCAGAAATATAGGAGTCAAAACGTGCGAGGGAAAAAGTCTTGCAAACCTGTTGACAAGTTTGTAGGAGCCGCTTAGAGGGACTTGAGGGCGAAATTTTTACCTTCGTTGACCCCTTGTTGTAGTGCAACGAAACTACTAAAGACCCATGCGTAAACGCAGCGTGGACCCAAGGCAGTGCAGGTGCTGCTCCAAGGAGCGTTTATAGTGAAGCACGGATCACCAGCCGGTGTGCGACCCATTGTGGCGGTATGTGTGCCACTACCCCAGTAGGGGTCACAGGAGACACTTGTGCCTTCCTTACATTGAATTGATTCACCAATAGCGATCGTGTTGCTGGTGCCATCGGTGATATCCGTCATTCTTGTTCGTGTACTATGGCCGAAGATTCCGGAATTGACCCCCTTCATCCACGCATTAGGGGGATTGTTACATACCGTACCTTGTGATGGGTGGACCTCTCAATGCGCATGGTATTGGTGCAGGATGCGGTCCATAATAGCCAGATGAGAAAAGGCTGGCTGACTCTGAAAAGTCCTTGTTACCTCAGTGGTGTTTGCCGGCTCAATGTTTAGGGCTGAGCAGTTTCTCGATAGCATGGAGGAGTTGCTGTTCGGTTTCCGGGGCGGCGAGGGCGACGGTCGGTTCGTAGCCGCCCTCCAGGAATGCCCGGGCAGTGGGGATGTAGCCCATCCCACCGTCGCCGTACGCGACGGTGAACACGAAGGCATCTGGGCGCATTTTCTGAGCTGCCAGCTGATACTCGACGAATGCTTCACCGGGAAGAAACAGAGCGAGGATGCGCTGATTCAGGAACTCCAGGCAACTGATTTCGATGGGAATGTGGAGACGGCGAAGCCAGGCAATCTGAAAGGCAGCATTGTTGCGACGAGCGGCAGGCGCTTTGGGGTCTTCCAATACCTTGCGGCTTTCGGCTTCGCTGAAGGCCGGCTCACGACGCGGTTGGAAGCGTAGAGGCAGGAAGCGCCACTCCCAACCGTGCAACGGCTTCTTTTCAGTAGCCTTCCAGGCGGCCACCATGGCAGCGTGGATGCGGTCCCGCAAAATCCCCCGATTTTCTTGGGCACCGTCGTTGTATTTGCCGGCGGTGATATTGCCACCACAGCCGTTGAAGTACATCTGGAAGACACCGGTTTCCTGGCGCCGTTTTTCACGGGCCAGACCGCAAAAGTCGGCACTGACCCGCCCATCGCCGTAGTAACTCATCGGGTGGCAGGCATAGGTGTGCAAAGCAGCGAGCGGCTTGTCGTTTTGCCAGAAGCTCACGGTGCGTAGAAAGGGGTCGATCAGGCCTTCGGGAGCGGCCCTGGCTTCGGGATTTTTGGTAGCACTGGTGCGGACATATTTCACTTTACCGTCAGGCCCGAGCACCCGGCGGTTGGAAGCTACCTGTTCTACGCGGGCTGTTCCTACGCCTACGTGGGTCATCCGTTGGGCTTGGGGCAAAGCATTACGAACTGCCTCGGCACAGCGACGCACGCAATCGGCAAAAAACTTCAAATCCAGAGAGTCGGGGGCTTTGGCAGCAGAGATCAACTTCTGAGCTTCCACATCGGCAAACGGCGTGTTGTGCGGGTGAACGCAGTGGACCGAGACATATTCCGGTGTGGTGTGGGCTGCTTCCGCCAACGCCTGCCGCCACTGTCGGAACGCTTCATTGCGCAAACCGGTCCAATCCACAGCACATAATACAATCGGCTTGTCTCCCCCCAGAAGCACTACTCCCAGGGCACGCAGAGGATCATCCACCCCGCGTGCCGGTTCGATCCAACCGCCGCACAGCGGATGCCCCAACGGTGGCGTCACATCACATTCGAACGTGGCCAAGTGATAGACCGGCATCGGTGCTTACCTCGTCGTGCCTGCAAATAGCCAGGGATATTGCCGCCTACCTATTTTGTGGGCTTCTGCCATCTCTTCTGGTGATTTTCTTGCTACTTTTACCCGCATCTCACGCCAGTGTGAACTGTGCCCTTCGGAAATACGACTGCTGGAGCCAGGATCACACGACAATGATAATCTATTGTCAAGACTGGGAGAAGGGATGCTCGCGATGGAAGATTTATGGTCTTCTATTTGGTAAAGTTATGGTCTTCCTATTTGGGATGGTGGAGTCTAGGGTACTTTCGCTTGTGGTGGACGAATCATTCCATAACGTATCATTCCATTTCGTGCAGGGGTAAATCACTGCGGGCTCAGCGCCGGCCTGGAGGCCCAATCATTTGGAATACTGATATCCGGTGAAGGCGGGAAATGTCGTTACGGTTACAGCTCCAGACGGGAGGTCCGAAAGTTGAGTGTCGAAGGTTGGAATAGCCGCTTTTCGGGCCAAACAAGGGGAAATGTTCTACAACGACGAACAAGCAGTTGATTCTCGAGTCGAGGTACGCGTGCATGAGCATTTTGCAGCAGACAGATCCAGAGGTTTACACGGCCATTGTGGGGGAGCGCCGACGTCAGCAATACGGTCTGGAGATGATCGCCAGCGAAAATTACACCAGTGCGGCAGTTCTGGAAGCCCAAGGCTCGGTGTTGACGAACAAGTATGCCGAGGGGTATCCAGGACGGCGTTATTACGGCGGCTGCGAGTACGTGGATCAGGTGGAGCGTCTGGCTATCGAACGGGCCAGGCAGTTATTCGGGGCGGACCATGCGAATGTCCAACCCCATTCCGGGGCCCAGGCCAATATGGCCGTCTTTTTTGCGGCGTTGCAGCCCGGGGATACGATCCTAGGATTAGACCTGGCTCACGGGGGACATCTGACCCATGGCATGCGACTGAACTTTTCCGGCAAGTATTTCCAGGTGGTCAGTTACGGTGTGCGACGGGAGGATCATCGCATCGACTTCGACGATCTGGCCCGTAAAGCCCGCGAATACCGTCCCAAGCTGATTATTGCCGGGGCCAGTGCCTATCCCCGACAACTGGATTTTGCTCGGTTTGCGGAAATTGCTGAGCAAGTGGGAGCATTGCTGCTGGTCGATATGGCCCACATTGCGGGCTTGATTGCTGCGCGACTGCATCCCGATCCGGTTCCGTATGCCCATTTCGTGACCAGCACCACCCATAAAACGCTTCGTGGTCCCCGTTCCGGCTTCATCCTTTGTCGTAGCGAATGGGCTAGTCGCATCGACTCTGCTGTTTTCCCCGGCACGCAGGGTGGTCCCCTGATGCATGTCATCGCGGCCAAAGCTGTCGCCTTTGGGGAAGCGTTGCGACCCGCTTTCCGCGATTATGCCGCCCAAATCATCGCCAACGCCCGCACCCTGGCGGAAGTGTTGCGCCAAGCGGGCTTTCCTCTCATTTCCGGGGGAACGGACACACATTTATTACTGGTGGATGTGACCGTCAAAGGACTGACCGGTAAACAGGCAGAACAACTCCTCGATGCCGCTGGGATTACCGTGAACAAAAACCTCATCCCCTTCGACACCCGCAAACCGTTGGATCCCTCCGGCATTCGCATCGGTACCCCCGCTTTGACCACACGAGGTATGAAAGAGGAGGAAATGCGAAGAATCGGCACATGGATTGATCAGATTCTGTCTCATCCCGGTGACCCTCTTGTCTTGGAACGGGTACGGGGGGGAGTGCGGGAGTTGTGTGAGCAGTTCCCCGCACCTGCAGATGTCCCAGTTTCATGAGGCCGACGCCTTCGGTACCCCTCCCGCCCGTTTTCGCTGAGACACTCTGAGACACACCTTATGAGAATTCGCTCTCGGACATTCTAGAGCTGTGGTAAACTTCACAAGGAAGGATGATATGGATCGGGATTTTCTTGCTATGTGATGAACGCCGAGTTGTTATGAACGCTGTCGTTATTGTGTTATTGTTCTGCTGCGGTGTGATTACTTTCGCCTTGTTAGCTATCTATCTGATCACCTTCCTGTTCCGTTATGCCTGTGTCTTATGCGGACTCCCCAAACCATCCATGTGGACAGCCTTTGGCATGTTGGTGTTGATCTGGATCTGCAAAACTGTCGCCGAAGCCATCATGAAAAAGACGGTGGATGAATGCTGTCAGCACTGGGGTATACCCCCTTGGGAAGGGTGGTTGATTGCCTTCTTTTTGTTTTTACCGATCGACTTGCTGATTTCCGCGTCTTTGCATGCTGCCTTCATGGGTATTCGCATTGGCAAAGGGATCGAGGTCTGGTTTGTGCAGATGCTCATGTTGGGCGCTATCATTGCTGCCATTGTGGGAGTGGCGGCTATCTATCTCCTTGCGGCGGCGTAGCATGCGGCTGTGTGGCAATCTCCTTGCTCTGCTTACGGATATCCTGGCATCCTTACGCCGCGCTGCACTCGCATGGACCGCTTCCCTCCGTGGACTGCTTCCCTCTAACCTTCATGGACTGCTTCCCCCTAATAAGAGTCGATCGTGTGTTGGAAGACGGCTCTGTTCCCCTGTGGACAAGTGTGTGGGTATGGCGATGGGCTGAAACTTGGTCACTTCCAGAGTTGTTTTCTAAAAGGGTCCCAAAAAGTAGGGCAGTCAGATCGAACTGCCCTACGGTGTGGAATGGAATATCCGTGTATTTTGAGCGCTCACCCGCAACGGCCGTGAAGAGCTGGGGCTCAGAATATATACCACCCCTCAAGTTGTGTTGGCTTCCCTTGTGACGAAAGCCATTACTTTGAGGTGGAGGAAGTGGGCAAGAAGCTGCTCTCGCCGGTGCGTAACGTGGTTTTTTGCTCCTGATAGATTTCGACTTTGGAGTCTGTAGCACCGATATTGACAGTCAATTCTCCTTTCAACTTAAGGGTGATTTCTGCCGAGACGATCCGTTGCGTTTTGGGATCGAAATAAATCACACCCTTAGGAGGTTGTTCTCCCATCCCTTTGGGTTGTTCCAGTTTCCCTTCCTTGATGCGGAAGAACAGACCATCGCCACCCGGTTCTTTCGGCACGGTGTAGGTCAAGTCGGTCTCGACTTCGATTTTGTCGTACTCTTTCTTACCTTCTTCCGTCCCTGGACCAATGTACTTGAACTTGTAAGTCACCTCATACTTGCCGATGGGGCCAAGAGAAATGGTGGCCTTCTTCTCCCAGGTGTCCCCGGGTTTTCTCGGTGCGTCCGGTACGAGGAACATGGTCGGATCGCACATCTGCTTGAGGGAGTCATCGGTGACAATGTTACGGAACAGACTGTCGAGCTGATTGTTCCCACCGGAGAGCTTACGGATGAACTCATCCTTACCGCTGACGCTTTCCACCTTGAAGGACTTGTCCAAGGTGACCACGAATTTGGTACCGACGAGTTTTCGGAAGAACTCCATCAAGGTGGGATTTCCGGCAGTGACACTGCTGTCCGGCTGCGTGGAATCGTAGTTGATGGTGTTGCCAGAAATATCAATGCTGACCTTCAACCCTTCCACTTCATGTTCCAGTTCCCACTTTTCTCCGGTTTGTTTCAGAGGGTTCCATTTGAAGTAATAGGTGCTCTCCTGTTTCTGGGTCACATCCTGACCTTGGACCTTGATGACCTGCGAAACTTGGGTTTTTAGTTCTTGATAGAACTTCTTATCCTTCTCAAACTTGGGTGCGAAAGTGCGGGCATTGGGATCAACTTTCGGCTCCTCTTTCTTGGGTTCTTCCTTTTTGGGTTCCTCCTGCTTTGGAGGTTCTTTCTTTGGCTCCTCCTTCTTAGACTCCTCTTTTTTGGGTTCCGGCTGGGTGGTGTCGGATTTGGCGGTTTGTTCCTTGGTTGGGGGTTGCGTTTTGTTGTCTTGTGCCGCTGTAAAGGCGACAAACAGTCCCAACGCCAGCGAAGCAATCATCAAGCGGATCCGTAACACAGCATTAGCTCCTCTACGAGACTGTTACGAGACTGTCCCTGGCTTAGGATCAGGCTCAGTCCCCTCTGGTTTGGGTGATGGCATACTTGAGCACAGTGGAACAAAGGTGTTGTACCTGTTGCGAACCAGGAAGCAAGTCAGCGGGGGGAAAGCGACTGATTCTGTTACATTGCCCGCCCAGGAACTAGTGCAGGATCCGTTTGATATAAACTGTGGGAAGACCGGATCAGAAGAGTTTGGGTATGAGTTGGGGAAAAATCGGAGCAGAAGAGTCTGAAGAGTCGACGTCTGAGAGGTTTCCCTGTTCCAGAGGGTATGCGCGGGCTACAATTTTTAACAACCCCCCTAAGCTTGCGGAGCACTTTATGCCCGTGGACTGGTCTGCACTAGTGACCTTGCTACACCAGCGAGCGCGGCCTTTGCTGATGACTCATGTGCGACCAGATGCCGATGGGTTAGGCTCCCAACTCGCGCTGTACGAAATGCTCCAGGTTCTGGGTAAATCTCCTCGGGTGGCGATTGCTAGTCGTCTGCCCCCTCGTTACGCTTTTTTGGATCCCGAGCGCCGGATCATTGAGGACTTCAAATCAGCCGATTGGAACGACCGTGACTGCATTTTGATCCTGGACACCGGGACTTGGGCCCAACTGGGAGATTTTGCCGATTGGCTGCGACGATCGACCCTGCCGCGTGCCGTGATCGACCATCACCGGACCCAGGATGATTTGGGGGGGCTGACCTGTGTGGATGTGACTGCAGAGGCAACAGGTCGGTTGGCTTACGAATTGATTCAAGCCTTGGGGTTGCCGCTGCGACCGACGGCAGCTCAGCATTTATTTATGGCGTTGGCCACCGATACCGGTTGGTTCCGCCATGCCAACACCACGGCCAACACTTTCTCGCTCGCGGCTACTTTGATGCAAGCGGGTGCCCAACCGAGCATTCTTTACGAGAAGCTGTATGAAACGGCCACGATGGCTCGCCTGCGACTCGTGGGCCTGGCCCTGGAACGCCTCCACCTCGCCTTGGGTGGAAAAGTCGCGTACACGGAAATCTATCTGAAGGACTATGGACTGACGGGGGCCGTACCTGGGGATACGGAAGAACTCATCAATTATCCTCGGAGTCTGGAAGGGGTCGAAGTGGCGCTGGTGTTCATCGAGCAAGCCTCTGGGGGTACCAAAGTCAGTTTCCGCTCCCGCAGCGTGGATGTTTCTCGACTGGCGGAACGCTTCGGCGGAGGAGGCCATCCGTTGGCTTGTGGTGCCACGCTCCCGTTACCCTTGCACCAGGCTCGTGAAACGGTCCTCGCCGCTCTTCAGGAGTGGCTCCGACCTTCTTTATCACCAGATGCCCCCGCTTCGTCGAGCTCCCCCCCTGACCCAACCCACCGATAAGCCCACCTTTTCAGACCCTTATACGATGGGCAGACCATGGGAGACAACACGATGTCGCATTGCCAGAATACGTTCAGCCTCCGGTATTTACCGGGACCAATCAAACTGGTGGTGACACTCTTTCTGGTCGCTGTAGGGCTGGGTTACCTGGCCGCACTCGTCCAGCTTCATGTGCAAGATAGCCGCAGTGGAACGCCATTGCCCACCGTAGCTGATGTCATCCTCAAATACACGGGCAAGCAATGGCTCGATACGGCCCCACCTCCGCCGGTGAGTCAGTTGGAAAAACTCATCATGGGTCCCATCGAAGGAGCACCGTGGAATGGTACCGGAAGTATGGCCCCAGCCTTCTTCCACAAAGATGGTGCCGGATTCAAGCGGGAATATGAAAAGGCTGATCCCGATACCCAAAAACGCCTCTGGGCTGAACGCGAGGGGGAACGCAAGGCACTGCAGCTCTGGATCCACGCACCAGAGGAACAGCGCCGACGGGCATACGAAACCGACCGCTTCCTTCCGCCGCCGGAAGCGGCACCGACCCACATCACTCCTGACTACCGCTACGCCGATGGAGCCATCAAGGTCCAATCGATCCTCAATGACCGCTGTGCTCGATGCCATGCCGCGGGGGCGGAACAGGAAAACTATCCCCTCGAAACCTATGAACAGATTGCAAAATATCTGGTCGTTCCACCGAGTGTCGAGGTGCCTCCTGGTGGGGGCTGGGTTCCGGTGACAACACCGATCAGTATCGAAAAACTAGCTCAATCGACGCACGCCCATCTCCTGAGCTTCGCCCTTCTCTTCTCGGCGACCGGATTACTTTTTGCGTTGACGGATTACCCGCTGCTGCTGCGGTACACCCTGGCTCCCTGGGCCCTACTCGCGTTCCTGACCGACATCGCACTCTGGTGGCTGGCACGACTCTCCGAACTCTATGGACCGTATTTCGCCATGATGATTCCGCTAACAGGAGGAATTGCTGCCCTCGGATTGAACCTGCAAATCTTGCTTACCCTTTTCCACCTGTATGGCCGGAAAGGTAAGACCATCCTGGCTGTGTTGCTTGTCCTCGCTGGATTGGTTGCTGCGGTTCTCTATATCCAACAGATCCGACCGGCACTCCAAGCGAAACAGAAACCCCTGGCAGATAATCATCCTCTTCCCACTCAGATACTCCCTTTCCACGGCTCTACTACCTATTCCTGATTCCGGCCGAACGGAGCCACACCTTCACGGCTATGCTCAGGGGCTTGCCTGGGCTCCGACCATCCTTGCCCAAAATCGGAGATAACAAACAACCCCTCTAGCCGATCCTGTTCTTCGGGCCCCCCTCGGATTCGGGATTTCCTCCTCACTTCACAATCGGATCGGTACAAGGCGAGAGAATGTCGGGCCTCAGAACTACGGGTATCAAGAAGTAGCATGGTTCCAAAATTGATGGCATCGGTGATATAATGCGGTGATATGAATCCCGATGGTCAAGTAATATTAACACACCATACTGGGAAAAGTGTCGGATTTGATGATGGAATCCCGCACAATAATTTCTACTAGTTAAATATAAAGTTCCTGTCTATCAGCACGAACTTGCAGATGGACAGGGAATGCTAGGTACTACGTCCCCGCGACCTTTATCCTGGTTGCTACTTATTGGGCCAGCTCACCGCTGAAACCGATTTTCCCGCCGAAACCTCCGATGCCTCCTGCAATTCCCATCATATTGAATCCACCCATACCCATCATCCCCATCATATTGAAACCGCCCATCCCCATCATATTGAAACCACCCATACCCATCATGCTAAATCCACCCATACCCATCATGTTGAAACCACCCATGCCCATCATTCCCATCATGCCGCCCATGCCCATCATCATGCCACCCATGCCCATCATTCCCATCATATTGAAACCACCCATACCCATCATGCTAAATCCACCCATACCCATCATGTTGAAACCACCCATACCCATCATGTTGAAACCACCCATGCCCATCATTCCCATCATGCCGCCCATGCCCATCATCATGCCACCCATGCCCATCATTCCCATCATGCCGCCCATGCCCATCATCATGCCACCCATGCCCATCATTCCCATCATCCCTCCCATACCTCCGAGGTAACCTCCGGGGATGGTTGGCAACATCTGGATGCCGCCACCACCCATTCCACCAAACCCACCACCAAAGCCGCCCATTCCACCGAATCCGCCGCCGATTCCCCCGCCGAAGCCTCCAAACCCTCCGCCGATACCGGCAAAACTCCCAAAACCCCCACCGATTTGGAAACCCCCACCGATTTGGAAACCTCCGAACCCTCCACCGATCTGAAAACCGCCACGGTTGCCGAAGTTTTGAAAACCCTGGATGCCTTGATTGCCTTGAATGCCTTGATTTCCTTGTATCCCTTGGTTTCCCTGGACTCCCTGCATCCCCTGATTACCTTGAACACCAGCAGGACGCCATTCTCCAGGAGGCACATAGGGTAAAAAACCTGGACGAAGGGGATTCCTTCCCGGTTGGGCTTTCACCCCGGTCATCCAAGCCACCGATGCACCCACCCCCAACACACAAACCGCTAGACCCAGCCGGCTGGGCAAACGACGCAACATTGTTGCTCCTTCCATTGAAAAAAAAGATGGACCCATAGCTCACCAACGAGAGGGGTACTCATCGACGCATGCGTCATGGTTGCCTGACCGCCAGGGTGGTCCCACAGCGCATGTAGGGTTCAGCATATGCAAGGAGAGGAAAAATGCGTGAGGAAAGTTTCAAAATTATAAAAAAGTTGACTCATCCCCCCCTTTTCCTCTGGGCCTGGAGGATGCGTCACGCCGCTAACATCCTGATGCTAAAGCTGTTACGGAACTGATGTCTGCGAAAGAGACTCGGTGTTCCCATCACTGCCGGAAGGCAAAAAATCCACTGAGAATTGTCAGCAATATCCGATCGTGACATCGTATTGTCAGGCGGAGTTGTTCTCCGCCATCGAGGTGCACCTGCAATCCGATCACTTTGTTTTTCTCGGTGCCGAGGATGTCTTGCAATTGCTCGCCGAGTTCCTCGTCACCTGTGAGAATGCGGGCCAGTTCTGTGAGATGTTTCGGTCGAAAATACCATTCAAAGGCAGCTCCCGTTGCTGGTTGCAATTGACTGATCTGCTGTAATACGGTCAGCGCCTCTGATCCCGCTGCCAGACTGAGAGCGTCGGGACCGCAGGCGAAGTAGACGGCGGGGTCCTCACCGAAAAGTTGCTCGCCACGATCCCGAACCTCTGCAGGCAGCAGTGGCCAGATTTTCAAGCGATGGATGGTCCATTCTCCCGCTTTGCCCACGTCCATCTGCAGGAATGGTGCCCACGCACGTTGTCGTGCCACCTTATGCAATGCTTTCTCGACGGTCCTGGAACCCGTACAGCTCCAGACCAATGCCGCACTGTAGTGTCCCTTGGCATTAGGCGCGCGCAGCAGCAAGGCTCCCTCCAACGTTCCGGCTTCACCGTCCCTTTGCCAGTTCCGTGCAATTTCCAGAAGCGCTTCGGCGATTTCTTTTGGTAAATCCAACTCCTTCAGCTCCTTTTGTATAACGTCTCCTGAAGTGCTCCAGAACTTCCGCCACTCAGGAGAAAATTGAGGAGGTTGTATCATCAAGGACATCGCGCTCAGCTCGAGTTGGGCCAACCCTGCGAAACGTTGTTGTCCACGTCCCCGTTGCTGCACCGCCCGGGACAGGAGAGTACCAACCTTGGGTCGCAGGCTCACATCGAAAATGAATTGGCCGCCAGGATCATTGAGTTCCCAACGGACTTGCGCCTCGATTTCCTCTGCTTCCTGAGCGATGTTCTGGATGTTCCGAATTGCCCAAGCAGGGATACCGTCGAAAAGGACCTTGGCCAGTTCGGTTGCACTACCTGCGTCTCCGGCAAACGAAGCCCGGATATCCGCAACTCCGTTCTCGATTTCCCGGATCAGGGTTTTGATCAGAGGTTGCGGTACACGTCCAGGATAAAGTCGGATGCTGGCAAGTGCCTGGGGACGCTCCTTCCACAAATCCTCAGGAGCAGGCCAAGCTGCTGCAGGCCAGGGTTGGTCCGAATTTATGATGAGATAGGCCCAGTTTTCTCCGATGAACCGAAGAGATGAGGTTTTGGGTTTGTCGAAGAACAACGGGAAATCGTCGGGAAAATCCACTTTATACACGAGAGGATCTTGGGCCTCTTTTTCCCAGCGGATCTTGAGTCGTTGTAACAAATCCAAAAAAGCCTCTTGGCTTGTAATGGGGAGGATCAGCACAAACACCGCGTTTTCTGGTTTATCGCGCCACAAGCCCAAACCACCCCAAGGTCGGTTCAGGTCCAGACCAGCGAACCCCTTGTCTCCCAGCAAGTTTTTGAGTCCTTCATCAAAGGATTTCACCTCTTGGTCGCCGCCCTTCTTGCCCACACGACGAATAGCCTCGCGGGTCATAGCTAGCATCTGGCCCATCGGTTGGACTTGAAAGACCCACGCAGGCTGGATCACCCGGGGCGGTTGCTGTGCAGGGTTCTGAGAGCGTTCCTGGGCCTTCGTACTCGGCATATTCCCCGCGTAAAGGATCGGAACGAACAAGAGCCATCCCAGACGGACGTAAGACGTGGACATGGTCAGTTTCCCGAAACGATTGCTCTAGGGACCAATTTTAGTCGTGCCCAGTATGATAACACCCCAAAGGATAGCTAGCAACCTGGGAATCAACTCAGCACTCTGAGTCTCAGGCAAGCAGGTTGATGCTGCGGAGGGCAAATGATATTGAGGTGATTGCCACTCTGCAGGACGGTACAGAATGCTTGCCTGAGGGTAAAGAAGGCGATATACCGCAGGGGAACCCCAAAATCTCGGTCGTAGGAGGGCATTTTCCTCGTCAGTGTATAGGAGGTGCGGGAATCATGGTTCCGATCGACTTGACAGGTCATGTGGCTCTAGTGACGGGCGTGGGGGATAACCACAGTTTTGCCTGGTACATCGCGAAACGATTGCAAGAAGCTGGGGCGACGATTGTGCTGGCGTGCCATCCCCGCGTCGTCAACATTGTCGAAGGTTTGCTCCGCAGCCAGCACGCAGATGACGTGGAGTCCCGGAAGCTTTCTAACGGTCAGGAGTTCCAACCTGCCAAAATCTATCCCTGCGATGTCAGTTACGACACCATGGACGATGTCCCGCCCGAAGTCAAGAACGATCGACGTTATGCACGCTTTTCCGAGTATTCGATTCAAGGCACCGTGGACGCCATCGGCAAGGAATTCGGAGGTATCGACATCCTGATCCACTCGATTGCCTTCAGCCGCGAAGTGACCAGACCGCTTCTGGAGACCAGCCGGAAGGCCTATCATGAAGCCATGGGGATTTCTGCTTATTCGCTCACAAGCCTGGTGCGTGCCGCGGTGCCCTATATGAGTCATCGACCCTCCGGTGCAAGCGTCGTGGGCTTGACCTATGTCGCAGCGGAACGCGTCGTACCCCACTATGGCGGAGGAATGGCCACGTGCAAGGCGGCTCTCCAGATCGACGCCAAACAATTAGCCTGGTTCGTAGGAGATCGCAACATTCGCGTCAATCTGATCTCAGCAGGTCCCTACGGCAGCCGGGCAGCACGAGCCATCAACAAGGATTTCGACAAGCTGATCCAGCATGCAGCAGAGCACTCTCCGCTGCGCCGACCGATTAAGCCGCAGGAAGTTGCTGATGGTGTGCTTTTCCTGTGTAGTCCTTTGGCCAGCGCTATCACCGGCCAGATCCTTTACGTCGATTGCGGCTACAATATCATGGCCACGTGATGGGCGTATGCATCTGATTGTAACAGCGTCTTCCACTTCTATCCCGATCACTTATAATACTCTCATTGCCCATCTCGTAACGGGAGGAACTCTCATGAGTATATCGGTTGTGTGTCCGCAATGTGCTTCACGCTTGAATGCCCCGGACATTGCGGCAGGTAAAAAAGTGAAATGCCCGAAATGCCAATCTCTGGTCAATGTTCCAACTACCACATCAGGGCCGTCTGCTGGGTATGTGGTGGTGCAATCCCCCGCTGCTGCTCCGCCTGTTCCAGCCTCAGGAGGCCCATCCCGACGACTTTTGTCAGAGGTCACCGAGGAAGACGATGATGGTGTTCCCGTACGAGGCAAACACGGTAGACAATCGGATTCCGACAGTAATGTGATGCTTATTCGCAATATCATCGGAGGTATAGTCCTTGTTATACTCTTAGGTGTTGCTGGTTATATTTATTACACCAAGTTTTTTGCTAATAAGAATGATGAAGATCAAGCCTCCGCTCCCTCGAGCAATAATATCGCTACCCCCCCACCGGGTGGATTTGTACCGCTAGAAAAAGCCCAGGATATGGGAAAAGGTCCGCCCTTGATGCCTCTAATTCCAGGTGGACCGGTCGCCGGCGGGGTAGGGCCTAAGCCAGGAGGCGGTGCTCCGATACCGGGGACCGGCGGCGGCTCACCCCGACCCAAAGGTGTCAGCAGTCCGACGATTACTACCTCTGCAGGACTGACCGTTACCTTTCCAGGACCCCCGCGAAAGTCTGAGAATCTTAGCCAACTATGGTTGCGCAAACATAACCTCTCAGGAGATGTTTACCTCTGGATCGAAGGTAGAAACGCTTGTACCCTTGTCTCCGCCCAAAGTCCCCAGGAAATTGCCGAAGATCAACTCAGAAAAGTCTGTGAATCGATTATTCAAGAGGTAGCCAATCTGGACTCAGGTTACAAATTAATGGAACGTAATACCGTTACCCATAATAATCGCGTTTTTGACCGATTCCTCTGTCGAAGTTTCGATGAAGAAAAAAGTATAGAGACATGGATGCTAATTTCAGGACAAAATATATTTATTGCATCTGTAGAAATAACAAAGAGCGAAGCATCACCTGCGGTACAACAATTCCTGAACAACATCCGTTGATCGAAGAAGGGATGCCCCTACTAGGCTCCCTGCTTTTCAGGCTCTTTGAGGGAAAGGAAAATGGTACCCTCGTGATCATTGCTGACCTCGACGAGACAACGGCGGATGAGTTCCAGTAACGCCAGGAATATCCCAATGAGTCGTAAACGTACATAAGGTGGTTGAAATATATCAATGAATTTAATGGGACTGGTTCTTTTCAACAATTGGATGATTTCCTTTTCGTAAACTTGTTGGGGAACATCATCCATTTGAATCGATGGCGTCTCAGCGGGTTGAATCTCCCGGAGGATTCGTGCAAAAGCAGCAATGAGGTCCCACAACTCCACCGGGTGAATTCTGACAACATGCGAGGGTGGCGACTCCGCTGACGCTTTATCGTCCCATCGTGAATAACGTGTGTGGTATGCCTCCGCTTGAGCTTCCAGTCGTTCCGCCGCCTCCTTGATGTGTTTGTATTCAAGGAGTTGCTGGATCACGTTGGTGTATGATCCACGGGGATCCTGAACTTCTGAATCGGTTTCTGGATCCTGGGACTCCGGGAGCAAGAGGCGGCTTTTCATTTCCATCAATCGCGACGCCATAACTAGGAATTCGCTGGCCACCTCCAGCTTCAATAGATTCAATCCATTGAGATTAACGATAAATTCCTTGAATTGATCTGCTATGCGAACTATGGATATTTCATGAATTTGCAATTCATTCTTGCGTAAAAGATATAGAAGTAGATCTAAGGGGCCATAATATTTGTCAAGGTTAATCTTGAAAAGATGGGGTTCTGATGATGGACAGCTGTAATCCAAAAGCATAATATTTTACTATTTACCAAGAATTATATGACTGTGCCATCGGGTATGATCGAGCCACGGGGGATGCAGATGATGCCATCCCGAATATAGTACAGGCCATTCTGACCATCGTAGTGTTGACGGCCTTCGCGGTTGATGAGTTGGACATAGTGTCCGATACGGCTATCTTTATCCAGGATAGCTCGCTCAATGATAGCGCCATCGCCGATGTTAAGATTGGGACGCTGCAGGCGAGCATTTTCGAGTTTTTGTTTTTCCGATTCATAGGCATCGGAACCTAACATAACAGTCTCACGAAGTACACAATTGCGTCCAATAATGCTTCGGACACCGATGAGGCTTCGTTCAATCCGTGTGCCTTCTCCAATCACACACCCATCAGCGATCAAGCTCTGTTCGAGGACTGCCCCATTGACACGACTTGCTGGTAGATTCCGCATACGTGTGTAAATGGGGCCATCCGGGCTGAAAAAATCGAAAGGAGGGTTGGATCGGGCCAACGCGATGCTCGCTTCATGGTAACTCTTGATGGTTCCCAGGTCTTCCCAATACCCATCGAAAAAATGAGCGATCATGCGCTTGTTTTTATAATGACGGGGAAAAACTTCCTTGCCGAAATCCGTTGCCAACGGTCGAGCGGTCAGAACTTCATAGAGAACCTCTGTGCGAAACAGATAGATACCCATATTGGCTAAGTAGTGCCGGTTGTTACAGGGAATACCGCGGCGTTCCAGCCACTCTGTCGGGATATAGAATGGCTCGCGTTCTTCGCGTGTCTTCGGCTTTTCCACAAATCCCGTAATGCGATTGTGGGCATCCACGCTGATCAAACCGAATCCACTGGTCTGCTCTTCCTGCACAGGAATGGCTGCCAGCGTGACATCGGCTTGCGTACTGTGGTGCGTTTCGATGAGATGTCGAAAATCCATGCGATAAAGTTGATCACCCGAAAGAATCAATACATCGTCGGGTTTTTCTCTGTCGATGTAGGGAATGTTTTGCCGTACGGCATCAGCGGTTCCTTGATACCAATCGGTGCTTTCGTTGGTTTGCTGGGCGGCGAGTATCTCGACGAAACCCTGGCTGAACATGTCAAATTTATAGGTGTTGGCAATATGGCGGTGCAGACTCACAGAAAGAAATTGTGTGAGCACATATATGGATTTCAAGCCACTATTGATACAGTTGGAGATGGGTATATCAATCAGCCGGTATTTGCCTCCTACGGGGACGGCGGGTTTAGATCGGGAACGGGTCAGAGGAAACAGGCGGGTACCTCTACCTCCTCCCAAAATCAGTGCCAGTATCTTGCGCATAGTCATTTGCTCAGAACGGTCAGGGCCAACCAAGCGGGGCTAACAGGCTGAGCGACACCACCCTTTTGTATTTTTAGCAGTTGACAGCATGAATGCTAGAAGAGTCTTTCCTTTCGCAGCTCGGCATGGGACGTAACGATTACTGGCACGCTGGGTGGCCGGACCGCCAGGGACTGCGGCGACGCTTATGCCCATGTAGCTGTCTCCTCTGTCGCCTGGCTGGGATCGTCGCGGCGGCTCTACCTGGCCCATCGACTCGAAAGGAGGATATGCTATGTTGGGTACAGGGATAGTTTTCACGGTTAGTGTTGCAGGTTCCCAAATGCAGGTAATGGAGAGTCTATTATGCCGATGAAATCCATCATCATCCGAGCATGTGTGTGTTTGGGGTTACTTGTTATTCCTTTAGCAGTTCATGCGGATGAGCATCCTTATGCCCGGGTTCTCGTGGGCGATTATGCTACCTATTCGATAAAGACTAAAGTTGCGGAAGTTGTTGTTGAAGGAATCGTTACACAAACTGTCACTGCCAAGACGGATAAGGAGGTAACCGTCAAGATAACGGGTAAGATTACATTCAATGAGAATCAACAGATTATTCCTCCCCGGGAGCAAAAGTTAGACCTTTCCAAGCCTTTTGATCCGACGAAATTCTACTTCCCGTTGCCTCAAGGGGCAGAAGTACAGGTACAAAAAGCCCGCGAAGGACAGGAAAAGATCTCATTAAGAGAGAGAAGTTTTTACTGCACATGGACAGAGTACAACATTCAAGCGAAAGCACTAGGCACTGATCTCAGCTCTGTGGTTAAGGTATGGATAAGCCAAGACATACCAATGGGTGTAGTAAAGATGGTTATGAATGCTACACCCCCTAATACGAATCAAAAATTGGAGATAATCTTAGAATTGAAAGAAATGGGGAATGTGCGATAACTGTATATTGCCACTGAAGTATATTTTGGGGGCAAAGTAGTGTATTCTTGAGCAAAACGTTGGCCCTTCATGGACTTCCTGTGAGTATTTTTTTGCGCCAATCGTTGAGAATATCCTGGAGGGTTTGCTCGATAGGGATTTGGGGCTGCCAGCCGGTGCATTGATACAGCTTTTGTGTGTTCGCTTTGGTTACCAAGGTGTCATTGCTTCGTCGGGCTTCTTTACGCTCTCGGATTTCCAAGGGAATGCGAGCCAATCGTATCAATCGCTCGAGCAGGTCTCCGACGCGAAAAGCTTGTCCGCGTCCTGCGTTATAAGCTTCGCCGCTACGCCCCCGTTGTAAGAGCAACGGGAAGGCAGCCACCATGTCACGGACGTCGGTGATGTCCCGTTGAGCGGAGAGGTCACCGGTTTCAATGACAGGGGCCTGTCGTCCTGCCTCGGCGGCGGCAATCTGGCGGGCAAAGTTGGCGATGGCGTAGTCAGCGCTTTGCCGCGGTCCTATCTGATTGAAGAGGCGGATCCGGATGATGTCGAGGCCGGGGTAGCGGGTGTATTGATAGCTCAGAATGTCGGCGGCGGCCTTGCTGGCGGCATAGGGAGTGGCTGGTTTGAGGGTTGTTCGTTCGTCACACATCCCTCCCAATTCATCAGGTTCGCCGTAAATCAAACCGGTGGAAACATACAAAATCCGCGGTCGTTGTCTAACGCGGATGATGGCGTCGTAAAGGTTGCGAGTGCCATGCAGATTGTCACGCCAGCACAGATCCGCTTCTGCATACGACCGCCCGGGATTGGCATAACCAGCCAGATGGATGATCCAATCGGGGCGAACCTGCTCCAGAATCATTTCGAGGCGTGCGAGGTCCTGGAGTTCACCTTGAAAGAGCTCGACGTGCGAGGTCAAATGTTGGAGTCCCGTGGGCCAACGACCATGACGGCACATGCCGTAGAGCTGATAGTTTTCACCCGCCAGCTTTTCGAGCAGGTGGCCACCGACAAATCCCGTAGCTCCTGTCACTAGAATGCGCATAACACCGCAGCGTGCCTCAAATCCCGCATTAGATTCCCTTGGCCTTGAAGTCGGGTATGGGTTGACCTTGCAGTCGAGCCAGGTCAGCCCGCACCATTCGTTCCACCAACTGCTCGAAAGTCACTTCCGGTTTCCATCCCAGTTTGGCCCGAGCTTTAGAAGCATCGCCAATGAGCAGGTCCACTTCGGCGGGACGAACGAGTGTGGGGTCGATCTCCACATATTTTTGCCAGTTCAAGCCAACGACGTCGAAAGCCAGCTCCACCAGGCGACGCACCGTGTGGGTCTTGCCTGTAGCGATGACGTAATCGTCTGGCTGGTCTTGCTGCAACATCAACCACATGGCCCGGACGTAATCTCCAGCAAATCCCCAATCACGTTGAGCCTCGAGATTGCCCAGCTTGAGCGTGCGAGCCAGTCCCAGTTTGATCCGAGCCACACCGTCACTCACCTTGCGTGTTACGAATTCCCGTCCTCGCCGCTCGCTCTCATGATTGAATAATATCCCACTGCAGCAGAACATGCCGTAGCTTTCCCGATAGTTGACCGTTATCCAGTGACCATAGACCTTGGCGACACCATAGGGACTGCGGGGATAAAACGGCGTGGTTTCCTTCTGGGGAACCTCAACGACCTTGCCAAACATTTCGCTGGAGGACGCCTGGTAGAACCGAATATGGTCGCGTCCCAACAAGCGGATCGCTTCCAGCATGCGGGTGACGCCGATAGCCGTAAACTCTCCTGTGAGAACAGGTTGTTTCCAGCTGGTTGGCACAAAACTCATCGCCGCCAGGTTGTAAACCTCGTCGGGTTTGACTTCCCGCATCACGTCGATGATCGAAAGCTGGTCGAGCAAGTCGGCTTGATGCAGGTGGATCTTTCCAGCCAGATGTGCGATCCGCTCGAAGTTTTCCGTGCTCGAGCGTCTCACGATGCCATGGACTTCATACCCTTTCTCCAGAAGAAATTCCGATAAATAACTGCCATCCTGACCGGTTATGCCGGTAATCAGCGCTCGTTTCATAGTGGAGCACCTCTCCTTGGCCATTCATTGGACTTCTGGAAGTCGTCGTGAGGTCTGCCTCCCTGACCCCGTTCTCAAGCATGACTCTCGATAGAGAGAACCGCTTTTCACTCTAACTCAAAAAACGATTCCAACCAACCCCGCTTTGGAGAGCCTGCCAGAACTTTCCATATCGTCTCTCGCCATGCCTTCGGTGACGGTAAGGACGGGCCTCTTGTTCGCTATCAGGCTGATTCTCGGCGGGTCATCGGCTCTCCGGATGCTAGGCCGTTGTTAGGGTGTCACAACCATTTTCCATTTCTCGCTGTTGGCGGAATCTTGTCTCGGGTGAGGTCGGAGATCACTCGATCACGTTGTAGGGACCAATCAGGTCCCGTTGCCAGCTTGACCTTTGCAATTGGCTGTCGCTGTACCCATCCGCGCAAGTTCCTCTGGAGTAGCGAGAGCTTTCCTGTAGGCTACATAGTACCGTAGAGCCGGTCCATGATGGAGTCTGGAACGAATCCATCCTCTGTCGGCCTTGTGCGACGGACACCCAGTCCAGTCCTTGGGAACTTCGGGGACGATCATACCGGTTTTTGGAAACGATGTATTCTGGCTTTCACAAAGCTGGTTCATGGTCTCTACCTCTGTCCCTATGCCTCTGTCCCGAAATCGGTGGATGCCACAGAATGATCGAAGAAGTCTTGGTCCTGTTTGTCGTGCTGCTAGAGGGTATTTCGCCAACCGTTGACTTAGTTGACTGAAATTATGTACCATAAAATTCGGGAAGTCAAATAACCTGAACTCATTTTCATCAATTCTTCATACCTGATCCCGCAGTGTAT
>Ga0209691_1000570_pt1 | contig 25405 bp, 17 predicted proteins | sample YNPMSBMetaG_FD_187120 | JGI IMG/M metagenome (GOLD analysis project Ga0209691, IMG submission 187120) | Anoxygenic and chlorotrophic microbial mat microbial communities from Yellowstone National Park, USA - YNP MS-B MetaG (SPAdes) (version 2) ... | reverse complement strand
TGTTTGTTTTTCTATAATATTTGAAATTTTATTTAAAAAACTTTCTGCCAAATTTGCAATTTTTTTGCTTTTTGCTATTTCTTCAAGTTCGGAAAGATTTTTTATAATAACATTTGAAAGCAATTCTTCTTTTAGATTTGCAATAAATTCGACAAAATTTTCGTTTGTATTTAAAAATTTTTTCTTAAAGTTTTTAATTATTATCTCGGTGGATTCGCAAACATTTTTAAGTTTGTCGTCTATCTCTTCAAGAGCTTCAAGCAATGGCTCGCCAGCATTTAAAGCAATATCGCATTTAAGTCTTTCAATTATGGCTTCTTTTTCAGCCAAACCTATAGCTCCAATATAATGATTTACCCAATTTTTAATGCTTTCTTTAGATTTTTCGATCGCTTTTTCTGTTTTTCTTTTAATTTTTGAAAATTTATTTTTTCTTTTAGAATAATATATTGTTCCAGAAATTTTCAAAGATTCAAGAAAGCGATTGTATGGAGATTGAATCGCGTATTTTAATCTGGTTTTAATGTTTTCATTTGTATTAACTATATCGTCATTTAAAGTTTTAATTTGATTTTTTAAAAGCTCTTTTGACAATTGGAGTTTTTCGAATAGCAGTTGATTCAAAGCTGGAGAGTTTTCTTCCTCGTCTATTAGTTGCAAAATTTCGTTAAGGTATTGATTTGATTTTTCATAAAGATCCTTAATTTTCTTTAAAGTTTCGAGTCTTTCTAATCCAATTAAATTTACAGTTTCGAGAAGTTCTATTGATATCAATCCCAACAAATTATAACGGGCGATATCTCTAAAAAAAATTTTTCTTTGAGGTTCGAAATTTTTATTTAAAATTTTTCCCAAAAATCTTTCCGCCTTAACGAAAAGTTTCCACAGCTCGTAAATGCGAGACTCTGTTTTTTTCTTCTGAAGCAACTCTTGTTCAATATCTACGACAAATATTTCAGGCAAACGATTGATATTTTTTTCAAATTCGTTAAAATATTCGGTTAAAATTGGCTCTATTTCTATTATATTTTTTTCGATTTTTTTTCTTGAATCTACTATAGCTAAAAAAACCGAGGATATTTCATCTTTAATTTCGTAAGTTTTTTTCTTAAGAAAGGAAGCTCTTGCGTTTTCTTGCAATAAGTTCTTTTCTAATTCGGAGTATTTTTCTAAAATAATTTCGCTTACTTCATACGCCAGTTCAAAAGATTGCTCGGCTCTTTTAGATATTATTTTTTTGTCAAATATATATTCAAGATCTTTTATTTTAAATCTTAAAGCGTAAATAGCTTTATTTATCGCATCGTCTTTAAAATTTGGCTCGCTAATTTTTATTTTTTCTGCGGCAAAATTCTCGTCATTTTTTGAAATAATTTTTTGTTCTAAATCGATATGCGGAGATTTGAAATTATTTTTTGAGTTTGAAAAATAAATTTTTGATATGAAAAAACCTCCAAAAATATTAGCGACTATTATTGAAAAAATCATATCCTGATAAAATAGATCGAGATTTGAGCTTGTAATTTTGAAGTATATAAAATAAAAAGCATAGGCGGCAATTCCTGAAAATTCAAAAGCTCTAAACGATGTTTCTTCATCCGACGACTTAAAAATTTTAGATGAAAATAGCTCGGCTATATAGCTTATCGTATATCTCCCGACTAAAAATATAATTCCAATTAAAATGAGCGTAGGATAAGAAAACTTTGTAAAGTATATTCCCGCTAAAAAAAACAACGCGCAAAGCAAAAATTTTATCGCTTTAGTTTTGATTATTTCATTAAAATATCTATGTCCCGATGTTTTTTTGTCTATAGATAATAAAAAACCGGCTAAAAAGAATGAAAAGAAAGTCCAATAATAAAATAATTGAAAAGATACTAAAAAAATTGCGAGAAGCCCAATCGCTCTAATATAATCGTTAAATTTTTTGAAGCTTAAAATAAGTTTTATTGATAAATAAATTAGAAAACCAGCTGCAAAAGCGGCCAAGGGAATATAAATTGTCTTTGTAGTCGCATCGTATTGAATAAAAAAATTGAAATATAAAACAGCGAACGCTATAAATATTGAAAGCCAATCTCTAAGTTTTGAAACGATAGATTGTTTTTCAGATAATGAATTGTCTTGAGTCCTAAATTCCGACAATGTTATTTCTAAGCCGGAAGAAAAAAGAAAAATCAACGGCAAAAAAAACGAGGAATTAATTTCATAAGGCTTATGATAATCTTTTATAATGAGCATAACAATCGCGACAAACAAAAGGGATAAGATAAAATAAATGATGGAACTGACTAAGGCGTTTATAGAAGATTTATTAGTAGAAAATGTATTTTTAGATATTTTTAACTGGAAAGAGTAGAAGAAGCCTAAAACGACTATGGTAAAAATTATTAATTCGTATAATAGCGAGGCTATGTTATATTTAAAGCTATAAGATAAATCGTAAAAATCAAAATCTGAAAATATTAATTTAGGAAGAACGAAACCGATAGTAAAAAAAGATAAAGTTTGAGAAAATTTTAATTCTTCTAAAATAGAAACTGCAAATAAGCTCGATAAGACGAAAAAGCTAAAATTAAATAATATATAATCTTCTTTAAATAGATTTAAATTTATTAAAAAATATTGGGCTAATATATAAGCGACAATTAAAAGAAATAATCCCGCTAATTTTTTAAAGATAGGTTTCATCGTTTAACGTTTTTGATTTGATAAATACTTTGAAAAAATGTAAAATAAAAATGAGAAAACAAGATTTAATAATAAATATATATACAAAAAATTAGATTCAATTTCGGATAGTTTTCTAGAAAAATCAAAAAAGAAAACTATCGAATAAAATCCTGCTGAGTATATAAAAGTCTTAGATTTAGAGGTTTCAGCGTTAAAAAATATTTTTGTTGTTTCAAACAATTCAGACAAAGAAAAAGAAATTTTTGCAGCTATTATTCTTATTAAAAAAATCGTCAAAGCCGCTGAAAGTAATAAAAAATCAAAAGTAGAATTATTAAGCAAAGAGCAAAACAAAAAACCAAAGATGGGCTGCAGAATAGATTCTATTTTTTCGAGCGCGTTATCAAAAGTTTTGTCGTTGGGAGAAAAAATTTTAAATAAAAGTCCCAAAAGAAAACCGCCAAATAGAAAACTTAAATGAAAAAATTTAATAAAATAAATATGTATAAGAGATATCCAGATTATATAGAAAAATTTTTCTCCAACTGAAGCGTCGTTGTCAAATGCAAAATAAGTAAGCAAATAAAAAGCTAATGCAAGAAATATAGAAATTGCTATGCTTTCTTTGAATATATTATCGTTTGAAAAAATAAAGAATGAATAAAAAGCTCCTATAAAGAAAATAGAAATAAACGAATTAAATAAAGCAAACTTTAATGTTGATTCAAGCTTTTGTTCCGTTAAATTTTTTTCATAAAGTAAATTAAAGTCATATTTTAATAAAGGATAAGAAATAAGTATGCTAAGCGCGATAGTTTTATAAAAAGTAAAATTCGTTTCGCGAAATCCAATAAAAAACAAAATTACAAATATTGGTATCGTTTGAAAAAATAAGGAAGAGAAAAAAAACAGGGAAGATTTTTTGATTTCTGAAAGTTTTAAGTTGTAGAAAAAATAAGCAGGAAAATTCAAAGAAGCGCAAAACGCTATAAAAAAAATTAAAATGGGAAGAGCAAATTTTCTAAATGCTGATATTGTTTCGCTTATGTTGCCTGGAATTAAAGAATTTATAATTTTATAGTTGTGTGATTCGATAAAATTTAATCCCAATGGACTAACAATCGCTCCTAATATACAAGCTGAAATTAGAGCGGATATTTTATTTTCTTTGCTTAGAAAAAGGATAATCTTAAAAATAATCACATAAGATAAGATAATTAAAAAAAATGAAACAAAGTAATTAATCATTATTGGAATTTATAACTTATTAATTTAATCTTCTTCCTTTGGAGTCGTATAATTTTTCTGAAACTAAAAAGTCGTTATCATAAACAGCTTCTCTTTTTATTAATTGATTTTCATAGAAAAAAATAGCTTCCCCATGCATCTTGTCGTTTTTAAATTCTATAAAAGCTGAAGGCTCGGCGTTAGGGTAATAATAAGCGCTTAATCCGTTTTTTTCGCCGTTTTTATATCTTTCTCTTTTATGCAAAACTCCATTTTCATAATAAAGTTTGTATTCTCCGTTAAGTTTTCCGCGTTCATAATTCGCTTCTGATTTAATTTTTCCATTTGGATAGTAAACTATATATTTGCCATGCAAAGAGTCGTTTTCGTAATATTTTTCTTCGATAAGTTTTCCATTCTCGTCGTAAATAAAAAATTTCCCAAATTTTTTTCCTTGAGCATATTCTTCGTAAAGCTTTAAAATTCCGCCGTCGTGATATTCTTTTGAAATTCCATTTAAAAGGTCCATAGAATAATTTTTTTCAAATTGTAAAAAGCCGCTTGGATAATATTCGCGATGAACTCCGTTTTTTTTGCCTTCTTTGAATGAGCGTTCCCATCGTATGGAACCGTGATCGTAATATTCTTTGAAGCTTTCTTCAATGGCGGCTTTGCCTCTAGTATCGTATCTTATTCTTTTTATTATTTGTCCTTTTTCGTAATAATCAATTGCTCTAAGAGATTTGTCTTGATAGTAAAGGTAACTGATGCCGTGTAAAGTATCGTTTACAAAATTTGCTTCCAATGCCACAGGACCAAACTCGTAATAGACATAAGACTTGCCTTGCAATAATCCATTCACGTAATAACGTTCGACTTCAATCGCGCCGCTTTCATAAAAAATTCGAGAAAGTCCGTCTAATTGTCCGTTTCTATATTTCCATATCCCTTGCAATTTGCCGCTTTTATAATAGGTTTTTGTAATTCCTTCCCGAACGTTGTCGATATAATTTACTTCTGCCCAAAGTTCTCCAGTCTCGTAATACCAATAAGAAGTTCCTTGTAACAATCCGTTTTTGTAGTTCCAGACCATAGATAAAATGCCGTTTTCAAAATACCACTTAGATTCGCCTTCTTCTTTATCGTCTTCAAAATACCAATGTTTCCAGAGTTGTCCGCTTTCATAATATTCTCTATAACTGCCGTGTCTTTTGCCTCTTTTATAAACGGCTTCGGATTTCAATTTGCCAGAAGGGTAATATTCTCTTCTAATTTCATATTCTTTTAGATTAGAAGATGCGGTATCTTGTATTGTTTGAGATTCGACTTTTTGTATGACTAAAATGGAAAAAAAAATCGTCAAAAAAATTGATTTATTTGATAAAATTTTATTCATTAACAAAATAAAAAAATTTTTAATTACATAATTTATAAATTTTACTATCATTAAAAAATTGTTATATATGGTTGAAATCGATTTTCAAGTTAATTTCTCAGATTGCGATCCTGCCGGCGTAATGTATTTCGCAAATTACTTTAAATTAGCTCATCAAGCTTATGAAATTGCCGCAAAAAAATTTGAGGCTTACGACGAAATTTTTTTTAATTCTAATCTAATATTTCCAATTGTCAAAGCAGAAGCTCAATATAAAAGAATGATAAAAGCCGGAGATATTATAGCGATTAAATTATTCGCTAAAGAAATAAGGGAAAATTTTTATAAGCTGAATTTTGAATTTTATAGTCAAAATACGAAAGAGCTAAAAGCGATAGTTGAAACATTGCATTTTTGCGTCGACAAAAAAGAACTCAAACGAAAACAACTTCCTGAAACAATAGAACATTTCATTAAATCTCTTCGTTAAATTTTAGATAATATGACAGGAGACTTAGAATCTAAAATAAAAATATCTAAAGGCGTATATATATTAGAGTTTTTTTTAAGTTTAGAAACCTTTATCGACAATAAAAACTTTTCCAACTATAAATTGCCAAACGGGTGGTATTACTATTTCGGGTCGGCTCAAAAAAATTTGTTTTCTAGAATATCAAGACATATTGCAAAATACAAAAGAAAGCATTGGCATATAGATTATATTTCAAGCAATAAAAATTTTTCGATAAATCGCGTGTATATATTTGAAAATGCTATTAAAAAATATGAATGCTTTTTAACTAGACTTTTTGAAAAAAAATTAAAATTAACTCATATCTTAAAAAGATTTGGAAACGGAGATTGCGAAAACAAATGTTTGTCTCACATGCTATATTCAAAAGAACAAATAACCAAAGAATCTATCTTTAATTTAACAAATGAGTTAAAAAAAATTAATATTATATATATCGAACAAAATAACTTTTTTCATTTCAGATAAATAATATCGGCGCCTCAAAGCGCCGATATTTTCAAAGCCATTTCATTTGTTTATACCAATCAACCGTTCTTTGAATTCCTTCTTCGAGCGAAATATTTTGTTTATAACCTAACTCTTTTACAGCTTTGCTTGTGTCGCAAGTCCAATATTCTTGAACAATGTCTCGAGCTTTTTCTAAATTTAAAGTAGCTGCCTTTGAGCTAAATAATGAAAAAAATTCGGCAATAGCCGCCACAAGATAAACTACAAAGTGTGGAATTTTAATATGAAGAGCTTTTTTATTAAAAACTTTCTCGCAAATTTTTCCAACTTCCGACCAAGTATAAAATTTTTCAGAGCTTATGAAGTATATTTTGCCGGCGGAATTTTCATTAATCGCGGCAAGATAGAACCCATTGACTAAATCTATAACGTGTATTAAACTTAAAGTTTTATCTTTCCAGCCAATTGTCGTAAACAAACCTTTTTTGTAAGTATTAAAGAAAATAAAAATTTCCGTATCGCGTTCGCCATAAACTGCGGGCGCTCTGCAAATAACGATTGGCAATTTGTTCATATATTGTTTTGCCAATTCTTCTTCTGCGAGTTTGCTTTTGCCGTAAGTTGTAATTGGATGAGGAATAGTTTCTTCGTTGACAGGTTGATCCTTTAAGCTTGGTCCAACGGCGGTTTGGCTGCTGACAATGACAACTTTTTTTATGGAGTCTTTAGCCTTTAAAGCGGTTTCAAGAACGTGTTTAGTCGCTTCGACATTGCCTTTAAAATAACCTTCAGGCTTTTTAGACTTTACTACGCCTGCCACATGAAAAATATAATTTGCTCCTTCAAAAGCGTTTGAAAGAGCTTCTTCGTCAAAAAGACCGCAATCATAAATTTCTACATTTTTGTCTTTGAGCCACTTTAAATCGCTCGTTTTTCTAACTATGCAACGAACGATATGCCCTTTCTCTAAAAGCAAGTCTACAAGGTTACTGCCTACGAAACCGTTTGCTCCGGTGACTACTGAAATATGTTTTTCCATAGCTTATTAAGTTTGATTTTATAAAATTTTTATAATATATTAAAAAGATAAAATTTAAATTATAAAAATAACAAATAATTGAATAAATAAAAAGCCGGAGGTTAAAATTGGATCTATTTCAAAAATGCTATGATTTTACAAGAGCCGATGAAGTGAAAGCTTTGGGTCTTTATCCATATTTTAGAGCAATTGAACAAAACGAAGGACCTGTTGTAACAATAGGCGGCAAAAAAATTATAATGGCTGGATCGAATAATTATTTAGGATTAACCGCCGATCCAAGAGTTAAAGAAGCCGCTACTAAAGCGATTGAAAAATATGGAACCGGTTGTTCTGGCTCGAGATATTTGACAGGAACTATTGATTTGCATAACGAACTTGAATATAGACTTGCAAAATTTTTCAACAAAGAAGCTTGTTTGTTATATAGCACTGGATATCAAACTGCTCAAGGCATTATACCGACTTTAGTTCAAAGAGGCGAGTATGTTGTCTCCGATAGAGATAATCACGCTTGCATAGTCGCCGGCAATTTAATGGCTCGCGGCGCGACTGCTGAAGTTGTTAGATACAAACATAATGATATGGACGATTTAGAAAGAGTTATTTCAAAATTGCCAAAAGATGCTGGAAAATTGATTGTTTCAGACGGCGTTTTTAGCACAGGCGGAGAAATAGTCGATCTGCCCAGATTAGTTTCTATAGCAAAAGAATTTAACGCTAGACTTTTGATCGACGACGCTCATGCAGTAGGCGTTATTGGCAAAGGCGGCAGAGGAACGGCGAGCGAGTTCAATTTAGAAAACGAAGTCGATATGACAATGGGAACTTTCAGCAAAACTTTTGCTTCTTTAGGCGGGTTTGTAGTAGGCGAAGCTAAAGTTATAAATTATTTAAAACATCATTCTCCAGCGTTAATATTTAGCGCCTCTCCGACTCCAGCTTCAGTTGCCGCTGCTTTAGCAGCATTGGATATTTTAGAAAAAGAACCCTGGCGCGTTGAAAAGTTAATATCTAATGCAAATAAAGTTAGAACTGAATTGAAAAAAGCTGGCTTTAATGTTATTGAAGGCAGAACAGCGATTGTTCCTGTTATTGTAGGCGATGATATGTTGGCTTTGAAAATGGGAAAAATGTTGTTTGACGAAGGGGTATTTGTTAATGTATTTATTCCGCCAGGAGTTCCACAGGGAAGACAAATGATGCGAACAAGCTATATGTCTGCTCACGAAGACGAGCACCTTGATTATATAATCGATACATTCAAAAAAGTTGGAAAAAATTTAGGAATAATATAAATTAATACGAATTTAAAATTTTAATCGTCGCATTCATTGCGACGATTTTTTTTTCATATAAAACGTGAGGCTATATATGAGCGATGTTGTCATAAAAAAAGTAGAAACCAAAAAAGATTTGAAAGATTTTATAAAAATGCAATGGAAAATATATAAAAATGATAATTATTGGGTTCCCCCTTTAATTTTAGAAAGAATGGAATTATTGGATAAAAATAAAAATCCTTTTTTTCAACATGCTGAAGCTGAATATTTTTTAGCTTTTAAAAATAATGAAATTGTCGGTAGAATAGCGGCAATAAAAAACGATTTACATAATCAAATTCATAATGAAAATATAGGTTTTTTTGGTTTCTTTGAATCAATCAACGATAACGAAGTCGCAAAAAAATTGTTCGAAACTGCTGAAAATTGGTTAAAACAAAAAGGACTTTCAGCTTCAAGAGGTCCTGCAAATCCAAGTTCAAACGATGAGTGGGGTTTGCTAATTGATGGCTTTAATGATTCTCCGCGCGTATTAATGACTTATAATCCTGAATACTATAAAAAATTAATTGAGGCTAACGGATATTATAAAATTAAAGATTTATATGCTTATAAGTTAGAGAATAAAGAAGTGGTTAAAGCGGAGAAATTTGCTCGCGGAGCTAAAATTGTGGCTGAACGTTATAACGTTAAAGTCAGAACTTTAAATATGAAAAAGCTAGACGAAGAGGTAGCGAAAATCAAAGAAGTTTATAATAAAGCTTGGGCTCCAAATTGGGGATTTGTTCCATTGACTGAAGCTGAAATTGATAAAATGGCCAAGGATTTAAAATTATTAGTCGATCCAGATTTAGTTTTATTTCTTGAAGTTGAAAATAAAACAATTGGGTTTGCGTTAGTTATGCCTGATATAAATTTCGTCTTAAAAGAAATAAATGGAAAATTGCTGCCTTTTGGATGGTTAAAGTTTTTTACGGCTAAGAAAAAAATTGATTGGGTAAGAATTATCACTTTAGGAATTATTCCAGAGTATCAGAAAAAAGGGATTGATTCCATATTCTATTATGAAATAATTAATAGAGCTCAAAAGAAAGGTTATTATTTAGGAGAAGCAAGCTGGATTTTAGAAGATAATGAAATGATGAATAGAGGGCTTGTAAATTTGAATGGAACAGTTTATAAGAAGTACAGAATATATGAAAAAAAATTATAATGATTAATTATTTTATCAATGTAGGCTGTCTCAAAAGGGCAGCCTTTTTTATTATATAGAAAAATAATTTTAATTATCAAAAAGTCTAGGGGCTAAATAATCCAAAAATGTAATTTTGCGATGCAATTGAGTCCAAATAATCCTATTTAGTTATTAAATTAAAAGAAATGAAATAATAAGAGTATCTTAACAGAAATTGTAAAATTAAATTTAAGATTCTGACTTTGTATAAGTAAAATAAATTCATGCGCTTTTAAGCAAATCAGCCGAAAAGTATTGCTATAATGTCTTTAATAAATAAAGTATTTGATATTAAAGGTTTAAAAAATAGCGATAGATTACAATCGATAGATTTGCTTGTTTATTGATAAAAATTTTTTTAGAATCGACAATTTATATTATAGGAATTTTTTCTAGAAGCTCATTCTATTCTTTATAAATAATATAAATGATAAATAATGAATTAAAGTATTTCAGCTTATAATTTTTAAAAAACGCTTGTATTCTTCTTTTTAAGTTTTCAGTTTGATAAAATTACTTTTAAGTCTTTTGTTTTTTTTAAGCAGCCGTTTCTTTACAAAAAGCGACGATTTTTTTAATTATTCATTGCTTCGTCGTATTTTCCGATTCTCTGAGGGTCAATTTTCTTTAAAGTTCCAAAAATTTCGTTTGATGCGTATCCTTTAAGCAAACTAATTATTTCATTATGTTTTGCGTCGAAAAATACCTTTATAACGGGACTTCTAAAATCTAATTTGCTTTCAGATTTTGCCAGATTTACTACTAATCTGAAAGCTTGCTCCTTGGCTTGATTTGGGCTTTCGAGAATTACATCTAATCCGTTGTAATGATAATTAAAAAAATCTTCTCTAAATTGTTTAAACTTTTCGCTTAGCAATTCTTCTACAAAAAGCAATCTACTGAAACCTGATGAAAAGCGCTCCCAACCTCTTGAATAACTAGAATTTGATCCTAAAGATGCAATCTTTAAAGCTTCGTTAAAATATGGAGAGCCCGCTAATGCATTGTAAGAATCTTCGTCGTATCCAATGATAATCAAGGCGTAATAGTTTAAAAGACTTGTAAATGAATCAAAAACTCCGGGGTCGTAATAAAGCGTTTTATTTCTTTCATATTTAAATTGCCAATTATTATCCAGTATATTTAATATTGGCGTATACTTGTTTTTCTGATTATACAACGACCTTTGACTAGCGACGATAATTTGAGCGGAATATGTATTATCCATTGTTGCGCTTTCTAATAGAATTGTAAAAGAACATTTTATTTTTGGAGCGTCCCAATTTTGACGACTAAATTTTGTTAAATTTAAATAATTTTCAATATTTAAAACAAAATTATCGAGAATTTCTCTTTGAGCAGGCTGAAGTTTTTCCATATTTACTGTAACTTTAGCTTCTAGTTCCTGAGCAAAAATTGGAAGGGGAGAGATTAATGATAAAATCGATCTTACTATTATCAAGTTTAATAATAATTTTTTCATTTTGTTTTTTAACCATATTAATTTATTTTATAGTATAAATTTAAAAAAAAATTACATATGAAAGTATTTTTGAAAATGTTTTTTTTCTTGCAATTTTTTTCTATTCTTTTATTTGCTCAAGAAGAAGGAGCCAGACAAAAAGCTTTGAGCGACGCAAGCGTGGCAATAAGCGACGACGTTTTCGCGATTTTTAATAACGTCTCTGGTTTAGCTCAACTAAATTGGCGAGAAATTGGAGCATTTTATTCGCCCGCGCCTTTTGGAATTAAAGAATTATCTTCTTTTTCGTTTGCGTATTTAGAGCCTTTTGAATTTGGAAATGCGGCTTTAGGAATAAACACGTATGGTTATGAATTATTAAGAGAAAGCAAGTTGTTTTTTGGATATTCTAAAAATTTATCAAACAAAATTTTTTTAGGGGCGACAATTGGCTTATCTTCAATTTCAATAAAACGATATGGCTCCGATAACGCATTGTTTTTAAATTTTGGAGGATTGGCTTATCTAACAAAAGAAATAAGAATAGGATTTTCTACATTAAATTTGAATAGAGCTACGTATGGAAAAGATAAATCGCAAATTCCCGCTTCTTTCAATTTAGGCGTCTCATATGCTCCGATTTATCAAGCTATTATAGCAGTTTCCGCTTCAAAACAATTAGACAAAGATATTGCATTTAATTTGGGAGCCGAGTTTTTTCCAATCGATCATTTTTGCATAAGAAGCGGCTTTAAAACTTATCCATCGCAATATTATATTGGAACTGGGATAGTTTATTCTTTTTTACAATTTGATTACGCTTTTTCTTATCATAATGATTTAGGAAGCTCGCATTATTTAGGAGTAATTTTTTCTTTTTCAGAAGAAATTTCTAGATCAAAAAGAATACAAAAATATTTGCAAAACCAATGATGAGAATCTTTCCTATTATTGTTTTATCGTTTTTTATCTTTAATACTTTTTACTCGCAAAATGTTAACGAAGAAGAATTTGAGCTTGATACTATTATAATAAAAGAGAGTTTGCCTGAGAGCGAAGAAATATTTGAAGAAATTTTCGAAAATTCAATTGAAGATTCTGAAGATGAAAATGCGATAAATTATATAGAAGAATTATCTAAAAATAAAATTAATATCAATAAAGCTTCCTTTTCCGAACTTTCTAATTTGCCTTTTGTTTCTTCGCAAGAAGCAAAAGCGATAATTAAATATCGGGATGTTTATGGCAATTTTAAAAGCATATATGAAATTTACAATGTTAAAGATTTGTCCTATGAAACCGCTCGAAAACTAATATTATTTATTAATGTTTACGATGACGAAAATTTTCCTATAGAAAAAAATATCTTTCAAGATTTTTATAAAAAGACTTATTTAACGGCTCGAAATAGAGTTCAAATCGACTTGCAAGAGAGAAAAGGATTTAAAGATAATAAATTTAAAGGAGATCGATTAAAATCATATCACCGCTTCGTTTTTAATTCTATGAATAATTATCAATTCGGAGTCTTGATAGATAAAGATCCGGGAGAGCAATCTTACTACGATTTTTATTCTTTTCATTTTGCAGCGTCAAATTTGCCATATATTAAAAAAATCGCCCTGGGCGATTTTATTTTCGAGCATGGATTAGGTTTAGCTTTATGGAGTCCTTATGCTTTGGTAAATTCTAACGATGCCGCTAATAATATCAAACCGAGAGAAAGAGGAATTGTTCCATATACAAGCGCCGACGAAAATAAGTTTTTCAGAGGTTTAGGTTTGACTGCAAATCTTTTCAAAGATTTTTCAATAAGCGTTTTTTATTCTAAGAATACTTTTGACGCGTCAATTGACACTTTAACTAATCAGATAAAATCAATTCCGCAGGATGGATATCATCGAACTGAAAGCGAAATTTCAAAAAAGAAAATAGCTGAAGAACAAACTTATGTCGTCGCCTTATCTAACGAAAAACCTAATCAATATGAAATTTCTTTTTTATATATGAGAAACAAATTAAGTCATCCAATCCAAAAAAAAGAGACAAATTATTTATATGGCGACATATTTAATACATATTCTTTAGCATACAAAACTTATTTTCTCCCAATGACTTATTTTTTTGGAGAAACTGCTTTTGATGGGGACGCTTTAGCGACATTGAATGGAATGCAAATATCGCCTTCGAGAAATTTAAGTTATTTAATATCTTTAAGGTATTATTCCCCAAAATATAATTCTTTAAAATCAGCGTCTTTCGGTCAAAATTCTTCAATTAGCAACGAAATAGGATTTTATAATGGATTTAAATTAAGATTCAAACCGATTGGTTATATAAATTTCTATTATGATATTTATAAATTTCCTTCTTCGACTTTTAGCTCGTTGTTTCCAATCAAAGGCAATAGTTTTTATATAGATTTAGTTAACAATACGTTGCTTAAAAAAACTATTTTTAATATTAGATATCGAAGAAAAGACAAAGAATCCGCAACTCTCAAAGAAACAACTAAAAAAATTACAAATGAAATTAAAGACAATTACCGTTTTGAAATAACTTACGAGCCGTTCAATATTGCTCGTTTTAGAACAAGAGTAGAATTTACGACTTATCAAGTAAAAAAAATGCCAATAAATGAAAATGGATATTTAATATTTCAAGATGTTAGACTCAAACCTTTCCAAAATCTCTCTCTTTATTTTAGATATATTATTTACGAGACGGATTCGTATAATTCAAGGCTTTATCAATTTGAGCAAGATATTCCCGGCGTAATGACTAATAAAGCCGTTTATGGAAAAGGCTCGAGATTTTATATCGTAACAAGATATAAAGCTTTGAAAAACCTTGAATTATCATTTAAATATTCGGAAACCTTCAAACCTTTCGAGAGAACTATATCTTCAGGGTTAACAGAAATAGACAATAATATTGACAATAAATTTTCATTTCAAATTGATTGGAAACTTTAGCAATAATTCTCTTTGAAGGCAAAATAAATTACTATGAAACGCTTAATTGTTTTAGGAATAATTATGTCTAATTTGCTCATTTTATCGCAAACAAAATTGCCAGAACGAGAGTCGATACCAGAAAAGTATAAATGGGATTTGACAAAAATTTATATGACTGAAAAAGAATGGGAAAAAGATTATCAAAAATTGAAGAAAAAGAAAGAAGAATATAAAAAATACAAAGATATATTTTTGCAAAATGAGAATATTTTTTATGAATATTTGAAATTTGACGGAGAGATTAAGATATCGCTCGAAAAATTAAATCTTTATGCAAGTTTAAACAGAGATTTAGACTTGGCAGATCCAAATAAAGCCGAGCTATTTGATAGAATTCAAACTTTGGGAACTGAAATTTCTACCGAAAACTCTTTTTTTGAGCCGTCGTTGCTTAAAGTTGATAGAAAAATAATTGATAAATTTTTTTCAAAAAAAGTGGAACTTAAAGTCTACAAATATTTTATCGACGAAATATACAGATTAAAAGAGCATACTTTATCAGAACAAGAAGAGAAACTGCTCGCATCTGCGGCTCTATTAGTTGAAATTCCATACGAAATTTTTTCAATTTTTACCGATTCAGAAATTGAATTCCCAACTATCTTAGATGAGAATTGAAAAGAAATTCAATTATCGCATGGAAGATTTTATTCGGCTTTGTATTCAAAAGATAGATCATATAGAGAAAGAGCATTAGAAACTATTATAATATAAGACATTTATTAAATATAAAAATACTTACGCCGCATAGTTTAATTCGAATTTAAAGAGCAAAATATTCTATGCAAAAAATAGAAAATATAAAAACGCTCTTGAAGCTGCATTAAAGCCTAGCGATATTTCGATAAGTCTTTATGAGAATTTGATCGCAGCAGTTAATGATAATTTGCGCCCTTGCATAGATGGATCGCTTTAAGAAAAAAAAATATGCAAATTCAAGATTACAAAATTTTTGATATGTTTGTTAATTTAAACGAAACAAAGAAAAAAAATATTGAATATGAAGAAGCAAAAAAATAATTTTATCTGCTTTCGCTCCTTTAGGAAAAGAGTATGTTTCAAAAGTTGAATATGCGTTTGAAAATCGTTTTATAGACGTTTATGAAACTAAAAATAAAAGAAGCGGAGCGTGTTCTTCGGGAGCATCCTTCAGAATGCATCCTTACATTTTTCTAAATTGGAAAAATAACTTAGAAGACTTATTTACTCTTGCTCATGAGTTAGGTCATAATATGCATTCGTTATATTCAGGTTCTGTTTAACCATATATATATTCAGATTATACAATTTTTTTAGCTGAAATAGTTTCAACGTTTAATGAAGCTCTTGTAATGGAATATTTGCTTTATACGACAAGCTACGAAAAGTTTAAGCTTGCTATAATCGAACGATATATTTCAAACATTGTTTTTACTTTTTATAGACAAGCGATGTTTGCTAAATTTGAAAAAATCGTATACGAATTAGCCGAAGAAGGAGAATATCTTACCTTTGAAAAACTTTGTGAAATATATAAAGATTTAGTTACAAAATATTTGGGGCCCGAAATAGAAATCGACGAAGAAGAGACATATACATGGGCTCGTATTCCTCATTTTTATTACAATTTTTACGTATTTCAATATGCTACTGGACTTTCAGCTTCAAGCTTTTTAATTCGAAAATTAAATATCGAAAAAGACAATTTTGCCAATCTATATATTGAAAAATTCTTAAAAGCTGGCTCAAGCAAAAGTTCTTTAGATATACTTTTAGATTTGGGATTAGATCTTTCCAAACCTGACGCTATTATTGCTTTAACAAACAAAATGAACGAACTTATCGATTTATATGAAAGTATGTATATAATAAAATAATGATATTAAATGTAGTAATATAAAAAATTAACAAAATCTTAATTTTTACTTTAAAACTGAGTTATTATTTTTTCTTTATTTATTTCTATTATTTGAAAAGGTACAACTAATAAATAAACAGTTATGGAACTATATTTAGTTATTTTAATTATTTTAGGAATTTTAGCTATAAGCGATTTAGTTGTGGGAGTTGCAAACGATGCGGTAAACTTTTTAAATTCGGCGATTGGCTCAAAAGTAGCTCCCAGACATGTCATAATGATTGTAGCCAGCATTGGGTTATTTATAGGCGCGGCTTTTTCCAGCGGAATGATGGAAATAGCTCGAAAGGGCGTGTTTAATCCTTCAATGTTTTATTTTGAAGAGTTGATGTTTTTATTTTTAGCCGTAATGTTTACGGACATAATTTTGCTTGATTGGTTTAATACTTATGGATTGCCAACCTCTACTACTGTATCAATAATTTTCGAGTTAATAGGGGCGACATTTGGTATCTCATTATACAAAGTTTTAACAAATCAAACTGATCAAAATATATTTAGCTTTTTTAACATTCAGAAAATTGCAGAAATTGTATCCGGAATATTTTTATCGATTGTCGTCGCTTTTACCTTAGGTTCATTAATTCAATTTATAGCTAGAACATTTTTTACATTCGACGTTAAGAGTTCATATAAAAAATATGCTGCTTTTTGGTGCGCATTATCGACGACGGGAATTATTTCTTTTATTTTATTAAAAGGCGGAAAAGGTTCGTTGCTTATCAGCGAACAAACCGCCGATTATATAAAAAACAATTTTCAAATTTTAATGTTAAGCATTTTTCTTATATTATTTATAATTTTTCAATTGATAACTTTATTTACTAAATATAATATCTTTAAATTTACCGTATTATTTGGAACATTTGCTTTAGCTTTAGCGTTTGCTGGAAATGATCTTGTTAATTTCATAGGCGCGCCGTTAGCGGGATATCATTCTTATATTATCGCTTCAAAAAGTACAGACTATACAAATTTAACGATGGAAGCTTTGGCGGGCAAATTACACGCGCCGTCAATATTTTTAATTGCTGCAGGCGTAATAATGGCTATTGTGTTATGGTTTTCTAAAAAAACTCAAACTGTAACAAAAACCGAAGTTAATCTTTCTCGACAATACGAAGGGTATGAGAGATTTGAATCTTCATATATTGCTCGTATAATTGTGAGAATGTTTTATGGAATGTTTGTCGCAATAAAAAAAATATTGCCAAAAAAAGTTGTTGAATATTTCAGAAAAAGACTCGATGTAAATAAGCAAGTATTAGAAAAAGCTCCTGATGGATCTTATCCATCATTCGATTTAGTTAGAGCGATGGTAAATTTAGCCGTTAGTTCAAGTATAATTTCACTTGCGACATCATATAAATTGCCATTGTCCACTACTTATGTTACATTTATGGTTGCAATGGGGACTTCTTTTGCCGACAAAGCTTGGGGAAGAGAAAGCGCAGTTTATAGAATTAATGGAGTTATTACTGTAATTAGCGGTTGGTTTTTAACGGCTTTGTTTGCATTTTTGCTTTCAAGTATTTTTAGCTTAATTTTGATTATAGGAAAAATATATTCTGTTTTAGCGATTGGATCTTTAGTTGTTTATATAATTATTAAAACCGCTTTTATTCATAAAAAAATAGAGAGCGAAATTTCTTCAGAAGAGAAATTATTTGATATTGCTAAACAGGGGGACGTTAAAACTATTTTGAAAACTCTATTTGCTGAAATAGAGAATTATTTATGCGAAGTTGGTCAACTTCTTGAGACAATAATCATAAAACTTAATTCAAACGATAGAACCGAACTATCAAATCTGAAAACTTCAATTAAAGAATCTAATAAAAAAGCGAATAAAATTATTTCTCATACCTTCAAGCTAATTAGACACTTAGACGAAACAACGTTAAGAAAAGGCAAAAGATTTGGCAAATTAGTCGCATCCATTAAAGAAATCTCAATGAATTTAAAAAGTTTTCATAATAATTCTTTAACTCATCTTGATAATAATCACATTGAGCCGAGAGGCAAGCAAGCGAAGGATTTATTAAACTTTGTTATTTTGGCAAAAGAAAATTTGCAATTATTAAGCGAGATTATTAAAAATAATGATTTAAGCAAATTTGAAGAATATGAGAAGAAATACGCGTCTATTAAAGAATATATTGTAAAAGCCGACGAAGAAGAAATAAACAGAATAAAAAATGCGGAAGTATCTTCGAATACAAGCTCGCTATTTTTTAATTTAATATTCGACGGCGAAAATATAATAGAACATGCTTATGCATTAGGACAAAATTTTAAGAAAAACTTCAGTTCTATATTGAATTAAAAACGAAAGCCCGAGAAAAGCGGGCTTTTTTATGAAAGCAATTTTGTTTCAAAACCTGCTTTATTTAATACTTCAACCGCTTTTTCCGCTTCTTCTTTAGTTAAAAACGAAATTCTAAAAACGCCGTCGATTTTTTCTCTTATTTTAAGCAATTCTATATCTTTAATGTCAAGATTAGACCTGTATAATTCATAGAAAATATTGAACAATGTTCCCGGCTCGTCTTTTGCTGAAATTATAATGTCAGACAAAGGATTTAAAAAACCCTTTCCTGTTTTAGGTATTTTATCGCGAAAATTTTTTGCTTTCAAAAATAAATCTGAAAAAAAATTATTGTTTTCATTTGATAAATTTTTTTCAACAAGCAACAAATGTTCTTTAAATATATTTAAAGCTTTTAAAATATTATTTTTATTAAACTTAAAAATTGGCTCCCAAATATTGTAATCGCTCGACGCTATTCTTGTCATGTCTTTAAATCCGCCGCCGGCATACTCAAAAGAATTAGAATTGTTAAAAAAAACTGCGGTTGAAACTGTTAACGTCGAAGCCAGAAGTTGAGGCAAATGGCTGATAGCTGCGACAATTTCATCGTGAGTTTCAGGATCCAAAAATTTTATTCTAGCTCCGAGTAGAGTAATTAAATCATAAAAGCTTTCGTATAATTCATAATGATATTTGTTTTGATTAGGGGCAAGTATGTATGTTGAGTTTTCGAAAAGGTAGGGATCCGAATATTTATATCCCGAGCGTTCTTTTCCAGTCATTGGATGTCCGCCGATATAGCAACCATCGCTTTTTAATTTTTTAGCTTTTGCGGCGAATGGAGTTTTAATTCCGCAAACATCTGTAATAATGGAATTCTTTTTTAATTTTGGGTACATTTCTTCAAAAAATTTGAGAGAAATATCGGCAGGGGCGCAAAGGAAGCAGCAATCTGAATCAATAGCCTCAAAATAATTAGATAAAATTTTATCGATAATTTTTTCTTTATAAGCTAAACTTAAAATATTTTCATCGTCATATGCCGAAATATGTATATTATAATTTTTAAGTTTCAATCTTTTGGCTATAGAGCCGCCAATTAATCCTAATCCAATAATCGAAACTTTATTTATTTTCATATTAAATTTCTTCCAATAGCTTGAGCGATAAGCTTCAGTTCTTTTGCCATTTGTAGATACTGTTCGGGCAATAAAGCTTGCGGACCGTCTGAAAGAGCTTTTTCAGGCTCGTGATGAATTTCAACCATAACAGCGTCTGCTCCAGCTGCGACGGCGGCTCTTGCCATTGGAATTACCTGATCTCTATATCCAGTCGCATGAGATGGATCGGCGCATATTGGAAGATGGCTGCGTTTTGAAACGACTGGAATTGCTGATAGATCAAATGTGTTTCGGGTTGCTGTTTCGAACGTTCTTATACCGCGTTCGCATAAAATTACTTTTTTATTTCCATTTGTTAAAATATATTCGGCGGACATAAGCCATTCTTCAATTGTTGCCGATAAGCCTCTTTTTAACATTATTGGTTTCTTAGATTTTCCAAGCTCTTTTAATAGGGGAAAATTTTGCATATTTCGAGCTCCGATTTGAATTATATCGGCGTATTCTTCTATTAGCTCAAGTTGATCGGAGCTCATTAATTCTGTAACGACAAGCAAATTATATTTGTCCGCTGCAGCTCTTAATAATTTTAAGCCTTCTTCGCCTAAGCCTTGAAAAGAATAGGGGGAGGTTCTTGGTTTAAAAGCGCCGCCTCTGAGCAGCTTTGCTCCGCTTAAACTAACTACTTCGGCAAGTTTAAAAATTTGTTCCTCGTTTTCGACTGAACAAGGACCTGCAATTAAATAAACTGTGTCGCTTCCAATCTTAACGTCTTTTATTTTTATAATTGTGTCTTCTTTCTGAAAAGTTCTACTTGCAAGCTTATAAGGTTCAGTTATACGATAAACGTCCCTTACGCCTTCCAAAATTTTAATTTTTCGTATATCAAAATCCGGCTTAACTCCTATAGCTCCTAAAACTGTATATTCAGCGCCTGTAGATGTATGAACGTCAAATCCGTAGTCTTGCAAAGTTTTTATAATTTTTTCTTTTTGTTCTTCTGTAACATTTCTCTCTAAAATTACTACCACATTTTCTCCTTTTTTATTAAAAAATATACTAAAAAATGAATATTTATGCAATGTATATGATATATAATTTTAAGTATTTTTTTCTACTTTTGTTTTTAATTCGCTTAATTTATTAATTGCTTCGATTGGAGTTAAAGTATTTATGTCGATTTTTCTTAATTCGTTTCTTATTTCGTCGTCTGTAAATTCAAACAATGTGAATTGTCCTTCAAGTCCTTTTCTTTTGGCAATTTTAGCTTTTTTTATTTCAAGAGGAGTAATCTCTTTGCTTTCCAAGGAAGCTAAAATATCATTTGCTCTTTTAGTTACAACTTCAGGCAAGCCGGCCATTTTAGCGACGTGAATTCCAAAAGAATGATCTGAGGAGCCTGGGGCTACTTTATGAAGAAAAACAATGTCATTGCCAATTTCAAGAACATCCATTTTATAATTAGAAATCTTTTGATAGATTTGAGCCATTTCTGTGAGCTCGTGATAGTGAGTAGCAAAAATTGTTTTTGCTGCTTTTTGAGGATTTTCGTGAAGATATTCGACAATTGCCCAGGCGATTGAAATTCCATCGAATGTGCTAGTTCCGCGACCAACTTCGTCAAATAAAATAAGACTTTTGGGAGAGGCGTTAGTTAAAATATTTGCCGCTTCTTGCATTTCGACTAAAAAAGTGCTTTCGCCGGCGGAAATATTATCGCTGGCTCCGACGCGGGTAAAAATTCTATCGACAATGCCAATTTTTGCTTTTTTTGCGGGCACAAAAGAACCAATTTGAGCTAATAATACTATTAATCCCACCATCCTAAGATAAACTGATTTGCCAGCCATATTTGGACCTGTCAATATTATAATTTGATTTAGTTCAGAGCTTAAATAAACGTTATTCGGTTGAAAAGTTTCGCCGGCTTTTAATATTCTTTCTACGACTGGATGTCTGCCTTCAATGATTTCTATTTCATTTCCTTCGTTGATTTCTGGTTTTGTATAATTATATTCGTCGGCGCATTCTGCTAAAGAGGTTAAGCAGTCGATTATCGCAATAATTTTTGCGTTTGTTTGTATTTGTTTTGTTTCGGAAGCGATTTCTGATTTTATTTGATTAAAAATTGCAAGTTCAAGTTCGATAATTTTCTCTTCGGCTTGCAAAATTTTATCTTCATATTCTTTTAATTCAGGGGTGATAAATCTTTCGGCGTTAGCAAGAGTTTGTCTTCTTTGATAATTGTCTGGAATTTTATCTTTGTGAGCGTTTGTTATTTCAATATAATATCCAAACACTTTATTGAAATTTACTTTTAAGGAGCCAATACCTGTTCTTTCTCTTTCTTTTTTTTGAAAAGCGGCTATCCATTCTTTGGCGTTTGTCGATAAATTTCTTAGCTCGTCAAGTTCGGGCATATAACCTTCTTTAATAAATCCTCCTTCTGAAAAATTTGAAGGCGGATTTTCAATTATTGCGGCGTTTATTTTATCGACAAGGCTCTTTAATGGATTTAACTTTTCGTTAAGTTTTTGAAGATCTTCGTTGTTTATTTTATTAATTTCGTTTTTAATAAAAGGTATTTGCATTAGAGAATTTTTTAGGTTTTGCAACTCTCTAGGAGTAGTTTTTCCAGCGCATACTCTTGATATCAATCTTTCCAAATCTGCAATAGAAGATAATATTTCTTTAATTTTTTTTCTAACGTCTTTATTAATTACAAAAATTTCAACTAAATTTAATCTTTTTTGTATTTGTTCGATTTTAAGAAGCGGGGAGAAAAACCAGTTTTTTAGCAAGCGGGCTCCCATTGGCGTTTCAGTTTTATCAATTACTGAAAATAAAGCTCCCTCAGACGTTCCTTCTCTTATAGTAAAAATTAATTCCAAATTTCTTTTTGTCGCCGCGTCGAGATACATAAACTCAGTTGGATTATAACGGGTAATTGAAGTCCAATGTTCAACGGCGCTTTTTTGAGTTTCTTTAAGGTAGGACAATAAAGCTCCGCAAGCAATAATGCCTTTTTTTAAATCTTCTATTCCAAAACCTTTTAAATTTGCAGTTTGAAAATGTTTTGTTAGAATCTCATTTGCATAAGCGTAATCCCAAATCCAATCGTCTATTTTAGAGATTCTTGCAGAATGACCGATTTTTTCTAGTATTTTTTGAATTGCATCTCTGTCTTTCTTTTGACATAAAATTTCCGATGGTTTAATATTTTCGATTTGCTCGTGAATTTTTTCTATAGGCTGTTCGTAACAAAAAAATTCGCCTGTAGAAATGTCTCCAAAACCAATTCCAACTGATGAGCCGTCAAAAAATAGCGATGCGATATAATTATTTTTTTTATGATCCAAAATTTTGTCTGAAAAAGCGACTCCGGGAGAAATAACTTCTATGACTTCACGTTTGACTATGCCTTTTGCAAATTTTGGATTTTCCATTTGTTCGCATATTGCGACGCGATATCCGGCTTTTACAAGCTTTGGCAAATATGCGTCGATTGCATGATAAGGAAATCCTGCTAAAGGCACGTCGCCGGCCGCTCCGTTTGATCTTTTTGTTAGCGTTATTCCTAAAACTTTCGATGCTATTTTTGCGTCTTCTTCAAACGTTTCGTAAAAATCGCCTATTCTAAATAACAAGATTGAATCGGGATGTTCTCGTTTTATTTTGTAATATTGCTTCATCAACGGAGTCGTGTTTTCGCTCATCGGGCAATGATTATCCTAAAATCTAAATTTAATCATATAAATATAATTATTTGTCAATTTATTGGGTAATTTTATAGCTTTGCAAATTTCTATATTTTAATAAATATTTTGTTAAGCCAATTAATTAAAATTTAAATTTTCGCGAATATAATCAACTTTTTCTCTGTACTTTAAAGTTTAATAACAATGCATACTAAAAAACAGTGGAAAGCAAATTAATTAAAATCTTGGAATTCAATTTTATAAAGATTATTTTTTAAAAGTTTTTGAATTTTTTTTATGACAAATTTAATCGCAAATCATCTTCAGGATATAGCTATAAGCGTTATTTTAATCGCGATAATTTTTATTGCGATAGGAAAAATTCCATACTATAAAATGAATCGAGCCTCTTTTGCTTTTGTAGCTTCTTCGATTTTAGTTGGAATAGGTTTCATAACATTAGAAGAAGCTTATGATATGATAGATTGGAATACGATTGCTTTTTTGCTAAGCATGATGATAATAAACGCAAATTTAAGGCTTGCCGGTTTTTTTAATATTTTAACACAATTTGCATTAAAGTTTATAAAAACAAAAAAGGGAATTTTATTTGCGATTATTTTCGGAGGAGGTTTTCTTTCCGCTTTTTTAATGAACGATACGATTTGCGTTATGTTGACTCCTTTCGTCCTTGAGTTTCTTCTTGCTTTAAAATTAAATCCTATTCCATATTTAATCGCTTTAGCAATTTCGTCGAATTTTGGCTCTGCGATGACTTTAATCGGAAATCCTCAAAATATGATTATAGGAATATCTTCTAAAATTCCATTTATCGATTTTTTTATTTTCGCTTTTATTCCTTCTGTAGTCGCTTTGATATTCTCGTTTTTTTTTATTCTTTTTATATATAGAAAAGAATTTTATAAAAATGAAAAATTGGAAGTTGAGTCTTTAGACAAACAATCGCCATATTATTACAAACCATTGTTGATAAAAAGTTTAACCGCTTTAATTGTTTTTATAGCGATGCTTTTTTCGAATATAAATCCAGCTTTGTCTTCGATTCTTTCCGCTTCGATTATTCTTTTTACTCGAAGAATAAAGCCTCAAAGAATTTTCCAAGAAATTGATTGGTCTTTATTATTATTTTTTTCTTGTTTGTTTATTATTACCGGTTCAATTGGAAAAACTTCTTTATTCGGTCGATATTCATTAAATATTTCAAATTTATTAAGCGAAAATTACTATGTTTTTACGGGCGTTTCTGCGTCTTTAAGCAACTTGATATCTAATGTGCCGGCGGTTATGTTGTTGAAAAATTTTATCGCTGAAAATCAAAAACCGCTTTGGATTCTTTTAGCGATATCTTCCACTTTTGCGGGCAATTTGACTTTGATTGGTTCGGTTGCAAATTTAATTGTAGCAGAAAGCGCCACGCGAAAAAATGTTTTTATTTCTTTTAATGAATATTTAAAAGTTGGATTTTTATTAACAATAATATCTTTATTCTTAAGCTCCCTTTATTTCGCTTTATTGTTTAATTAAACGCAAATAAAAATAAAAATAAAAATAAAAATTTTAAAAAAGAAACGGATTATATATGAAAGAAAAAATTTTAGTAACTTCCGCTCTTCCTTACGCAAACGGACCAATACATTTAGGACATTTAAGCGGAGCATATCTGCCCGCCGATATTTATGTCAGGTATAAAAGACTTTGCGGAGCTGATATAGTTTATATTTGCGGCAGCGACGAGCATGGAGTTCCTATAACAATAACAGCTGATAAAGAAAAAGTTTCGCCGCAAACTATTATTGACAGATATCATTCAATAAATAAAGAAGCTTTTGAAAAAGTCGGAATGAGTTTCGATATTTATTCAAGGACAAGTTTGCCAATCCATCATCAAACGGCTCAAGAGTTTTTTAAAAATTTTTACGATAGAAAAATTTTAAAATCAAAAATTTCAATGCAATTCTACGACGAGCAAGCAAAAATGTTTTTGCCTGATAGATACGTCGAAGGAACGTGCCCAAAATGCGGTTATGAAGAAGCTCGTTCAGACGAATGCGAAAAATGCGGG
>Ga0209691_1000566_pt1 | contig 25544 bp, 25 predicted proteins | sample YNPMSBMetaG_FD_187120 | JGI IMG/M metagenome (GOLD analysis project Ga0209691, IMG submission 187120) | Anoxygenic and chlorotrophic microbial mat microbial communities from Yellowstone National Park, USA - YNP MS-B MetaG (SPAdes) (version 2) ... | reverse complement strand
AAGAAAAATATAAAAATTTATAAAGATAAAAACAAAAAAAACTTTCAAAACAATTTCTATAATGTTCTTACAATTATTAAATATTCAATTTTTCTTTTGCTTGTTTTAACGCTTCTATACAATTTTGGATATGTTCATCCAAAGGCAAATTTAGCTCTTGACTTCCTTTAATTATTTCTTCTCTATTAACAGCCCGAGCAAAAGCTTTGTCTTTTAATTTCTTTTTAACAGATTTTACGTCGACTTCTTCAATTTTTTTATTTGGTTTAACATATACTACGGCAATCAAGAAACCGGAGATTTCGTCGCAAGCAAATATAGTTTTTTCAAGCAAGCTTTCTCTTTTTTTGCCCGTATGCTCGGCATGAGCTAAAACAGCATTTACAAATTTTTCTTCAAATCCAAGTGTTCTTAAAATTTCGGCTCCCTTAAATGGATGATCTTTATAATCAGGATATTTTTCATAATCGAAATCATGCAACAATCCTACATTTCCCCAATAATCAACATCTTCATTATATTTTTCAGCATAATATTTCATGCACGCTTCGACTGCTAAAGCGTGTTTTCTTAAAGATTCGCTTTGCGTATATTCGCATAACAATTCCCAGCAATAATTTCTATCTTTTTCTTTTCCCATTTTTTATTCCTTTTTTATTTTATATACTAAATTTGCCGACGGACATAAATCGTTTAAAAAACATTTATCGCATTTTGGAGAACGAGCCGAACAAATTTTTCTTCCATGTTGAATTAATGCATTCGACAAAAAAAACCAATCTTCCTCTGGAAATTTTTTCTTTAAATCTTCTTCGATTACGTCTGGATTGCGAGATTTGGTCAAACCTAACAGAAAACTAATTCTTTTAACATGAGTATCTACGGGTATCGTGGGAATATTAAAACATGCTCCAGCCACAACCGACGCTGTTTTTCTTCCTACGCCCGGAAGCGAAGTCAAATCTTCGAAATTTTTAGGAAGTTCTCCGTTATAATTAGAACATATAATTTCGCAACATTTTTTTATGCTTTTTGCTTTTTGTTTATAAAAACCAGTCGAATAAATTTCCATCTCTAATTCCTCAATAGAAATATTCAAATAATCTTCGGGCTTTTTGTATTTTGAAAACAACGATTTTGTAACGATATTTACTCTTTCGTCGGTACATTGAGCCGAAAGTATTGTCGCTATCAAAAGCTCGAATGCGTTTGAATGCTGAAGAGCGGTTTTTGCTTCTGGATAATTTTCTTTTAATCTTTTTAGGATTTCAAATTCTCTGCTTTGCATTCGTCTTTAAAAAATTTTTGGGAAAATCTCTCTTGCAAATAAATGCAACACTTCGACGAAAATTAAAATTATTATTATCCACTCTAAACGATTGCTTACTCTATTTTCAATTAAATCGGCAAACAATCTCAAATTATCCATTATAATCTGAAGTTGATAATCTATTTGTCTAAAACGCGAACGAATTTCAAAAAAATCTTTCAATCCTTGATTTAACTTGCTTAAACTTTCATCTTCCCAAACTATTTCGTGATCGTTCAAAGGGTAAATATTGTCGATGATTTTGTTTCTTAAATTCATCGATTTGCCGACAAATTTTAATAGTTTCCTTCGATCTATATCAAATGTTCCCTTTGCTTCTAATTTTTTTGTTATTTCTGTGGTCGATTCAAGCAATTTTTCAGTTATAACAGAATAATAATCCAACGCGGCAGATTGTCCAACTAAATACATAGCCACAAATAAAATATCTTCGTTAATATCGGGAACTTTCACGGCGTCGAAATTAAAATAAAAACCTTTTTGAGTTTTGATTAATTCCAATTCTTCTCCGATTATTTCATCCAATGGCTCTATTGCGAAAGTTTTCAAATAAGAAAGAGTTTTTGAACGCTCAATCTCATCCATTCCGGCAAATACAGCCGATCCATAATCTAAAAGCAATATATATTTTTCCTCTTCCGTTTTATAAAATAAATCATACAATCCGCCTCGTATAAATTGAGCCGTAAAATTCTTTTTTATTTCTTTTAAATTTAAACTTTCTCCTACTTGGTATGCGTAAATTTTCATATTATATTTACTTCTTTTTCTAATTCAATATTAAAGGTTTCCTTAACCGATTCTGCAATTAAATTTGCAAAGCTAAGTATTTCTTCTCCGCTAGCATTTCCACAGTTAACTATAACAAGAGGTTGTTTTTCATAACATCTAACATTGCCGATTCTTTTCCCTTTCCAGCCGCATTTTTCAATCATATAAGCCGCCGGAATTTTTATTCCTCCTTTGGAATTTTCAAAAGCTGGCATATCTGAAAATCTTTCCTTTAATTCCATGAATTTTTCAAACGATATTGTTGGATTTTTAAAAAAACTTCCCGCGTTTCCATATTCTTTCCAGTCTGGCAATTTCGTTTTTCTAATTTCTTCAATTTTAAGAGCTACATCTTTTATGCTTGTCTTCTTAACATCGCAATTATCGAAGGCTTTTCTCACAGGCTCGTATGTAAGTTTTGGAACGGGATTCAACGATAATTTAAAGACAATTTTAGTTATAATAAAGTTTTTGATTTTTTTAAAGACGCTATCTCTGTAATCAAACATACATTCTATATTAGAAAATATTTTCTTTTTTCCATCGCTCAAACTATAAGTTTCGACAAATTCTATTGTTTCTTTTGCTTCAGTCCCATATGCTCCGATATTTTGTATAGGCGCGGCTCCGACTTTTCCAGGTATTAGAATCAAATTTTCTATTCCTCCGTAATTATTTTCTATCGCGTATCTAACAAAGGCATCCCACGCAACTCCAGCGTCGACTTCAAGATAAACAAAATTTTTATCTTTTTTTATTTCCCTAATTTTTTTTGTCTCAAGAATAATTATTGTTTCTTCTATATCCCGAGTTATTAATATGTTGCTCCCTTCGCCTAATATCAAAGCTTCTGTCGCTTTAAATTTATCTTTTTCAATGATATTGAAAATATCATTCTCCTCTTCTAGTATTAAAATTTTTCTCGCTTTTGCTTTAACTCTAAAAGTATTGTATGATTCCAATTCGACTTTTTCCAATATTCTCATAAAATTAGGATCTTTTATTAAATTTAAAAATCTATTTCCAATTTATCTCTATTAAAATATTTTCTTCAACAACATATATTTTAGATTTTTTTAATCCTATGTCTTGATACAAATTTCTGATTGTCGCGTTTTTATTCTTTACAATTTCAATTTTATTGTCGAAAGTTATATAACTAAGTTCATTTTTCAAATTTTTCAATATAATTAAATTTTTTATCCTTTTTTGATTTAAGCATAAAAATGCGATCCTTCTATTTGATAAAAATCTTTCTTGCGCGATTAATTTTTTAGCATATTTTTCCTCAATATCCAATCTATAATAATCTATTAAAATCTTATCTTTAAATTTTACTGCGACCCTGTATATCTTTTGATCATTTGATGCTTCTTTTATTAATGTTTTAATTTTTATATCTTTTCCAAAATCTATTTCGCTTTTTGAATAGAACATTATTTTGTTTTCAATATTGTTATTTTTTATGCAAATGCTATTTAGGCGGCTGTCTACTAAATCCTCTTTCGAAACTAAAGAAGGAAGAAAAATAGTTTCGACCAGATTTTTTATAATTAAATATTTTACAGCTTCTTTTATCTTTTCATTTATATCTGTGAAAATTGCGACAGATATTTTTTGTCCGTCGTTTTTTTTAATAAAATTCCAAACGACAGATTCTAAATTTATTGCGCTAATATTTCCGATCATGGCAAATTTATTTTCGCTATTTTTTACGATAGCTATATCGTCGCTTCTTGCGTTAAGCAAAGCTATGTAATTTTTTTTCTTTTGAAAAACTTCGTCGTCGAAAGAAAAAAATAAAAATAAATTAATAATAATGAGAAAAGCAAAAGCAGCTTTCGCTTTAAAGTTTACAAATTTTCTAACTATCGTAAAGAAAATTGCTAAAGCAAAAACATAAACAAAAGCGTCATATGCGGAAAAATTATACACTTTGAAAAAACCATATGGAATTGACGCGGAAATTTTTGCAAACCAAAATAAAAATTTTGAAAAAAAAGCGACTGTAAGAGCGCAAATTTTCGCAAACCAAAAACTTACCACAGAAAAAATCAACGTCGCAATTCCAGCGGCAAGCGCAATACCTGAAAGCGGAACTGCTACAATATTAGTCAAAATCGAGATTAATGAAAAAGTTTCAAAGTACCTTAAGACAAAAGGCAAAACTCCGGCCTGAGCGCTTATAGTCAACCCTATAAACAATAAAATATTTTTTAAAAAAGGATTTTTTATTTTAGATGATTTTAATTTTTCATTAATTGAAGGGAAAAAAATTCCAATAGAGCAAACCGCTGCAAATGAAAGTTGAAAACCAGAATTAAACAATTGATTTGGATCAAAAATAAAAATAATTAAAGCTGTTAAAGCCAAAGAATTAAATAAATTAGTATCGCGATTTAATAATCTAGCTATAATTGTTATAGAAGTCATTATAACAGCTCTTGTTATAGAAGCCGCCTGACCTGAAATAAAAACATAAAAAAATAAAATAGATATAACAAGAAAACTTTTTACAAATAAGTTTAATCTGCCAAAAATCAACGATATTAATAAATACACATATCCAACATGCAATCCTGAAACGGCAAGTATATGAACTATTCCTGTTTTAACAAAATCTTCTACCGAATCTTCGTCAATTTCGCTTCTATCGCCCAATAAAAATCCCTTCATTAGGGATGCTGTTTGAGAATCAAATAAAATTTTTATCCTGCTTTCAATCTCTTTTCTGGTTTCAAAAACAGCCAGTTCAAATAAGTCGATCTTTGTATTTGTTACAACTATATCTTGCAACGAATTAACTTGAAATATTCCAGCGATATTTTTTTGTCTCAAATATGATTTGTAATCAAATTCAGTCGGATTAGTTCTTTCCTCAGCCTGAAAAAAATTTCCAGAGGCCCATATTTCGTATCCATTTCTTAATCTCTCGTAAAAATTTTTCAGCTCTGCCTTGTCTTGGTCTTTTATAATAATCGAACATTTAAAATTTTTTAAGAAATTTATCGATTCTGATTTTAACGAATCTATCGACGCGATAAACTTTATTTTTCTTTCATCTAATCTTTTTAGGCTTAGAATTTTCGCATATATGCGAGCGTTTATAATTTCATTATGCGGCGGCAACGATTCGAAATATTTTGCATTTTCGTAAGATTTTAAAGTAAAACCGGCAAAAAAAGAAATTAGAGCCACAAAAATAAATTTTTCAGTTTTATGATAAATTTTTCTAATCAGCGCGTAAACAACTAATGTCGCTACAATAAGAGAAAACAAATAAATCGCAGAAAAAATAGCCTGAAAAATTTCAGCGAAAAAAATTCCAATCGCGCAAAATATTGCCGCAATAATTGCAGGATATTTTTCAAACATAAATTAATTCGAAAACTTTCTTTATATCAGATAAATCTTTGCATTTTTCAAAAAATATTTTAGCGTATTTTCCCGCAGCAAGAAAGAAAGCCGGATTTTTCGTATGAGTCTTAATCGATAAATCTTCAATATTTCCATGATCGGAACAAATTAGCAATGTAGTTTTTGAATAATTCAAATTTTTCAATATTTCATATAAAAAAAAGTCAAGCGTATTCAGCCATTGCTCAAAATATTCTTTATGTCTTCCATGTCCTAAGTGGTCGGTAAAAAAATATTCGTACAAAACAAAATCATTTTTTTCGGCAATTCGCAATAACCTTTTAGCCGCTAATGAAGGAGAAATTTTTTTTAAATTATAACCTAATTTTTCAATCCATCTTGAATTATCAATTTCAGCCGATAAAGCCGCTCCTTTTCTTAACTCTTCTGCGCGATTTAATTTTCCGTCCGCATATCGATAAGATAAAGCAAAAGCTCCGACTCTATTTGATTTCTTCAAATGATCAAAATAAATTTTTGGATAAGAGTTTGCAAAATAAAAATTTTTTTTTAAATCTTTAAATAAAGCGAATAAACTTTTTTGCTTTAAAAAATCTAATTGCGAAGAATGGGGATAAGGTCCAAAATGATAACCAAGTTCCTTTTGAGCGTTAATTCCGCATAAGAGCGAAGTTTGTCCTGTTCCGCTTTGCGGCAAACCTTCAACACCCATTACGGCGTCAAGAGGAAAGATATATTTATTAAAACTCGAAACTATTGGATTATCAAGAGAAGGCGTTTCGTTAAAGTTTTCGCAAATAAACCGAAAATTTTTTTTAAAAAAAATGTTTTTATCTGGATTTTTTTCTCCAATTCCAACGCCGTCTAAAAAAATCGTCAAGAAATTATTTCTATTCATCGATATTAGGTTAATAATTATAATATTTTTTTAGAGCCTCGTTAACGCATGGAGGAACAAAATCTGAAACATCTGCTTTAAACGACGCTAAACTTTTTACAATCGATGAATTTAAATATGTATATTTTTCATGAGGCATCAAAAAAATAGTCGCAATCTCTTCGGCTAACTTTCTATTCATAAGAGCCATCTGAAATTCATATTCAAAATCGCTTACGGCTCTTAATCCTCTAATAATGCCTTTTGCGTTTCTTTTTCTCGCATAATCGACTACCAAACCTTCAAACGAATCGACTTCGACATTATGAAAAGAACTTAAGCTTTTTGTCAACATTTCTTTTCTTAGTTCAATGCTAAAAAGCGGTTTTTTAGCCGGATTTATAGCCACAGTAACTATAACTAAATCGAAAATTTCAGCCGCTCTTTTGATAATATCAATATGTCCGTTTGTAACTGGATCAAATGTTCCGGGATAAATCGCTATTTTTTTTTCGCTCATATTCTTTTTTTTATTTATTAAACTTATAAATTACGGCATCGCCAATTATTTTAAACGGTTCGTTATTAAATGCGTTTATGTCTTCTTTTAATGTTTGAATCGATCTCTCTATAAAAAAAACTCCATTTTCTTTCAAGTATTCGTTGATTAAAATATTTTCTGCAGTTTTATATATATCGAATTTAAAGAAAGGCGGATCGGCAAAAATTATATCATATTTTACCTCTGACTTTTTTTTTGTAAAAGCGACAGCTTCCATTTTAAATATTCTCGTTTTTTCTTCAACTTTTAATGTCGCTATATTTTCTTTTAAAATTTGGAAAGGTTGCAAATTTTTTTCAACGAAATGAGCTTCTTTAGCCCCGCGCGATAGGCATTCAAGCCCAAACGATCCAGAACCGGCGTAAATATCAAGAACAATCGAATCCTCTATTTCGACTATATTATTTATTATATTAAATAATGTTTCTCTAACTCTATCCGTTGTTGGTCTGGTAAATTTATCGCTTGGAATTTTTAATTTTCTTCCTCCAAACTCGCCGCCGATAATTCTCATAATCAACCGTCAAAGAATTCTCAAAGCTAATCCGACGCAAGAAGCAAAATCGCAGCCTTTATCGACAATTATTTTTCCGCTTATTTTTTCGCTTATTTTCATTTTAGCAAAAGGATTAATTTTCTCAGGTTCTTTGCCAATAATTTTTCCAATTTGAAATGACAAAGAGTCGGGGATATTTTCTCCGCTTATATACGCTTTATAAATATTTAAATTTTCATTTAAATCTAACTTAAATAATTCTATAGCTTCTTTCACTTTATCAGGAAGCGCGATAATATTTTCATAGTAAATAGCCGAATAATAAGCCGGCTTATTGTCAAAGAGAATGTTTAAAGACAAAAAATTATCTTGGTAATAAAAAGTAAGATAATATTTATCTTTGCATAGATCTTCGTAAGCTTTAAGCAAAATATTTGCAGAATAGTGAGAAATATCTATAAACTTTAATTCAAAATTGTAATGAGAACAGAGTTCTTTTATTATTTCGACGATTTGCTTATCTACAACAAAAACTAAAGCAAAATCGTTTTTAAATAAATCTTTTTTTTTGACTATAGCATATTGAAAAATAAAATCCTTATTCTTAAACATCGGATAAACAATTTTTATTTCTTCTTTAATTATTTCTCGCAAATCGTCTTCAAGCAAGGTTGAATCAATAGGCAGCCTTAAAACTTTAAAAAAAGAATCCGATAGAGAAAATGAAATCAAATTAGAATTAATTTTGCCTCTTAGAAGAATTTCGTTAAATACTCTTTTTAATTCGGAAAGAATTTTAGTTTCAGGATGAGAGAAATTCAAATAATCTGAAAAGTATTCCTCGTCGACAAATAAAAGCTCTATTTGGTTATTGTTATAAAAAACTTCCGCCAATTGAATTTTGGCGGAAGTTAAACTTGCGGCTATACGCGATTTGTAGGAAACCATTTATTTTCCATTATTCCCACGATGGCGTGTTTTTCAAGGCGTCGTTATACAAATCTCCAATTGTTCCATAGCCGTCTGGGCACTCAAGACTATATTTTGTTCCAGTTTGAACTTTTGTTTCAACTCGCAATATTTTTCCTCTTCTGTCTACTATAGTATCGGAAGTTCTAATTGTATCTATTAACAATATGTATGGATTTCTGCTTTTTGGAGAATGTCTTAAAGAATCAGGTATAAGTTTAGTAAAATAAAAAACCGTATCCACATCCTTCAACGGCAATGAAAGCAATGGTTTAAATGGATTAGTTTTTCTATTGGTAATAGTATCTCTGCCAATAATCTTTTTAGTTGGCAATTCGTCGTTCTTTAAAAACATAATCAAAGTGTCAAGACTTCCTGTATATCTTTGATATTTTTCATAAAATAAGTTCTCGGCCTCTCTAAGATTAATCATTCTTAATCTTGACTCGTTTTTAAAAAATTCTTCTTTTCTGATCATTTCTTTTGGATCCCATACTCCGATTTTCAATAACAAATAAGAAAGAAAAACAATAATCGCATATAATACGACGTTAATATACCAAACGTTAAACTTGTTAGTTTGCGAACTCATTATTCCTCCAATAAAATTTTAATCAACGTAAATATATAGTTTAATTTTTTGAAATTTAGCTTCGCCTATTCCTTTGACATTTTTAATTTCTTCAATTGATTTAAATTTTCCTTTGCTTTTTCTATATTCAATTATAGCCTCGGCTGTTTTTTTCCCAATTCCGGGCAATTTTTCCAGATCTTCTACCGAAGCTTGATTTAAATTTATGCTCTTCTCTTCAAGAGTAACGTCATTTCTTGCGTTTGTCGTTTTTGAAGAAGTCTTTTTTAGTTGTTTTTCGTCTTTCTTTTTGTCAAATTCGTTTTCAATTAGAGCGCTCGATAAATAGTCCTCAGAATCATGACTGATTAAGTTGTGAAATAGCGAATCTAATATTATATCTATATCTATTTCTTTCTCTTTCGCTTCTATTGCATAAGTTTTTACATCTAAGTCGCCCATTAGTTTATCAAAATCAAATTGTCGTAGAACTAATCCTATAAAAAAAATTAATATGCTAAAAAAAAGAGACGCGCTTTCAATTTCAGCAAGTCCTAGTTTAAATGAAAACTTTTTTATTAAGCTTTTAATATTCAAAGCTCAATTAAATTTTTTAACATTAACTAATAAAATAAAAATAATTATTTAACAAAAAAAAATTTTTTTATGAAGGTTTTATATTTGGCTGTTCCATCAACTCTTTTAATAATTCCTTTTCTTTAGAATTTAATTTTTTAGGCACATAAATATTAATTTTTACAAGCTGATCGCCGGCTCCGTAACCGTTAAGTTTAGGAATTCCTTTTTCTCTTAGCTTAAGAAATACGCCAGGTTGAGTTCCCGGCTCGACTTTCATTTTTACTGGGCCGGTTAAAGTCGGAACAGTAACTTCGCAACCTAAAGCAGCTTCAGGAAAACTTAAATACAATTCATAAATTACGTCGTTGCCTTTTCTTTGAAAAAGCTCGTGCGGCAATTCTTGAAAAACGACAATAATATTGCCCGCTGGTCCTCCTCTTTTTCCTGCGTTGCCTTCGCCGCGCAAAGTCATATAGCTACCATCTTCGACGCCAGGCGGAACTTCTATATTAATAACTTTTTCAGCCATAACCCTTCCATCGCCGTTGCAAACTTTGCATGGATTTGCTATAACTTTTCCTTCGCCGCCGCAGTTTGGGCAAGTAGTAATATTTACAAATTGTCCAAACAACGATCGCGAAACTGTTCTTATCTCGCCTGTTCCATTGCATGCCGAACATGTCTTATAGGAAACTCCTCCTTGAGCTCCTGTTCCTCCGCAGGATTCGCATTTTATATATTTTTTAACTTTTACTTTTTTTGTCGCTCCTTTTGCTATTTCTTCTAACGTCAACTTCAAATTTATCTTTAAATCTCCGCCTGGTTGTCCGGAACTTCTTCTACGAGATTGAGTTCTTGAAGAACTGGTTCCAAAGAAATCGTCAAATATGCTTCCGCCGCCAAATCCTCCAAAGATATCCTGGAAATGGCTAAATATATCATTAATATCTTGAAAACCTTGAGAACCTGAAGAACCTAAACCAGCATGTCCAAATTTATCATATTTAGCTCTTTTTTCATCGTCGCTTAAAACATCGTATGCCTCCGCCGCTTCTTTGAATTTTTCCTCGGCTTCTTTATCTCCCGGATTTCTATCAGGATGATATTGCATAGCCAACTTGCGATAAGCTTTTTTTATTTCGTCTTTAGTCGCATTTTTGCTTACTCCTAAAACCTCGTAATAATCTCTTTTTGACATTTTTTTTTCTCCGAAATAATTAAAAAATAAAATTATCGCTCTATCTTAAGCTTCGTTTTCCTTTTCAGAACTTACTATGACTTTTGCATATCTTACAACTTTGTCTTTATATATATATCCAGCTTCATGCTCGGCGATGACAGTGTTAGGCGGAAAATCTTCGTTTGGCGTTTGCATTAATGCTTCATGATAACGATGATCAAACGGTTTCCCTATAGTTTCTATCCTTTTAATTCCTTCCTCTTCAAATAATTTGTCAAAATTTGCTTTAATAAGCTTTATCCCTTCTACAAGCGAATCTAAGTTCGAATTTTTATCTTGAGCGTATTTTAACGATCTTTCAAAATCGTCGTAAATTTTCAAAACTTTTTTTATAAAACTTTCGGCCGCGTATTTTTTTATTTCGATAACTTCTTGTTCTATTCTCCTTTTATAATTTTCAAATTCAGCCGCTTTTCTTAGAAACTTGTCTTTGTATTCATGGTTCTCTCTTTCCAGCTCTTCAATTTTTTTCTCAAATTCCTCGATTTTCTTTTTTAATTCTTCGATATTTAATTCTTGGAAAACGACCGAAGAATCATTTAAATGTTCTTGCGACGAATTGTCTTTGCTAAGCTCGCTATTTTCTTTAATTTTTTCTTTTTGATTTTCGTTCATAATCTATAACTCCCTTTTTATCTTCGAGGAATAAACATTTAAGAATTGCAAATTTATAGTGATTTGCTTGACAAAATCTCAGAAGCATAATTAACCACAGCTATTAACTTTCCATATTCCATTCGTTTCGGCCCCAAAATGCCAATGTATCCCTTCATATCTTTCAACTTATAACTTTTAGTTATTAATGAATACTCGCTCATATCAACTTCCTCGTTTTCAGAGCCAATTTTTACGACTATATCTTGACTTGTTTTTTCAGTCAAATTTATAACTTTTGAAATTTTTTCCTTATTGTCTATTAATTCAACAACGTTTCTAAATTTTTCAATTCTTTCAAACTCTGGCTTATTGACAAGATTTTTTATTCCAGCGATTTCAATTTTATCGTAATTAATTTCTCTTGAAAAAATTTTTTCTTTCGACTCTAAAAAAACTCTAACAATAGGCTTATATTTATCTTCTACGTCAATTATTCTTTTTTCAATTGTCGATAAAATTTCAGCAAGCGATAATCCGCTTAATTTTTCATTCAATAAATTTTCAACACCTTGAACATGCTCGTCGCATAAATCCGCGTCAATTTCAAAAGTAATTGTTTTGACCACTCCCGATTTTATGCTTATGACAATTAAAATTCTATTTGAAGTTAGTTTAATTATTCTAATTTTTTCCAGGACCCCTAATTCTATTTTCGGATATGTAATACAGGCAAGATGTTTTGTGATGTCGCTGATTAAATGGGTCATCATCTGTATTAAATCGTCGGCATAATTTGAATATGCTTCAATTTCGCGCGCGATAATTTCTTTTTCCGCATCAGTTAATTCCGGTATTTCAATTAAGGTATCGACATATACTCTATAACCTTTATCCGTTGGAATTCTTCCGGCTGAAGTATGAGGATGCTCAAGCAATCCAGAATCCTCTAAATCGGACATGATATTTCTTATTGTCGCAGACGACAACCCTAAATCAAGATTTTTAGAAACATTTCGAGAACCCACTGGCGTAGCTGTTGCTATAAAGTGATTTACGACAAATCTAAGTATTTTCTTTTCTCTTTCGCTTAACTCTATCATAAAAAACTAAAATTTGTAAAATCAATTTAATTAAATATAAAATTAAATGCAGTCCTAAAATTTATATTGATAATCAACAATTTATAAAATTATTCTTTTAATCATACAATAAAATGCTTATTTTAGTTTCAATAATTAAAAAAAACAAGTCCTTATGAATATGAACAATGAAAGCGCTTACAAATTAGCCGGCGTAGATATCGAAGCTGGCGACGAATTTGTCAGAAGAATAAAAAATCACGTTAAATCTACTTTTTCCAAGAATGTTTTGGCAGATATTGGACTTTTTGGCTCGTTTTACGAATTTGATCTTTCAAAATACAAAAAGCCAATACTTGTTTCAAGCGTAGATGGAGTCGGCACTAAGCTTAAAATCGCTTTTATGATGGATAAGCATGACACAATTGGTCAAGATTTAGTCAATCATTGCGTCAACGATATTGCAGTATGCGGAGCCGAACCGTTATATTTTTTAGATTATCTCGCGTTTGGAAAATTAATTCCGGAAAGAGCCGAAAAAATTGTCGAAGGATTAGCTAAAGCTTGTCGCGAAAATAATTGTTCGCTTGTCGGCGGCGAAACTGCCGAGATGCCGGGTTTTTATGCTGAAAACGAGTACGACATCGCTGGTATGATTGTCGGAGCTGTTGAAAAAGATAAAATCATAAACGGTTCTAATACTTCAAAAGGAGATATTCTAATCGGCTTTGAATCTAACGGACTTCATACTAACGGCTATTCTCTTGCTAGAAAGGTAATTTTTTCTAAATTTAGTCCTTTTGATAAAATAGACGATTTTGAACTTACCATAGGCGAAGAGTTGTTAAAAATTCACAAATCGTATTTAAATTTGATTAATATTTTGAAAGAAAATATAACTATTAAAGCTTTCTCTCATATAACTGGCGGAGGCATAATTGGAAATACGATAAGAGTTACTCCGCAAAATTTAAGCTTAAAAATTGACTGGAATTCTTGGAAGCCTCCATATATATTTAAATTTATACAAAAACTCGGCAATATTTCAGACGATGAGATGAGAAAAGTTTTTAATCTAGGAATAGGTTTAATAGCTATTGTAGATAAAAATTTCGCAGATGAAACTATAAAACTTGCAAATCAAATTAACGAAAAAGCTTATGTTATCGGCGAAGTTGTTTGAAATTTTGAGCAAATTTAATATTGTCTTTATTATTTATCTATCTTTTTCTTTTTTTTCATGCGACGATGGATTGCAGCCGCCAACTAAAATTTTAAAACCAGGCATAGAAGGATTTGTTATCTTTAAAGGAGAATGGCTCCCGGAAATTAAAAGAGCTCACGTAATAATGTTTAAAGATTCTTTGCGTTCTGCGGCTGATTTTAACGCTTTTAATCTTGCTTATGTAAGCGAAAACATACCTTTAAATTCGACAAGATTCATTTTTAGCTCAGCATCCGAAAAAGCTTTATTAAGTTCAATTTCAAAAGGAAATTATAACTATCTCGCAGTCGCCGCTTCAACTAAAGAAGAAATTTCATTAAATAGAAACGATTGGTTTGTCATAGGATTATATTTGCAAGACAACGATTCTTCAAAAGCGGGAAAAATAACAATTCCAAAAGACGAAATTGTCGAAAATGTAATAATTATATGCGATTTTAATTCCTTGCCTCCACAACCGCCAAAGTAATATGAAAAAAAAATTATTTTTACCCGTTTTATTAATTTTATTAGCTTTTTTTTATAACGATTTTTTATTTGCTCAAAATTTTTCCATTAATGGAATAGTCAAAGATAAAAAAAACCAGCCTTTAATTGGAGCCAACGTTTATATTTCCAAAAAAGCTCTTGGAACATCGACGGATAAGAAAGGAAAATTTGTTTTAAAGAATTTAAAGCCGGGCAAATATGCAGTCGAATCAAGCATGATAGGATATAAAAAAAGAGTGGATACCGTTTTAATTTCTGATTCTGACGTTTCAATTGAAATCATCTTAGAGGAAGATATAATACAAACCGAGCAAATTATCATTTCTGGAACTAAATATAAAAGAGCTTTATCCGATATTCCAGTATCGGCCGAAATAATTTCAGTCGAAAAATTATCGCAAAAAAATATTTCTTCAGTAGACGAAGCGCTCAGAAACGCGCCTGGAGTTACATTTGCATTAGACCAAATTAGTATTCGCGGCTCATCCGGATTTTCTCGCGGAGTTGGAGCAAGAGCCCTTGCCGCTATTGACGGTATTCCTTTGCATAGCGGCGACTCTCAAGAAATTGTTTGGGAAATATTGCCAATAAATGAAATTAACGGAATAGAGATTTTGAAAAGCGGACAAAGCTCGTTGTATGGATCTTCTGCTATCGGCGGCGTCGTCAATATTATTACTAAAGATAATTCTTCTTATCCGCTATTTCATATCAAAAGCAGTTTCGGCTTTTACGATAAAACTAAATATCCAGAATGGAACTGGAGCAAATCTCTAAGAACATTTAATGGACAATCAATTTCTTATTCGAACAGCTTTAAAAATTTAAGTTTTACCGCAAATTTTCACCGTTATGAAAATTTAAGTTACAGACAAAACGACTTTGCAAAAAGACACGGTTATTATTACAAAATTAATTATAACATTGACAGCGATAAATCTTTTAGCGTATTAGGATTAGGATTAATTCAAAATCGCGGCAGTTTTATATATTGGAAAAATTTAAAAAATGCCACTCGTCCCCCAGAATCCGATTATGGCGAAAAAGTCGCCTCTTTTAGAAACTTAACAGCCCTAACTTACAAAACGACAATAACTGACAAAATTAGTTTTGAAAATAAATTCGCTTATTATTACACAAACTGGGAAGAAGATTCCGAAGCGTCAAATCGCTCGTCGACAAATTTATATAGAAATAATTCACAAATTAATTTTTTCTTGGACGATTTCTCTTCCTTAATTTGCGGAATTGAATTCAGCTATGGCAAAGTTAACTCAAATATTTTTTCTAATCCAAAATCATATAATTTTGGTTCATACGCTCAATATGATTCTAAATTATTTAATAACTTATTTCTTACAGGCGGAATTAGGTTTGACGCAAACAAAAACGATACGCTCTCGGCTCATTATTCATTGTCACCAAAATTTGGAATTCTTTATAAATTCGATCAAAATTTAAATTTGCGTTTCTCTACTAACTCATCATTTAGAGCTCCATCGCTTTCTGAAAATTTCACTCAAACTTCAATAAGCGGTATAACAGTAGAGCCAAATCCTAATTTGAAACCCGAAACCGCTTTTTCAAATGAAATTGGATTGACATTTGTCTTTTTTGAAAAATTTAATTTTGACGCGGCATTATTTTACGTTAAATATAACCGTCTCATAGAACCAAGAATAAATCCTTTAAATGGCAAAATTTCATTTGCAAATATTCAAAACGCTCATATTTACGGAACAGAAAGCTCGCTATCGGGAGCATTTTTTGATAATTTTTTGCAAAGCAGAATCTCAGTTCAAATTTTAGAAGCAAAAGATCTTAATAGCAAAAAAGATTTAAAGTATCGAAATAATATCGCTATTTATCACTCGAGCGATTTAAACTTTGTCCCTTTTTCGGCGGGCGTTGATTTTAGATACGCAAGCAAACCTAAAGCTTTCGACGAAGAATTATCGACTATCGTAAACGACGCAAACGCTTTTGTCGATATTTATGTCTTAGATTTAAGATTCAGCTGGTCGATTCTATTAGAAAATATTTTGGTTAAAACTAATTTTAATGTCAAAAATTTGCTTAATTATTATTACATTGAAATGACAGGCAATCTTTCGCCAATAAGAAATTTTTCATTAAATGTGGAAATGTTTTTTTAAGGAGAAAAAAAAATGTTCGTCGACACGCATGCTCATTTGTTTGACAATAACTATAAAAACAATATAGACGACGTCATAAAACGCGCAAAAGAGAGCGGCGTCGATTATATTATAGTTCCCGGAACAGATTTGACAACATCTTTTCAGGCCGTCGAGTTAGCAAAAAAATACGATATAATTTACGCAGCCGTTGGAATACATCCTCATGAAACCGCTAACTTCGAAACAGAACAATTGAATGATCTAGAAAAATTAATTGACAATCCAAAAATTATAGCTATTGGCGAAATAGGTCTTGATTATTATTATGATTTTTCTCCAAAAGAAAATCAAATATACGCTTTCGAAAAACAAATAGAATTAGCAATAAAGAAAAATCTTCCGATTATTATACACAATCGTCAAGCATCAGAAGATATCTTTAAATCTTTAGAAAAATTCGGCAATGATAAACCTAAAGCTCAATTTCATTGTTTCTCTGGCGAATTAACTGAAGCAAAAAAAATCGTAGAAATGAGAAATTATATTTCTTTTACGGGAAATATAACTTACAAAAAAGCCGACACGTTAAGAGAGGTCGCTTCCTTTATATCTATCGAAGATTTACTGCTCGAAACCGATTCTCCTTACATGGCCCCTCAAAATTATCGCGGAAAAACAAACGAACCTTCTTTGCTTTCCTTCATCGCGGAAGAATTGGCTCGTCTGCAACATCTTAGAGTTGAAGATGTAGCTCGAACAACTTCTTATAATGCATATAAATTATATGGAATTGGAAAAATGCCAGACGTTAGTTTTGTTTATCAAATTGGCGACTCTTTATACGTCAATGTCACAAATCGATGCAACGCAGATTGCGTCTTTTGCTCTCGAAAAGAGGATCCCGTAATTGCTGGCTATAATTTAGGAATGAAAAAATCAGAAGAACCAGAAGCCGACGTTTATATTAAATTGATTGGAGACCCAAAAAAATATAAAGAAATAGTTTTTTGCGGGTATGGAGAGCCTACGATTCGATGGGACGTCGTAAAACAAGTCGCTAAATACGTAAAAGCAAATGGCGGCAAAACTCGATTAAACACAAACGGCCACGGGAATTTCTTAAACAAAAAAGATATTACCGAAGAATTTGCCGGCGCTATTGACACTGTTTCAATTAGTTTGAATTCAGTCGATAGAAACGAATATGCGAAGCTTATGCGCGTAGATCCTTCGTTGCATGATGAAATGATTGAATTTGCAAAAAAAGCAAAGCTTAAATCTAAAGTTGTTATGACAATTGTTGGATTATCTCAAGTAGACGAACAGAAAGCAAAAAAATTTGTTATTGAAGAATTAGGCGTTGAATTTAGAACAAGAACTTATTTTTAATAAATTATATTGCTAATTATTGCATAAAAAATTTTAATTAAATTACAATAAAAAATGAGTTTAACATATTACGAAGTAATTTTAGTATTAGAGCCTTTCGAGCCTGAAATAGCCAACAGTTTCTTATGGGATTTAAACGCTTTGGGAACCGCTGAAAAAGAAGATTGTTTGTTGGCTTATTTTGAAGAAAACGATAAATTAGAAAACGAAATAAAAAATCGCTTAGAAGAAATAAAAAAACAAAATTTGATTAAAGATTATAGAATTTTAATTAATAAAATTGAAGATAAAAACTGGAACGAAGAATGGGAAAAAACAATTAAAGTTATCGAAGTTGGAAAAAAACTCGCAATAAAACCAAGCTTTAAAGACTATTCAAACGCAGAAAATAGAATCGTAATTCAAATCGATCCAAGAATGTCGTTCGGCACTGGCGAACATATAACGACTAAAATGATGTTAGAATTTTTAGAAAAATATGTCTCAGGCGGCGAAACAATTTTAGATTGCGGAACTGGAACGGGAATTTTAGCCATAGCCGCAATTAAATTAGGAGCGAAAAAAGCCTTAGCATTCGACATAGACGAATGCTCTTACTTAAACGCAAAAGAAAATATTTCTCTCAACGACGTCGAAAGTCAGATTGAAGTTCGTCGCGGCGATTTTTTATGCGTAAAGGATTCGGAAAAAGATTTCGATATTATCGCAGCGAATATTCTTAAGCCCATATTAAAAGATAAAGCAGAGTTTTTTAACGATAAATTAAAAAACGGCGGTCTCTTGGCTTTAAGCGGTTTTTTGAATTCAGATATAGTAGAGCTTTCCGAAATTTATGAGAATTCCTCATTTGAGTTAATCGAACAAAAATCAGAATCCGATTGGGCTATGTTAGTGTTTAGAAAAATATAAATTTTCTTATCCGATAAAATAAAATTATAATTGTTATCTTATCAAAAACAAAAAAACTTTATTCTATATTTTCAATTTTAAAAGCTATTAATTTATCCAATAACCTTTCAAGATATTCTTTTTCATCTGCGTTAAGAGACTCGACGATTTTTTCTACGTTTTTTTGATGAATCGGAAATACTTTTTCGAACTTTTGTTTTCCTTTCGGCGTAATTTCGGCGTAGATAATTCTTCTATCTTCTTTAGAAGGAACTCTTCTTACGAGTCCGTCTTTTTCAAGATTGTCAACCACGCATGTGATATTTGCTCCGCTAACGGATAACCTTTCAGATAATTTTTTTAATGGTATTCTATTTTCATTTTCTCTATATAAAACTTCGAGCGCGCTAAATTGCGGTCCTGTTAAATTCATAGCATACATAGATTTGTTTTGCTGCATTCTTAAAATTTCATAAAGTTTTGTCATTTTTTCCCAAATGCGAACTGAAATTTCTTTTTCCATTTTTGTCTCTCAATTTTTAAAATAATAATTCATTTTTTAATTCCTCTTGCCTGAACTTATAGTCTGGCAAAATTTTTTTTAATTTATCATAAAAATTTTTTGAATGATTAAATTCTAATAAATGTATCAACTCATGAACTAAGACATAATCTATCAAATTCGGGCCTAATTTTATTAATTTATAATTTAAAGATATATCCCCTCTTTTTGAACATAACCCCCAGCTTCTTTTAAGTTTTTTAATTTTTACAGACTTAGGATATAAATTTAATTGGTTGCTCCAGTCTTGAATCTTTTGAATCAAATATTCTTCCGATTTATTTCTCAAAACTTTGTCGTAAAAAATCTCTTTATTAGTTATGTTGTTAAGTTTTACTGTTTTGTTTTCGACTTTTAAAGTCTCAACCAATTCTTCAAATGTTAAATTTTTCCCTAAGTATTTGTATCTTCTTTCTTCATCTTCGTTTCGAACAAATTTTCGCAATTCGTTTAATTTATTTTCAACCCAATTTTTTTGACTTGATAAAAAATCAAACGCAAAGCTTTTAGTTCCGCCTTTTGGTATAATTACTTCCACTTTATTTTGGCTGATAATTTTTATAATAAACCTTTTCGCCGCCTTGTTTTTCCTGAAAACTATTTCAGCGTCAAGATTTGACAACATCAATGTCTGTATTATTATTTTTTGTATTTAGTTATAATAAGTTTTTAATATTTTTAACTTAAATAATATAAGTAAAAAAATGATTCAAATGCAATAATTTTTTAAAATATCAAACTGCTTTTTTTGTTTCATCTAATTTAGCTTTTTTATCTTAATATTAATTTTTCTCTCTTTATCTATTAGACTTACTTTTTTTCAATTTGCAAGAATTATCAATATTAAAGCAAAATTTGATTGATTATATTTTATAAAGATTAGTCTAGGGTTTTACAAATTCCTTTTTTTGCATAGCTTTTTACAATCAAAAAAGCGGCTAATCAGACTTATAATGATTAATAATTATATTCTATAATCATTTTTTTGAAAAAAATCATTGTTTTTAAATTTTTTTTTATTAAATTATCAAGAAAATTCTGAGGGGATAAATATATTCGATGGGGAAAATTAAACAATCTTATTTAATACAAATCTTAAATATAACTACGCAATAAAAAAATGAATTAAAATGTTAGAAATAAGAAAAAGTTCTTTCGCAAAAAGTTATGAAAATATCTTTTTTAGATAATTCGCTAAAAATTTGTCAAAATTATTTAACGATTTAAAAATAGAAGGATTGTTAATTGGAAGTCCCGTATGCGAAATAGACGAAAGATTGCAAATTGACGCTTTGCTCATAACTCAAAATGTCGTTTGTATTATCGATTTCAAAAATTACGAAGGCAAAATTATTCTACCCGATGAAAAGAACTTTGAATTAGGACTATGGAGAAGCTTCAATGGAGAACATATAAAAGGGGGAGCTTATATAAATCCATATATTCAATTAAAAAACCAAAAAGCCAAGTTTGAGAATATTTTCAATAATTTTATAAAAAGCAATCTTTCGCCTGGCGATAGATTGAACCCAAAACACATTGTTTTAATTTTATGTTTTCAAAAAGAAGTCGCTATCGATAAAGAAATTCCCAAATCGAAAGAGCTGTCTTTTTTTTTTGTCGATAAAAAAATTATATCGAAAATATTCGAGATATTATAGATGTAAAAGATAAGGACGTTAATATATCAAAAAATTCATACTCAATTTTTCTCAAAATCTTCAAGGCCGATTATTATAATCCTAACGAAAAAAGTCTTGATTATATTGTCGATGAAATCGACTCCATCGCTAATAACTCCGAAAATATTAATTATTCTCTTCTAACGGAAGATCAAAAAGAAGCTTTAAGTTATATTAAATCTTGTTTATAAAAATCAAGAACAAAAAGTTTTTATTTTAACTGGAACTTCGCGCTGCGGAAAAACATTTTTAATTCCATATATAACTCATATTTCCCGCGAAGTAGGCATAACGCAATCAGTCATATTGGCTTACAATAAAAGAGTTTCTAAAAATATAAATAAAATTTTGCCAAATGAAAAAATTTACAGTCTCTTCCCCTATATATATAATTTTTCAAAAATAGATTTTGAAACTAAAACGTTCGATAATTCCCCCCAAAATGAAGATATCACAGATTCTAACGACTATATAAACGAAGATAAAATAGACAATAGAGAAAATATAATCGACAATAAATTTATCGAATCACAAGAAAAGAACGATAAAACTGAAAACGACGAACGGGAAGAAGACAACGAAGAAGAAATAATTTCAATATCAATACCATTGCGCGAGAATAACAACGAATACGACACATTGTATATCATAGACGAAGCCCATCTTATTACCGACGATTATAGAGAAACTTTAGACGTTAAATTTGGAAGCGGCAAATTACTAAAGGATTTCCTTGAATTTTCTCAAATAACAAATACTTCTAAAAAAAACAAGATCATTTTCATAGGCGATATATTTCAAATTTTGAATAAAAATCCAGAATTGTCTTCCTTAAATAGAGATTATTTAGAAAAGACTTATAATTTAAATGTCGTTTCTTATCAATTAAATGACAAACCGAATTATTCCACAATTTTAAAAGAAGCGTTAAAAGCGATAGAAAAAATTAGAGAGAATTATTTCTCTTATCTTAAATTCGAGCAAAATAGTCAATTTATTTTTTTACATGACAATAACTTAATAGATGAGCTTAATGATTTTGTAATCAATAACAAAGGCCATTTTTTAACGTATACTAACAAAGAAGCAATCGACGTAAATTTATTTATAAAGGAAAAAATCCTTAAAAACGGACGCTTTTTAACTAAAAATGATATTGTAGTATTTGATAATTCAATAAAAGTTCTGCCTAAATCCTACGATATTTTTCCGCTTTATATAAACAGCGGCAGTATAGCAAAAGTTATCGAAGTTTCGACGGAAATCATAACGGAAAAAGCGAAAATAAATATTAAAGGCAAAAAGAAAGGCGAAGGCAGAGAGATATTTTTACATTTTCGCAAAATTACATTACAGATTTTGGACGAAAACGAAGATAAAATTGCAGAAATTTTAAGTCTTGAAAATTATCGGAATAATAGCGAAGGTATTCTTACAAATCAGGAAAAAATAGCTTATAATGTTTTGCTTAATAATTTAATTTCTAAATATTTAAAAGAATATCCATTTGAAGAATCGTCATATTATTTAGAAATGAAAAATTCAATAGAATTCATAGAAATTGAAGATGAAATGCAAATATGCAAAAAAGAATTAAGCGAAGGAAAAAAAGTTAAAACGCTATTGAAAGAATTAGAAAAAAAAGGAAAAATTTAATTAAAAAATACAAGAAATTACATAAACTAAAATCAATAGAAACTTTATCAAACGACTATAACTCAAAATATTTTCAATATAAAAATGCAGCCTTTCTTAGATACGGTTGGGCCTCAACAGTTCATAAGGCTATCTCTAATAAATGGGACGAAGTAATTTTAAATGTTGAGCCAAACTTTAACCTCGAAAAAAAGAATATTCATTACTTTAAATGGCTCTATTCGGGAATTATCAGAGCAAATGAGAAAATATACTTGTTAAAATATAAGCCAATAACGCCGTACGATAAAACGGAAATCAAAGAAAATTTATCGGATAATTTGAAAGAATATTTTTATATCGCTGTTAGTAAGGATAAAAACCATAGAATTAAAGAATATGAAGAATTTCTTAAAAATACAATTTTAAAAGCCAATCTTGTAGTCGAGAGAATCAATTCTTCAAACAATTAGCAAATATTATTGCGATTAAAAAAAGAAAATCAATCGTTCGTTTTTCAATTTTATTACAACGCCGAAGGAAAATTAAACTACCCAATCGTAAAAGAAGGAGATAAAAACGCCGCAAATGAAATTATTCAAAAGGCTCTTTTTCTGGAAAATAACTTTAGCTTTGAAAAAATTAACGACAAATGGAGAAGATTTCATTATGAAAATCTCGCAAAAACTTTGAATGAATATAATATTAAAATTTGTAACATTATACAAAATGAATATTTAGATAAAATAAAATTTGTCGACGACAACAAAAATATTTTAAGGCTGAGTTTTTTTATAATTCCTCTGGCTCTTTTACAAAGATACTTGCAAAAAATTTCTCTCATCCCAATATCTGGCAAAAATTTAAAGAAGCTATAAATAAACAAAAGGAATAAAAATGCGCTCTCTTTATGATTTTAGCAAAAAACTAAAAGAATTAAACGACGCGTAAAACTATCTTGAAACATTGAGCTATTTTAAAAAAAATAAAATTAATTTTAACGACCAAGAAATTTCAAAAAATGCATATATCATACGGATATGTTAAAAGCTTGTTAGATATACGAACAATTTTTCAATCGCGTTAAAATTTCTTGAATCTTATAAGATTTCGATAAATCCTTCTGTCGATAAAAAAATATTAATACAATACGGATGGCTTTTATATTCTTGGTATAAATTTGAAAATAAATTATCAGATAATGACAATATAGAACTGATTGAAGATTTTTATGAAGAAGAGAATAAAAATTATATCGATAATAACTTCGCCTACGAATCTAATTCGGAAGTAGAACAAAAAATAAAAGAAATATTGCAAATATTAATCGCTTATTCGGACGACAATAATTGCTACAATTTGCTATCAAAGTTGCTTAACATCGTCGTTAAAACTGAAAAGAAAAAAAACAATCCTAATTGGAATTTAATAAATGAAATTTGCGATTTTGTTCCGCCAGAAAAGCTATCGATCAAATGCGAAACAATAGAAATTGTAAGAAACGACAAAAAAAACAAATTGAATTAGCTTCGGACAGAGAAAATTGGTACGCGTATAAAACTACCGCTTTGCTTATGTTGAAAAATTACGAAGAGTGTCGTTTATTGTCCAAAAATGCTTTAGAATATTTTAGCAAATTTCATTATTCTAACTACGCATGGTTTGCTAGAAAAATTGCCTTGTCTGAAAAAAGCTTAGGCGAAACAGACGAAGCGTTGCAAGAATTATTAAAAGTTTTGAAAAAGAAAAATGATTGCTATATACAAAAAGAAATCGCCGATCTTTATTTAGAAAAAGATGATCTTGAAAACGCATTTAAATATTCAATGGAAGCGATTAATAATTCAGGAGATTTAGAATATAAAATCGGATTAATAGAATTAATTGGAGATATTTTAAAATTAAAAAAAGAAGCGGAATTGTCGTATAAAGATTATATGCTGGAAAAGTTATTAAGATACAACCAAGGTTGGAAAATAAATTATTCTTTAAATGAAAAAATAAAACAATTTTCGTCTGAAATAAATAAAATCGAAAATTTTGAAAATTTGAAATCAGATTTAATAAACTACTGGAAAAAATTTAAAAGCGAAAGATCTCATAATCTAAATAATAGAAACAAGAATAATCAAAAAGTTAAAGGAGTAATTGAAAAAATTCTAAATAATAATGAGAAAGGAGCCAACGGGTTTATAAAATACGATAATTCGAAATCTGTTTATTTTCTTGCTAAACCAGATGATCCGATAAAAACAAAAATCAAAGTTGGTCTTAAAGTAGAATTTACCCTTTTGCCGCCAAAAGACGGCAAAAAAGAATTAGCGACAAATTTAAAAATAATCGAATAAAATTAAAACAATTATTCCTAATTTAATTGAATTTATTTATATTAAATAAGCCTAATATCATTTAAAATTTTTTTAATTAAAAACAACTGCTTAAAAAGGAGGATTAAATGAACTCTCAAAATGTCGATATGTTTCTAATGCAAAACTCAAAATATTTTGAAAGTCATTACTTGCCCGTAATTAGAGATAAACTATTGAATATTGACGATTCAAAGTGGGCGATGATATCAACAATGCAATTTAAAGACCCTATAATTATTCTAATTATTTCAATTTTAGGCGGCTCTTTAGGAATTGATCGCTTTATAATAGGCGATATAGGCCTTGGGATTGGAAAACTATTAACTTGCGGCGGTTTGGGAATATGGACAATTATTGATTGGTTTTTTATTCAAAAGGCTACCAGAGAAAAAAATATGTTGAAACTTCAACAAGCTTTATTTTTTTAGCATTGAATAGGAACAAGTTATATATAATTGTATTATTAACTTGCTTGGCAGGGAACCTTTGGCTGTATTTTAATACAAAACTTGAATTAATAAAAAATATGAAAGCTGAATTATGCTTATTTAAATTAATAACAAATTTTCCCTGTCCTTCTTGCGGAACTACTCGTTCAATTATCTCCATTATAAAAGGAAACTATATAGAAGCTTTTTATTTTAATCCTTTAGGATATTTAACTGCTCTCATTATGTTTATAGTTCCGCTTTGGATTATAATTGATTTATTATTTAAA